>ERZ833963.2595-NODE-2595-length-16769-cov-29.183439_pt1 | contig 16769 bp, 10 predicted proteins | sample MGYA00519693_ERZ833963 | MGnify/ENA primary metagenome ERZ833963 (study PRJEB31850, sample SAMEA3708748) | human gut metagenome | biome: human gut; feature: human-associated habitat; material: faeces | place: China | collected 2014 ... | reverse complement strand
TTCCTTTGTTCTAATGGGTTATTTTTCTTTCTTCGGTTGCAAAGTTTTCAAAATTGGGCATGAAAAAATAGGGCTGACGGTAACCGCCAGCCCCATATTTTCTTTGTAACTTACTTAGTATCAATGTCGATTTACAGAATGCTTTTTTTCTTCCTTTAAGGTAGAAAGAAAAATAGCAGTAGTTACCATTCTTTTCAAAAAGATATTTATAGGTAAACAATATAATGAAGGGCACCCCAAAAATCAGATTTTACTCTTCTCAGAACTATCAGTAGAGGGGTAATTTTCTATAAAAAGTTTTTTAGTACCCTCCAATTAATACCAAGCCTTCTAATAAATTCAGATTAACTTGTAACCGTCAAAAACATTAATTACATTTGTGTTAGAGTAATACTTGAAATTGTACAGAGCAACAGAATATGTAGCTGGATTGCGCTACTACAATACTGTTTCTGCCAGTTTTAAAGCAGTAAAATGATTTTTCCTTTGTTTTAAACTAAAAATTATGACGAAACAAGAACTGTTAATTGGGAAGCATCCAGATAATTCACATCCTTATGGGAAATGGCTTGCTGCAAATGATTTGCCAGATTCCTATATGAAATGCCACAGGGAACTTACTGAAATTACAGCTGTAGATGATGAGTTAATAGAATGGATGGCAAAAAAAATAATTAATCACCATTATACTCAGTTTAGAATATCTAGGTTAAAAGAAAAATATAAAAGTTTAGGCTTTGCTAAATATGCAGAGCAGCATAGAAAATTACCTATTACGGATAAGGTGAAAAAAGGTAATGCTACGGAAATATTACTTACTGATTATATTCAAGCATCACAAAAAAAAAGAATTTATCAAGGTATATAAATTGAAATATAATCCAAATGTTGATCAAGCCATTAAAGGAGATGACACTTTGATGGTTGATTTATTTGAAGAAAATGGTAATGAGAAAATCAAAATTTATTTGGGAGAATCGAAATTTCGCACTACTCCTCAAAAGAATGTAGTTGAAGATATTACCAAATCTTTAAACAAAGATACTTTGCCTTTATCGTACACTTTCTTAGTAGAAGAAATAGCAAAATCAGATGAATTACTTGCTCGAAAGCTGGATGATTATATAGTGCAAGATATAAAAGATAGAGGCGACCTTATTTATGTTGGTTTGTTACTAAGTAATACCAAGACTTCAGAAACAGTTGAAAAACATTTGAATAGTGATAATTCAAATTTGGTTTTCATTTCTATTGGAATTGGTCAGCCAGAAGAGTTTATTAAATCCATATTTGAAAAAGCAGAAGAACTAATATCTAACCCTGATTTATTATGAATATAGAGCATGTTGAAAAAAGCTACCAAGAATTAGAATCAGATTCTACTTTGCAAAACTTAATAGCTCAAGCTAACGCTAGATATATCCTATATAATACGGAAGAATCTAAAGAAAATTTTCCTCGATATACAATTAAAGATGAGCAGCTAAATATCTTAGCTTTCAAATATCTAAATATTGGATGTAATTATTTTAGTGAACATAATTATCTAAAAGCATCTCATTCTCTAGAAAAAGGAGCTTTAATACTTGAGTATATACACGGTTCTATTCATATTCAGACAAAAAATAAGAAACTATTTTGTCTAATCTCCGCTCTTTCTTATTACGTTTGTTTTCAATACTCTAAGGCATTTATACTTATAGGCAAACTTGAGAGTGATACAATGATTTCAAGTTTAGTATCTCTATTTCTTAATAGAAAATTTGATCAGTTATTAAGTGAAATCGATAAACTTATTACAAACTCCAGTTATGGGGATGAATATCTGGCTGAACATTTTGAAGAAGATAATGCTACAAAAATTTATGAGATAATTATAGCAAAATCATTAAATTATTATGTGCAATTTTATCAGACAGGAAACAAAGATTTTTTAGAAATTGCAAAAAAGGATCTTGTAAATCTTCAAGAAGTAGCCGCAATGAGAGGTGAACCTGATGTTTGGTGGGTTATTCGATTATTACTTCTCATTATAGATGGATTTAAAGAATCCTCATTATGGTATGTATTAGGAAATTATTTTAATACGGAAGATAAACTTCCGTTAAAGTATATACAATCATTAGTTTATAAAAATGGCAGTATAACAGAATTGTTTCTTACTCAAAGAAACTCTTTACCAAAGGTTTTGAATAATAAGCAGGGGAGTATTGTTAGCATTCCTACAAGTAGTGGAAAAACAAGAATTGGTGAAATTGCGATTTTAAACTGTCTATTAAATGAACCTAAAGCGAAAATTCTTTTTATAGCCCCTTATAGATCACTAGCTTACGAAATAGAAAATTCGTTTGATGAGATTTTTAGCAATCTTGATGTTTCAGTCTCACATCTATATGGTGGAAGTTTATTTAGTAAGCTTGATGAAAGAATTATAGACGAATCATCCGTAATTGTAGCAACACCAGAAAAGGCCAAAGCACTCTTTAGAAGCAATGAGGATATTTTATCATGTATCAAACTTGTAATTATAGATGAAGGACATTTATTGGGAACTGATAAAAGACTCATAGTTAATGAAATGTTTTATGAGGAATTAAAGTATCATGTAAAAGCTAATGGTGGAAGATTCTTGTTATTATCTGCCGTTTTACCCAATGCAGAAGATCTATCTGAATGGCTAACGGATTCTACTGATAATGTTTACAAAGAGAATTGGCGACCTTCTGATGAAAGAATCGGAATAATGGAATGGAATGGAGTTTCTGTGAATTTAAATTGGAAAAGCACTGATGCAGAAAGAAATTCATTTAATCCTAATTTTATTATGCGACAAAAGTTGCCTAAGAAGCCTAAAGAAAGGATAATGCATTACTTTCCTGAAAATAAGAACCAAGCCATAGCTTCTACTGCATATAAACTAAGGAAGTTTGGTCCTGTTTTAATATTCGTTGGAATCAAGAAATCTGTTTTTGCCATTGCAAGAGAGTATGAAAAATGTATTCAGCCTGAAGAACAGAAGTTTAGATTTAGAAACAAGGCCAATTGGAGAGCCTTTAAACTGGCTTGCATAGAATCTTATGGTGAAGATACGGAATGGGTTAAGTTTGCTAAACAAGGAATTTTCTGTCATAATGCAGATTTGATCTCAGATGTGCGAATTCCCTTAGAAAGATTAATGAGAAGTGAGAAGCCAAGAGTTATTATAGCGACTTCAACATTAGGACAAGGAGTTAATCTTGGAGTTTCTACTGTAATTTTCTCAACTTTGTATCAATCAGGTAATCCTATTACGAAAAGAGATTTTTGGAATATTGCTGGTAGAGCGGGGCGTGCTTTTGTAGATCATGAAGGCAAAATTTTAGTTGCTCATGATATAACCAAAAAAGACGAGAATAAAATAAATTGGGAAAGAAAAATGATTTCTGCATATCTTAATAAGAGTAATATAGATAGAGCAGAGAGTGGTTGTTTGGAACTAATAAGGACACTTAAAACAGTGGCTCAACTTAACGGAATAGCATTTGATAACTTAATTAATTTACTTGCTGAAAATCGTATTAATGAAATTGATGAGTCTTTAGATGAAGTTAATGATCTTCTTGATTTGATTGATGACGGATTATTATCATTGCATAATTCGAATAATTTTGAAGGAAACACATTGGAATGGATTGATAGTTATTTTACTAAATCCTTAGCCTATATACAAGCTCAATATTATGAAGATATTACTGGCGATGAAGTTCTCGATTTTATAAAGGCTAGAATTAAAGGTATAACAAAAAAGGTAGGGATAGAAAAAAGTATTTGGGAAAGTATTGTATCTTCTGGTATTCCAATCAATTCAGATTTGCAAATAGATGAGAAGCTTAGCGAGATTATTAGTATTGTTCAAAGCTATATAGTAAGTGATAAAACATTAGAAGAACGCATTTCACTTCTTGAAAATATAGAAGACGTCATTAGAGATGTGAATATATATAAAGAAAAATTTGAAGATAGTGTTGATATAAAAGAGATACGAAAAAAGTGGTTAAGTGGAATATCCATGTCAGATATCGTTCAACATGAAAATGCAGTTAATATAGTAACTCAACATTATTCTTTCAATATGCCTTGGGTTCTCAATGGTATTTCAAAGAAAATGAAGAAACAGAATTTAATTGAAGAAGCGGATACTATCGAAGAATTGGCTATTCTTGTAGAATTAGGATTACCTAACATAAAATCAGTTAAAATCTATCAAGCAGGAATTCGCTCAAGGATTTCTGCCTATGAAATTGCCAACTTATATGATGATGATCTTTGGGAAAAAAGCATTAGAACATATAAACAAGATTTAATAGACCATGCTGATTACTATAAAAACCAAGTATCAGAAAATGCAGCATTATGGATCGATTTATTAGTAAGATTTTCGAAGAGAAAATTTATAAAAATTAAAAAAGTTCCTAACTTCAGATATGGAAAAGTACATAAAAGAACAAAAAGGTTAATGGCAAGAATAATTAATGATAAGCAATATTTAGTTAGTCCGAATTTTAGTGTTATAAATGAAATAGGTGAATCAGATATTGACTTTTCTAAAGTCAGTAATATTAATGGAATTTACTTTGATTATGACGAAGATGATAAACTTTGGAAAATAACTTGCATGAATCCTTATGTGGTATTTACGTAATTACTATATACTTTTGGGAAGAGATGAGAATAAGTATTTAGACATTATTAGTTGTTAATTTATCGCTATAAGGCTTATTCTTGAAGCATTAAACAACCAATTACAAACTAAAATAAGTTTTGATTAACTTGTAACTATTAACAACATTGACTATCTTTGTCGTAGAGAGATATTTGAAATTATGCAGAGCAATGCAATGTGTAGCTGGACTTCCACTACTATATCGTTACCTGCATCTTTATAAAAATACTTTTAATCGCTGATTTACAAAAGATTAAAACGAACTACACTCTTTTAGGGTCTAAATCTTTGGAATTAAAGGCTCCGCCGCCACCGTTTATCGGGTGGGTAAATTGGACGGGGAAATATTCATGTCCGCGTGCCGTCGCATCACATCCGGCATAACAATACGGATATGGATATTCTTCTTTGAGAACATCTACTACCTTCTTGGCGAAATCCGCTGGATACCAGGTTTCGTTCAGGACCGGTTCCCACATCCATACGCAAGGATGATTACGGTCCCGGCGAATCATATTGCGGATATCACTGAATACTCTCCGGGCAAAGATCGGCTTGTCATTCCAAAACTGCCACCCCGGTGTATTGACAATCACAAAGAGTCCTAATTCATCGCAAGCATCCATAAATGCCGGATCTTGCGGATAATGGGCATTCCGGATAACACGTAATCCAGCATCACGCAACTTTTTCGCATCGCGCCAATGCAGACTGTTGGGCAGGGCATTGCCTATTACAGCATAATCCTGATGACGATTGGCTCCTATCAGAGGATACGGATACGGCTTTCCATTCAACCAGAAGCCATCTTTTCCCTTGAATTCAATGCTGCGGATACCAATACGGCGGCAATATCCGTCAATGATGTTATCGGCTTTGTCTTTCACATAAATGTGCAGTTTGTAAAGGTAGGGAGTGTCGGGTGACCAGAGGTGAGGCTTTTCGACAGTTGCTTTACAGGAAAACTGTCTGGCAATCCCGTTACTCACTGACAAGCCGGTTTCTTTGGTAAGAATGCATTTGTTATCTTGATCATAGAGTTCATACGTTATTTTTCCGCCAAAAGATTTTCCGGAGTTGTTGCGTATATGGGTGTCCAATTTCAACTGTGCAGACAACTCGGACACTTTGTCGAAGGAGACAAACAGCCCGCCTCCGGCAGCCTCGTCTTCATAATTGGGATCGGTAATAAATACCTGGTTGTGGACTATCATCCAGCAGTCGCGGTAAATTCCTCCAAAATAAGCAAAATCCAATGCGTCCTGTGGTTTTCCGGGAGGATAATCGGGATCATCACCATTGTCCGCCCATACGGCAATTACATTATCTTCTCCGTATTTCAGGTATGGAGTGACATCAACGATTACAGGCAGATAACCACCGAAATGTTCCTTCAGCAACTTTCCGTTCACCCATATTCTGGACTTTCCCATAATAGCTTCGAAATGGAGGAATTGCTGTTTGCCCCTCCAACACGGTTCGGGAGTAAAATGTTTCCGATACCAGACCTCACCCTGATAATTGACGCATCCGCTGGCCTCAGTGGGGAGATACTCTATGCCATCCGGCAATGATACGATATTCCAGGCCTTGTCATTGAATCCCGGCCGTTCCGCTCCTTCGATATTTCCTTTATGAAGTCTCCAGGCGGGATTCATACTATACACCGCACGTCCTGTGTTGGGAAGTGAATAAAAGCCGGCAGTGGAATAAGATGGCTGGTAGCCGTCTGCATAAATACCTGTTGCTTCGGTCAACATCAGACAGATAAGCACAATTTTCCAAAAGATTAAAGAAAATCTCATAATTCTTCTATTTTACTAAATTAGGTATTTTTCTGTATATCAACGATAGACTATTTTACTTTCTCATAGAACTTCATCCGGCCAAGGCACTAATTTTCCAGTACTTTTAAATCTCGGACGCTGAGCTTTATTCTTTCTTAAATATTTACCTAATTCATCAGATAACCTTTTCACTATACCGGAATGACTTTGTACGAGATTCTGTTTTTCTGAAAGATCATTGGCTATGTTGAAGAGTTCTTTCTTTTGCGTACCATAGTAGTAGATCAACTTCCAGTCGCCTTTACGGATAGTACAACTGGCTCCGAACCCGGGCCCTTCTTCCCCCCATCCATTGGGGAAATTCCAGAAAAGGGCCCGATTTTTAGAGGTATCCTTTTTACCGGTCAGCAACGGGATAAAGCTGATTCCATCCACACGCTGTACCGTATGGTAACGTTTGATTTTTGCCATTCCAAGAATAGTAGGAAAAAAATCCTCTATAATTACATATTTGTCACATTCAGTCTGCGGTTGAGTTACACCAGGCCAATAGACCATCATCGGTTCGCGGATTCCCCCTTCATGGGCCGATCCTTTTCCACTACTGAGCGGAGCATTTTGTACATACAAAGGCGTGTGCCAGTAAGGCTCCGACGCCAGTCCTCCATTATCCGACATAAAAAGTATGATTGTATTATCCATCAGGTCATTCTTTTCCAGATAATCCATCAGATCCCCAAGGCTTTTGTCCATTCCTTCAATGAGTCCCGCATAAGCAGCATCATTATCTGATAGTCCTTTCTCCTTATACTTCTTATAAAACCGCTTATCTTTTTCCAGTGGCACATGAATGGCATAATGTGCCATGTACAGGAAAAACGGTTGGTTTTCCTGCTTCACTTTATCGAGTGCCCTGACCGCTTCCAAGGTAAGTGCCTCAGTCAGAAAAATATCTTTCCCGCGATACTCTTCAAGGCCGGGAGTAGCAAATTTCGATGGCGCATGGCCTTCATAGGCATTTCCGAAATGTGTAAGTCCCTGATAAGTGCCGGGAGCCCCGGGAGCTCCACCGGCAATATTAACATCAAACCCCATATTCAGCGGATTTTCACCAGGTGTTGAACGTGCGGCAAAATGTGCTTTACCACAATGTATGGTATAATATCCATTGTCTTTTAATAACTGTGCCAGCGAAGTCGCATAGGTACAATGCTCAATCTTGTCCTGTTGACAGAATCCGTTTACATTCCATTGTGGATAGATGAGTTTGTCACTTGGAGCATCATTGGAAGCATTTCTCTCCAGGGTCCAATTGGTGACTTTGTGGCAGGTACTGTTCATACCTGTGAATAAGCTTACTCGACTGGGCGAACTGATGCTATTGGCATATGCCTGTGTGAACTTCATACCTTTCCGGGCAAGACGTTCCATGTTGGGTGTCTCGTAACGTTCATTAAAAGGTGTCTTCTGATTCCAAAAAGGTACGGAAGTATCCTGCCACCCCATATCATCTACCAGAAAAAGAAGGATATTGGGACGCTTGTCCACTTTTATGCCTCCTGCATACATATTACCCGCAAGACATAACAAAAATAAGGAAGCAATTCTTTCCATTTTTAGTTTGTTGTTAAAGAAGAAGTATTGCAAAAGCCTTCTCCCCCCACTATTTTTTCTCAGGAAGAAAGAGTGGCTACCCAAAGAGCGGTGTTAGGGATATATAATAGTGGCAATTGGTATTTTTACCTACCACCCAGGCTCTTGCAATAACTTCTTTCAAATTGAAATTCTATATGTTTTACTTTACACCAATCGGTCCTTCATTAGCTACAGTAGGCCATCCCGGATTCTGGTAAATAACAGAAGTACTGGGATCATTAGGATCTGAAGCAGTGATTCTGAAATGCGTAATAGCAATCGGATTCAGATAATGTGCTTCACACCAGGAGTATCCGGCATCATACATCAGATTATTTGTTTTAGTAGCCCGATAAGGACATAGATACTTACCACTACTGGCATAGCTTGAAACATTAGAATTCGGTTCGCCTTCCTGTACCAAAAGATTCTTCCCGTCCTTCATATACATATCCTTCAAATCGGATTCCCACAGATTGACACCTTCAATAATGTAACCCTTAACTTGATCCAAGGCTCTCCACCGTTTTAAGTCCATCATACGAAGACCTTCCGCCATGAGTTCGCAACGCCGTTCACGACGTATATTATACAATAAAGAAGAAACTTCTTTTCCTGCCGAATATACCGCCCAGTCTCTCTCTCTGGAAAGGTCCGTATTATTCACTGTCACCGTATAATCTCTCGGCAACCCGGCCCTTTCGCGAAGATCCCCCCAGTAGCCGGCCGCTTCTGAACCGATAGATGTACCGTTATGTTCCATACAATCGGCTTCAATATAATTCAGATACGCCTCGGCTACACGATATACCGGACAACCTTCAATCGCTGTATTGCCATCACGATACCAATGATCGGAAAGCCCTTTGCGAACCTGATAGCCCGTCACACATTTTAATTCTGTTATATCCAAAAGATTCGGAGCTTCCGGTAGTAAATCGGGAGTACCATTCATGATAGTCGGGCTGAGTGTTTCACCAGGAGTCATCATGAAAAGTTGCAGACGCAAATCTCTGTTTTTACGTACATTCCGTAATGCCCCATCCCCTTTATACTCATCGCTTGCATAGATCGGCTTGCCGTCACGACAAAGGAAGCTCTCCACATAATTCCGCGTATATCCTGTATTTCCTCCCACTCGAATATAATAAGGAGCCGAATGCATGATTTTATACTCAAGGAGATTGTATTGACGCCACATTAATATTTCTGAATATCCTTCCAGGTTATCTGCGGAAAATTGGGCAAAATAAGGATTGCTCATTTTATATACGTCTTCATCTGTCTTAACTATTTCATCCGTACAGTCTTTTGCTGTATTCTGTACCAAAGCCGCATTCCCGATTACTTCCTTAGCTGCGGCCTTAGCCTCCTTCAGAAAAAATGCAATTTCTGTATCGATATTAAAACCCGTTATATCCTCCGCCTTTCCCGGCCACCCCGGCCCACCCGGAACTAAAGCCGTACCTTTATGATATGTCAGCCAGGAGGCTTCAAATAAGGCAGCTCTCGATTTCAATAATAAAGCCGCATTTTTGGTTATACGATTCTTTCCACCTGTAATATTATTGCTCAGCATACCGATGGCATTATCCAAATCTTGCAAAATAAAACGGGCGACTTTGTAGCGGGGCTCCCGTTTACTGGCTGCAACTAAAGCCTCGCTTTCGTCCGGCAATGTTTTTGTTATGATAGGAAAATCACCGAAGGTCTGTAATTTAGATAAATAATTTTTAGCACGTAAAAAATACATTTCGCCAATATAATGTTTGATATTGGCTTCCGTACCTTCTATTTCTCCTTTTTCAAAACGGGGTATCACTGTTTCAAGAAAATAATTTGCTTCACGAATAGGCCCAAAATACCAAGGGTCATTATTACTGGGATCACTGTAAGCTTCCGGCACTTTCCATTGACCGGGAATCCACTTATTATCATAACTGGTAGCAGCCTGATTATCGGTTGCATTATCATTTCTCCAAATACCTGCATTGTATCCGCCGTGAGTCGTGAAATTGTAGTGCTTTACAGCATAGGCAGCCAAGTCACTTTCATTGAAGAAGAAGTTGTCCGGAGTCACACTATCCAAAGGTTCCTTATCCAAGAAATCATTGCAAGAAGAAAGAATAAAACTTCCTCCTGCCAACAAAAACAAATATTGAATTATCTTTTTCATACGTCATCAATTAAAAATTAACACTAAATCCTGTGGAGAAAGTACGAGACAACGGATAGGTCTTTCCTGAAGTATATGAATTTGATCCGTATCCGGTACCGATTGTTTCCGGGTCAAAGCCTTGCGGCAATCCCGTAAGTGTAAACAGGTTTTCTCCTGAGAAGAATATTCGCAGATTGGAAATACCCATTTTAGACGTTATCCGTGCAGGGATAGTATAGCCGATCTGCAGATTTTTCAGCCGTACATAAGCGGCATTTTGCAAATAACGAGTCTGCGCCTGTTGGTTTTTAGCATAATTGACAGACAGCGGCCTGGGGAAATAAGCATTTGTATTAGGACTCCAAAAATCATCGCCTTCACGAAAAAAATCAAGATGAGGAGTAAAGCATGCTGATTGCCATATGTCACCTGTAGCTCCCCAGAACATATTATCACCTAACCATGCGTCACGTTTTGCTACCCCCTGGAAGAACAAACGCGCATCGAAACCTTTCCAGGATGCATTCAAATCCAGACCGAATTTGAACCGAGGAGAACTGTTACCGATAATCTTCCTGTCTCCCGGGTCATTGAGAGTGGCACCGGAGGTAATTTTACCATCGCCATTCAAATCCCGGTACATGATATCACCCGCACCCCATTTGGTGCCTAAAGCATCCTGTCCGCCATTGGGCAGTGAAGCAAGATGGGCGTCCATTTCTTCCTGGCTCTTGGCTATGCCGATGGTTTCAAATCCCCATATATTACCGCTATATTCACCTGCATACCAAGTGTCGATTTTACCCGTCTTATTAGGATACCTCAAAATCTTCTGGCGGTCATCCGAAAGTAACAGGTGGACTCCATAATTAAATCCTCTGATTTGATCTCTCCATCCCAAATCCAGTTCAAAACCGGTAGACTGCATATCGGCATTGTTCACTTTAGGAACATTCGTTCCCAAAGTGACAGGAAGTTCGGGAGCCGGCCCCACCATATTAATGGTTTTCCGGTTGAACCAGTCAAAGCTTACAGTCAAGCGGTTGCTCAACAATCCCAAATCGAAACCAATATTCCATGACCGCATGGTTTCCCAGCCTAATAACGCCGAGATCAAATCCGGTGCATTCGCTGTGTTGGGACGCTTGTTTTCAATCAGCCAATTAGAGTTAGGATCTTCAGCAACAAACTTCATCAACTGGATATACGGATATAGATTTGTCGTATTCTGATTGCCAAGCTCTCCCCAAGAGCCACGGACTTTCAAATTATTGATAACATCGTTATAAGGTTCCATAAATGCCTCACGCGCCACATTCCATCCGGCAGAGAACGAGGGAAACAAGTTCCAGCGCTTATTCCTTGCAAAACGTGAAGTTCCGTCATAACGAAGATTCATCTCGAACAGATAACGTTCTTTATAATCGTAATTGACTCGACCGAAAAAGCCGGCTGTAGCCCAATGAGTCAGTTGAGACTTGTCAATAGTAGGTTTTCCCGTGGCAGCATTTATATTAGGGACGGATTCTGATATCAAATCCTGCTTCGTAGCCTTAAGCTGTCTCCATTTGCTCATTTCAGCTTGAAATCCTGCCATCACTTTCACATGATGTGCCTCAGCAAAAGTTCTGCTATAGTCACTATAAACATTTGTGTTAAAATAATTGGTACGTTCAGCATTTTCTGTAACTTTCGATGTTTGCCAGGTATCACCCAAATAAGGCTCACCGGCTACATTCATTTGTGTAACCTTTAAAGAAGCCGTATGGGAAAAGTTATCGATCGTTTTATAATTAATCTCCCCGAAAATTTTCCAGTTCTTGACAGGCTCCACTACTACCTGGAATTGTTGGTATAGCCAGTCAGTCTGAGAATCATTGTCACCTCCGTAGAGAATAGGCCGGATGATCGTGTTTCCCATTGGATATCCATTAGGATCTACAGTAGGCTCCATCGGCCAACGTTTGGAAATATTCTGATAAAGAGTATTATCGGTCATAGCAGTAGGCTTGGAATAATCCTTTCTCATGTATTTCATACTATAATTCATATGAAGCCAGGGAAAAAGTTCTGCATTAATCTTTCCTGTCACCGAGTAACGCTGCAATTGATCACGACGGATAGCCATCATGCCTTCCTGCCCCATGTAATTTCCCGAAAAATAATACTGTATTTTCTCCGTTCCGCCACTAACACTCAGCGAATGCTCCTGTGAAAATGCCGTTCCTCCGAATACTACATCATACCAATCCGTATCCGTATTGCCGATCCAGTCCCAAATAGTAGGGGTATTCCTATTAGGCTGAGTAGTAGTGGTAATCACTCCCGATGCATAATCTTTGATAGCTTGAAGGCGGGTATCATCAAACTGTACTGCCGTTACACCGTCATTCCGCTGCATAGTATTGAAATACATAGCATATGTGTATGCATCTGCCACATGCGGCAGATTGATAGCCTGCGACCAACGAAAACTGTTATTGTAATTAACGGTTGCCTTCCCGGCTTTTCCTTTCTTAGTTGTTATCAACACTACCCCGAAAGGTGCACGCGAACCATAGATAGATGAGGCGGCAGCGTCTTTCAGAACTGATATGCTTTCAATATCATTCGGATTCAGCATATTCATATTTCCTTCCATACCATCGATCAGGATTAACGGAGCCGCATTGGAACCAGCGCCGATAGTACCTGTTCCACGAATATTGACCTTCATGTCCGCACCTATCTCACCGCCATTGCCATCGGAAGCATAGGAAAAATTCATTCCCGGAACCAATCCCTGTAAAGCCTGGCTTACGTTGGAAACCGGACGCGACAATAATTCATCAGCATTTACTGTAGATACAGAACCGGTCAGATTCACTTTCTTTTGTGTACCGAAACCTACGACCACGACTTCATCCAATGTTTGCATATCCTCTTTCAGAATAATCGACAAAACCTTGTCACCTTGCGCCTTCACAGTCTGAGATACATAACCTACATAAGAAACTGTGATAGTAGTGTTAGGCGAAGAGACATCCAGAGTGAAATTTCCGTTCAGATCTGTTATCACGCCGTTTTTAGTGCTATTCTCCATAACAGTAGCTCCAATCACCGGATCGCCGGATATGTCCGTCACCTTTCCCTTTATATGTATTGTCTGTTTTACGGAAGATGTATCCGGTATCTTCGTGGACAATATTATTTTCTTGTTATTTATAACATATTTTACATTAGTATTTTTAAACACCTCATTCAATATAGTAAAGATGTTATTGTACCCGGTTGATATTGATACCCGGCGGTTAATATCAACATGACTATCATTATAAAAAAAACTAAATTCAGATTGTGACTCAATTTGGGAAAGTACTTCTTTTACAGTCTGATTTTTTGCTTCCACATTGATTATAGTGCGTTGGGCATAACTGTCGCTGGCACATAGTAAACCAACAAAACAAAAAGAAAACACAAAAAGCAATTTCATAGTTAATGGAAAATTTTTCCAAACGGCAGGCATGGGATTATCCGCCCATAATTGTTGGACATAGTTGTTTTTCTTCATATCTTTGCATGAATTAAAGTTAAGAAATAATTTATTCTGTTTGCGCGCAAACAGTTTAAAGGCTTTCACATACAGGCAGATGTTGGCGCATCATGCCTGTATGTCTTTTTAATTAAGGAGGCTTGTAATGTTTCATAATAGTATCAAATTTAGTTAAACATAAGGGTTCTTTCTAATATATCTCTATAACCCGCTTCTTCTGATCGTTATCTTTTGCCTTAATGACCCGCCAACGAATGCATGATGAAATTTTAAAGTTTTCCAAGATTTCGTCTACATATTGATCTGTAAACATACCGGTGAATGTATATTTGTCATACTTAGAAGTATTTACTATAAAGTCTACATTATAACGTTTCCCCAGCATGCGTAATGCATCCCTCATAGGAGTTCGGTCAAATATCATTTTCATATCTTTCCACGACAATTCCGATTCTCCATTCGTACTCTTTAATAAAATTTCTTCGTTCTTTTTGTTATAAATGGTTTTCTGTCCCGGCTTCATTGTCACTTTACGTTTAGTACCTGCCTGCTGATATATAAATTCTACTTTACCTTCTATCAACGTTGTAGTGACTTCATCCATATTGCCGAATGCTTCCAGATTAAAACGTGTACCCAAAACCTCCACTTTAGAATTTTGAAGCGTTGAAACAATGAATTTGCGAGTGGAATCCTTAGTCACATCAAAATAAGCTTCACCATCCAAGCTTACTTCACGAATATCACCAGTAAAAGCTGAAGGATACTTCAAAACTGAACCAGAATTCAAATATACCAAAGTACTGTCCGGTAATCTAAATGAGGTAATCATCCCAGGCTGTGTACGGATTTCGTATAATTGGGTACGGACAGGCGCAGCAGATCCCGATTGATAGAGCAAAATAAAAATAGTAATTGTCATCGGTATAAGTAAAAACACGGCTACGCGCTGCATCCAACTCCACCAGGGAATATGATACTTGCTTCCCTGCATATGCCCTTTCACTTTGGTTAACTCTTCATTCAAATCTATATTTTCAGCGACTTGCTGTGCGTCGGTCATAAGAAGAAGAGTATAAATGTCAATAGCCTTCTTTTTATTCCCATCTGACGACTTGATCCAGGCTTCTATTTCCCGTACTTCATCTGCTGTCGCTTTACCATCATAATAGCTAATGAGCAAGTCTTCTATATTCGAATAATCCATTTCCATGATAAATTTATTAAAGAGACAATCGGGAAATAAAAAATACTAAACTCATTTTCATAATTAACATTACTTAATATTAATAAACTTTATAATTAACAACAGTGATTGTATATATTTAAAATACAAGCATTATCATTGCAGACATGGAACACAGCAATGAAGATGCATATTTATTAATTGCACTGAGAAAAGGAGAAGTAATAGCTTTCGATAGTATATTTAAAAAATACTACCCAATTCTTTGCGCATATGGGAATAGGTTTGTAGATAATGAAGAGTCAAAAGAAATAGCCGGAGACGCAATTTTGTGGTTGTGGGAACATCGCCAGACACTCCAGGTTGAAACTTCATTAGGTCGATATTTACTCAAATCGGTATATCACAGGTCACTCAACTGCATTAAGCAGAAAAATTTGAAAAATCAAGCTGATACCATATTTTATGAAGAAATGGAAAAGCTAATACATGGTGTAGAAGCATTTCAATTTCAAGAGCTTTCCAGACGAATAAAAGAGGCCATAGATGGGTTACCAACTTCTTATCGGGAGGCTTTTCTTATGCATCGTTTTACCAAAAAGAGTTATAAAGAAATTGCTGAGATTTCCGGAGTTTCAATAAAAACCATTGCTTACCGCATACAACAGGCAACAAAGCTGCTTCGTGAGGATCTTGCAGATTTACTAATCACCACCCTCGTTTGTGTATTGACAATCATCCGTTAGCTATTGAATTAGTTTTTCCTCAGTTGCTGAAAAAGAATTCTTAGAGTAAAAAATTACTATCAGAGAAGTCCCCTTCCAACAAAAGTAGAAAACATTTTAACAGAGGAAAGTCTTGGTTCTTGATTTTTCTCGTTTGCAAATGCAGCAGAAACAATATTTACCCCATACTCAATCTCTTTCCGGGTAATTAGCAGAAGAGGGACTTCTGATTCTGCCAAGTTTCTACCAATGAAGAATGATATTGTTTTTTGTTCTTCTTTTGGCATATTGTCTATCACCAGAGGAAGTCTTTTCATAAAAAGATTTATGGTATGGGTTATGTGTTCCTTTGTAGGAAAGTGAAAGATTCCTCATCTTTTTTATTCAATCCTAATCATATTACCCAAATTATAATTAAATTTGTCTGAAACCTTAAAGACATACATCCATGGAGCTAACCCATTATATACCAGTTAATACCATAGAAAAATAGATTTGATAATCAAAGAACTTTTGGAAGAAAATCTACTAAACAATAAAGTTCTCCAATTAAGAATCATGAATATGATTAATAAATATAAGATACAACTCTATTTCCTTGAACAACTGACTGAATTAAGGAAAATTAAACAGGTCGAAAAAGGAAGCAGTATGCCAAGAGGAAAAGGAACTAATACGCCAATGGAATTTTTTGCTTCCCAATCCAAACGATTCTTATAGCCGAAAGAAATTCAAGAATATAGCTGGAATGACTATCGGAGACATTGCCAAAGCATATAATGTAAAAATAAACGATATATTAGAACTCATTAAAACAAAAAATCCGTACACAAATTCATGTTCATTCACTTCCAAGTTGGAAATAAGAGATTTATTTATCAATAGATCTTACTTTAAAGAAATAATTTCCAATTATTTATCATTCAAAGCACAATGCAAAATACAGAATAACAGTTTTAAAGGTTCTTCTTCAAATTTGGTGGTAAGGAAAGTGTAAGCCCTCGTTTATAGTTGACAAAAAAGCAAGTATCCCGGCTTTCCCCC
>ERZ833963.2591-NODE-2591-length-16783-cov-10.024151_pt1 | contig 16783 bp, 15 predicted proteins | sample MGYA00519693_ERZ833963 | MGnify/ENA primary metagenome ERZ833963 (study PRJEB31850, sample SAMEA3708748) | human gut metagenome | biome: human gut; feature: human-associated habitat; material: faeces | place: China | collected 2014 ... | reverse complement strand
GTCTTTTTCTCCGGCTCGCCCTTCTTCTTTTTCTTAGGCTCCTGATGGGGATAGATCTTCTTGATATTCTTTAAAATGACTTCTGCCATGGTGTGTTCCTCCTATTCGTTTTCGGATGCCGGAAGATACCGGACGTCCAAGGCGCCGTTGGGGCCGACGGTAAACCGCAGAGCCTCATGGGGCGGGATCTGCATACCGGGGACCGGGGGACAGTCGGAAAAATACAGGGCTGCCCCATGATCTGCCAGCAGCTTCATGGTGTCCGGATGGGCGCTGTTGTAGCGGCGGTCGCTGGACGCGCAGCAGACCACTGCGGTGGGACGGATCAATTCGGCCAGCGCTTCGTCGGCGCCGTCTTTTTGTCCGTGGTGTCCCACTTTGAACAGGTCCGCCCGCAGGTCCGCGGGATCAATGCCGTCATAGCCCGTCACATTGGTGTCCCCCGGCAGCAAAATCCGGGTACCCCGGTAATTCAGCCGCAGAATGAGACTGTAGTTGTTCATGCGGGCATCCAGCGCGTCCAACCGTTGGAGGAACGTACTGCAAACGTTTGCACTATTATACAACGCATTTATTTCGTCCGCAAGGGCCAACTGTTTTTTTGTAGAGGGTGACAGGATCTGAACGGTCAAATCTGGCGCAATCACCAATTCCTGACCACTTTTCGGCGCAAGAATGGTTCCGCCGTGGTCCTCTACCAGAGCGCAGAGGGTGCCGTAGTCATTCAGGGCCTGCATGAATTTGCTTTCAGAGAGGTTTCTCGCCACGGAGCCGTCCAGAGGCCGGAGGGATCGGTAAAGATCCGGCGGCAGCGTTTGCCACAGCACCGCCGGGGGTGCGATCCGGGCTGCCCACAGGAGACCGCAGAGATGATCCTCATGGATGTGGGTGCTGACGGCCAGATCCAGACGGCGGATCCCCCGTTTTTTCAGATATTCCTCAATGCGGACCCGACCGGAGGAGCGATCCGCGAATTCGCTGTCCTCAGCGCTGCCGCCGTCGATCAGGGCGGTGAATACGCCGTCAGGCTTGGAGGAGTCCGGACATTCCAGTAAAATAGCCTCGCCGTAGCCCACATTTACAAAAGTAACTGTTAACTTCTTCTCTTCCATAAGCACTTACGAAATCGCACGTTTGATGTACACACTGGAAAGCAGCAGGACCAGAACGGTCATCACGATGGCGCCCGCGCTGCCGAAGCCGAAGTCCAGGGACTTGATACCGTAGTTGTAGAGGTACTGGGTGATGGTGGAGGTGCTGTTGGCGGGACCGCCGCCGGTCAGCAGGTTCACCTTGTCGAACAGGCGGAAGCTGTCGATGGTACGCAGCAGGGCGCACAGGGCCAGGCTGTTCTTGATGTTGGGAAGGGTCACATAAAAGAGGATCTTGAAGCGGTTTGCGCCGTCGATCCGTGCAGCCTCGTACTGGCTCTGCGGCACGGATTGCAGGGCAGCGTACAGCAGTAGGAAGACAAAGGGAGCACTTTGCCACACGTCGATGAGCACTAACATGCCAAAGGCGGTGTGGATATCGGAAAACCAGTTGTAGACCGGCAGGTGCAGAGCCTGCAAAACCTGGTTGACAATGCCGTAGTTAGGAGAGAGCATCATGCGCCAGCTCAGAGCCACAGTGACGGTAGGCAGCAGATACGGCAGGAGCAGCAGGGTGCGCATGGTTTTCTGGCCCCGTTTCAGACTGTTGACAAACAGCGCCATCACAAGACCGATGAACATCTCAAAGATCACAGCAAGAATAGTGAACTTGACGGTGTTGAGAATGGATTGCTGGAAATACGGGTCGCTCAGCAGCTTTGTATAGTTTTGAAGGGCGATAAAATGGGACCCTTTCTTCAGGCTGCGGAGAAGGTTGTAGTCGGTAAAGCTGTAAACCAGCGTAAAGAACAAAGGATACGCCGTCATGATCAGCAGGATCACAACGGTAGGGGACAGCATTCCCAAACCAAACCGTTTGGTCTGGGCATCTGCGGAGCGGAGTTTGGTATTTACGTTTCTTTTCATGACAGCGGCCTCACATTTCAGAAGCGTTACGGATCGTAATCATTAAAAGGAATGGGGGAAACATTCTTTTTTGTTGTGCGGCCGGGCTTTTCGCCCGGCCGCACGTTTCATTACATGCAAAATGGGGATGTAAGCGGAATGCTTACTTCATCAGAGCTTCCAGCTGAGACTGGGCATCGGCCAGGCCCTGATCGACCGTCTTGACGCCGTTGACGATGTTGTCCATCTCAGCGCCCAGGATGGTGTAGAACTGAGTCCACTCAGCAATCACGGGACGATACATACCGCCTTCCAGAGCCTTGCAGACGACCTCATACTGAGGATAGGTCTTGAGGATCTCGGCATCCTGCAGGCTGGAGTAACGGCAGGGCACACCGCCGGAGGGAACGGTGGACTTCTGGACATCCTTGTCCATCAGGTAGCTCAGCAGCTCGGTAGCCAGTTCCTTGTTCTGGCTGTTGCTGGGGATACCAATGGTCCAGACGCCATAGACGTTAGCGTTGTGGGTCTCGCCGCCCTTGGCGACAGCACCGGTGATGGCGCAGTAATCAGCAGCGGTATCAGCAGTGGGAGTGTACCAGCCGGGCCAGCCCACACCCATGGTGCCGGCGCCGGTATCGCAGGAAGCGATCAGGTCATCCTTGACCTGGGCGGAACCGGTAGCGATGAGCTTCAGATAGAAGTTCATAGCATCTTTAAACTCGGGAGTGTTGACGGTGGGCTGATTGTTGCTGTCGATGACCCAGCCGCCGTAGGACAGCAGGATGGGCAGGAAGTCGACGATCAGGTTGTTCTGGCTGTCGCCACGATAGATGAAGCCCAGCTTGCCGTCAGCCTTGGCCTTTTCGCAGATCGCCAGCATATCCTCCAGAGACAGGATGGTGTCACCGGTGTAACCGGCGGCTTCCACGTTGGCCTTGTTGTACAGCAGGACGGTCACGTTGCCGTAGTAGGGAGCCAGATACAGGTCATCGCCCACATAGCAGATGGCGGTGGTAGCGGGGATCACGTCCTCATCCAGAGAGTAGCCCAGCTCGGTGAGGTTGGCCAGGACGCCGTTCTCGGTGAACTCTGCCATCCAGGAACCGTCCACCATGCACAGGTCATAGGAGCCCTTGTCATTGATGGCGTCCAGAGCGATGCCGGAGTACAGGTCGCCCTCAGAGAGCTCCTGCACCTCGCAGACAACATTGTGCTCAGCCTCGAAAGCGGGCAGGCACTCCTTGATCACGTCGGCATAGGTGCCGCCGCGCAGGATCAGGGACAGCTTGGTGGGTTCTGCGGAGGTATTATCAGCGGGAGTATTGCTGTCAGAGGGAGTCTCGGTCTTACCGCCGCCGCAGGCGGCCAGAGACAGGGCCATAGCCAGCGCCAGGATCAGGGACAACGCTTTTTTCATCTTGTTTTCCTCCTAATCTGAAATTGTTGGATTTTATTTTGTTACTCTTTGACAGCACCGCTTGAAAGTCCGGAGATCAAGTAGTTCTGCGCAAAGATCACAAACAGGGTAATGGGAATGACGGAAACCACGCCGCCTGCGGCCACCAGGCCAAAGTTGGTGAGGTTATCCTCCGTGTTCAGCAGGGCCAGCGCCAGAGGAACGGTGTTGTTGACGGCGGTCCGGGTAAAAATGACGGTGTAGGTGTACTCGTTCCAGGCATACATGAAGGAGAGCATGGCCACTGCCGCGATGCCGGGGGCCACCAGCGGCAGCACGATCCGGCAGAACAGCTGCCACTCGGTCGCGCCGTCCACCTTGGCACTTTCCTCCACCTCTTCCGGCAGATCCTGGAAGAAGCTGATCAGGAACCAGATGATCAGCGGCACGTTGATCAGCACGCAGGCCAGCAGCACCGGCAGCTTGGTGTTCAGAATACCGAGCTTATTGAACATGATGTACAGCGGGATGGTGAAGGCCACCGGCGGCAGTACACGCACCAGCAGGACCCAGTATGTCATGGGCTTTTTCAGGCCAAACCGGAACCGGCGGCGGGCGATGATATAGGCCGCGCAGATACCGACAACCAGCGAGACAAACAGAGAACCGAACGTAGTCTGCAAGCTGTTGATGATGGCGGTGCCGAAATTCTTGGCCGAAAACAGCTCCGCGAAATGGATGCCTGTCAGACTTTGAGGAATCAAAGCGATATGTCCCCTCATTTCATCCGTAGGCCGGATCGCCATTGCCACCAGCCAGTAGATGGGAAACAGCGAGACCATCAGAAAAAACAGACAGCCTATGGCCTTTCCAACCGTTCCAATTCTCTTTTTCCGTTTCACAAGAACGCCTCCTTATTGAGTGAAAAACGTTTTCCACCGAAGAGTATACATTTTATATAGTGCTGAAACAATCAAACCCAGGTGAAGCCTGTGTAAAATTTCTGTCAGATCGCGGCGCGGGAGGATGCCCGGATCTTGAGATTCACCGGCACCACCGTCAGCCGGGGAACATCCTGCGCACCGTCCAGCAATGCAGCCATGTGCTCCATGCACAGCTCGCCCATCCGTCGGCAATCCACATGGATGGAGCTGAGCTCCGGCTCCATCATGGGGCAGACGGAGGAATCGTCGAAGCCCACCACCGCCAGATCCTCCGGCAGGCGGAGCCCCAGACGCCGGGCGGCTTTCATGACGCCGGCGGCCAGCACATCGTTAAAGGCGAATACGGCGGAGGGCCGATCCGGGCGGCTCAGCAGACGGAGGGCCGCCTCTGTGGCGCTTTGGATATCCCGGTCGCACATCAACGCGCCGGATTCATCCACCGAAAGGCCGTTTTCCCGCATAACGGAGAGAAACGCATTGTAGCGGGCACTGGTGACGTAAGGGGAGAAGCGGCCCATCAGCATGGCGATCCGCTGATGTCCGGCGGAGATCAGATGGCTGACCACCTGACGCACACCGCCGGCTTCATCCGCCACGATGCAGGGCAGATCGAAGCCCGCCGCCCGGTTGTTTACCAGGACCACGGGGATGTTCTGCCGCTGAAATTCGGAAATCAGGTCGGCCTGGGCATTGCCTGCCAGGATGACACCCTCGATCTGCTTGCTCTGGGCCGTGCGGGTCCATTCCTCCGCTGTGGAGATCAGAAGCTGGTAGTTGGTGCCGTTGGCGCGGCGCATGACGCCCTCGCAGATACTGGCGTAGAACTCATCCAGAATGGTAGCGCCCTCTTTACAGATCAGGAAGGCGATCTTGTCAGTCTGCTGCCGGGCCATGGCCCGGGCTATGGCGCTGGGTTGGTAATGCAGTGCCTCCGCCGCGGCGTAGACCCGGCGGCGGGTGGATTCTCGCACACGGTCCGGTGTCGTAAAGGTTCGGGAGACCGTGGCGGTGGAGACGCCGGACAGGCGGGATACATCATAAATCGTTGGGGTATCCATAAAACCGGTCCTCCTTTCCAGTGTAAGAAAGCGCTTACATTCATGCACAATAAAAATAAAGCGCCAAGTGCTGTGATTTGTGAATATGATATCATGGCAAAATTTGGATTGCAATAGAAAATCGCCATTTTCTACAGATATCAAAAACAACGTCTTTCTGTATTGTGCAACATTTACAAATCCAGATATTTTTCTTTGAATGCAGCGCTCCTTGCGTCACCGGTTCTATTCGATAATTCACAAAGCCGCCTATGTAAGCGATTGCATTTTGCAAAAATGCAATCGCTCCGCCCTGTAATCGCCCGCTTTTAAGAACCAATATAGCAGGCGGGCATGGATCACCCCATGGCCGCCTGCCGCTGTCGATCTCTTCAGTTTTCCATGTGCCGGCCCAAAAAGGCAGCGACGGTCTGGGCCAACTTGTACTCCGCGTCCCCGGCAGCAGCGGGGCTGTCGCTGATGAACAGCACCAGTCCCAGCAGATCTCCCTCCGAAAGGATCGGCGCGGCCACAATGGCCATCAGGCGGTCACTGCTGTCGGATACCGGGATCTGGGGCCCTTGACCGTCATATTGGTAGATGCGGCGGTTCTCCATAACCTGCTCCAGTTGGGCGGTAATGCCCTTGCCCAGCAGCTCCCGCTTGGCGCCGCCGGCCACGGCAATGACGCTGTCCCGGTCTGTCACGGCACAGATGGCCCCGGTGGAACGGCTCATAGTCTCGCAAAGCTGGGCCGCAAAATCATCCAACCCGCCCATGAGGGAATACTTTTTGAAGATGACCTCGCCATCCCGGCTGGTATAGATCTCCAACGGATCGCCACTACTGATAACATTGACAGCAAAGACCTTGTTCGGTCGGCGAGTTGCTGACTGAACGATTTTTGTGGGCAAATTTAAGCTATCTTTACTGCCTTGCGGAAAATTTGAGGATTCTTCCCACACTCCGGTGGACAGCAATCCATCAACATCCGCTTTAAGGTGGATGTCAATATGGTCTTCATATACTGTGATATAATCAACGATTAAAGAAATATCCTGTTTGTCCAACTTTGGCTTCTTCAAAATATCGTCAAAAACATCAATGACGGTTTTCGCAACTCGGTTGGTTTGCAGCAGGCGATTTCTAGAGTCGATGCTGGTATCGATTTGATGTTCCAAGCCAGAGATACGCTGAGTTAAGTCCGTCTCCAGTTCGCTATATGCTGCATCAATGATTGAGGTTTCATCTGGAGATTTATTCATGGTGTCGATTAACTTTCGCTTGTAGAGTGCTTTAAGCTGTTCTCTACTTTCGGCTAATTGACGCTCTAATGAGTCAATGGTGTTACCGATCTCCTGCTCACGCTCTGGCTGTTGTTTGATAGCATCCTGCAACTGGTCTAGCATGGAGGCTGAATTATCCCGAACAACTTGAATATACCGCTTTAGCACCTCATCCAATTTATCGGTGCGGATGTGGTGACTGGTACAGCCTTTAAGCCCTCGGCGGTGATAAGTACCACAGGTATATGCTGGTTTAAGGTCCGGTCTGGACATGGAAAACATGGGCGCTCCACAATCGCCGCAGTACAGAAAGCCTGAGTAATCAGTGGCATATTTTTTTTCACCACGGTAGTTGCTCTTGCGCCTTTGCTTTAATTGTTCCTGTGTATAGAGGAATGTTTTCGGCTCGATAATAGGCGTATGAGCATTTTCAATTAAAATATGTTCATCGGACTCTAATCGTTCGTCAGTACCATTGATACCCTTGCGAGAATATTTCCGCTGGCGCAAAACTCCGATATAAAAATCATTGGATAGGATATTTGCGACAGAAACAATGCTCCACTCTGCTTTGGATTTTAATTTCGTTTTCTGCCCGAGTGATTCTTTCCACGCAATTTCATTTGCTCTTGGAGTCGGTATGCCCTTATCAGTCAAGTGGTTTGCAATTCGCTTGTACCCCCAGCCGCTGTTGTATAAGTCAAAAATCGTACGAACGACTTCAGCAGCGGGGGGATCAATTTCATAAGACATCTCTTTCGTATTTGTCAATCTGTACCCATACGGAACAGCGCAGACCCATTTACCATTTTTTTGACGGTGCTGGATAATCGCCTTAATTTTTTTGCTAGTGTCCGTAACAGGAATCTCGTTGATAAGGAATTGTAGCTGAATTTTCAGCCAGTCATCGTCGTTTGGATAGTCGATACCGTCACCAATGGAAATGATGCGGACGCCTGCGTCTCGCAAATCTTCCAGTTCCACGAGTCCTCTACCGTTGCGGCGGGAGAAACGGGAGAAATCTTTTACAATAAGTACGGTAGATTCTCCAGAAATCAATTTACTTCGCATACGTTGGTAGGCTTCACGCTGCAAAAAGGTATATCCAGATTGGTCACGGTCGACATAGAACGAAAGAGCGGCATGAGGGAAATGCTCCCGAACATATGACTCAATGATACTTTTCTGGTTTTCTATGCTGGTGTTGTCACGATCCTGTTCAACATCAACAGAAATTCGTGCATATCCCGATATATTCAATGTTGTTCACTCCATTAAATTTTATTTGCAACAACATTGTAACACTGGCGAGATTAAAATGCAATACCTTATATTAAAAGGGCGTAAAAAACATCCTCGGTATCCTTTACCGCATCCATGTTTATCTATTGAATTGCAAAAGAAGTGCAATCGTATCAACTAGATTTTCATTTCCGGAGTGAAAAATGCTAATGTTGTATGTGGGATACCGCGCAATATAAGTTCCGATATTAACAGGCGAATCACCATGCGCAAGCCAGATATCTATATACTTTTTTTCGTTATTAATATTGACCTGCATCGTTTTTACTCCTCGCTTCCATAGTACTAGAAATATAATAGTTTGTATGGGCATTATTACCACTTCGCATGGCACATATGCTAGAAATTGGAGTAGGAACATCATATCTGACGGTTGCTATTGTAACGCAATATATTCTGCTCATGCTTTGTTACTCCCTTTTTGCTTTAGGCAAAAAAATCCCCTAGTAACAGACAACTCTGTTACTAGGGGTAAAATGCAAAAAAGCGCACCCAACCACCTACAGCAACCATAGTTGACTGTATGCGATAGGACACGCACTACGTTGTTCGCCTACCAAGCACTGTACTCGTGCTTCCCCAACTGTCTGTCTATTCCGTAGCCCCAGTCGGGCCTGAGCATAATTCGGAATTTTCATCCACCCTCAAAAATAATAGTAAATGATACATAAAACCTTGTTGACTCAATCTAGCAAAGTGGAGGTGCTACAACGATTGGTGTACAACCCAACAAGGTGGAGATATAAGATATTTTATTGCAAATGCATTATATAGCCGACTCACATAAATGTCAAGCTAAATGTCACACACATCTCTTTTTCTCTTTTTGAAAAAACGAATGTTCTTGATTATCAGGAAATCAAATTGATTTCACAGAGAAAATATGTTAAACTGCCATCAATAAGTAAATTCTGACTTAAAGGAAGTGGTAAAGTGTTAGCGATGTCTGATACCCCGATTGAGCAGTTTCTGCCTTTGTTTGCCCAAGCAGGTGTTCCGGTTGCTTTTATTGTTCCCACGCCAACTGGATATGGAAAATCCATAATGGATGCAACCACTTCCGTAAGACAGCTTTTTTTGAATCAGGGTCTTCATGATTATGACGTGCAACCGCAGGGTCCTGCTAACAAGGTCTTAATTCAAACTTTTCTTGTAACAGATTGTAGATTGATTGAAACGGAGACTTCCTTGTATCGTCCCATAACTAAGATGGGGGATCCCAGATTGTGGATTTATAATCTAAAGGACTATTGTGTTCCTAGAAATTTATTAGCCATGATAATCATGGAAGGATCGCTCTATGTCTTCAATCTTTCCGATAATCGTATTGCCAATTCTCTTTTCAATGGTGGTTTTTGCTATGATATTTTGTGCGAAGCAATTCACCAAGAAAATCTTATTGCCGAAGAGCTGAGATGGAAAATTCAAGAAATACATAATCAAGGCTTCTTGTCTTCCGTAACTAGAGGAGATCCGGGCGTAGGAGATACTCTTGAACACGCTCTTGGCTTGGTAAGAAACAATCGTCAGACGCCTGATTATAGAGGCATCGAACTAAAAGCGTCCCGTAGAAGACTATCTACCCCTAATCGTTGTACACTGTTTGACAAGACTCCTGATTGGCGAGTTGCTATGTCTGAAAGTGAGATACTTGATGCATTTGGATATTGGGGAGAAGATGGCAACGGTATTAGTCGTTTTCAGCTTTACTGCACTCTTACAGCAAGAATGATTAATTCACAAGGTTTAACCCTCGAATATAATGAGCCTCAAGACTCGGTTGACGTTATTCATGCAATTACCCACCCACGACTTGTCACGTCTTGGGATATGCAAGTCCTTCGTAATCGCCTTTTAGAAAAACATCCTGCAACCTTTTGGGTTAAAGCTTCTGTTGACATTGTTGACGGTTGGGAATATTTCAGATACGACCATATTAAGTATACCAGAAATCCTAATGTTTCTCTTTTTGCTGGATTGATTGCAGATGGCATAGTAAGTGTGGATTTCTTGATGCATTATAAACCTAACGGCATTGTTCGTGACCACGGCTTTCCGTTCAAAATAATGCCACAAAACGTCAATCTCCTCTTTCCTGAAGTAATCGAATATGATTTAACTTAACAAAATAAAAATGAGGGCAGTTTACAATGACTGCCCTCATTTTATTAGATTATTAAAGTACTTTTTTGATTTCGAGAGCAACAGCTCTAGCCAGTAACGGCGGAACAGCATTTCCCACTTGAGTATACTGAGGCACTTCTTTTCTGCGAAGGAGACCTCCAGTTGTGCGTTTTCCTAAAAACTCAAACGAATCATCAAACGATTGACAACGAGCCATTTCTCTTACGCTGAAAGTTCTAGGCTCCCAAGGACTAATATAGTCATCCGCAATAGTTACAACAGTCGCCGAAGGCTGATTCGGAGCAAATCTTTGACGAATATTCTTCTTGGTAAGAAGAACTTCTGCCTGCTCCCTTGTTGCTCCAGATTTTCCAAACAAATCGACAACTTCTGATGCAGATATCCCTAATCGCTTACTACACATAGCAATTAAGTTGGGCTTATCAGAAATGTCAATTCCTTCTTCCATAATTCTACGCTTAAGATAAGTCCCAGATTCTCCCGGTTGGAAGAGTTCAAAACGTTCACGCACAATATCCGTTTGCTTCGGAAGTTCGGTGTTCGTGATGTGCTTTGCCGCAATCGGCTTTCCGTCGATTGCGGGAGTTCTCCCATAAAAGCTATCTAACTGATACTGAGTAGAAGCAGGATTAACCGCTGCCTTTTTCTCTGAATCAGAAATTAAATCTCCGATTGCATCAAGCAAGGTAAGTCGTTTTTCAGGAGTCACTGTCGGTTCTGGATACTGAGGAGGAATAAGACCTCTTCGATATCCAATAAAGATTATTCTGTTTCTTCGCTGGGGAACACCATAATCGGCAGCATTAAGAATTCTCGGTTCAAGGGTATCGTATCCGATTTCGTTTAGTTCACTTCTAAGAATGAATGGGGTTACGCTTCCATCAGGGTACTCAATGCCAGTAATACCTTTGTATCCTATGAATTGCATATCAACAAAGCCTTCAACATTTTCAAGGACAATATATTTAGGCTTAATTTCATTAACGACCCGGACGTATTCACCGAACAGCATATTTCTTGGATCTGACTTATCACGTCGTCCCGCACGGGAAAATCCTTGACAACTGGGACCTCCTATCATCAAATCGATTTCAGGCATTTCTTTGCCTTTAAAGATTTCCAACTCTGTAATGTGCTTACGAATATCATCGCCGGTCAGATCTTTAATATCGGAGCGCTCAAACCATGTATTTTTTCCTTGAATCAAACCAAGCTGCTCATGCCTATGTTTATAGGTAACTTCGACCATATCACTAATATCAGAACTGAATAAAATATGGAATCCAGCCTGAATTAAGCCTTCAGAACAACCGCCTGCGCCGCAGAACAAATCAACTGCATAAGGCATCTCCAAACCTCCATTCTTTTGAGTATATTATATCAAATCCTGTTCGCAAAGTCCAGGAGTTTTAGACTTAAATGCCCGTTGTGCTGTATTATAGCAAATTTAAAGTTCGGTGTCCAGGCGATGTTCATGAAACCGTCTAAAGTGACAAATTGACTGCGTATTTTCAAATATAAATTGGCGTATTGGCACATTGTGAGTTCAAAGGCTCCATCATCCTTGCGCCGCCACACCTTAGCGGTGGTACAGTGTCCATAAGTCCCCGGTTTGCTCTGAACCGTAATAATTGGAATCGGCAATGCTCCGGAAAAGAAGTCCGTATTCAAATTATTGTAGATGTGTTCTAACTGGCTGACTGCCCGGCTCATTTTTGTTGTTTCCTTCATAGCGGTGTCTCCCATCATATAGAGTGCGCGCAGCGAACTCGCTCGCGAGATCGCTTGATTACCCCGCGATGCACACTTCCTTACAAGTCAAGGGGAAAGGCGTGGAGATTTTTCAGAATGAAAAATACGACCCGACCTTGACTTGTAATGATGTGTGCTGCACCGTCCCGTAGGGACACCTTATTCTCCCGTCTTCAAAACTTGACGAACGGTACTTTTAGCATTTTGATGTTGGCAGGCTCCTGCTTATCATAGAGAATAGCATGGAGCGGTGGCAGCTCCTTGATCGTATCAGGCGATACCTTGTATTCCCGCACTACCTTTTTCGTTCCTGCTCCGTCAGCATCCAGCAGAATCCCGGCAGACTTGTGCGTAGTTTCCACGCTAGCTTTCGTCCCGATAATATTTGCCATTGTCTCTGCGTCTGCCGCCGAATTGAGCCGCATAACCACATATTGACCGCAGTTTTCCAGCACCCGTTCTGCAAACGATTCGGATACAGCAGACAAGTCGGCAATTGACTGCGTTGCGACGATAATCTGGAAGCCCTGGCTCCGTGCCTGTGCGAAAATAGGCATAAGCTGTTCCGTTGCATATGCTCCCAGCTCGTCCATGATAATCACGCGCCGCCACCCATCTGGGCGCTGTGTTGCAATCATGTGCCGCACGTCATGAATAAACAGCTTGCCGATTGCTCTTGTGTAATCGGTATACTTGAAAGAATCCAAATCCGCAAAGAAAATCGCTTCCTCGTCACGCGCCATGGATGCGTTGATACCCTTGCACTCCGGACCTCCGAAAAAGGATGCACCATCCCCCAGCAGCAAATCCACATAACGGCTCTTGGACAGGGCTGCTTCCTGCGCGATGCCTTTCAATTTCCAGTATTCCTGCTGTTTTTCCTTTGAGATTTTTCCGCTTTCCACAAGCATTGCCAGCAGCTGCATGAAGTCCTCGTAATCGTAAAAGTCACAAATCGCCGCAATAGATAGAGGGATTTCCGCCGCACACAAACCTTCGCATACCGCCTTAATCCATGCGGAGGTGCAAGCTTTATAGTGCGGCTCCGTATACTCTGAAATCTCCACCAGTGCATCCGCCGCTTCGGTCGGTGACATTCCATTCAAAGGGTTGTACGGCTGTCGGCTCGCCTCCTCTGCATTGAGGCTTACCGTATACATCGTTCGTCCGTAGCGGGCGGCGATTCGCCGCGTTACATTAAGCAGGCTCCTGCTGTCATTAGTCCCGTTTTTGCCTGACAGGATATACACCTCGTCACTCTGCTGTATGGTCAGCAATATGTAGTTCAGCAGATAGGTGGTCTTTCCGGAGCCAGTGGTTCCCGCTACAAAAATATGGCTTGGGTTGTGGTTGTCAACCTTAGTAGCTTCTGGAAGCCGTGAAGTCTTGGAGCCTTCCAGAAGAACTGCATCCGCAGATGTAGTGCCTACCGTTACCAGCGCAGTCATAGTTACGACCGGAATCAATAGTGCAGGCAATGATGGAGTAAAAATCCAGCTAATTACCGTAGACGGTGCGAGCGCAAGCAGGCGTTCCACGCTCAAATAATGAATCATGATACCGTTTGCAACGACTACCATCATCGTCAGCCCAAACAGCGCGACCTGATACATCACACGCACCTCCGGGCGCTTTTTGGCGTAGCTGTAAATACCCAACATAACTACGGTTGCTGCCGGAGCCATCAGGAGAGAAGCTGCGATTGCCCATGGCAGAATTGCCGCGATTCGCTGACGTAAATAAATATTCTTCATAAGGCATCTCCTTTACTTCTTGAAGTACGACGTATACTTAGACATGGAATGTGTTGCAGGCATTGAAACTACACTTTCAATTTCATCCCATGTGCCTGTATCTCTTTTGTTTTTATGAATGTCCGCCGTTGCAACCTGTTTCTCGATTTCCACAAGAGGAATCGTCTGAATCCGGACACCGACTCTCTGCGCACAGCTATTTAGATTTCTGGCGATACCCGGTCGATTGTCCGGCGTAATCCATACCTGTTGTTGATAACTGTTGTTGTCCCGGATGTTCTTTTCCAGCAGGGAAAGCGGCTTGTGATTCAACTCGATTTCATAAGCATGACCACGGAACACAATGTCAGGGCGGTGACGCTGCTTGTCTCCCTTGCTCCGCAATACAGAATCCGTCAGCAGCTCACCGGGAGAGGCTCCCTCAGTGTGTCTGAGCCACGCACAGACCCGACCGACTACCAGAGCATGATGGGTCGTAGCGGACACCTCATAGGTGTGGCTGGTCTGCTTTCCCAGCACCGCCAGCCCCCGCCCGGAGAGATAGTAGCAGTTGGACCCAGCAGAATCCCGGCAGATCTGGAGCAGCCCCATCCCGCAGAGCTTACGCAGACACTTGCGGCAGTAGGTATAGTCGGTATACCCAGCCAGCCATGCAGCATCCGTCGCCCGCACAATCCTCAACCGGTCAATCACTGCCAGCAGGATATGTTCTCTATCTGAAATCATTTCCATAAGTTACCACCTTTCTACGCGCGACGCGCGTTCTAATTGCCCTTCGTCACATTGCCGCCCTACCTCATAGAAAATATGTGCTGGTTGTCCCATGTGGGGCGGCTGTGGTTCCGGGTGTCAAGCCGGAACCACAGCCGCCCGCCCCTTGCCAGCACACATTTTTCGGTGGCAACCTGGCGCAAATGAACGCGCGACGCGGGGCTTTCATTTGCGCTATGCTGCCCCCTGTCCTTCTACAGATAGATTTGCAGTAGGAGGTTTTCAACTTCGGAGTGAGGGAAGGAGGGAGAGGGCGCAGTTCCCCCGTCAGTTTTGGGGGGAACTGCTAACAAGTAAATCCAACTCCGTCGGTCGGTCAGTCGGTCGCCTTGCGTTCCTGCCAGTCCTAGGGGTTTCACCTAGGCATCGTGTTTTTGGCACCCTACCACTGTCCAGAGTCCACGATGTCCCCACAGCCAGTGGGTCCTCCATGCCGGTTTTATACGGGTTTGCGCACTCCTCCCGTTTTGGGGCAGGCTCCGGCAGGAATACGGAGGTTGCTGTCCCGGGCATTTTATCGCAGCGGCTGCCCACACCCTTGTTTGTTTTGCCCTCGTCGGGGAGGGCGCACAGTCACGTTGCTCTCTCTGTGCCATCTTATGTAGTTGTTTATGTAAAAGGACCTTGTTGCGTTTTAGGCAACAAGGTCCTTGAAATAGATAAGACCTTGTCCAGCGCATCATATTGCGTCGAACAAGGTCTTTTTATTAGCATCCCAGTCGTGTACCTAATTGATTTATGTACTGGTACGCTTTTTCTTTAGCAGTCAATGATGTCAATAGCGGGTCGCCCTCGCGGATGCGCATAGTGCGGCGGATCTCCTTGGGAATGACCACCCGGCCCAGGTCATCGATGCGCCGCACGATTCCTGTTGCTTTCATATTTCAAATCTCCTTATCCTCGTGAAACTACGCTTAGTCTTTGGACTTTCTGGTAATTTATCCAAGAGGCACACTGGAAGATTTTTGATAAACTGTTTGTGGTATTCCTTCTTATGTGGTCTCCCTTCGTTTTACACCTTGCAGTTGCCAGACCGCATTCCTACGTAAACGGTAAATAACACGTACCTGTAAATTGGCAATGTCGTATGCCATACAACATATAATAAATATGCGATTGTTGAGCCAGTAAAAATGATAGATTGTTTATAAGATGGGGCTATTTGAAAATATCATTTGTAGGGTTCATAAATAATAGTTTAATAAATTGCTTGAAGTTAACTTGCGTTTGGTGTAAAATAGTTAAAAACAATAGATAGAAAGAGTGCTTGCCTTGGCTAAATGTGCATATGATGCTTGTCAACTTCCTGATAATAACAACCGTTTTATTTTACAAGGTGTTTATATTTTAATTGGCATATTCGTATTACTTAGCGATTCTAAAAACTTTACATATTTCCAGACTATGCTATTTATTTTTCCAATATTGATTGATATCGTTTGTTCTGGACCGACTAATAGACTTGCTTGGGTGGTTCGTTGGGTAATTGGAGTGGCAGATACTCTGATAATGATTGTTTGTTTTTTAGGACTTGGTGGGATAATTGTTCAAGACGATGCAAGCTATTTTATTATCGAATCAATGTTGTTATTTGGAGGATTCAGAATTGATAAAGGTTTTATTGCAGTACTTCTAATAGCAAACCTTTCAATTCCGGCTGCGTATTATAACTATTCTCCATGTAAAAAATCTGTGAAGATTAAAACGGTTCTTATGTCCAAGAAGGAGGGAAAAGTATGAATTGGACAGCAGTAGTTATTGGAATAATAATATCTATTTACCTGGGGACCGTAGTAGGCCTATATTCTTTGTGTGTTGAAAATCCAAAGTTGCATAAGGCAAAAAAGTATACATTTTATGTGCCGGGATTTATGATACTTTGCATTATTTATGGTATTTTCAGTAGCAATAGAGACTATAGGCAAACAATGATTAAGTTTTTGCGTATCCCGCACAAATCTATTATCATGCTTTACTCTTTTGCAGAGGTTATTGCAGAGAAAAAGGAAAAACAACCCAGAAAGGTTCCGCAGAGAAAAGCTGTATTTGATGGAGTTGCAAATCTGCTTCAGAATATTTTTCAGGGCAATCAGTCTGCTTATTATTGAATATTCTGAGATTTGTATTATGACTGTAGATTTATTAGAAAAGTGTGTCCGGCGAGTGGGTTCACTCGCCGGACACACTTTTTATGAATGCCTCCATGCGGGTGCCGTCAAGATTGTAAGCGATAAATAGAATTTACTCCGCAACCACCCAGAAATTTTCGTTCTGATTCAAGTCAAAAAGGTAACCCCATATCTGGATAAAAGTGCGCAAAAGCCTCCTGAGGCTTTTGGCGGATAAGGTAAAATAAGTTGCGCAAATTGAAAATCGCATAAAAGAAGACATAGCTT
>ERZ833963.2557-NODE-2557-length-16979-cov-5.183999_pt1 | contig 16979 bp, 14 predicted proteins | sample MGYA00519693_ERZ833963 | MGnify/ENA primary metagenome ERZ833963 (study PRJEB31850, sample SAMEA3708748) | human gut metagenome | biome: human gut; feature: human-associated habitat; material: faeces | place: China | collected 2014 ... | reverse complement strand
TCCCCACCACTATTGTCCCATGTCTGTCCAGCCGCTGCCTGCTTTGACGGTTACTATTATTGCCGTGAACCAATATCAATTGCGCGGATTATAGCTATGGAATTTATGCAGAGAAGTAGAGGGATACCGAGTTCTCTATAAGTCATTGTAGGAAATCCGATGTCAGGCCAGTGTAGATTAATATAGTTACTCACACTAAAAAGAAGAAAAGAAAGAAAAAAACTAATAGGGATGGAAAGAATACTAAGCAAATAGCTCTGAGAAAAGTCTGAGTGATTAATACGCTTCATACTTAAAATACTCGGCCCATATTACCTGATCCGGTGTGATTGTAAAACTCAACATAAAAAAGCCTAGAATAATATTCCATAACGCCAGTTTTAGTAGTGATACCGATAGTGGTACTGTAGTTTGCAGCAATAGTTCTTCCACCATCAATGATTTTAGAATCGGTGTCATCAACTTCTATGGAAGTCTTATCATCTTTTGGATAGGCTGTTACATCACGAATGCTCTTAAAAATTGTATGGTTATAATCATCTAGGCCCTCTGTGGCCGTAACCTTGAAAACAATATCGTAATTGCCTGTGTACGCGATAAACCCGCTATAAGGGACGAGCCTTGTTGTATAGCTTCTGCTGGAAATGTTTTCACTCGGCAGATTCAAGGCGATATTCTCTGGAAGCAATGATTTGACCAGAGCCTGCTGCCAGAGCAACTTTGCCCGCATATTTGCGGCATCAATTTCCGCTACAATACGATCGTATTCTTCCTGACTATCAACCTGGATAACATAAGCACAGTCCTGAACATCTGAAGTTTCTGCAGCAAGTGCAAAATTGCAAAAGCATGCGCTCATTACTAATGCGAGGCCCAAAGAAAAAAATTTCTTCATTTTTGAACTCCTTTTTGTAGATTAGTTGCATTTTGAAGTTACTGTAACGGGTGGTTTTGTATTGCCGTTAATGGAGTATGTCAATGTCAGTTTATACTGCTTGCCGGTCTCAACCCGACAAGTTCCTGAAAGGCTGATGGTTCCTTTGCCAGAACCGTCCCAAGAGTCTAAACGATTTGCTCCGCAATAGAGCGTTAGTGTCGCTTGAATATTATCGTTATCACTCCCAGCAAAACACTTCGCATGACAAACTGCAGTTGTTCCTTGGAAAGACAGACCAACTACGGGGTTAACAGTTCGAGCCGTTATAGCGTAGGTGCTTACAGTAAGCACCATTACAACCGTGGCAACCATAGCCGCCATGGATAGACCGCTCCTTTTCATGAAATCACCTCCTTTGCTTTTTTATTAGTAAGAGCTATGCCCTTAACTATAAAACGCAGAAGGAGGTGATTTTCTCACATGATTTTATTATTTTATGGTAATTCTGACACACTTTCTGCCAGCTGTAAAATTCTGTTTTGCGGCAGGTAAGCGTGTATTGTAAATTGCAAGTTCTTATCAGGATCTATCCAAGTAATGCTGCTTCTTTGTTGTTCCCAGTTTTTCTCTTGGAAAAGATATCCTTGCATTCCATTTACTAGAATAGAAGATGTTATTGTATCAGAATTAACTTCAAAGTCATTAACGTATCCTTGTGTCATACGGGTATAGTCAAAGTAGATCGTTTTCCCACTTACTTCATTCCTATACACAATGCAAATGTACTCGGGCCACTCTTCGCGTTCGCTATCAACTTCAACGTATCCATTAGGCAATGCTTCTATTCTATATTTTGGCATTTCATTATCGGCGGGAGTACCTAAATATCTATATGTTATATGCGTTTCATACCACTCAGTCACCCAGTTCACAACTGCAGCACGAATGTTCGGACTGACCACCATCAGACTGCCAAGGCTTAAGGAGAAAATAATAAGGACAACTGCGACCTTTTGTAGGATATTTTTCCACAACGGCTTTGCACGCTTGTGTGCCCATTTCAAAGGATCTGCTATCATTGCTGCGAGACTGCGCTGATATCTGAGAGATGGCTCAAAGGAGGGAACAACGCTATTTTCTTTCTCACAATCACGTTTGATTGCATCCAGTAAAACACGCTGCATTAGCTGATCCAACTCGTTATCGGTCATGTGCTAAATCCCTCCTTTCTAACAATTTCGCGGAGCAAAGTACGTCCTCGAGATGCACGTGTGCTGACAGCGGTTTCTGAGATTCCCAAATGTGAAGCAATCTCCTTATCTGAGTAGCCATGAAGAATCTTCATTTCTAAAACCGCTCGGTATGACAGAGGCAACTTCGTGAATAAGTTTACCAACTCAGTATAGTCTAACACATTTTCTGATTCTATTACATAACCGTCCCAATTCTCCAGAGAGACCGTCTTTTGCCTTTTTCGAATGATTGAGAGTGCTTCATTCTTTACTATAGAAATGATCCAGAAAGGTAATTCCTCACGAGGAATTTTGTATATCTTATCAAAATGGCGAATGATTTGTACAAACGCATTTTGAACTGCGTCTTCAATATCGCTTTGCTCCTTCAAAATGCGTGTAGCGGTACGTTCCATTAAAGGTAGGTGTTGTTCATATATTTTTATAAAAACTTGCTTATCTTCGTTGCTTTCTAAAGCAGCTAAAAAAGTGCTAGCATAATTTCATCCACCCTTAATATTAGGATTTTATATTTAGTCTCGCGCGCTAAAATGATAAACGCGCATATCAGGATCAGAAGATTGTGGATCATAGGAATAGATAGCCACATATTGTAGCGTGAAGATTTTGTCGCTTTAGTAATAGGGCTTTTATCTTCGCACCGATAATAGCCGTAGTATTCGGTTGACGTGCTGATTTGACTATTTAAAATTGTGTTCTTGCTTTTAACCCTAATAATATTACTATATGAGACGATTAATCAAGTTGCAAGAGATTCTTTGCATTTAAATAACAATAAAATAAGCCTTCTTTGGTGTACTGCATCTGCGCAGGAACTGCTGCAAGTCAGAGACTTGCAGCAGTTCCTGCCTATCTAAAGTCAGGTACTATCACGTTAGAGAACATTGGATGTTAGCGCAAAGAGCTCCGTTAGATCTTCAAGAGCTTTCTTTTTGGCGTTTTGTGCTGTCTTTGCGCTAACATCAAGCTTTTCAGCAGCTTCTTCAATTGTCATCCCCTTGAAAAAGCACAGGCGAATTATCTCCGCTTTTCTACTATCCAACATACCGACATAATATTCAATTCGATTTTTCTTGTGTTCCAATTCCAACAGCTTTGCAGAGATTTCCCCTGAAATTTCTGCATTTACTTCATTTGCTTTTTGCCGGTAATTCATGGCAATATATAAGGTCTTATCTGAAACATGTCCTGGAGCTACTCCAAAATGCTCACCACGAGCAAATGCCATCGCATCCAGCATCTCTTCTGTGGATACTTGTACAGGATGTTCTAACTCATAGCGGAGAACTGCAATTTGCCGTAGGGTGCGGGGGTAGCTTTCTAGTTCTTGAACAACATAGTCCTTGACGTTCATAGTTGACTCTAAATTCCTTTCGTTAAGAAAATAGTTAAATATGAGGGAATAGAGCTGGTGGTGGAGAACGACAACAAATGCGCAGAAGTACATATCCCTCCGAAATTTATAGCTTTTTGAGTAACAGTTATAGTGAAAAAATTTTGTCATGCATTTTCGGTAAAGCATGAACTGTGTTAGCGTTAGGAGCTTACAGCGAATGGGCTATTTTTGCCCGATCTGAACAACTGTTTAGAATAGTTATTGTAAATCACGTGATTTTAGCAACTTGATATGGGCTATTGTATTTATTCTTTGAAAGGGAATGTTTGTGACACCTTATTGGCGAATATCGAAAGTATCTAATCCGCCCATGGACACATATGAGGCGATAGTGTTGGAAAGTTGCGAAACCGAAGATACCGGACTATCTCTTTGGCAGCAATGATGTTTACCATTAAGGACGAAAGCTGGTGACCATCTCTATGCAGATTTCCTCGAATGCTTTGGCGAGGCTGGCGGCAAGAAAGATAGTACTTTCTTTTTGCTGGTTCGGAGGGGAAGACTTTTTCCTATCTAAAATAGTACTTTTTGCCTGACCCAAACTTGACCTTCCCAGCGAACATTAGGCGCGCATGCGTACAAACAATATGATTGAGTGGACGAACCGCGAGATCCGTCTCGGGGCTCCGCGTGGTGGGGACATTCCCGGATGGGAATTCCGCCCTGATGCTGGTCTGCGCCAGACTTCGCCACGTGGCGGGCACCCAGTGGGGCAACAAGAAATACATGAATATGAAGCATCTGAAGGCGGCTCTGGACGACGCCTCTATTGCTGGCTGATTTCATCCAGCCGGGGTCTGCAAACACTTTTGCGCATAAATCTGACGGCACCTCCAGATCAGGCTACTGGCGCATGGCTGGTAGTCCTGCTTTGACACGTTCCATTACAGACAAAAGACTCGTAGTAGTTGAGGATACTTTAGTATCCTCAACTACTACGAGTCCTTGCACTTATGCGGTTGAACCGCCGTGTCCCGGTCGGTACACACGGTGGTGTGAGAGGTCGGCTCGCTATTCAGAGAGCCTCCTACTCGATTATTCTTAGATAATTAGAGAAGATGAATTTACTTGTCAAAAAACGACAACTGATCAGCCTCTTCAAAAACGGAAATTTCTACTTGCCAAACTCCTTGCTTTCGCTCACCTCGTAGTACAATATCGATATTATCGGATTTGACGCTTGGACGAACCTCCCATTTATCTAATGTCACCGGCACTTTTATTCGTGTTAAAGATTCATTAGCGTTTGGATATCTGCGCCAGTCCGTAGATTTGGAAATTCCTTGTTTGGTGTCTACAGGGGCTTTATCAACGATAATGCGGCCTTCTCCAGAGGCGGTTCGGCTTGTGGTTTTTTTCAGATAGATACCTTTGTCAAATCCACCTGATTTTTTTCGCTTAATTTCCTTCTGAGATAGAACGGTATTAAAATCAATTTGATACTGACTCAAAATCCCATCAAGGACCTCTAAAATGTCGGCAAGTTCAGCAATAATATCTTCATCGTTCTTTGAATCAAGTACTTCTAACGCCTCCTCTACAAGCTTTCGTTTCAGCAAGCTACTAAATAGTTCTTTATTTAATTCTGCTGTTACAGCCTCCTCACCATTCTTTTCTATTTTTTCTGGAATTTTATCACGTACCAGTTTGTTGAATTCTAATTGCTGCCTCTTTTCAAAAGAATACCGGACTTGGACCTTGGCTCCGGTCCGAATAAGTTGATAGTATGCATGAGAGAGGATTCCACCCTCAAGCAAAATACTTGCCCCGAGGCCTTTAGCAACAGTGCCTATTCTACCAATAACATCTCTGTCGCGCAAAAAATTTGCGTTTGTAGGCTGTATCTGAATATTCCTAATATTTGAAGCGGAGGTTTGGTTTAAGGCTTCCAGGTTTTTGAGATCTTGTAGTGTGTGAATGGCAACTGCATCTTCAAATGATAACTTGTTTCGTGGCATACTCAGATTGTCATTATATTCATAATGCTCATGATACCACGGAAAGACATCACAGTTGTATTGAGACTTATCAACACCTACGAACCACATTACGCTAACGCTATTCTGCTCTTCTTCAGAAATCAACCTCGTAACGTAGGCGATTTGTTTTACCCATTTCTCATCAGAAATAGCCTCATACCAGTCGTACGGAGGTTTCAGACATTGCACTTCCCATTTGCCGTCATCCATTGGAAAAACAAAGTATTTCTTATAATTTGTAAATTTTTGCACACTGAAGTCTTCGCAAGCTCCTTTTTTAATATCTGATACTCTAGTATCAACCAGATATTTGTCATGGCTATAATAATATAATCCCTCGGGTAACCCCCATAGAGCTTCTATTCGGACCAATTTATCGCCTGGGCTAGCATAGGCGAATGCTGATGAAATAGCTGGTATATAGTTGTGGAATATAAAAATGGCACTTTTGCGAAATTCTTTTGAAAGTCGGGCATAACTATCACAAAGCCATTTCTTGGCGTCTTCAACGGTACTTATACCATCTGTCCGCGGGAGAAGTTGACGATCTTCTTTTCTATTAGTTGCGATATCTGTTCGGATAATTAGAAATCGAGATGTGAGAACTTGCAAATCAAGCTCCAAATCAGGAGGGACAACCCCTTCAGCTAACGATTTAAGTGTATTCTTGTCATCCAAAATATACAACGGTGCGGTACTCAATTCTAATCGTCGATACAAAAGAGGATTTTGAATTTTAGCATACGGCTTGTACCGCTCTGTATCTTCGGCTCTTAACATTCGAAGGCAGTGTGGAAAATTCCTATCTGTGCTCTTATTGCCTTCTTCTGGCTTACAAGAGAGTTTTGTGGGATCGATACCGCTTGAGGACTTTTCTTCGTCAGCTTGAACTAAATACAAATAATCTCCATCATATACCCATTCGAAATGTACACGAATTTTCTGACTCGTAACCCATGTGCACGGAATAGTTAATGCCGTTTTGATGCTACGATCGGAAGGACACATCAACTTGGAGTCAAACTGATCTGTCGTATTGACCTTTTTCCTCCAGTTGCGTAAAGAAATAGAGAAAGTACGAGGGGGAGCAACCACATCAAACTCGCCTCTCCAGTCACGAAGATCTTTCGCAACACGGCGTTCATTTGAAATATGTCCACAAAATAATGTTATTACACGTTTTTGAATAATTACGGGCATACGAACATTTGATGAACCTTCTTGTGCAATAAAGTCATCAAAACAGCGCTTAACGAGTTGTGGCCACTCGCAAAGAGAGCCCTCTACAGAGATAAATTTTCCGCGATCCTCTAATCCCTCGGAATGTGCATTTGAACGTACAATAATTTGATCATCAAGTTCAATTTTGCATTGCGCTGCTGCCAAACTTATCGCATACCCCCATGCTGTCATGAGATCGTTCGCAGTCCCAGCTTTTGTGTAGTCGTCAAAGAGCTCATCTGAAATAACAAAAAACGGCAATGTCCACTTTGCAGGCAATGATGCTAATCCAAATGCCTTTTCACCTACACGTTCTATACAAATCTGCTCGGCATCAATGGTTTCGACACCCGATTTCACAACCCAAAGGATCTTATTTATCGGCTTTAAACATTGAGAATGCACCATTCAGAGTACCTCACTTTTCACCGCTACTAGCATCAGCTTTGCTACTAGAGACGGTTTTGCTACCGGATCCAAATAGAGCCGTTGCAACTTCAGACATTTTCCCTACGGCATCATCTGCAAAGTAACCAGTAATAAATCCAACACAAATTTCTGTTGCGAATGATGGAGACTGCGCTGCATTAATATAACCGGAAAGGACCATGCATCCTACAACAAAAGCAATACAAGCGGAAATCCATGGCGAGAAAATTCTCCAATATTTTCTGTCCTGAGACCAATAACCTCGAGCCACAACTCTATAAAAATATTTTAGCCCAAAAATTGTTCCGCCCATTAGACCTGAAAAGAAATAAAGGACAATTCCTTCCAACGAAGTAACTATCTTTGATTCAAGCCCTATATGGCCACCTATCCTGCCAATTAATCCGCACCAAATACAAATCAAGAGGACGAAAGATACAAACAGGATTATGCCAATGTAGATGGCTTCGCTTTTCATTTCCTTACGTGCATTCTCAGGATACCTTGACTCCCAATCGTACTGGTTCCTGCCATCCGTATTAACGCTTGTTTCAATTACATCTTGGTCCTGATAATGCTCAGGCTTTCCAGTTTTAGAATCACTAACAGTATATTCTTTGGCCATTTATATCCCTCGCATCGTTTAGAAAAATGTTTGTAGATTTTTAATTGTTTTTAATGTAAGGGTAGTATCTGGATTTGTTTTGTAATTGTACTTTTCAATGTTCCCCTGGTCCTCTGCAATAACCTTCCTAAAAAATTGAGAAATTGGTTCTTTTAAAATATGTACTCTTCCGTTAGGATTATCCCACTTGCGGATAGGTTCACAATAAAATAAATATTCGTTATTTCCAACAAGAGCATCAACCTGAGAAGCAGTGCAAATCTGCCAATCGAATTCTATAGTATCAAGTTTTTGTATTAACGAATGGTATGGTACCAAGTGAATATGTGCGTGATTTGTTCCGCAAGATGTTGCGGAGCCTTCTCGATTTGGGCCATGTTCAAAAGCAATGACAGGACCATAGCATTTTTCAAGTGCTTCAATAACATTGCTGGTAAACTCGGCAAACTGCTTTTCAGAATATAAGGCCTTCATTGAGCAACAATGCTTTTTAGGCACAATAAGAGTCCATCCTTCAACTAAAGCACCAACAGATGAAATTGCAAAGTAATCGTTAGTCTCAGCAATTATTTTATTTTCTGGTTTTTGTAAAAAATCTCCCTTATTGGCTATGCTACAAAATCTACAGACGCTCATTTTATTTTCCTCCAAACTTATGCTATCACTGTCAAAAGAAATAGTCTTGGGCAGATTCTTGATGATTTTAGCAGACGGAATACAAGACGAATCTTTAAAAATCATTAACTCTCCGCCTTTTTTTTTGTTAGCCAGACTATAGTTGACTGAAAAATGAAATCGTTGGTAGTGCTCATATAACTTATCGATTTCTATATTGTCATCGTAGGTCATAACCCACTTGCAATCAAGTGATGAAACCGCGTCTCGCAACCTTTCGTGATCTTCGCCTGAGAAATAATTCATATATAAGCGCTGGCCTTTTTCATAATAAGGAGGATCAAAATATATAAAGATTTCTCCTTTGTCGATCCAACGTGGAAGGTAATGTAACAAAAAAATGGAAATATCTTGATTATATATCTTCACATTCTTTTTATATTCAGCAATTTTGGAAATTTTCTTAATTAACGATGCCTTATTAAAACGACAATCAATTTTATATGTTCCAGACTGATCATAGCCACCGATAGGTCCAGCGTCCAAAATTCCCGAACGATTGGTCCGATTCAAAAAAAACATAGCAAAACCGAGTTCTTTACTGTATCTTGACGATTCTTGGAGAATGGCTCTTTGCTTGCGCCATTCATCGACAGTTACAGAGACACTTTCGATTTTTTCGATAAACCAATGCGTAGATTCTGTGATAGCCCGCCAAAATGAATATACAGACTTATCTGCATCGTTGATGATAATATAATCTACTATACCATTGATGAGTAGGCTCCAAGCAATATTTGCGCCACCGGCAAAAGGCTCGATATATATACAGTGCTTCATATTGTTTGATTCTATAATGTTGGCAATAGCGGGATATAATGCGGACTTTCCACCCGGATACCTCAGCGGAGAGTAATTTTCCATGTGAATATCTCTCTTCCTGTTTTTGCATATAACAATCCTATTTTACTGTAATGTAATGATAATTGCTTTGCCCTCAAAAGTCAATACTACTAATACTGATGGGTTGCTGTGCAATTGCTGGAATACTTTCCGTAATTTTGCTGATGCGGTAGGATTGTGCATTCCGCAGATTCTGTGCTATTATTATGTTGAAAAAGAAGAAGTGCTCTTCGTGTAAACCGGAGAGAACTTCTTTTTGCTATTTTAGCCCTCCACAGCAAATATGTAGATGAGGTGACATGAACGTATGAAAGAGAAAATGTTTGCCGCATATCCGGATGTAGTAAATGTTGATCAACTTAGAGAGATGTTAGGTGGCATAGGCTACAAGGCGGCATATGGTCTGCTACACGATGGCAGCATTCGCTTTTTCAAGATAGGGAAAGCGTTTCGTATTCCCAAAATCAACATCATCGAATATCTGCAAAGGAACTCTGAAATCTAAATACTTTTGTCCGTGAAAATAAAGTCTTGCGCACCATTGTTCCGGCGGACTCAGCATGCTACAATGATGTTGTCGTTTGTTGAAAGACGCTACTGTTAAGTAAGGAGGTTAACAGAATGGTAGCGGGCCATCTGCAAGAGAAAAAAGGATTTTTTTATATTGTATTAAACTTTGTGGACTCGGATGGAAAGCGAAAACGTAAGTGGATAGCAACAGGACTGCCAGTGAAGGGCAACAAACGAAAGGCGGAGGCAATGCTGGTAGCAGAACGACAAAAATATCAGCCTGCTGAGTATCAGCGTACAGCCGATGCTAATATGCTTTTTGCCGACTATATGCTCTACTGGCTCAGGCAAATCAAATCATCCGTGGATATAACGACTTACGCTGGATACAAAACGAATGTTGAAAAGCGTATCGTCCCGTTTTTTCGTGGGCGTAAGGTCACGCTGGGCGGTCTGCGTGCCTGTGACATTCAAGACTTCTATACCTACTGTGCAACGGAACTGGAGATCAGCAATAACACAATCATCAAGTACCACGCAAACATCAGCAAAGCCCTCAACGATGCCGTTCGGCTGGAGAAGATTCCAATGACTCCCCTAAAACGTGGAATGCGCCCTAAGCAGGTCGAGCACATTGGAAAATTCTATACCTTGTCAGAGGTAGAGCATCTGCTTAGTTGCGTAAAGGGTGATGGGGCCGAGTTTCCCGTGCTGATGGCAGCATTTTACGGGCTACGCCGTTCTGAGATCATGGGCCTGAAATGGGATTCTATTGACTTTGACGCCAATACGATCACGATTGCGCATGTAGTTGTTGAGGTTAGTATTGATGGAAAAGACACCATTGTTGCAAAGGATCGACCGAAGAACAAAAAGAGCTATCGTACCTTGCCGCTAGTTCCGGAATACCGGAGGTTGCTGCTTCAAATGAAAAAACATCAGGAGGAATACCGCGAACTCTGTGGCAACTGCTATCATGAAAGTGATTATATCTATGTGAATGATCTCGGGGAGCCAATCAGGCCTAATTATGTGTCGCAGCATTTTAAGATAGTCTTGAAGAATAACAACCTGCGGGAGATCACTTTCCATGAATTGAGACATACCTGCGCGAGCCTCCTTCTCAAGAGTGGAATTTCAATGAAAGATATTCAGGCGTGGTTGGGGCATAGCAATTACAATACAACTGCAAATATCTACGCCCATCTGGAGTCAAGCTCAAAGGAGATCACAGGCAATGCGATGCAGGACAATTTTACCATCAGTGCAAACCTTGCAGCAAGAGAAGCTGTGCAAGCGTGAGAAGCGCGGTTGAACGCGGCTAAAAATGAAAAAGACTGAGCTTTTCCTATATGGAAAATCCCAGTCTTTTCAAGTGGTGCCGGTGGTGGGACTCGAACCCACATGGAGTTGCCCCCGGCGGATTTTGAATCCGCTACGTCTACCAATTCCATCACACCGGCATTATTCAGTTGTTGCGAGTCTCATTTTTCCAGATCCGCCGTAGGGCAGAACTTTAGGGCAGAACTCACGAAAAACCCGTTCTTAGGATACACCGAAAAGTCAATAATTGCAAGGGCTAGGCCGGTTGGATGAGCTGGTAAGCGCACAGTCTTTTGAGTATAGCACAGCCGCGGAGGAAAAATTTTTCCGGTTGAGTAAAAAAAGTACCGATTAGACGCTCTCCTTTTGCTCAAAATAGCGCGCCATCAGATCCTCGAACACCAGAATGACGTGCCCGAAGAAGGGATTCGGCAGGCTGCCGGCGAGCGTCTGCTTTGTCCCGTCGAGCACGAATACAAGGTCGGAAAGCTGCGCGAGCTTGGAGTCGCCGCGCCGGGTGAAGGTCACGATCTTATGTCCGTGCTGCTTTGCGTGGCGCACATCGTTGAGCACCGGCTCCGTCTCGCCGCTCTGGCTGACGGCGAACATGACCGCCGCCTCGTCATTCACCGCGCCGCGGTGCGCCTCCTGAAAGAGCATATAATCGTAAAAATGCACATTGTTGAACGCCATAAAGCCGCAGATCGACAGGCGCTGCGTGATATAGGTCCCCACAATGTTGGAAAAGCCCTCGCCGGTCGTGAACATCTTTCCGCTGCGGCGCTCCCGGAGCAGCGCGCAGAAGCGCTCGACCAGCGCATCGTCGTAATTGTCGATCAGGCTCTTGAGGTTTTCCGCCTTTCGGTCCCCCGAAGAGGCAAGCTGGCGGCTGAGGTGGTAATAGAGCTCGCTGTAGCCGTCAAAGCCCAGCCGCTTGCACATTTTGACGATGCTGGTCGTGGACAGGAAGTTTTCATTTGCGATCTGCTGGATGCCCACGCGCTTCTCGCCCCGTTCGATGTGCGCGGCAATACCGGTGATCACCTTGCGCTCATCCTCCGAGAGCAGATTCGTCAGCAAAAAATAATTGTCTCCCATGACGGGTTCCCCTCTCCTGTGATCTCAGCCGTGCCGCCCCGGCCGTCCGTAGCACAGCCACCATCCCAGCGCGCACACCGGAAGCGCGCACAGCACATCGAGGATCGAGTGCTGCTTCATGAAAACCGTGGAAAGGCTGATGCACAGCGCCAAAATAACAGACGCCGCCTGCCACCACGCCCGTTTCCGGAACCGCGGGCCGTCCCGCAGCGCGAACAGCGCCGCGGCGGAGCCAATGACGTGGAGCGACGGGCAGACGTTCGTGTTCGTATCAAAGGTATAAAACCACGCGACCGCCCGCGTGAGCGCATTGTCATGTGCAAACGCCTCGGGCCGCAGCAGCTGCTGCGTCGGGTAGATGAAATAGATGACGGTCGCGGCCGTATAGGTGACGATGACGAACCGCATCATCCGCCGGAAGGCGGGCACATCCTGAAAAAAGGTATACGCCAGCGCGCCGATCAGATAGACGAACCAGAGAAGATACGGGATCAGCGCCCATTCGCTGAACGGGATCGCATCGTCCAGAGCGCAGTGCATCACATGATAGGCCGCATGGGGACGGAAGCGCTCCAGCGCCAGAAACGCCAGCCCGAAAACCGGCCAAAAGAGCAGCAGCTTGATGTGCGAAAATTCCGGCGTGTTGAGCTTACGCAGGCGAAACTGCCGGTAGTCCGGCTTTATGACCGTCTTTAGGGCTCGCGCTTTCATTTTTTCTCCGCGCGGGCCATGGCGGCGATATCGCCCACGCCGTCGAGCACGATGCTCGGACGGTAAGCGTAGGTGCGGAGCGACTCGCGCGTCGAGACACCGGAGAGCACCAGCACCGTGGACATACCGCTTTCCATGCCGGAAATAACGTCGGTATCCATGCGGTCGCCGACCATCACCGCCTCGGCGGAGTGGCAGTTCAGCATTTTCAGTCCCGTTCGCATCATCAGCGGATTCGGCTTGCCGCAGAAATACGCCTGCTTGCCCGTCGCCATCTCGATGGGCGCGATGAGTGCGCGGCAGGCGGGCGCGATGCCGTTTTCGATGGGGCCGGACACATCGGAGTTCGCGCCGATGAGCTTCGCGCCCTGCATCACAAGGTTCGTCGCCTTTGTGAGCGTGTCGAGCGAATAGCTGCGCCCCTCGCCCACGACCACATAATCGGGGTTCACATCGTTCATCGTGATGCCCGCGTCGTAGAGGGCGTTGAGCAAGCCTGCCTCGCCGATGGCAAACACCGAGCAGCCGGGTGCCTGCTCCCGCAGGAAGGCCGCCGTGGCGAGCGCGCTCGTATAAAAGTGCTCCTCCGGCACATCGAGGCCCATGCGCGCGAGCTTCTGGTTCAGCTCGCGCGGCGTGTAGCCGCTGTTGTTCGTGAGAAAGAGATATTCCTTGTCCTCCTCGTGCAGCCATTGGATGAACTCCGCCACGCCCGGCAGGATGCGGTTGCCGTGGTAGATGACGCCATCCATATCGCAGATGAAGCCCTTTTTCTCGTTGAAATTGATCGAAGTGCCCATGTAGATTTCTCCTTCGTTTCTTCTTTCTGTTTGGTATGTTTTCCTGTTATATCATTGAAGGGAATGGATTTCCATATCATTTCTGTAAAATTTAAGGCAGAACCGCGCAATTTGATGAAGTGCGAGGACACAATTGTGCGATATTGCCTTACGATAAGCCGCCGGTAAAGTCGAGCACACACGCGCGCAGGCGCAATATCTCCTCCGGCGTATTCCGGCTCAGGTGCATTCCCATCCCCAGCTCGCGTCCCGCCTTCGGGCTGACCGGCAGCGTCCGCACGCCCTGCGTTCTCCCACGCATCATGATCTCCGTCATCATGGTGATGCCGAGCCCCTTGCTGACCATGCGGATCACCGTTTCATCGTCCACATGGCAGGGGCGGACCTTCGGCCTCACCTTTTTCGGGCTGAGCGCAGCATTCACATCAATGTCGAACCGCCCGTAGGGCATCAGGAACTCCTTCCCGTCGAATTCCTCGATGGGAAAGCTCTCTCTCCCGCCGACCGGATAATCCTCCGGCAGGATGGCATACATCGCGTCGTAATACAGCGGCGTCCAATCGCAGTTGACGCGGCTCTGCCGTGCGGCAAAGATGACGTCGGTGCGCCCCGCCTCCAGCAGCTCGAACGGCTCAAGCTCATGGTCCACCATGCGCAGGTCGACATCCGTATCCGGGCACACCCGTCGGAAGCGGTAAAGGATCTCCGGCATCCAGTGCATCGCGACGCTTGCGTACGCGGCAATGCGGATCGTCGCCGTCCGCTTTTTCGTGATGGCCTCGATCTGATTCTCCAGCCTTGCCGTCGCGCTGAGATATTCCCGTATGGCGGGCAGCAGCGCTTCTCCGTCCTCGGTCAGCGCGATGCCGCTGTGGTCGCGCCGGATGAGCTTCATGCCGATCTCGCGCTCCAGCCCGTTGATCAGGTGCGTCAGTCCCGACTGGGTGTAGCCCACCACCTCCGACGCTTTGGAAAAGCTGCCGAGGTTGACTGCCGTCATCAATATTTCAAGCTTCTTGCTGTCCACGGGTCTGCCGCCTCCTGTCCATCAGGGTATTTCAATTTGTAATATAACTATTATAACCGGTCGTTTCTCTTTTTCAAGTGCAGGGTGTAAGATTCTCGGCACAAAGGAGTTGATTTTCCATGACGACCAAAAAATTAACGCTCCGGCAGAAAATTCTTGTTGCCGGAACACTGTTCGGAATGTTCTTCGGGGCCGGAAACCTGATCTTCCCCGTCCATCTCGGCCAAATGGCGGGGCAGAATGCCTTGCCGGCGATCATCGGCTTTATCATCACGGCGGTCGGCATCCCCATCCTCGGCGTCGCCGCCATCGGCATCACGCACTCCGACGGACTTCAGACGCTCTCCGGTAAGGTCGGCAAGGGCTACGGCATTTTCTTTACCTGCCTGCTCTACCTGACCATCGGCCCGCTCTTCGCCATCCCGAGATGCGCCACCGTTTCCTTCACGACCGGTATCACGCCCCTGCTGGGCGCGGATTCGCCGGAGCGGCTGTATCTGCTCCTCTTTTCGGCGGTGTTCTTCGCCTTCGTGCTCTTCTTCTCTCTGCGTCCCGGTAAGATCACCGTCTGGATCGGCAAGATCATCAACCCGCTCTTCCTGTTCTTCTTTGCCGTGCTGATGCTCGCGGCGCTGCTCGCGCCCGGCGCGGCGGTCTCCGCGGTCGAGCCTGTGGAGGCCTATCGGAGTGACGCGTTCTTCCCTGCGCTCATTGAGGGCTACGGCACGATGGACGCCATTGCCGGCCTCGCCTTCGGCATCGTGGTCATCGACGTCATCCGCCGCATGGGTGTGGACAATGACGACACCATCGCCGAGGACGTGCTCTCCTCCGGTCTCCTCACCGGCGCGCTGATGGCGCTGATCTATGTGGTGTCCATCGTGGTCGGCGCGCAGTCAAGAGGGCTCTTCGAGCTGTCTGAAAACGGCGGCATCGCCCTCACGCAGATCGCCGGACATTACCTCGGCGGCGTGGGACTGTTTATTCTTGCCTTCACCATCACCTTTGCCTGCCTCAAGACCTCCATCGGTCTGGTCACCGCCTGCGCGGAGACCTTTTCCAAGATGACGAACGGGAAGATCTCCTACCGCAGCTGGGCGATCCTCTTCACGGTGTTTTCCTTTGCCGTGTCGAACATCGGGCTGAGCGCCATCATTGAATACTCCATTCCCATGCTCATGCTCATCTATCCCCCGGCGATCGCGCTCATTCTTCTCGCCTTCCTCGGCAAATTCTTCGCGCATGACCGCACCGTTTACATCGCGACCATGATCGGCACATGGGCCGCCGCCATTTTCGACTGCATGAAAACGCTGCCCGCGCCGGTGCAGGCCGCGCTCCATCTGGACGCGCCCATTGCCTTCGCCGCCGCGCATCTTCCCCTGTTCGACAAAAACCTTGGCTGGCTGCTGCCCGCGGTCATCGGCTTTGCGGCCGGCATGGCGATCCGCGCGAGCCGGAGGCAGACGCCCGCAGCCCTTTCCTAAACTGCCGTCTGCATCCTTCTGATGAATAACGGAAATGCTCAGAATACCGCACGCGAAAATTTTTATGCAAATTTGTTTAAGGCAGCTTTTGCATAATGGAGTCGGAATAAGATATACAACAAGGGACAGGCACGAGCCTGTCCCTTATGTGTTCGTCAGTTATAATCGGCAGAATTTGTATATCTCCTGCTTGCCGAAACAATGACCGACCCAACTACGATCCCGAGTATAGATATGGATTGCGACAGTGATAAGCCATAAAGCATTCCGCGGTAACTATCACCTCTGAAAAATTCCAGAACAAAACGCAATTCTGTTGGAAACGGCTTATCCCATCACAACGGACATGGCAGCCAGAAGAATTGCCAGGAATGCAAAGCTGATCCCAGAAAAAAGGAAAAGAAAACGCTTCCCGCCATTGGGAACGCGGCGCGTATATTCCCGAAACGTAATAAGGCTTGCCAGAGAAGCCACCAGCGTTCCTGCGCCGCCCACATTGACGCCAACTAGAAGCCCGCGGGCATCCTGCGTGAAGCGGCTGAGCAAAATGGCGGCAGGGACATTGCTGATGATCTGGCAGGTAAGCGCAGAAATCAGAATGGTTCCGTGAGACAAAAGGCGGGCGAACAGTACCCGAACAGCTTCCATCCGGGCAAGGTTGCCGGAAAAAGTGAAAAAAGCGGCGAAAGTGGCCAACAATCCCCAATCTACAGTTTTCAGCGCAT
>ERZ833963.2534-NODE-2534-length-17112-cov-105.470540_pt1 | contig 17112 bp, 16 predicted proteins | sample MGYA00519693_ERZ833963 | MGnify/ENA primary metagenome ERZ833963 (study PRJEB31850, sample SAMEA3708748) | human gut metagenome | biome: human gut; feature: human-associated habitat; material: faeces | place: China | collected 2014 ... | reverse complement strand
AGTTAATAAACAATAAATATTTTCCGATTATTTGGAAAGCAACATAGAAGAAAGGGCACTTCCATCACGTCGGATGTCCACGAGGTTGGCTTGCATCTTTTTCTGGAATTCGCTCACCTCGCTATGGAGGTCAGCGTTCTCGGCATCGTCGGGAGATTTTCTTGCCTCCTTACTCCCATATATCGCTTTGAGACGCTCATATCGGTCTGGTTCAGCCATGGGAAGGATGGTCTGCTGGATATTGAACATCCAACGCACCTCACGCTGTCGCATACCTTTGTATTGTTTTTGGTCATCAAGGGGCAGTTTCAGGTAGTCATTCCGTGAGATGGTGTCATCGGGAATGTTACGGTTAACATACTTGCTCCAGTTATACCAGTTGAAGGGTACTCCACGCTCATTGCCGCGCACGGGGGAGTTGAGCTTGCGGGCGTCGGAGTAGAAAGTATAGAGATTGGTGTCGTACTTGTTGCGATCTGAATGCAGTCCAAGCACGAGGGCGTTGAAGCCACTGATACCAATCTCCTTACGGTGCAGCAACGGTGCGCGTTTGCCGTCAGGATTGAGCCAGACGCCACCGTTTTCCTTGGCTTGCTCAAAAGCTGTGGCAAGAAGCTCTATCTGACGCTCGGCTGCCGCTTTTTCTTGTGTGGTTTTCTCTTGCATGTGTTTTATGTATATTAGAAGGTTTGATTATCGTGTTCTGTGGATGGTCTCAGCTTGATTGAGCTGCCGGTCTTGCAGTTCTACCTGTCCATACTGTCTCTGTGCCAACTGCTGGGCGTCGTATTTGGCCAAAACAGCATTGGCAAGGGTGTTCAGCGGCAGAGCTCCTGCCCTGTAGGCCGCTACCACATTCTCGGTCAACTGTATATTGCAGGGCACTCTGTCGATGTTGGCGATAAGTGTCGTACCTTGCAGTACTGGATTAGTGATGCGTGGGCTGAGAGGCTCATCAGCATATTGGCGGTACTGTGGTTGCACATAACTGCCATTCTTTGCCTGCCGAGTGCTTGGGTTGGTCTGCTGTTGCCACCCGATACTCTCCTTGCCGGCTTTATTAAGAAGATTGGCCCCGCCGAAGCCGATGAGGGCCAATTTCAGAATGGGATTCCTGACGAACATACCAAGCAGGATAGATGCCAACGGCATCATTGTGTTCTTCATGTTCAACGTCTTGGTGTTGCCAGTGAGCATGCCCACGAGTACGTCGGGCAACATGGACACGACATAGCCCAGGTTGGCGATGGTGCTGTCCATTCCTTTCAAGCCTGTGGCCTGTAGCAACTGTTCCCAACCATTGGATGCCGTGACAGAAGCACCATCACTGTCAATGGCATTGCTAACTGGTTTCTGACTACCACTTTCTACTTGATTGTTCGCTGCCTTTGTCTCATTCCGTTGACTGTCATCCTCTTTTGCTTTCGACTTGGCCAGTTCTGCCTTTGCTGCCTCTGCTTTGGCCTTGGCTTCTTCCGCCTTCCGCTTCTGGTCTGCCTCAAACCTGGTCTTCGCCTCCAAGTAGGCGTCCTCCTGTCCAGGAGCCACAATAAGCGGCACATCCTTGTATTTCCCTTGCGCACGGTCTGCCGGTTTCTTTGATCCGGGCAGTTCTGTGGGGAACCAGGTTCTCTTGGTCGCATCCAATAGGTTGATGTCCATAAACGGTTTTTGAGGGATTACGATTTTACTGTTCAGTTTGGAATTGAGGGAAGAGAGAAACTTGTTGTCCTTGCTCTGCAGCTGGTTGGCCTGCCTGCGGAAGCCGGCGAAGACATTGGTGCTACTGCCAAAGACTCCTTTGCTGATGGCCACCTCCATGACCTGCTCCTTCTCCGCAGTATCAGACCGTCCTTTGAAGAGTGAGCTGATAAGTACGTCAGCTCCAACGAACTTTGCCAGTCCTTTCCAGGAACCGACGCCAAGAGTGACAGCATCGGCGGCAGAGGCTCCGACCTTACCGGCGACCTTCGCAGCCTTGCTTGGCTTGAACGCTTTTTCTCCACGTCTCTCAATCTCACGGGCCATGGGTGACTTGCTGAGTTCCTGTTCCAGTCCCCAGATACTTCCCTGGGCCGTCTTACGGATGATATACTCGGCTGTCGACTTGGGCATGTGGCTTTTCACGAGCTGTTCCATCATCAGATTATCCATCCTCGTCCCGACATAGGCATAGGCAAGGTCACCGCCTATTTGTTGGGACAACTGGTCGTATCTTGCCCGGCCTATCCCCGCCACTACGGCATTGCGCCACTCTGCGGCAAGGGTGATGAGGTCGCACTGGAAAGACTTGTCGTTATGAAGTCTCTCACGGCACATGGAGATATAGTCCTCGATGGTCTTGCTGTTCCACTTGCCCGTGACCTTAAGCTGGGACATGGTAGTGTCACCAGCCTTGTCAAAATTAGCCATGGACAGGATGCCTCTGAGACTTCTTTGAGCAGCGCGGTACTCGTCAGCCTGCTTATTGCCAAGGTCATCCTTGACGCTTTTCATAACCTGCGTCACCTTGCCGTCGAAGTATCTCTTCATGGCATACTCCAGTTCTGCGAAACGTTGTGTGTTATTCATTGCATTGCCTATTCTCAGCTGATTGCTATAGTCCCAACAGCTGCATCCTCGTCTGCTCGATAGCCTGATGATAGGCCTCCATCTGTTTGGGATAATACTCTTCCAGCCACAAGTCCTTGTCGAAATTCCCAGCCATGAAGTGGATGGCAAGCGCACGGGTTATCTCCACCGACGCCTCTCCTTCCTCACGGTTGTTGATCCAGAGCTTTGTCCACCAGCGAATACCGCTCTTGTCAGGATAGACGGTGACAAGTCTCGGTATGTCGAAACACTGGATGTCAACGTCTAAGTCGGCCAATGGGTCGATGACTCCGCTGTCAGCATAAGCCTGATTAATTACTTTTTTTTTACGTCCGGAGTGAGCGAGGACAGGAAGATGTTGTGACGCAGGGCGAGGTAATTGAGGAAATCACCTATTAGCAGCGTCTGTACCTTGGCGGCCATGGGCATACAGCGCTGACCGATACCGAGCGGATTGCTGATACTTGGCATGGTCTCGAAGAAGTAGTTCTTCGTCCCTGCCAAAGTGAGGATGTTTCTCAGGCTCTGCTCCGTTCTTTCTGGCGTGATGTAGGTGCCATGGTACAGGGCTTCCATGTATGAAGGGAGCCAGCGAAGCATCAGCCGTTCTATCTCCTTCTGGTCTTTGTCATAGCGGGTAGGAATGGTCATCTCGAACGAGTCAAACTGCGGCATTCCATCAGCATTACGCTGCTCCAATGCTTTCACGTTACCATAGAGCATGGTGATGAAGTCGATGGGATCCATCAACTCACCATCGAACCGCACCTCCATGTGCATGAGGTCTCCGCTCAAAGAGACAACATTACCAGCCTTTACATTCTCACCGAAATTGACAAAGACATTGGCAAGGTGGCGGTAGGTCACCTCATACTTCCCATAACGGATAGTCTGATAGATGCCTCGCCCGGCATCACTGCCCACTCCCGACACAGTACCGTCGGCAACGGCATAGAGCATATACCGGCTGGCAGAGAAGTCTATTCCGTCATGCCAGAAAGCTTTTCCGGTTACAGGATGCTTCTGCTTGCCATAGAACAGGGTCGCCTCGACATTCTTCCCTTCCGCTTCCTCAAAGGGCATACAGTAGCCACTGTGAGAGCGGAGAATCATTTCCTCAGAATATTTTGTCATAATTGATAGGTTCTCTTTTGAAGGTTATTATCTGTGCATCCCCCTGGACTGACTTTCGCTTTCAGAGGGAGCAAGTTCATTGCTCTGTCCGCTGCCGCCTACATTCTGATGCACGGTGGAATTATTGCCAATGAGCATCATGCCGAGCAGCGCACCGGCTATTCTTCCCATCCATCCGAAACGTCCGAATGTGAGGAAAGCGGCTGCTGCCATGCCGAACATACTCATGCCGGAGACATTGCCCTTGAAGATGTTGCTGAAGAGATTGCCAAGCATGCCCAGTACGCCCTCCCCAGAAGAGATGTTACGAAAGAAGCTGCTGACACCATCAATGCCATTCGATATGGTACCGGTGTCCTGGCTTACAGTGTCAGCATTCTCACTGACCCTGTCGGCGGCGTTGGCAACGCTGTCTATGGCACCGGCGATGCGTTCGGTATTTTTCTCTCCGATGGCGACATTACTCACCGCTTCGACGGCACTTTTGTCCTCGCCCACAACAACATCCTTCACACTCTCCAATGCGCTCTTGTCATTGACAAGGTTCTGCCAGGCAATATAGCCTCCAGCTGCTGGAAGGACAGCAACCTTTGCAGCCTTGGCAGCATTGCCAATGGCGGTAGTAGGGTTCGCTATGCCATTGACCGCAGACTTGGTGATGGGCTTAAGCACGTTGTTTCCCGCACTTCTTGCAATGTTCATGGCACCCTTTGCTAATCCAGACCAAATTCCCATAATTTTGCTTTATTGTTTTATAGTTGAATTGTTTTTATATAAAATAGATGTATCGTTTATTTTATTCGTAACTCTTATGCATTTATGCTTTTATGCTTTGTCAATTTTAAGGCCTAACGTTCTTTCCCTTCTGACGCCAGTCTCTCTTCGCCCTCTCCACGATCTCCTTCTTGTTTGCTGGCACAGGCCTCGATCCCTCGTCGATTTCATTCCACACATCGGCCATTGAGGTGTACTTCACAGCCTTGGTAAGGCGCATCAACTTGCGGTTCATCGTTTTCAGTTTTGGACGGATGGCAAAAACAATATCCACACGCTCCTTCTCTGTCATCTTGTTATCCGACAAGCAAACAAGGCGGATGTCATTTACTATATCCACACTCTGCATGATAAGCTCACGATAAATCTTGTTGCGCTGGGATGACAGAGCCACGGCAAGGGTGTTGTCGGGATGGCTTTTCAGCTGGTTGGTGAAACTGCTGAGATTGTTCACCATACGGTCTATCTCATGATAGAAGCCGTAAATCTGCGCGGCATAGACCACAATGGAGCGGAAACTGTCCAAATAGCTGTTGAACTCCTTGTGCAGTTTTGTGGTGGCCACAAGTTCCTCCTTCGTCCAGATGTGACCGGTTGACTGCATGAGCATCACCTCTTCTTGGGCTTTCAACTCCTTTTCGGCCTTGTCTGTGTACTTGACGATCATCCCAGCCAAGACTGGGTCGTTCTGTGCATGGGCTCTTACTCCAATCACCATTAGGAGAAAGATAAGGGAGAAGACTTTGTTCATAGTAATGACTTAACTTTGGTTATTGTTGATGGTGGATGGTCAGTAACGCGAAGCTTGTCTCCATCTCTTCATGGCATCCCTGGCGATGGTGCCGTTGTCACGGTCGTACATACCGGCGGTAACATTGTTCCACACATCTGTCAGGGTGTAATAGCGAATGCTGAGATAGAGTTTGTTGAGCTTCTTCTGAAAAGCATTCAGTCTGTCATTGAGAGCCCACAGCGTCTTGCTCCGCTCAGCACCGGTAATCATATTCTCGCTGCCGCCCTTGGCCACGGCATCATTGAGAAGGTTATACACGGTGACAAGTTCTGTGGCTGTTTCCAAGTACAGGTTATTCATACTCATGGTTGCCACGACGCCCTGGAAATTATTGTTGATGGACTTGCGGAGCCTGCCCAGTGTAATGAAGATGCGGACACCATCGTTGTAGAGATGGGTGGCAGCCTTCAGAGACGAGGCAAAGCCATTGACAGACTTCAGATAGCTGTTGTACCTGTCCTGCCATTTGCGTATCTGACTGAACTCTCCGGCGATAGTATTCTGCAACACGGCAGTCGCCAGCTGCCCATCCGTCTGCTTGCCTATCTGTTTGTTGATAAGACTGTTGCCTTCCGCCAAGGCTGTCCATTCAGCAGGATTGGACGCAGAAACCTGCGCCTGCACCTCACCGCAACATAGTACGGTGAAGGTCAGGCAACAGATGATTGTGCGTTTCATTGATATTAGATTAGTAATTGGCAAACTCATGTATTCTCATTCTTTGACGGTTATAGAACACTAAGGGGCGAAGGTAGCCTACGACATCAAGGTAGTCTCTTACCCCGATCAGCTTCAGCTCCGGAGTGTTCTTGTCCGTAGAAAAGATAGTGACGGTCTTCAGTCCACAGATGCGTTGCATCAACGACTGGTGCTCATTGAAGTCCACGACACGGTAAAGCTCCATGTAATTGCGCTCCCGATGGAACACCCCGTATGTGGTGACAAGCTGCTGGCTGCTCACATGATACTTAATACTCCGAAGATAGATGAACTGGTAGGCGAGATATACCGAGAGAAGAACAGGAAGAACAAGGACGACAGAAGCCAGGGGCATCTCGTCCATACCGGCATACACATAACCAGCCACGGACATCAGCAAATGCGGCAGGAATGTAACGAGCCACTGCAGTTTGCCCGGACTCAAAGTGATGGATTTCGTATGGGGTATCTCGTTTGTCATGTTCATTATCTGTTCTATCTGTGCATACCTTTCGGTAACTCACGAGGTTCAATCAGCTCGGAATCGCCACCCGTGACCGCTTTCCATTCCTTGGAGATTGCATCAGCAAGTCTTTTGGCAACAGACTCATCGGCCGACATTCCTTTCCCCTCTGTTTCTTCTTCGATGGGTACTGTCTCAACATGGTAGTCGTAATCAGTGCTGACATCAGGAAGGTCCATCGTCTTCTTTCCAAGCAGGGCATCATTCCAGTCCTTGTAGTAGCCCAGAGGCTGATGAAGACGTACTCTTTCTTTCTCAACGCCCATGTCATCAGCAATGCTTTTGAAATTTGCTACAAACTGCTTACCGGCGACATCCTTGTCGAAACCGAGGAAGTGCTCAGCCCTGGGAGTGGCTGACAACATTCCCCTGATCTGCATGATGGTAGGATTTCCGCCTGTAGAGACATACACACCGTATGGCTTAAAGTCCTTGCACTGATCCAGCTGAAACCGGGCCATGGCATCGTAGGCACTCTCGAACCACAACACTGTTTTGGCTTTGTCGAGGGGTTCCCCTGTAAGATTGGCTATCCAAAGTCCTTCCGTACCATTACTGCCCTCGGCCTTGCCTCTGTAGCTCTTGCCGTCTTTCCGTTCTCTCCCACGTTCCTCCATTCCCACGACAGCATCCTGGCCTGGGACCCGCAAAGGAAAAGACAGGTTGGCAAAGGAAAGTCCATCCTTTCTCTGCTTGGTGGCAAGCATGAAAAAGTCCTTGAAGATAGCCTGGGTGTCATGGTCGATGCCACGGGAACCGAAAAAGCGGTCGAAAGCCCGCTGGCTGTTCCGGTCCGATGGATCCAGATGCTGCAGCCTGTAGTCCGACAGCCGAAATGGCTTAGCGTTTCTATTGGGGATGATAGTCCGCAGATCCTTCTCGGAAACAGGATTGTTAAGCAACCGGTTGCAAACGAGGTTGACGAGCAGGTCCTTGTCCATGCCAGGCTTATAGTCACTGAAGAGGTCTTGATGTTCCTTGATAAAGCTGATGACATTATAGACCTTTTGCTCTGGCGGATGGAAACAGCCCCAGCCACCGGCATTGACGATGAACTTGTCACCAGGGACCTTTCTACCGTCACTGCCCAAACGGATATAGGAGGGGTACTTTAATCCATCACGGCGATAGAACCGATAGCCCGCGTCCTCCAACACATCCTGGATGCTCACACGACGGAGGAAGTCGTCATAGGTCAACCGTCCGTGATTGGGATTAGATTTATTGTTTGTCATTGTTGATCATCTTGATGTTAACATAATCTGTACTCGCTTTCCATCACAGTCCCCGACCATTTCTAATGTCGTTCGCCACATGGTTTGCCATGGCCTCGAAGTTACGGGCAGCGATGTCATTGGGAGAGTCTACACCAGGCTTGAAGTAGGGACGTGGAGCATGGCCATTGACATTGATGACAGTCACGTCTCCTCCTGGAGGCGGCGGGCGATGGAAACCACGGGCGACCTCACCTGCCACGACGGCACCTGCAGTCAACGCACCAAGAATCTGGGAACCGATATTGCTGCGAGCCTCAGGGCGCGTCTTCATATCCACTTCCTTGAAGATCGATGAGAAGAGCTTCATACGATGGTAGTCGTCGAGTGCCATAAACTTGTCATACTGCTTCTGTGTGATCTCGTGACTCACGGTCTGGCCATTGATCTGCGCCGTCATCACATACTGCCCATCGACATCCGTTCGGTAAGCGCTGATATCGGTTACCTCGACCTCTCTGCCATGCCTGCCCTCGCGGTACCATCCCTTGCGGTCATTCTCCAACTCAAGATTACGGCCGTCAACACTATTCTCATTGTTGTAAAGGTCGTTCTGTACAGTAGCAGACTGCTGATTGCCGTTCTGTTGGTTCTGCGATGTCTGTTGCTGTAGCTGCGCCATGACTTCAGGTCGCAAAGCGATGTTGATACGCTCCTTGCTGTTGAGCATATCCATCGTAATCTTATCCTGAAAGTCACCACCAATGATGGAATTGAGGGTCTCCAGGCGTTTGGCCACAGGATCTTTCTTAATTGAGTTGTCGGTAAGAACCTTCAACTCTTCATCCTTCAGGTCATACACCATATCCATATCAGTGGCAGAAGACTGGATGGTAAGTGTCTTCTTTCCGGGGTCAATGATAATGCCGTGAGAGGATAACACCTCCTGCCATTTCTCGTTGGAGAAATAGACTGGAGAAGTGATGAGCTCCTTGTAGGGCTTGGCAGGCTCCGTATTGCGTGGACGTTGCTGGATAGGTGTAATGACGGACTGAAGGTTCTGCAACACATCCTGCTGGGGCGCCGGAGTCTGCTGTTGACCACGATAGTAGAAACCGTAGCCACCGCTTTGCAACTCGCCTGGCTTTAAGCGCTGGTCAGGGCGTTCTGCCATCATTGGTCCGGCGAAGAAGACCTGGCCACCTACCCTACGAAGATGCATACCGTCCTGCTGGCGTGGGGTCCATCCCAGAACAGCAGGAGCCCACATGCCGCGGCCATATTCTCCATCACCCACCCGGTAGCCATGGAGCCCCATAGCTACACGTCCATTGGCGTTGCGTGCATGAACGAAGTTGCGGGGCATATAAAAGTCATTGCCGACAATACTGGTGAAGACATTCCATGCCTTCTTGTTGGCAGTATTGGTACTCCAGTCTGTAAGCGCAAGCATCTGCTTCTCCGTGAGGCTATAGGTGAGAAGCGGAGAGTCATGGCCCTGCACGGCTAGCTGGTAGTTGTCCCCTTGGGCGATAATATGGGCTTGCATGCCATTGCGCAACAGTATGTCACGCATCTCTGGCTGCAAGTCCATTTCTCGCGGATTCAATTGTTTTCTCAGTGCCATTAGAATAAGGTTTTTGTTTGAAGTAGTTGCCTAGGCGTTGCCCTCGGCAAGGGCGTTCTCGAATTCTTCGTTCTTGTAATCCACGAACTCGCGGGCGGCGTTGTCATCCTCCTCGTCATAGCCATGTTCCTTGCAGAACGACTCGTACTCATCGCACCAGGCCTCACTGTGGTGACGGATGTAGTCCACCCAGTTGAACTCTCCGTTTTGGTGTTTCTGCACCAACTCGTCTTCAGGATAATAGATTGGACTTCTTTTCATAATATTGATTTTATATAAAATTGTTTTGTTGATAAATTGCTTTCTTTATCTATGCTGCATATTACTGCGTACTTTCAATTCGTTCCAGATCTCTTCAGTATATTCATCCTCAGGCATATAGCTTAAGTCTCCGTTCTCATCGGTCATCCAGCAGCCATACACGCCAAAGGTGTATTTGTCCCAGTCTCGTTTGAACGAATTCCTCCATTTCTGTATATCACCATCCTCGATTCTGACACCCGTCTTGGAATTGAGAAGGTCGATGCCGATGGTTACCTCCGCATCATCGACGACGATGGTGAGCGGGTCTCCATTCTGGATAACATTGAGCTCCGGACCACTCAGACTAACTTCGTCGGCAATCACCTGCAAGTTCCGTCCAATGACAGGAGAGGGTACAGACATCACCTGGTTGGTTGCGGCATCCACTTGCACGAAGGATGCAACCTTCTCGCCATCCTTGATGATCTCTGCCAAAATGGTCTTGCCTTCCTTGAGCAGAGCCTGCTGTTGTTCGTCGAAATGCTCTAGAGGAGCATTCTCCAACACCGGGTAGAAAAGAAGATTAACGCCACTGCTCAGACGGTTGAGCGAGAAACGAGACTTGGCTTGTACGCTGTGCTCATCATCCACCTTTACACGAATGGGTAACACCGGCGTTACACTGCCAGACGAGATGTCATCAAGGACGCTTATGGGCAGGTCCTCTATCATCTCACGCGTCAGGCCGAAATCGGAAAGAGTCTCGTAAGGGATTTCGTCCTCGCTAAAAAGTTTTGCTTTTGACATTTGCTTTTCGGTTATAGGGTTTCTAACTGCGGACGAAATTACGCACGTTTATTGATAGTACAAGATTTTTGTAATTGGTGAGGGCTATCTTTAACCTAAGTAGGGTAGAAAACTGCGAATGATACTTTAGGTGATACTTGTTTCCTATATTTCCATAAATATCATGCCCCTTGGAGGGCAAGGAACACCTACTTTCAGGAAATCCTTTATCTTTGCGGCCATGTTTAGACTTACTTTCCTCATATTCATAGCCTTGCTCTTCCCTTGGGACGGCAGAGTAAGAGCCCAAGCTTTCCACACTGTTACCGGCAACACGCCTCGATACAAGGTGGAGCAACCAGCCGTTACCAAGCAACGAGAGGCATCGCTAAGTGACACCCCTCTAGGCAATGCTTTGGCAGCCGCACCAGCGCTATTGCCTGATACAATAAAGGCAGAGCGGACAAACTACCCCATACAGACAGCCTATCCGCTCCGTCAACCAAAACTTGTCATCACCTCACCCTACGGATGGCGTAAGCATCCTGTGACCAGAAAGCGCAGCTTCCATGCAGGTGTTGACCTTCGTGCCAACTACGAGCCTGTATATTCCATGCTACAGAGTGAAGTCGTCAATACTGGTTTTGAGCCTAAGGGCGGCAACTTCATTACGCTTCGTCATGGCAACATCCAAGTTACCTATTGTCATCTCTCCCTCATTGGAGTGAAGAAGGGCGCTCCAGTCAATGCAGGACAGCCTATTGGAATTAGTGGCAATAGTGGGACGAGCACTACAGGGCCACACTTACACATTGCTCTCAAAATCAACGATCAGCATAGTGAGCCTTCAATATTGTTCAAACTTATAAGATCGCAATAATTTCATTGCTCCTTGTTGTTGATTTCAAAAGAAAATATTAATTTTGTATTGAAGTTAAAGATGTTAGCAACCATTTTGAATTTTGCTCATAATTGATCCATGTGCGCCTCTAATGGCGAGCTGGCTCATGTTTTTTATATAGGGGGGGGAAACCTAAGCTTCACTGTTTATTGTTATTGGAAGGGACAATGTTACGAAGCCCCCTCCCTTTTGCCTGCAAATCAATCATATTAAATGACAAAACACTTTCCTTTCGATTGTCTTAAAAAAATTGGATGCAAGAAGTAAATTGGAAATATGGCCTAAGCCACATTCAAATAAAAAAATATTTATAGCTTTTTGGTTGGGTCATAAAAATATATTAAATTTGCAGAAAATCATGCATGGTATGTTGAACATTCGACAAAATACAAATCTAAACCGACTAAAAGTCATTCTAGTTGAGAAGGGGAAAACCAGTAGATGGCTTGCTGATCAACTTGGCAAAAATGAAAATACGGTTTCGCGATGGTGTCGTAACGAGGTGCAGCCTTCTTTGGCTCAGCTCAACGACATTGCCACTTTGTTAGACGTGGATGTGCGATCACTATTATGCTCGAATATTGTTAAGGAATAGGAATAAGTGCGGATGAATTCTCCATGGAATAAATATGAAACGGCCCTCTTAATAGACGCTTATGAAAAAGTATCTAAAGGGTTAATACGCCGGAAAGATGCCATCCGTCAACTTTCCAAGAGGCTACGCGATGGTATGGAAGCAATGGGGATAAGTATCAGCGATACTTATCGAAATGAGAATGGCATCGGTATGCAAATGACTATCCTTAAAAATGTTATAACGGAGGGTGAATCCTCATTCGGTACACCCAGTAACGTTTTTATCGATATGTGTAATATGTATCATAAAGATAAGAAATCTTATGAAAAGATACTTGCCGTCGTCTCACGAATGTATCCTGTAAATTACATGAGCATCATTCAACCAGAAAAGTCTCAGCTTAACGATGTTGCAGAAGAACCGATTAATGGAGATTATCATATTGATTTAAGCAAAAAAATCATCATAGAAGTGTTCAAGAAGAAATTCCGTAATGGAATGAAACTGGGTACGTCTATCAATAATAAGAAATTTAGAAGAACTTATCAGGAGTTAAGTGGAGAATCGCTAGACAATGTCAGTGACAAAGATCTTACAGTGTCAATTGAACAATGTTCTGTGGTTTATAAGAATACAGCTTATCTCCCGGAGCTTATGCTTCCAATCAACCTGAAAAATAAGATCATTAGCTACATACAGAATTTATTCCTCAATGGAGAAAATTATATTTTCTTCAACAACCTGTATCAGCACTTCTATCAAGAGCTGCTTGAAAGCCAAATTATTGATGTAAATATGTTCTGTGCATATCTTCAAGATGTAAATAATTATGGTTGGTTCTTTAACGATGATGAATATATTTCTATTAAGAAGAATATTCATATAGATATAGAAGGCAGCGTACTTAACTACGTCAAGGAGCAAAATGGAATTGTTACGGAAGAAGAAATTGTTAGTGCCTTTCCTATGTTCCCAAAGGATGATGTATTGCAGTATTTTCGCAGCAACTTAGACACATTAATCAGTTGCGGCCGTGGTCTTGGTAAAATTCATATTGATAATTTTCAAATAACTGAAAACGAGCTCAAAAAAATAGAACAATTTCTTGATAAGGAAATAAATCGGAATGGATTCATACTTTGGTCTGAACTGGTTGATTACCTTAGAGCTGTAGTACCAGATGTCTTAGATTATAATGAGCAGTTTAACGATATCGGTATAAGAAAAGCTCTTTCTGTAAAACTACAAGGAATGTATAATTTTTATCATAATGTCATCTCATACCCAAACAATGATATCGCGAGCAAGGATGTACTGACCAGTTTCGCAAAAAACCACGAAAAATATACTATTGATGATCTTAAACAAATTGGAGAGGATTTGAACGTAAATGTTAATCCCTTTATAGGTGATTTGCTAAAATATGGCATTCGTATTGATTCAGAGAACTTTGTCTCAAATGAAGACGTTAACTTTGATATTGAAGGTATTGATCAGGTTATTGCGAGTTATTGTCCTGGAGAATATATTCCAATTAATAGCATTCGCAATTTTACCTTATTCCCGGCTTGTGAATATCAATGGAATCCAATGCTTCTTGAAAGTTACGTCTTCAATCATAGCAAAGCATTCAAGTTAATGCATAACATGTTTGGCACGACACAAGTTATAGGAGCTATTGTACGAAAGAAATCATCTTTAGACTATAATGATATTATGGCTGATACATTGGCCAAATCAGATATAAGTCTTAGTTCTTCAGAAGCCATCTCATACTTAAGGCAATGTGGCTTAATCGGGAGTAGAAGATTAGGAACAATTAATGAGATTATTAACAAGGCCAAGTTTTTAAAAAATAACAGAATAAAAAGATAAAAGATGTACACATATACATGGGACCCAGATACAGGAGGATTAATACTGAACAGCACTCATCAGCAGTTCAGCAAAGAACCTCGTCCTGTTTACTATCGCGAGCTAGACATTCTGGGATTCGATAAATATTTTAACTACGATAAAGATGACTCTGCTCCAATAATGTGGGCAGAGGCAAATAACTATATATATAAAGGCGAAGTTATTGCTCAAGCAAAAGGTGGAGATTTAAACAATAGACCTAAACTTGTCATTGCTAAAAACTCTAACAAGAAGATTAAATTACATCCTGTTAACATTAGCCAGATGATTCAGAAAAATGAAAATATTCTGAATGCATTGGTCTCTCAAACAATAAAAAAAGTATACAATACATACGTACAATATAAGGAAAAGATAGATGTGTTTTATGTTGCCTTTAGTGGAGGCAAGGACAGTATTGTTACATTAGATATCGTACAAAGAGCACTTTCTCATAATTCTTTTAAAGTTTTATTTGGTAATACGGGTATGGAATATCCCGATACATATAAAACTGTAGAAATAATTAAAGATAAATGCAAGAAAAACGGGATTGATTTTATTATTTCTCAAGCTGATAATGAGCCACAATATACTTGGTCGAAATTTGGGCCTCCTGCTACTGTAAATAGATGGTGTTGTAGTGTCCATAAGACAGTCCCACAAATTCTTTTGTTGCGGAAAATCACTGGTAAACCTGATTTTACTGGCCTAGCTTTTATAGGAGTAAGAGCTAGCGAGAGCGCATCACGTAGCGATTATGACTATATAAGCCTTGGAGAAAAACATAAAGGTCAATATAGTTGCAATCCAATACTTGAATGGAATTCGGCTGAACTTTATTTATACATTTTTAGTCGGAATCTTTATATCAATGAGGCATATAAGAAAGGAAATCGTAGAGCCGGTTGCCTGGTTTGTCCGCGCGCAGCTGAAAGAAGCGATTTCTTTAGTAGATTCTGTTATACAGACTCATTCAACAAATTGATATCTTCTATTGAAAACAGTTATTCAACTGCGTTTCAATCTAAATCTAAACTAGAAGAATTTATCAATAATGGTGGATGGAAGGCTCGGAAAAACGGAAGAGACCTATCCATACATATCAATTATTCTGAGAAAAAAGAAGGTGATAATTTTCTTATTACTATACAAAATCCGAGGGAGAACTGGAAAGAGTGGATGAAGACCCTAGGTGTTCTGCAATCCTTGGATGAAAAGGGAACATATCAGATACTATTTCGTGGAACTCCTTATGATTTCTCTGTAATAGAAGAACCTGGTAAACTTACGGTTAGCATTCAAAACAATTTGAGCAGATCTGCACCATTGTTTGTAAAGCTTTTTAAAAGTGTGTTCCACAAAGTCTCTGCATGTATATTATGTAGAGAATGTGAGGCCAATTGCCATAATGGTCACATTCATATGGAAAATGGCAATTTTTACATCGATGATGGATGCACTCATTGTACTCAATGCCATAATATAGATAGCGGCTGTCTAGTATTTAAATCATTAGAAATACCCAAAAATAGTTCGAATATGACGAAGACAAAAAGTTTAAATAGTTATTCGCATCACGCTCCTAAAATAGAATGGATAAAACAATTCTTTGAATATAAAGATGAGTTTGATCAACGAAACAGTTTAGGCTCCCAGATGTTCAACTTCTTCAAGCGCTTTCTCCGTGATGCAGAATTGCTTGACAATAACAAATTCAGCGATTTCGCTAATCTTATATATAATATAGGATTGGAAGACAATCGTGCGTGGGCTCTTTTGCTTACAAATCTGTCTTATACTCCACAGATAGGATGGCTTGTAAACCACATTCCCTTTGATGATCGCGTATCAAAAGAGTACGTAACTAACCTCTTGATAGAAGATGGAGCTAAAGAGCAATGGGTAGGTGATATATGGAGCTCGCTATCACGATTAATGGATTTACCATTTAGCGAAGTAGGTTTAGGAACCATGCAAAAGGAAAAGAAGAGAAGTATTTCTTTTGTACGTCATCCATGGTCAACACCTATATCAGAAGTTGTTTTATACTCATTGTATCGCTTTGCCGAAGCTTGCGGTGACTATTATCGTTTTACACTTTCCGATCTCGCTAACGAGAATGTAGATCGAGATGGCATAAGCCCTATGAAGATATTCGGTATTAACAAGGATGAACTTAAGAAGATAATAGTTGGACTGTCAACTAACTATCCAGATTACATTTCTTCCTCATTTACACTTGATTTGGATAATATTAATTTACACGAGGATAAGTCTTCTAAAGACGTTCTGAGTTTAATAAAGTAGTAAAATATTTCATTATGAACACATATCGTCACTATTTTGATATTGATCCGGAATATTTTCCAGCTGTAAACCAAGATGTTATAGAGGCATCACCAGATTTATGGAAAAAATTCTATCCTCATTCTACATTCATCAAATTAATTAAGGATGTTATAGCTGTTTTAAGCCGGAAGCAGAAGCTCAATATTTGGGTGGATGGTGCTTATGGTACAGGCAAATCTCATGCAGTACTTACCCTTCAGCACCTTCTTGAAGCATCAGAAGAAGATACAAAAGAATATTTTGAGAAGTTCAAGTTAGATCAAGACTTGTACAAGCAATTCTCTAGCCAAAAGAAAGAGGGGAAAATATTGACAGTACATCGGTATACTTCATCTAACATAAATGGAGACAATGATTTGTTTCTCTTAATCCAAGAGAGTATTGCCCAAGCTATGAAAGATGCCGGTATTGACGACACGTCAAGTATGCCAGCTTTGAAGGATTCTGTAATTGAATATCTTTCTAACGAGGAAAACAAGGAAAGCTTTTCTGTTTATGTAAACGGAAGCTATCGCAATCTCTTCAATGGAGAAAATGTTGATACTATCATAGAGCATCTGTCTACATATAAAGGATCAGCTCTAGTCGAGTTGATGAATAAAATATTCAAAGTGGGTAATGAAAAGCAAATACGAGTATTCACTCTCAGCCCAGATCGTTTGTCAGCTTGGATAAAGGAAGTTATTTCTGCCAACAAATTGAAGGCAATCGTCTTTATCTGGGATGAGTTTACGGAATATTTTAATGCCAATGCCCATCATCTTACAGGGTTCCAGAAAATTTTGGAGCTAGCCCAAACTACGCCCTTTTGTTTTGTACTTGTTGTACATAAGGATCCAAAACAGCTTTCAGGACTTTCTATCGATGACAGAAAAAAAATCATGGATAGAGTCTGTAAGCCCGTTTGTACTATTGAGCTCCCCGACAACATAGCTTTTCAGCTTATGCACTAGTGTCCACTAAAATCCGTTAACAGTCCTCGTAAGTACTTTAAAGACAAA
>ERZ833963.2525-NODE-2525-length-17203-cov-4.031082_pt1 | contig 17203 bp, 15 predicted proteins | sample MGYA00519693_ERZ833963 | MGnify/ENA primary metagenome ERZ833963 (study PRJEB31850, sample SAMEA3708748) | human gut metagenome | biome: human gut; feature: human-associated habitat; material: faeces | place: China | collected 2014 ... | reverse complement strand
CCTTTTCCATTGAACGTGTCACCGTGTCGGCATACATTATTACCTTGCCCTCGGCGTTTCGTGCGGCTCTGCCTATGGTCTGTATAAGCGCGCTTTCAGAACGCAGGAAGCCCTCCTTATCGGCGTCAAGTATCGCCACAAGAGTTACCTCAGGCAAGTCAAGACCCTCTCTCAGCAGGTTGATACCAACGAGCACATCGAACTCGCCCAGACGCAGATCACGGATTATCTCCATACGCTCGATAGTGTCGATATCGTGGTGCATATATCTCACCTTGACATCAAAGCTCTTGAGATAGTTTGTGAGATCCTCAGCCATTTTCTTGGTAAGAGTAGTAACAAGCACACGCTGATTTTTAGCGGTACGCATATTTATCTCGCTGAGCAGATCCTCTATCTGACCCTCAGTCGGCTTTACGATTATCTCAGGGTCAAGCAGACCTGTCGGTCTTATGACCTGCTCAACTATCTGCTGTGACTTTTCCTGCTCGATAGGTCCTGGGGTAGCTGACACGAACACCGCCTGATTAATATGAGAATAGAACTCATCAAAGGTCAGCGGTCTGTTATCCATTGCTGAGGGCAGACGGAAGCCATAGTCAACAAGTGTCTGCTTTCTTGCCCTGTCGCCTGCATACATACCTCTTACCTGCGGCAGAGAAACGTGCGACTCGTCCACGAAAAGCACAAAATCCTCAGGCAGAAAGTCAAGCAAAGTGAACGGCGTTGAGCCTGCGGGACGTCTTGCAAGCACTCGGGAATAATTCTCGATACCGCTACAAAAGCCTATCTCCTCCAACATCTCGATGTCATAGTTAGTGCGCTGTGCGATACGCTGAGCTTCGATAAGCATATCGTTGTCTTTGAAATATTTGATACGCTCGTCAAGCTCCTGCTTTATCTCTTCGATAGCGTCGTGCATTTTATCACGGCTGACGATATAATGAGAAGCAGGGAAAATTGCAGCGTGAGCAAGTGAGCAAAGCACCTCGCCGGTCACTACGTTTATTTCAGTGATACGGTCTATCTCATCTCCGAAGAACTCCACTCTTATGGCAGTGTCTGTAGAATTTGCAGGAAATATCTCCACCACATCTCCCCTGACACGAAACTTGTTTCTCACAAAATTTATATCGTTTCGCTCATACTGTATACCCACAAGGTCAGCGATAAGCCTGTCACGGGATTTCTCCATACCACGGCGGATAGACACGACCATGGACTTATACTCCTCAGGGTCGCCGAGGGAGTAGATACAAGAAACGCTGGCAACGATAATAACGTCGCGTCGTTCAGCGATAGCGGAGGTAGCGGAATGTCTAAGCTTATCTATCTCATCGTTCACCGAGCTGTCCTTTTCGATATAGACGTCCTTACTAGGCACATAGGCTTCAGGCTGATAATAGTCATAGTAGGACACGAAATATTCCACGGCATTGTTCGGAAAAAACTCCTTGAACTCAGAGCAAAGCTGAGCGGCAAGTATCTTATTATGGGCAAGCACCAGTGTTGGACGGTTTATCCTAGCAATAACGTTTGCCATAGTAAAGGTCTTGCCGGAACCTGTAACGCCCATAAGGGTCTGTTCTCTCATGCCGCTTTCGATGCCCTTTACCAGAGCGTCCACTGCCTCAGGCTGGTCGCCCGATAGCTTATAATCTGAAACAAGCTGAAACTTATCCATAAATGCCTCCTCAATCGAACAGTTGTTTTACTTATTATATTACAATTATTTTTAATTGTAAAGGCTTTTTTATCAATATTTTTTGAATTTGCATATATGTACGATTTTTCGGACTGGTATTGTTACTCAACATGCGGTATCAGCTCGATGTATGTGTAGGGGCGAACACCGTTCGCCCGTCGAAGAAACAAACCCACGGTAACAACAAGGTTCGGCAGCAAAAAATTCTCCCCGACAATTCTGAATTTACAGCAAATCCTGAGCACGGGCGAACACTGTTCGCCCCTACAGATTATTCGGGAGAGTTTGTCATGCCGCAAAATCGCTGCGCTCGGTGCTTGTGCACAACTCTGATAAGCTATGCACATTCCTCATTCCTCATTTATCCTTGCTTTATCTGCCATACACCGCTGTTATCTTCGCCAATCTCTCCGCCAAAGTATCATCAAGCTTATCAAAGCTTTCCAATCTCCACTTCCAATTTGTTCCCACTGTTGACGGTGTATTCATTCTGGCTTTATCGTCAAGGCTAAGTATATCCTGCATTTGTGCGATAGCCGTATCACACACGCTGGACCAACAAAGTCTTACCATTGCCCAAGGCACAAACTCGTCTTTTGTAACTCCCAGATAGTCCTTGCAGTAGCTTCTGGTCTTTTCGTCACAGCTTTTTATCCAGCCAAGTATGGTTTCGTTATCGTGCGTACCTGTATAGCAAATGCTGTTTGTGGTCTTAAAATTGTGGGGCAGATAGCCGTTTGTGTTGTCAGAATCAAAGCCGAACTCCAGCACCTTCATGCCGGGATATCCGCTTGCGTTGAGCATTTTTACAACGTGCTTTGTAAGGAAACCCAAGTCCTCTGCGATTATCTTCACGTCCCCAAGCTGTTTTCTCACTTCTTTGAAAAGCCTCATGTCAGGACCTTTTCTCCACTTGCCCTTTTTGGCGTTCTTTGCACCGTATGGTACGCAGTAATAGCTTTCAAAGCCCCTGAAATGGTCTATTCTCACCACGTCATAGGTGTCAGAAGCCGCCTTTATACGCTCTACCCACCAGCGGAATTTATCTCTTGCTATGTATTCCCAGTTGTAAAGAGGATTGCCCCAAAGCTGACCGTCTGCCGTGAATGCGTCAGGTGGACATCCTGCCACCTCAACAGGCTTTTTCTCCTTGTCAAGGCTGAAATACTGCGGTGTACTCCACACCTCAACACTGTCATATGCCACATATATGGGGATATCGCCTATTATCTCGATGCCCTTTTCGTTGGCATAAGCCTTTAGCTTTTTCCACTGCTGGAAGTATTTATACTGCACAAAGCACCAGAAGTCTATATCATTTGCATATTCTTTTCTTGCACTTTTTATTGCCTTAGGCTTGTACATTTTCAGAGGTTCGTCCCATTCATACCAAGCCTTGCCCTTGTTGGCAAATTTCAGTGACATAAACAAAGCGTAATCGTATATCCAGTCTTTGTTTTCCACCACGAATTTTGAGTATGCCTTTTCAGGCTTCTTGCGAAAACGCTTGTGTGCCGTCCTAAGTACCTTGAAAATGACCTCGTATATCTTGCCGTAGTCAACAGACCCTTTGTCATCGCCCCACTCAATATCCTTGTATTCCGCAGGTTTCAGATAACCCTCTTTTTCCAGAGCTTCAAGGTCTATAAAGTATGGATTTCCTGCGTGAACAGAAAAGCTCTGATATGGCGAATCACCATAGCTTGTAGGAGATATAGGCAGTATCTGCCAACATTTCTGATGAGCCTTTTCAAGAAAATCCACAAAAGCATAAGCCTCCTTGCCAAGCTTTCCGATACCATAATCGTTAGGCAGAGAGGATATGTGCATTAAAATACCCGATCTACGCATAAAATGCTCCTTTCATGTCAAAACCGCACCCATGTGAAAAATTCAGTGCAGTCACATATAATACATCATTATGATTATACTACTTTTCAGCCATTTTTGCAATAGAAAAACCGCCATATATTTCATTTTAGAAATATTTTCTCTAAACAGAAAAATCCCGAGGACGCAAACCCTCGGGATGATCTTTTATTCATGTGTTATCATCATAAGCACCGCAAAGTAGTGGAAAACGCTTCCCGCAATGGTGAACAAATGCCATATTGAGTGAAAATATTTCTTGCTCTTTTTAACATAGAAAATAACGCCCACAGTGTAGAAAAGTCCGCCTATAAGAATAAACCACAAGGACAGAGGATAAACCTTTTCTATCATAGGCTTGACAGCGATTATAACTACCCAGCCCATTGCGATATAGCATACAACAGAAGGCTTGCGGAACTTTTCAAGGTCAATGGAGTTCAGCACAATGCCAAGAATAGCCGCACCCCAAACGATTCCGAAAAGCACCCAGCCAAACGCACCTCTCAAAGGCACAAGGGTGATAGGGGTGTAGGTGCCTGCGATGAGGAAGAAAATGGTGTTGTGATCCATTATTCTGAAAAACTTTTTGGCTTTTGGATTGGTGATAGCGTGATAAAGGGTTGACATGGTGTAAAGTATGATAAGAGAAGCTCCGAAAATAGCGGAGCTTACAACGCCCCAAGCGTTGGAGTAAATGGCAGCGAGAACGATAAGGACGGCAGTGCCGGCAATGGATAGCAGACCGCCTGCACCGTGTGAAACGGAGTTGAAGATCTCCTCGCCGAGGGTGTATCTTTTGGTTAGATCCTGAGATTGGATCTCAACAGATTTTGACATAGTATCATTTCCTTTCCGATAGGACCGAGAATTTGCATATAAGTTTTATTACTATAGTATAGTAACATTTTTTTAGACACTTGTCAAGTTTAAGTACAGGTGTAAAAAGTGAGGAGTGAGGAGTGAGAAATGAGGAGTGAGGAGTGAGGAATGGGCAAAGCTGACCAGAGTTGTGCCCCAACACCGAGCCAAGCGAGCAAAAGGTCCAGGGGCACGCCCCTGGTCAGGGTCAAGGGGTGAAACCCATTGTGGGGGTCTGGGGGCAAAGCCCCTAGCGGAGCTTGAGGCAGAGCCTCAATAGGCGTAAGCCTACTAAGCGGTGCAGAACAAATCCAAAAAGCACATAGAACCCAAGCATCAAATAAAACCAACATCGAAGCATAAACCTGCACCGCTTTTCTATCCCTTAGCACAACGTAAATCCGCAAATAGCGAAGCGATTTTGCGGCACAGCAAACTCGCCCGAATAATCCGTAGGGGCGAATATCGTTCGCCCGCATGGTATGCAACCAGTACCATGTAAACAAAATACCCCCAATAACTTAAATCAAAAAATTTTCAAAACCCCCCTTGACAAAACATGAATATATGATATAATAAACATATGAACAGTTATTCATATGATGAATTGAAATGACCCATATCGAATATACTAAAACAATAATAAGGAAAAGGAGAGCGAAAATAAATGAGCGAGAATACAGTAAAGCATGAGCATAAACAGTGCGGAGGAAAGAATATAGAGAAAATGGAGGAAATAGGGAAAACAATGCCCGTCGAGGAGGAGATATATGACGTGGCAGAGCTTTTCAAAGTCCTTGGCGACCAAACAAGAGTGAAAATACTCTTTACCCTTATAAAGGACGAAATGTGCGTGTGCGATATTGCAGAGCTGTTGGAAATGTCACAGTCAGCTATCTCGCATCAGCTGAGAGTGCTTAAGCAGGCCAGACTTGTGAAGTATAGACGTGAGGGAAAAACAGTCTATTATTCAGTTTCCGATGAACACGTCGCTGTCATACTCAATATGGGTATCGAGCATATCAGCGAGTAAAGAAAGTGATCTGATCTTTGTAGTATAGGAGAATGTGAAATGAGTAAAATGACTTTGCTTCTTAAGGAACTCGATTGTCCGCATTGTGCGGAAAAGATTGAGAAACGTGTGGGCGAGCTTTCAGGCGTTAAAAGCTCTAACCTTGACTTTATCAATAAAAAGCTCACAGTTGATTTTGACGGCGATAAAAACGCCCTCTTTACCCAGATAGAAAACGTCGTCCATAAGCTTGAACCTGACGTTAGCGTGAAAGAGCTTGGCGATTGCGCTGAGAAAACTCTCTATCTGAAGCTGGAGGATCTCGATTGCCCTAACTGCGGTGAAAAGATAGCAAACCGTGTGGGTGAGCTTGCAGGCGTTATTTCATCAAACGTTGATTTTATCAGCAAAAAGCTAACTGTCAAAACAGACGGTTCTAATCCTGACCTGCGTATCATGATAGAAGATACCGTCCATCAGCTTGAGCCTGACGTTACTGTTAAGGATTATGGTGTCCAGACAGCAGAGGAGGAGCCTGTGAATGACCATAAGGGCGAGATAGTCAAGCTTTCTGTGGCTATCGTGTTCTTTATCGCATCAATGCTCTTGGATAAGCTTGGAAACGGCACTGTGTGTGAGTATCTCAGTGCAGGCCTTGCAATAGTTGCTTACCTTATCGCAGGTCTTGACGTTGTCATCGCCGCCGTAAGAAACCTTGTTAAAGGCGAGGCTTTTGACGAATCTCTGCTCATGACTATCGCAACAGTTGGCGCATTTGCACTTAAAGACTTCCGTGAGGGTGCAGCCGTTATGCTGTTCTTCCAGGTGGGTGAGCTTTTCCAGAATATCGCAGTAGAGAAGTCAAGAAAATCTATCACAAAGCTTATGGAGCTTAAGCCTGAGTCTGTAACAGTAATGAGAAACGGCAAAACATACGAGCTTCCTCCTGAGGATATCCTCAAAGACGAGATGATCGCCGTAAAAACAGGCGAGAGAATACCTCTTGACGGTATTGTAACAGAAGGAGAATCAGAGCTTGATACATCAGCACTCACAGGCGAGTTTCTTCCTGTTGAGGTCAAAGCAGGGGACAGCGTCCTCAGCGGCTCAACAAACCTGAGAGGACTTCTCAAAGTTCGGGTCACAAATACCTTCCACGAGTCTGCAGTGTCAAAAATTCTCGATATGGTGCAGAACTCCAGCGAAAGAAAAGCCAAGACCGAAAAGTTCATCACTCGTTTTGCAAGAGTTTATACCCCTGCGGTAGTAATTGCTGCACTTGCACTCGTGTTTATACCAAGCTTCATTCTGGGCTTTGACCAGTTCTCAAAATGGCTCTACAGAGGACTTTTGTTCCTTGTAATATCCTGCCCATGCGCACTTGTTATCTCAGTGCCTCTCTCGTTCTTCGCAGGAATTGGCGGAGCTTCTAAAAAGGGTATCCTTATCAAAGGTGCAAAAAATCTCGAAACAATGGCTAAGTGCAAAACTCTCGCAGTTGATAAAACAGGTACGCTCACAAAGGGCAAGTTCACTGTCCTCAGCGTAAACCCACAGGGCGTTTCACAGAATATCCTCCTTGAAGCCGCCGCATATGCAGAAAGTATGTCAACTCACCCTATCGGTATATCCATAGTGCAGAGATACGACAAGGAAATAGACGGTGCAAGACTTTCTGATGTTGAAGAGATAGCAGGAAACGGTGTAAGAGCAAAGCTTGACGGCAAGGAGATACTTTGCGGAAAGAAAGCACTTCTTGAAACAAACGGCATTGCCGCACAAAGCTCAGAAGACTCCGCGACGGCAGTTTATGTTGCCCTTGACGGCAAGTTCATAGGCGAGATACTTCTCGGCGACGAGATAAAAGAAACCTCTGCCACAGCCGTTTCAAGACTTAGAGAGCTTGGCGTTGAAACTGTCCTCCTCACAGGGGATAAGAAAGATACCGCCGAAAAGGTGGCAAAGAAAGTGGGCATAAAAACATTCTTCAGTGAGCTTCTCCCTGAAAACAAGGTTGAAAAGGTCGAACAGCTTATAAAAGACCCCGACCGCAGACTTGTTGCATTCGCAGGGGACGGAATAAATGACGCACCTGTTATTGCAAGAGCAGATATCGGTATCGCAATGGGTGGCTTAGGCTCAGATATCGCCATTGAAGCCGCAGACGTTGTGCTTATGAACGACGATCCGTCAAGCATAGCAGACGCAGTAAAGATATCCCGAAAGACTATGACAATAGTTAGAGAGAATATAATTTTTGCCCTTGGAGTAAAAGCTCTTGTGCTTATATTCGGTGCATTGGGACTTGCAGGAATGTGGCTTGCGGTTTTCGCAGACGTTGGCGTAGCCGTAATAGCTATCCTCAACGCCCTAAGAAGCAGCAGGATAAAATAAGGCTATGTGTAGACCTGCAAATGCCCATAAAAACGGCATTGGCTTGTAGGGGCGAACAGTGTTCGCCCGCTTCTCCACAACAACGTAAAAATAAAAAGGCGGACGCTGGAAAAAGCTCCGCCTTTTTTCTGTCATTGACAATAAGCCTGATATGTACTATAATATTGGTATTGTAAAAATGAACGGAGGTGCAGTCAGGTGGCTAATAAAGACAGACAACAAAACTACACAAACGATAATAAGCCTCAGGACTACTACGAACAGGAATATCAGCGACAGCTTGACGAGTTCAATCGCATAAGCGGTGCGGGCGGACAGCGTGTTCAGCAAATAGACGAGGGCGTGAACGACTTTGACGATTACTATGACGCTGGCTACCCTGATGATAATACACAGGGTACAGCTCAGCCATACGGGCAGGGAAGCCGTTCATCATCAGATCACGCAGGCTCATACAGAGAAAGCACTCCAAGACGGCAAACACAGAACAGACAGAGCAAGCAGAGAGGTTCAGGCAAGTCGGCAAAAAGCAATAAGACCTCAGCCCAAAGACGAAATAATGACCTGCAATTTGGCAAAAACAATAAAAGCCGTAACGGTCAGACGAACAAAAAAGGTAAAAACAAAGTGGAAAATAAAAAAAGACACCCTATAAAAACCTTTTTCAAGGTGCTTATCATCATACTTTTGGTGGTTTTCATATTGGCGAACGTGCTTATATGGCGATACATAGGCATGGTGAACAAGGTGGAAAGAGGTCAGCGAACGAACACAGACGCTTCCATGAACAGCTCTGATGTACGAAATATCCTGCTTATAGGCTCTGATACAAGAAACGCTGACGAGCGTGGCAGAACAGACTCTATGATACTTCTCTCCATTAACAGCACCACAAAAGAGATAACAATGACCTCTTTCATGCGTGATATGTATGTGAATATCAAGGGCATTGACGCTGACGGAAATGATATAGACACATGGTCAAAGCTCAATGCAGCGTATGTTTACGGCGGTGCAGAGCTTCTTATGGATACCATAGAGTATAATTTTGATATTGCCGTTGATGATTATGTTTATATCGACTTCCTGTCATTCGTTGATATCGTTGACGCTGTTGGCGGTATCGAGCTTGACATTTCCGACGAAGAGGCCGAGGGTATGAAGCCTCCAATGGCAGAGCAAAACAAGCTTCTTGGCAATAAAAAGGGTACAGACTATCTTGATAAGGGCGGAAAGAAGCTCCATGTAAACGGCAATCAGGCACTTGCCTATGCAAGACTTAGATATGTCGGCAACGCAGATTTCCAGCGAACAGAACGCCAGAGAACAGTTATCACAAAGATAATCGAAAAGGCGAAAGGCTCAGATCCGCTGACTATAGACAAGTTCGCAAAAGCGTCAATGTCACATCTTACAACCAATATGTCCCAGACACAGCTTTTTGCTCTTACCTATAAGGCGATATTCTCCATGAATTACGAGATAAAGTCCATGAGAATACCTGATGATGATTCCTATTCATATGGCACATCATCTGACGGTCAATCAATTCTCGAGGTGGATTTTGAAGCCTGCAAAGCACTTCTCAGGAAAGAGATATATAACCAGTAAAAAGAAAAGCTCTGCTTCGGCAGGGCTTTTTTGTATAGAAAATCAATCGGTCACAGGACAGTGGTGAATAGTGTTCGCACGCTTTGTTTATTCATTTCTATTCCATATCTGCACATATTCATGCACCCAACACCCAAAAACGGCGTACCCCCATGTGGGATACGCCGTTTAAATTTGTATTATTGTTCAGGTGTCGGTTCAGGCTCAGGCTCAGGAGCAGGCGGATCAGTTTCCGTAACAGGTTCCGTTACTGTTTCTGTAACAGTTTCCGTGTTCGTTGACACCTCAGTGGTTTCACTTGGCTGTGTCAAAGATGGAGTAGTTTCAGTTGCTTTTTTCGTTTCTGTTGAAACCGAAGTTGTTGTGGTGGTCTTTGAAGTTGTGGTCGTGGTGATGTAGCTTGTGGTGGTCGTAGTTGTGGTAGTCTCTTCCTCTGATGAGTCCTCCTCCACAGGTGCGTCACCGAATGCTATAACGCCCCATTTTCCAGACTTCATTACCCACGCCTTGCCGTTGTGAGCAGGTCTTGCCTGATCGAACTCGCCTGGCTTTACGATACAGTTGCCGTCTATGTCATAATAACCATATGATGAATCTATGGATACCGGCAGATAATCGTCAGTGAAAAGATAAGGATGAACAGCCATCTCGTCATCTATCACCTTTCCGCAATAGGCACTCATGTCACCGTCGCACTTAAAGTCGATTATAGTCTTGCCGTCAGAACCAACATATCCCCATTTGCCTTCGTCGTTCTCAAAGGCGATGCAGGTAAGTCCTGCGCCTTTGTATGCAGGGGCATAGAAATCAGTGTACTGCATATCAAGTATAAGCTTGTCCTTTTTAGCAAGCCCGTAAAGCGGTTCGCCCACAGGAGAAATGTCATAAAAACCATTGTCAGACTTTTTCACGTCAGCTTCACATACCACAACAGCCTTTTTGCCAGTGTATTCTTCGCCTTGTTCTTCGTCAGCGTCCTTTACATAGATCTTTTCCTCATTGCTGTTCCAGTAATATTTCGGTGAGCTGTCATGATGTTCCGCCGCATAGTATACTACCTGATTTGAGCTGTCGATACTGCAATACTCATACTCATCATTCTTTTCATTTATAATATTGAAAAGCGTGACCTCTCCGCACCAGCAGGTGTAGTAATCGTCATATTCCGCAGGCACTACCATGTTTCCGCTGTAGTCTATAATGCCATATTTGCCATTCTGTCTGATAACAGAATAGTTGGCATAAGCTGTGTTCTTTTCGTTGTTAGGGTCGACCTGACTTCCGTCAAAAGAAATGATATTATCGGCGTTTATAGTTGGCTCTATGAGCCAGCGATAAGCTTGTTTCTGTTCTGAATTTGAGTCAGCCGTATAGGAATAACCACCAGGGGCAACGTCGTCATCAGCACCCTTTTCCCAAGGCATGGCACAGCCTGTGAGCATAGCACCTGCAACAACGGCTGTCAGAGCAGAACAAAAAATCTTGTTCATAAGTTTCCTCCTATCATTTTCTGCTTCTTCCTTATCACCCATTATCTGTATTTTTTTATCTTTTCAGGGCAATATCTACACATACGATTATTATATACTATAACCCCTTTTATGTCAATAGCACAACTTACAAACAGCACCGCAAAGCTGCAAGGATTTTCAGCGATTTTAACACGAAAATCCCCGAAAAATCGTCGTTTAAAGCTTAAAAGGGACTGTCGCCCTGCAAGCGTCAGTCCCCCATATCTGCATGATTATTTTATGAGCTTCTCCGTCCAATTATGCGCACCATTTTCCAATGTTTTGAAATCAAAACAACGCTTTGATATTACGTGTTCAGGCTTGTCATATTTGAGAGCATACAATGAGCGTGCATTGTTTTCAAGAGGAAGTTCTTTGATATATTTCATTTCTCTTTTCAGAAGGTCAATGTATTTGCTTTTGGCAGTATCATTTTTGAAATCAACATACTCCTCGATTTTTTCGTATTCAAGGTCTGTCATTTCAGACACAGGCACAGGGAACATATAATTAAGATTTACAACAGCTATAAGCACGTCATTATGTATTATTTTCTGAAAATCTATATTTGCCTTTATTTTATTGTGTCTTGGCTTTGCAGAAGATACCTGCGTCACATATGCAAGGTCACCCACACGCATAAGCTCTCCAAAGAACGGCTTCAGCTTATCATTTCCGTAGTCTGTTCTTGGTATCCTCGACTCATAATTTTCTCTCAGATAGTCAAGGTAATCCTTGTTTATTATTTTCCACTTCTGCACGTTCATACATCTCCATACAAAAAATAAAGGGTCAAAACAAATTGACCCTTTAAATACCTATTAAAGCGATTTTAGACGGATTCGCAACCCCTATTAAAACAGTATTTTTAAAGGCTCTGTGACCTCTATTAAAGCGATTTTAGACGGATTCGCAACCCCTATTAAAAGAATAAATCTTTCTAATTCTATTATACCACATTATATGTAAATGTCAATAGTAAAGTGTCAGAAATTTTCCTGATTATTCTTCCTCTTCAACCGGCATATTCTCCCAGTTGTGGTAAACGTTCTGAACGTCGTCATCGTCCTCAAGATGCTCAAGAAGCAGACCCATCTTTTTGATAGCGTCCTCGTCTTCGATAGTTGTGTAGTTTGAAGGAACTTTCTCAGCCTCGGCAGAAAGTACCTTGTAACCCATTCCCTCAAGAGCTTCTCTTACAGAAGAAACCTGATTAGGGTCGCATGATATCTCGATAACATCGTCATCAACGTTGAAATCGTCAGCGCCTGCCTCAAAGCAGTCCTCCATTATCTTGTCCTCGTCAGCACCGTTGTTCTCCATAACAACAGTACCAACATCAGAGAACATGAAAGATACGCAGCCTGATGTACCCATGTTTCCGCCGAACTTGTCGAAGAAGTGACGGATATCGCCTGCTGTTCTGTTCTTGTTGTCTGTAAGGCACTCAACGATAACAGCAACACCGCTTGGACCGTAGCCCTCGTATACCATTGACTCGTAGCTGTTCTTGTCGCCGTCGCCTGCTGCCTTTTTGATAATTCTATCGATATTATCGTTAGGCACGTTGTTTGACTTAGCCTTTGCGATAAGATCTCTCAGCTTTGCGTTACCTGCAGGATCAGCACCGCCCTGCTTAACTACAACAGCGATCTCTCTGCCTATCTTTGTAAATATCTTAGCTCTTGCAGCGTCTGTTGCACCCTTTTTTCTTTTAATGTTTTCCCATTTTGAATGACCTGACATTTGATTCACTCCTTGATGTAATATTATTCATTGATGCTGCCCACAGACCATGCTGCCTCGAACAGTTCACCTATACGTTCCTCACGCCCCGTGAGATATAAAAAACCGAAAAGACATTCCAAACCTGTCGCCATGCGGTATTCCCCCACAGTGGAATGTTTCGGAGCATTTATGCCCTTTGCATTTCTGCCCCTTTTGAAAATATCCATTTCCTGTTCGTTAAGCAGCCCCTCGTCAAGCCACTTGTGAACAGCCTTTGCCTGATATTCCGCACACACCCTCTCAACAGTGAGCTTGTGCAGCTTGTCCGCAGGCATATTAGCTTCAAGGATAAGCTTTTCTCTTACCCTTATCTCGTAAACGCCGTCCCCGATAAAAGCCAGTGCCAGAGGGGAGTATTGCATGGCGTCCATATCAGAAAGCTTTCCCGTGACGCTCCCTCCTATCTGAGATATTCAAACTCAAAGTCGAATATAGAAACAGTGTCGCCCTCTTCGATACCCATTTCTTCCAACTTGTCGATTATGCCGCTGGTCCTGAGCACGTTCTGGAAATACTGGAGGGAAGAGTAATCGTCCATATTAGCCGTTCTGAGTATGTCAAGAAGCCAATCTGCTTCCACGAAATAAACCCCGTCTTCCACAGTAACACGGAAGTCTTTCTTTGAGATGAGCTTATCGTCAAGCTCCTCCTGAGTGAGCGGCTGAGCTTCAAACTGCTTAACAGGCGGCAGAACAGAAAGTCGCTCCCATACGCCATACATAAGCTCTTTTGTACCCTTTGTTGTGGCAGCCGATATTTCATAGAAGAGAAGTCCCTGATCCTCAACATAGTTTCTCAGCCTTTCCACCTGCTCAGGGGTAGCCATATCGCTCTTGTTTGCGGCAACTATCTGGGGAGCTTCTGCAAGCTCCATTGAGAAGTTTTCAAGCTCGTGATTTATCGCCTTGAAATCCTCGATAGGATCTCTGCCCTCGCTGCCTGAAACGTCGATAACGTGAACGATAAGTCTGCACCTCTCAACGTGTCTGAGAAATTCATGACCAAGACCAACGCCCTCGCTCGCACCCTCGATAAGACCTGGAATATCTGCCATAACAAAAGATTTTCCCTCTTCTATCTTAACAACGCCAAGCACAGGCGTCAGGGTAGTGAAGTGATAGTTGGCTATCTTTGGCTTTGCCGCTGATACAACAGAGATAAGTGTGGATTTACCCACGTTCGGGAAGCCCACAAGTCCCACGTCTGCAATAAGCTTGAGTTCAAGCATGACCTCATATTCGTCACCACGGAAACCCGGCTTTGCAAACTTCGGTATCTGCCTTGTGGAAGTGGCAAAATGAGCGTTTCCACGCCCACCCTTGCCTCCGTGAGCGATAACAGCAGGCTCATCGGTAGAAAGGTCGGCAAGTATCCTGCCGCTCTTTATCTCTTTAACAACAGTGCCTCTAGGAACTTTCACCACAAGGTCGGGAGCATTCCTGCCTGAGCAGTTTTTGCCGCCGCCGTTCTGCCCCTTTTCGGCAACATATTTTCTCTTATATCTGAAATCTATAAGGTTTGAGATATTGTCGTCAACAACGAAAACAATATCTCCGCCCTTACCGCCGTCACCGCCGTCCGGACCGCCTGCCGCAACATATTTCTCACGGTGGAATGAAACTGCACCGTCACCGCCGTCACCGGCTTTTATATAGATCTTCGCCTGATCGACAAACATGATCAAACCTCCTTATAAATGATATTATGCGTAAATTTAGTTGTCATTAACCAACAAAAGACCCCAAGCCTAAGGCTCAGGGTCATATGTTACAAAATTAAGCCTTGGGATAAACCGAAACCTTCTTGCGGTCTCTACCGAGTCTTTCAAATCTTACAACACCGTCGCTTGTTGCGAACAGAGTATCGTCAGAACCCTTCTTAACGTTCTCGCCTGGGTGAATGTGAGTACCTCTCTGACGAACGAGGATGTTACCAGCCAGTACGAACTGACCGTCAGCTCTCTTTACGCCAAGTCTCTTTGACTCAGAATCACGTCCGTTCTTTGTAGAACCCATTCCCTTTTTATGAGCGAAAAACTGCATTGAAATCTTAATCATCTAAATTACACCTCCATAAAATGTAATCCGTCCGATCAGTTATCTCTGACCGTGACTTTGATCCTGCCTGAAAATTCCTCAGCTAGAAAATATAAATGAGTGAGAAGCCCTAAAAGTAGCTTGTCCCCCTCCTCTGAGCTGTCATTTTCAAGCCTTAATATTATTTCGTTTTCTTCCACTGCAACATCAGCCTTTATCTTAAAAGCTTCAGTGACAGTGTTAGCCGTCAACATTACAGCAGACGATACGCTTGCACAGCATACGTCCTCGCCATAGTCTGCATAACCTGCGTGACCCGTTATACGAAATCCCACAAGCCTGTCATGCTCATTTCTGAAAAAATCAGCACAGATCATTATGCGTTGATAGCTTCGATCATAACCTTAGTGTAAGGCTGTCTGTGACCGATCTTGGTCTTTTCGCCCTTCTTTGGCTTGTAAGTGAATACAGTCACCTTCTTGGACTTGCCGTTCTTGATGACCTTAGCTGTTACGGAAGCGCCGTCAACATATGGAGCGCCAACCTTGATACCGTCGTCAGCGCCAACAACCATTACCTTATCGAAAGTAACAGCGTCCTCAGCGTTTACGTCCAGCTTTTCTACGAAAACCTCATCACCAGGCTTAACCTGATACTGCTTTCCGCCTGTTTCAATTACTGCGTACATTACGAATGCACCTACCTTTAAATAAACTCGCTACGCACGGTGGCCTGCAAATACAAACACTTATGACCGTGAATATGCGGCTTTAATATCATAACATATCCGCCCCAAAAAGTCAAGCACAGCTCTGTTTCTGCTTGAAAATTTACAGAAATTTAACTTTTAAAAGCTCCTTTCATATCCAATGCCGTCCCGCTGTAAACATTTCTCCTTAAACCTATTGTAAACCCGCAAAAAATATGCTATAATAAGTGTGTATACATTATATAATATTACGAAAGAGGTCGAAGAACAATGACAAATTCTTATGAAAGCCCGTTTTGTACCAGATATGCAAGCAAGGAAATGCAGTTTATTTTCTCTGCTGACAAGAAGTTTACTACTTGGAGAAAGCTGTGGGTAGCCCTTGCCCGTGCTGAAATGAAGCTCGGTCTTAATGTTACTCAGGAGCAGGTAGACGAGCTTGAAGCTAACATTGATAATATAGATTATGCCGCTGCCGCTGAGCGTGAAAAGCTTGTTCGTCATGACGTTATGTCACACGTTTATGCTTATGGCCTTGTTTGTCCAAAGGCAGCAGGTATCATTCACCTTGGCGCAACTTCATGCTATGTAGGCGATAACACAGACGTTATCATCATGAGAGATGCACTTAAGGTCGTAAAGAGAAAGCTTGTCAAGGTTATCGACCAGCTTGCAAAATTTGCCGATAAGTATAAGGCTATGCCTTGCCTTGCTTATACTCACCTCCAGCCTGCTCAGCTCACAACAGTGGGCAAAAGAGCTACTCTTTGGTGCAACGAGCTTCTTATGGATCTTGAAGATCTGGATTTCAGACTTGCTAACCTCAAGCTCCTCGGTTCAAAGGGTACTACAGGCACTCAGGCTTCATTTATGGAGCTTTTCCACGGTGATACTGATAAGGTAAAAGAGCTTGAAAAAATGATAGCCGAGGAAATGGGCTTTGACGCTGTTGTTCCGGTTTCAGGTCAGACCTATTCAAGAAAAATGGACTATCAGGTATGCTCAGTTCTTGCCGGTATCGCTCAGTCTGCTATGAAGTTTTCAAACGATATAAGAATTTTGCAGTCATTCAAGGAGATCGAAGAGCCGTTCGAGAAAAATCAGATAGGCTCTTCCGCTATGGCATATAAGAGAAATCCAATGAGAGATGAGAGAATAACATCACTTGCAAGATACGTTATCTGCGACGTTCTCAACCCTGCATTCACAGCAGGTACACAGTGGTTTGAGAGAACTCTCGACGACTCTGCAAACAAGAGAATTTCCGTTGCCGAAGCTTTCCTGGGTGTCGACGCTATACTTAATATCATGCTCAATGTTACAGATCCTGACAACGGCTTGGTAGTATATGACAAGATCATCAGAAGAAGAGTCATGGCGGAGCTTCCTTTCATGGCTACCGAGAACATTATGATGGACGCTGTAGAAAAGGGCGGAAACAGACAGGAGCTCCACGAGAGAATAAGAGAATATTCAATGGTAGCAGGTGCAAGAGTTAAGAAAGAGGGACTTGACAATAACCTCTGCGAGCTTATCCTCAACGACCCTATGTTCATGATAACAAAGGAAGAAATGGATAAGATAATGAAGCCTGAAAACTTTATCGGCAGATGCCCGCAGCAGGTGGACGAGTTTATCGAAAATTGCGTAAAGCCTGTTGTTGAAGCAAACGGCGTGTCTGACGATGTTGCGGAAATAAACGTATAA
>ERZ833963.2520-NODE-2520-length-17272-cov-119.475344_pt1 | contig 17272 bp, 22 predicted proteins | sample MGYA00519693_ERZ833963 | MGnify/ENA primary metagenome ERZ833963 (study PRJEB31850, sample SAMEA3708748) | human gut metagenome | biome: human gut; feature: human-associated habitat; material: faeces | place: China | collected 2014 ... | reverse complement strand
CTAATTTATTTTTGCAAAGCAGCAGAGGAGCTAAAAGTTTTAGCGGACACCAATAATTAGGAAACATCATTTGGCTTATCTTCGGTGGATTCTGCATTGCCGTAGAATACTTCGTCTCATCGCTTTTGTTGATGATTACAATCGTCGGCATTCCTTTCGGCATTGCCACCATGCGGTTGGGAGTGCTCGCTTTATGGCCATTTGGCTCGCATGTTGTAGATCAACCGCAGGATGGTGGATGTCTCAGTTTGTTCATGAACATATTGTGGTTCTTCGTCGGTGGCTTCTGGATCGCACTCACTCATCTCGGCTTTGGACTATTGCTCAGCATCACTATTGTCGGACTACCTTGGGGCAAGATGCACTTCCGACTGATGCGACTGGCACTGGCACCCTTCGGGAAAGAGATTGTCAACAATGACTTCTGATTTCAAGGGGACATGATGTTTACTCACAAGTTAAAGAACAATCCTACTGGCAAAAGATAACTTAGTGTCATTTAGATCATGATAGACGACATATTAGAGAATAACCGGCGCTTCGTTGCCGGCAAAGATTACGAGAAACATATCACAGACGGCAAGCCTTCAGGCAAGACACTAATTGTCACCTGCATGGATACGCGTCTGAGTGTGATGCTGCCTGAAGCGTTAGGCATCAAGAATGGTGAGGTGAAGATGGTTAAGGTGGCAGGTGGCGTCATCCTTGACGATTATGATGCAGTGATGCGCTCCATCATTGTGGGTATCTATGAGTTAGGCATTGAGGAGATCATGCTCATCCACCATACCGATTGCGGTGCGGGCAAGATGACCGGTGAGCATATGGAGCATCTCATTTGTGAGCAGATTGCTGCTGATAAGGTGGCTGAAGTTGAACATCACATTAATCTGCGCCAGTGGCTCAACGGTTTCGGCGACACAGAGAAGAGTGTATTGGCAACGATGCATCGGGTGATGAATCATCCACTCGTGCCTGACAATATCATAGTCCGAGGCTTCGTCATCGACTCCACCACCGGAGCCCTCTCTGAAGTGAACGAATAAAGGCGAATGAATGCCATGTTTGTCAGCAAAATGTAAATATTTTAAGCATTTCTGACAGCTGTGGCACGATTTGTCATCTTTGGCCTTTGGGCACGCATATTGCACTGATGATAAGTAAAGTTCGAAAGTCGGACGAAGGCAACGAAAAGAACCCAAGGACGACGGAAGAGCTCCAAAACAGATAAAGAATTAATTGATAATTAGGAGGTTTTGTATTATGTTGTATCCAATACTTAGTGACATGAACAATTGGTTGAGCAATGACTTTGATAATATGTTGAACACAAGTTGGATGCTGCGTGTAAACGTTACAGCACCTGCTATCAATGTCAAGGAAAACGATAAGGCTTACGAAGTTGAACTTGCAGCCCTTGGCACCACAAAGGATGACTTCAAGGTGAACGTTGACAAGGACGGTTGTCTGACCATCAAGATGGAGCACAAGGACGAGAAGAAGAATGAGAATGAGAATAAGAATAAGAATAAGAATAAGAAGGAGCACTATCTGCGCCGCGAGTTCTCATACAGCAATTACGAGCAGGCTCTGACGCTGCCTGACGACGTGGAGAAAGACAAGATTGAGGCTAAAGTAGATAACGGTGTGCTTCACATCACACTTCCTCGCACGGGCAAGGCAGAGAAAGGGACAAAGAAAATTGAGGTCGCTTAACCGGCTTTGTTTCTGCTCTGAAACACGGGGATTGCTCTTTGGGGCAGTCCCCTTTTTTAGTGAGGTAACATAAGCAAAATCATACTGCGTCGGGCCGGTATCATCTATGCAAAATATAGATGGTGCCGGTTTTTTCGTGATGATAACGTGGGGATACAACATTAAAGTAGGTTAATGTCATTTTAAGCATTGCGTCTATACATCCATTTCCTACCAAAAGGTTAGTATAGGACGGTAAGGTGCCCTCTTGCAACACATCTCTTTTTGCAGTATCTTTGCACTAGCAAAATAAGAAACAAAGAATAGTAAAGATGATACAGCAAGCACTCGACTTCTTGAAGTCACATATTGAGGTTGCTTTCGCCACCTGCGATAACAACCGCCCACATATCCGCGTGTTTCAAATCATGAAGCAGGAAGGCATCACCCTCTACTTCGCCACGTCACCGGAGAAACAGGTATATAAGCAACTCCATGAGAATCCGTACATCGAGATCATGGCGAGTGCGGGCGATGTCTTCGTGAAATGTAGCGGACGGGCTGACTTCGATGTGGACGACACTACGGCACGGTGGATCTACGACAACAATCCTGTGTTGCCACGGCTTTATTCTTCCTATGACAAACTCGCCTATTTCAAGATGGCCATTGAACAGATGGACCATTACGATTTGACGCCTACGCCACCCATCTTCAAACATTACGACCTCACCAACAACACTGAAGCAAACGGGTATGTCGGAGAAAGATACAGTACAAAGGCCCAGTAACCTTGATGCCATCATCACGCAACTGATGGCCGACACCGGCTCCCACTTTGAGATCCCTGATGATCTCATGGACAAGCAGAGACTGATGCGTGCGCTGATGAATGTACGACAGCCCAATCCTGCCACCGGAGATTTCCTCCAACGGCAGGACCGTGAGTTGCAATGTCAGTTGGAGGATAAGGGTATCGTGGAACCCAAAGGCAATGGCCTGCAGGTTTGGCAGGGCGACATCACGCGGCTGAAAGTTGATGCCATCGTCAATGCCGCCAACAGCCAGCTCCTCGGCTGCTTCATCCCACTGCATGGCTGCATCGACAATTCCATACACTCCGCCGCAGGCATACAGTTGCGTGAGGCGTGCAACCACATCATGCAAGCACAGCGACACGAAGAGACTACGGGAATGGCGAAGATTACACCAGGCTTCAATCTGCCTGCGAAGTATGTTATCCATACAGTAGGTCCCGTTGTCCCCAACGGACAGCCGACGCGAGAACAGGAGGAGCAATTAGGCTCATGCTACCGCTCCTGTCTCGTCCTTGCCGAGGAGTATGGCCTTCACAGCATTGCCTTTTGCTGCATCTCTACGGGAGTGTTCCGTTTCCCCCGGCAACGTGCGGCGGAGATAGCTGTGTCTGTTGCCCGACATTTCCCAAGAAAGAACATTAATACCATTCTATTCAATACTTTCAAAAATGAGGATACCATCATATATCGACAACTTGTTGAAGAAGCCAACAGCGGCGAAGCCTTTGTCTGAGCGCATTGCCCATCTACAACAGCTGCTCCGCGAGGCCGACGGCGTGCTTATCGGAGCCGGTGCGGGTCTCTCCACGGCTGCGGGTATCCGCTATGACGGTAAGGACTTCCGCCGTGAGTTCCGTCCGTGGATAGAACGCTACGGCATCATCGACCTCTACTCGTCGTCGTTCTATCCCTTCGAAACCGAAGAGGAGTATTGGGCTTGTTGGGCGCGCCACATCTGGTTTTGCCGTTATCGTCCCGACGCACTTCCACTCTATAAGGCACTGAGAAAACTGGTTGAAGGAAAAGACTACTTTGTGCTGACGACCAATGTCGATACTCAGTTTGTCAAGAGCGGCTTCGAGACTGACCGTGTCTTTGCTTGTCAGGGGGACTACGGGCTCTTTCAGACCGAGAGCGGGCAATCCAAGACGCTCTATCCCAATGAGGCTATGGTCCGTCGCATGATGGCTGCCACGATTGATTGCCGTATTCCCACCGAACTCGTTCCCCACGACCCCATGACCGGTGAGCGACTGGTGCCCAACCTGCGCGTCGATGACCACTTCGTGGAGGATGCTCATTGGCACCGCATGGCCCAACGCTATGAGGACTTTATCGAGTGCCATTGTGGTGGCCGTCTCGTACTCTTGGAGTTAGGCGTCGGCTTCAACACCCCCGGCATCATCCGTTATCCCTTTGAGCAGATGGCTGCGCAGTATCCCCACACCTCGCTCGTAAGGTTCAACAAACAGTCGATGACCGTTATTCCAGGTATCAAAGAATTGACGGTATTCGACAACTGCAACGACGTGAAGAAGGCATTGCCAATACTTAAAGATTCTTAAATAACAAAAAGCTAAGTAGCTGGTAATCAACAATAGTTACCTATCAGTAAGTATCAAACAAAGAGGTAACCTATTGTGGCTATAAATTAATTATCTTATTTTTGCACCAAAGAAGTATTATGAGAGCAGTTGTTATCAATGGATGCTGCAAGGCAGACGATCTCCGGGTGACGGATATACCTATTCCTAAGGTATGTCCCGGTTGGGTACTCATCAAAGTACACGCTGCCGGTCTGAACCATTCCGAAGCTATTTTGAGAATGTACGAGGCCGACGAGGATATATTCCCACACCTATCGTTCCAGGCATAGAATGTGCCGGTGAAGTGGCTGACGCGTCTGACTCCAATCTTCAAACAGGTGATTGTGTTGTGGCACTGATGGGCGGTATGGGTCGATCGTTCAACGGCAGCTATGAGGAATATGTACTTGTGCCCCGCAGCCATGTATTCAAAGTCGAAACCTCACTGTCGTGGACAGAGTTGGCTGCCATCCCCGAGACTTATTTCACGGCTTACGGCTCGCTGACAATGGGTCTCGGACTACACTGTGGCGACCATCTTCTTGTGCGTGGAGCCACAAGCACCGTAGGTCAGGCCGCTATCCAACTGGCAAAAGCTATGGGAGCTACCGTAACGGCGACGAGCCGAAGAGAAGATAGTTTCGAGCGGCTCTCATGCATTTGTGCCGACGAATGTATAGTTGATGACGGAAAGCTCTGTCAACGGGCATGGAGCCCTCATCCCAATAAATTGTTGGAACTTGTAGGACCCAAGACACTGCGCGACAGCCTGCTCACAGTGAGCCACCCCGGATATGTCTGCGACACGGGCATACTGGGTAATGTCTTTACCATTGAGCATTTTGAGCCTATCAAATACCTTCCCAACGAAGTATTCCTTTCCAGTTTTTACAGCAACCATCCCACGGAATCCGTTATCCACGATCTCTTCCAACTCATCAGCGACCATGGCATTACGCCATTATACAGTCGCGTGATGAAGCTAAAAGATATTGTCGAGGCCCATACGCTGTTGGAAAAAGGAGAAGTCGGAGGAAAGCTGATTCTTGATATGGACTGATAGAACATTATTACACACATCATATTATTCACCCTTTAAATACAATTGTTATGTTAAAGAATTTGTTTTCAATGAACATGGAGAAGAATGCAGGCTCAGCTTGTGGCAGTGCTTGTGGTTCAAGTGAGAAACCCTCTGCTTGCGGTACCGGTGAAAAGCCCTCTGCCTGTGGTGCCGGTGAGAAGCCGTCTGCTTGTGGCGCAGGTGAGAAACCATCTGCTTGCGGTGCAGGTGAGAAACCCTCAAAGTAAAACGTAAATGGCAATGGAATATTTCTCTTTTCAATGGCATATCACCGAGGCATGTGACCAGCGTTGCAAGCATTGCTATATCTATGCGTTAGGATCCCACGCCAAGTTCCGGCAGATGGCAACGGAAGATATGCGCAAAGTGCTGGACAACATAGAAACCTTCGGGCGAAAAGCCGGGCGCAAGCCTTATCTCTACATCACCGGTGGCGACCCTATCTTGCATCCGCATTTTTGGACGCTTGCCGATATGCTTCGGGAGAGATATATTCCATTTACCGTTTTGGGCAACCCGTTCCATCTCACGGATGACGTTTGCCGTAGGATCAAGGACTGCGGTTGTCACCAGTATCAACTTTCACTCGACGGACTGGAGAGTATCCACGACTATATCCGCCGACCGGGAAGCTACCGCGAGACACTGGATGCCATCCCCGTTTTGAAGCGTGCAGGTATAGCCGTTGCCATCATGACCACCGTGAGCCGGTTGAACTATCGGGAGGTGCCACAACTCATCGACGTAATTGTGGCTCATCATGCCGATGTCTTTGCCTTCGCACGCTATTGTCCTGACAAAAACAGCCGGGAGTCGTGTTGCTCACCCGAGGAATACCACGAGATGATGGAACAGTGCTGGGAAAAGTTTCAGCAATATAAGGATTCTGACACCTACTTCTCGCTGAAAGACCATCTGTGGACGTTGTTCAAATACGAGTATGGGCTGTTCAATCCCAAGGACTATCCCGACGATGACATCGTCTATGACGGTTGCAACTGTGGCAATGGCCATTTCACCATCCTCAGCGACGGGGCTTGCTATGCCTGCCGACGCATGGAAAGCAAGGTGGGCAATGCGCTCACCGACGATCTCTACAACCTCTTCACCGGTAAGGAGATGGACAAATACCGTGTGTATGAGAACTTCGAGAAATGCTCACGCTGTGAGCTGCTCCGCTTCTGCCGTGGCTGTCCTGCTGTCGCCAAAGGCTATCACGGCTCTATGTACGCTCCCGACCCGGAGTGCTGGAAAGAAGTATAACTATTAACGTGTTACGACTATGGAAGAAGAGATTACCATCACCAAGGATCTTTGCTTAAAGAAACTTTATTGGGTGGGCATACTGCATGTGGCTACCGTCGATGAGGACAACCGTCCACAGGTGAGATGTGTCAGTGCCATCCATTACGAGCCTGATGCCATCTATTTCTATACGGCACGCGGCAAGAGCTTTGCACGACAGTTGGAAAATTCCGGCTGGGTGCAAATGGAAGGACTGACAAAATTTAAAGAGATGATCCGACTCTCGGGCAAGGTGATGAAAGCCGAAGACCAGGAGAAATGGAAGGAGACTATCTTTCAGGAACAGCCTTATTTGATTAATGTCTATCCACGCGACACCCGAGAGATTGGTGTCATCTACTGCATCAAGGATGCGACTATCGAGTACTTCAACTTAGGCGTGCGTCCCATCCGTCGCTATTATTTCACCATGGGCAACGCCTCTTGGAAGCCCAAGGGCTATGAGATTACCGACGATTGCATCTCGTGTGGCAGTTGTCTTGATGCCTGTCCGGAGGGCGCCATCGACGAGGGTGCGACATTCGTCATCCGTCAGGACAACTGTCTTCAATGTGGCAACTGCTTCGAGCACTGCCCCGTTGATGCCATACGGCGACGCTGAACCGCTAATTTCTGAGAGCAGCAGTTACCCTTAACGTGCTGCTCTATAATGATTTTACCCTCTTTTCATCCGGTTTCTGTATTCCAATGGTGTGCAGCCGAGTTGCTGCTTGAAATATTTACCGAAGAACGATGCGTTGGGGAAGCCCAGCGTGTCGGAAATCTCTTTAATGGTCAACTCCGTGTTGGCAAGATAATAACGGATATCCTCCATGACATATTCCGATATCCACTCTAAGGGCGACTTTCCGCTGACTTTCTTGCAAATCGTGGAGAGATACTTCGGTGTGATATAGAGTTCACGGGCATACTCGCTCACGCTCACCTTCTTGCGTTTACGCTCAGTGATACTCTTGATGAAGTGTTGGAAGAGTTCGTCGCTGCGCAGCGTATGTGCTGCATCCTCTTCTTCTGTCGGGCCCTGTGCAACGATCTTCTCACAAAGTTCTAACAGTGCAGCCCTGAGCAGACTGGCGATAATTTCCTGCTTATAGATGGTCTCCGGTCCTTCCCAAATACGCTTCAACTCAGTGTATAGTGGTATGTATTCATCCTTATTGTACACATCGATGACGCGGATACGATGCTGATAAAGAGTCTTTATCCATACGTCTGATTGCCCTTGAAGAATCTGCTTCAACATACGGTCGGTAATGCACAGCACCTTGCACGCAAAGTCGGGGCTGACCATGATATTGTTGAGCATGGCATTGCTGTGGCAGATAAACACTTGACCCTGGTGCAGTTTGATTTCCTCTCCATTCACATCGAGCATAATTTTCCCTCTGATGCATATAAAGCATACGTTGAAGTCCACCTTATATGCCTCCATATCATCTAAAAGCTTCAAATTGTCGATGATGAGTATTTCTCCATCGGCATAGCTGGCAGTACCCATTTCGCGTTCCACCGACGCTAATCCAATCTGCTGATAGTGTTCGTTTTGTATATCCGTAATATTCATTTTTTCGTTAATATTATCTTTTCGACTGCAAAAGTCGACATTTTATTCCATATACAGCTATTCTTTTCTTCGTTTCGTATGTTCTTTTATTCCTTACATTAGAATTTCGACAATATAGAACGAAAAAAAGGACGGTATAGTCTGAACTTTTATCCCCAATTTTGCAGCCGTAAACAAGAATATAGAACATAAAACGAGAATATGAACTCAAAAACATTGATGACAATGGCTGTCGCCATGATGACGATAGCCGGATGTGGTAAAAAGAACACAAGCAACGTATCGGATAATCTCCCAAATGTGGAAACAATGACGGTTGGTATGACTGCGGCCAACAACGAGACGACGTATTCAGGAACTGTAGAGGCTATGAACGGCACAGCACTGAGCTTGTCCGCCGGCGGTACACTCAAGCAATTGAATGTCAGTGAGGGACAGATGGTCGGTAAGGGACAGCTCATCGCTGTCGTCGACGGTAGCAGTCAAGGCTATGCGCTTGCTGCCAGTGAAGCGCAAGTACAGCAGGCTCGTGATGCCATGGCTGAGGCTCAGGACTATTATAAACGTATGAAGATGCTGCACGACAACGGTTCGCTGCCCGAAGTGCGTTGGGTCGAGGCACAGACACGTCTCAAGCAGGCTGCCGCAGGAGTGCGTGCTTCTCAAGCCAGCGCAGGCATTACGCGCAAGCAACTCGGCGACACCCGCCTCTATGCTCCTTTTGCAGGATACATTGCTGAGAAACAAGCTGAGGTGGGGCAGCAGGTTGGTCCGGGGATGGCTGTGGCCACGCTCATGCGCATCGATGAAGTGAAGGTAAAGGTCAGTGTTCCTGAGCAGGAAATAAGCCATGTGCGTCAGGGACAGCCTATGCGCGTCTATGTAGAGGCCCTCGGAGGTAAGACGTTCATCGGAAAGGTGGTGGAGAAAGGCGTCTCTGCCGACCCCTCAACACGCTCCTACGATGTGAAGATCCTCGTCGCCAATCCCCGCCACGAGTTGTTGCCGGGCATGGTCTGCACCGTCACCACTAATATGTCAGGGGCTGGACAGAGCGTAGTCATCCCAGCGGATGTGGTTCAGATAGATGCTGACAACCGGCCTTTCGTATGGACGCTGCAAGGCAACAAGGCGCACAAAAGCTATATCACTTTAGGCAACAACCAGACAGAGGGCGTGACGGTGCTCGAAGGACTTGCACCGGGACAGCAACTCATCACCGAAGGACAACTCTCGGTGAGCGAAGGAACGGCTGTAAAGGTAAAAAAGTAAAAGGGTAAAGAAGTAAAAGGGTAAAAAGCAGGAGCTAAAAACTCAGGGTCATAAATAAAGGATCAAGTATATTATGGACAAGAAACGCAATCCCGTAGAATGGGCCATGCACTACCGCCACCTCGTATTGCTTGTGGCCGTCATTTGTGTGCTCTTCGGCATCTACGGTCTCGATAAGGTGAACAAGAATGAGTTCCCGAACTTCACTATCCGACAAGGAGTAGTTGTAGCCGTTTATCCCGGTGCCACATCCGAGGAGGTGGAGCTGCAGGTCACCAAGCCATTAGAGAACTATCTGTTTACCTACAAAGAGGTGAAGAAGGAGAAAACCAAGTCGTTCTCCCGGCCGGGAATGGCCATCATTCAGGTGCAGCTCAATGATGACATCGCCGACAAGGGCGACTTTTGGAACAAGGTGAAGCACGGCTTGCAAATCTTCCGCACGCAGTTGCCATCGGGAGTGGTAGGCATTCAGGTCAACGACGACTTCGGCGACACCTCCTCTCTGCTCATCACCATGGACAGCAAGGACAAGACCTATCGTGAACTCAACGAATATATGAAGCAGCTCAAGGACTCTCTCTGGCAGATAGAGTCAGTGGGGCGCCTCACTGTCCTCGGCATGCAGAACAGATTTCTGTCTATCTCGATGACAACAAGCTCACGTCCTATGGTGTGAGTGATGCCACCATCGCCTCGCGCCTCCAGCAGAAAGGCTTTGTCACCTCTGCCGGACAACTGAAGAATCCTCACTATACGGCACCCATCATCGTGGACCATCCTATGAATATGGTACATGACGTGGAGAACATGATTGTCTACAGCGACAACCAGGGTAACAACATCAGGCTGAAGGATGTGGCACGCGTGGTGCGCGAATACTCGCAACCCTCTTCTCTTGTTACCGTTAACGACAACAAGGCCCTCGTGCTCAGCGTGGAGATGAAACCCGGACGCAATATCACGGTCATGGGCGATGCCATCAGTAAGAAGATGGAGAACTTCAAAAAGACGCTGCCCCATGATGTGCACTTCACTACTGTCACTGACCAGAGCAAGGTGGTCAGCGACAGTGTGGCCGACTTCCTTGAAGAGCTGCTCATTGCTGTCGTAGCCGTGGTTTTGGTGGTTATGATTCTCATGCCCATGCGTGTGGCCCTTGTTTCGGCAGGCACCATCCCTATCACCATCTTCACCTCGTTAGGCCTCTTCTATGCGCTTGACATCGAGCTGAACACTGTAACCCTTGCCGCACTCATTGTGACCTTGGGAATCATCGTCGACGACTCCATCGTCATCATCGACAACTATGTTGACAAGCTCGGCGAGGGCATGCCGCGATGGCAAGCAGCCATCACGAGTGCCACTGCGCTCTTCAAGTCAGTCAGCTCGGCCACACTTGCCATCTCTGTGACCTTCTTCCCATTCCTGATGGTGATGACGGGACAGGCTCACGACTTCCTGCTCACCTTCCCCTGGGCCATCTCCATCGTGCTCTTCGTCTCGATGTTCGTGGCTATGCTCATCGTACCATTCCTGCAGTTCTGGTTCATCCGTAAACCGGTTATCACCGAGCTGCCGGAGCCTCAGGAGGGTGAGGAAAAGAAGAAGCACTTCTCTTTCCTCGTACTCATGCAGAAGTGGTACGACAAACTCATTGAGCTCTGCTTCCGTCATCCTTATATGACCATCGCTGCCGGTGTGCTCGCTGTCGTGGGCGGCTTGGGACTGATGGGCGTGCTGCCCCAGCGTCAGATGCCATTTGCCGACCGCAACCAGTTCGCAGTGGAGATAACGCTGCCCACTGGCAGTAGTCTCGAACGCACCGAAGCCGTGGCCGACTCTATGGAGCATATCCTGCGTCGCGACAAGCGCATCGTCTCTGTAGCCGCCTTCAAGGGCATGTCATCACCACGATTCCAGACGTCTTATGCACCTCAGTTTGCCGGACCCAACTATGCACAGTTCATTGTTAACACCCCCGACAACAAGACGACAGTGGAGCTTATCAAAGACTATCACGACCGCTACGCCGACTACTTCCCCGGTGTGCGCGTCAAGGTGAAGCGTCTCGACTATAGCGAGGATGCCTATCCCATAGAGATTCGTCTTACCTCCGGCGATTGGGACACACTCAAGCATGATGTTGATGCCCTCTCCGATACGCTGAAGAAGATGTCTCAGCTTTGTCTCGTTCACACCGATGTGGAGGGACAGCAATTCACGGAGAAACTTGTTGTTGACGACGATTTGGCCGACCGACTCGGCATCAACCATCAGATGCTGCAGCAGACGCTCGGCATGCGCTACTACGGCGACGGTGTGAAGGTCGGCGACGTATGGCAGGGCGACTACGACACGCAGATTAAGCTCAAAGGCATTCATGCCGACGAGGGATCGCTCAACGACCTGCTCAACGAGCAAATACCTACTGCCGACGGTCACAGCACTGTTCCCCTGCGCCAGTTTGCCAAGGTAGTACCCGTTTGGCAGTATGGCGAGATTCCTCACCGCAACGGGCTGCGTACCATCTCGGTCATCGCCGACGTGAAGACGGGTGTCAATGGCATGAAAGCCACAGCTGATATCATGAGCCGTCTGAAAGACTTCAAGCCTTCAAAGGGCACTAACATTGTCTATGGCGGTGAATACGAAACCACTAACGAGAACAACCCCAAACTCGTCAACTCAGTACTTATGGCTGCTGCCATCATCTTCTTCATCCTGCTCATGCACCTCAAGAAGGTGTCCACAGCACTGCTCATCCTCTTTGCCCTGCCCTTGTGCCTCTTCGGGTCATCGATGGGTGTGCTCATCTCTAGTGTCGACTTCAGCATGACCTGCTTCCTCGGCATCATCTCGCTCATGGGTATCCTCGTCCGCAACGCCATCATCATGTATGACTATGCCGAGGAATTGCGCGAGAAGGAGCATCTCACCGCTCATGAGGCCATCCTTCACAGTGCCAAACGCCGTATGCGACCCATCTTCCTCACCTCGTCGGCAGCATCAATGGGTGTGGTGCCAATGATCCTCGGTGGCAGCGGTCTGTGGTCACCTATGGGTAACGTCATCTTCTGGGGAACGCTCATCACCATGCTGCTCATCCTCACCGTCATGCCTGTGAGCTACTGGCTCGCCATGAGCGGCTCTACCAAGAAGCGGCAGGCCAACGAAGATTTGGAGAATGAATAAACATCATAGACACTAAAGCATCTATAGAGACTATAGCATCTGAGACTAAAGCATCTATAGAGACTATAACGTCTATAGAAACTATAAAAAGAAAAAAGCAATGAAGAAAACCATTATATCCGCTGCCCTACTCTTGGGCAGCCTCTCCCTCCAGGCCCAGCAGTCGGTTTCGCTGGCCGATGGCCACCGTATGGCTCTGCAAAACAATGCAGCTATCGTCACCGCCAAGAACAGCATTGTCATAGCTGAGGAGCAAAAGAAGGAAGCACGCACACAATATTTCCCGACGGTGTCAGCCTCAGCCCAGGCTTTCCAGGGCAACCGCGATCTCGTGGCCATCAACATGGCCGGGCAGTCGATGAGCTTTGTCAAGAATGGCGTTTTGGGTGGCGTCACAGCCATGCAGCCCGTCTTCTCCGGTGGCCGCATCGTCAACGGCAACAAGCTTGCCGACCTCGGACTACAGAGCAGCAAAACGCAACTTGCGCGGCAGGAGAATGAAGTGGGAATGACCACCGAACAGTATTATTGGAACGTGGTCATGTTGCAGGAACAGCTAAAGACCATCGCCGTCGTGCAGGAACAGCTGAGTGCCCTCGACAAAGACGTGTCGGCGTCGGTCAAGGCCGGTGTCACCAACCGTAATGACCTCTTGCAGGTGCAGTTGCGCGAGAACGACGTGGAGAGCCAGCGCGTGCGTCTTGCCAATGCCCTCAGTGTGAGCAAGCTTACCTTGGCTCAGTATATAGGTCTTGACGGTCAGGATGTCAATGTCAATTTCTCGTTGAGTACCGACAGTCTGCCACAGTTCCCCGTTGGACTGAAGGTGAATGCCTCCGATGCCGTGTGTGCTACCCCTGAATATCAATTGATGCAGCAAGGTGTAGACCAAGCTCATCTGCAACGCAAGATGCAGTTAGGTAGTCTGTTGCCTACTGTTGCTGTTGGTGCAGGAATTACCTATAACAAGATGATGGACAACAATTTGACCCGCGGCATGGCCTTGGCAACCGTCAGCGTACCCATCAGTGGTTGGTGGGGCGGCAGTCATGCCCTCAAACGGCTGAAGACGGCCGAGGCCAATGCTCAGGAACAGCTACGCGACAACAGTCAGCGTCTTGTCATCGGTATCAATCAGCGGTGGACAGAGGTAGAGAATGCCTACGCACAATTGCGACTGGCCCGAAAAAGCATTGAGCAGAGTCAGGAGAACCTCCGCCTCAACCGCAACCTCTATGATGCCGGTACCTCGTCGATGACTGATCTCATGCAGGCACAGACTCAGTACCAACAGGCGCGCAACCAATTTGTGGATGCTTATGCCGCACTGCAAAGCAGCATCTACAACTACAAGGTTGCAACCAATCAGAAATAATAGTTTTTTATTATTAGTTCATACCCATGTCCTTGTTCATAAGATACAAACGCATTTCAATTTCTAATAAGGACAAAAAAAAGAGACGGGCCGTGAGGTTCGTCTCTTTTGCAATCATTTCTGTTCCGTCTTTTTGCTCGACTTCCTAAATTCATTGGGCGACATGCCGAAAGCACGGCGGCAGTACTTGCCAAAGAAAGAGAGATTGGGAAAGCCGAGGTCATCGCAAATCTCCTTCACGCTCATGTCGGTGTTGAGCAGATAGTAGCGGATGTCGGCCTCGGTGTATTCGCGTACCCACTGCAGAGCTGTCTTTCCCGTCACATCACGGCACACCTTTGTCAGGTAGTTAGGCGAGACGCAAAGCTCCTGAGCGTAGGTGTCGACGAGCTGATGCTTGACGTGGCGCGTGGTGAGCAGCTCCAGGAACCGCCGGAAGAGCACCTTACGCTGTCCCTCTGCCGTAGTCTCTGTCTCCACTTGCGGCACCGCCGCCATCATCATCTCGAGATAGTCGAAGAGGATGCTGCGCAGAATCGACTCTATCACCTCTTTATGATAGCGGCGCTGTTGCTGGCGGAGCTTGAAAGAGAGCGTGCTCACATATCCGGCGAACTGCTCGCGCTCCTCGTCGTTGGTGACGATGTGGTTGGTCTTATACACATATAGGCAGCGGTCCCACTCCTCAGCATGTGCGCCGAGCAACCGTTTCACCGTGGCCGTGGCGATGATGGCCAAGTCGCAACGCACGTCGGGACTGCCCATGTGGTTGCTCAGCCGGGTGTGCGGCGGCAGAATGAGCGCCTCAAAGGTCTCAAGATGCTGCTTGGCGCCGTTGACATCCACGTCGAGCCTGCCGCTGTCGCAGGCCAATATCATATAGCCTTCTAAAGAGGTAGTGTCGAGATGCGCCAACTGCTCGAAAGTGGTGACGAGTTGGATGTTCTCGTCCTCATAATTAAATAATGTCTGTTCCATACCTGCAAAGTTCGCCATAATCATCAAGAGTTTTCTGTTCCATAATAAGACAATAGTGGTACTTCTTGTATCTTAACGAAAAAGTACCACTATTGTTATATTTTGGATAACCATACTTCGCAGAAAAGCCACTAATTTTGCAGCGCAAACATAAAACGACAACAAATTAAAACAGAATAAGAACATGGAAAAGAAAGTTATCCTCCTCACCGGAGCAAGCAGTGGTATCGGTTTTCAGACAGCAGAACTCTTGGCCAAGCAGGGCCACACCGTATATGGCGCAGCGCGCCGCGTGGAGAAGATGGAGCCGCTGAAGGAGTTTGGTGTGAAGCCCATCCGTATGGACGTCACCGATGAGCAGAGCGTCTCAGAGGCTGTGGAGGCCATCATCAAGGCAGAGGGCCGCATCGACGTGCTTGTCAACAATGCCGGCTACGGTTCCTACGGCGCCGTAGAGGACGTGAGCATGGAGGAGGCCCGCAAGCAGTTCGACGTGAACATCTTCGGCGTGGCCATGCTCATCAAGAAGGTGCTGCCCTATATGCGTGCCCAGCACAGCGGCACCATCGTCAACATCGCATCCATCGGCGGCCGTCTTACCACCTATTTCGGTGCCTGGTATCATGCCACCAAATATGCCCTTGAGGCCCTAAGCGATGCCCTGCGCATGGAGACCAAGCCCTTTGGCATCAACATCAGCATCATCGAGCCTGGCGGCATCAAGACTCCCTGGGGCTTCATCGCTGCCGACCACCTTGCCGAGAGCGCCAAGGGCGGTGCCTATGAGGAGCAGGCCGAGAAGACTGCCGCAGGCATGCGCAAGCAGTATGAGGGCAACATGATGTCGAAGCCCATTGTCATCGCCAAGGCCATCTCGCGCGCTGTCAACAGCTGTCGTCCCAAGACTCGCTACACCGTCGGCTTCATGGCTAAGCCTCTCGTTTGGCTCCATGGCTGGCTGCCCACACGCTGGTTCGACGCTATGATGATGCACGCAAGCTAATAACGCCCTTTACTATCATGAATATTCTGATTATCTCAGCCCTCGCCATCGTCTTGATGGCCTGGGCTACCTACGAACGCGACAATCGCTTGCAAGGATTTCTTGACAGGACTGTGGAACCTTACGAGATGGAGGACCGTGACAACTGATAAATAAGAAGACTATGGCATCCAACTTCTTTAACTACACCCAGGACTGGGTCAACGGTGAGTTGCTTGAAGGCATCGTAGTCGCTGCTTTCGGTATCGCTGCCGTACTCATCGGTGTGGCACTGTGGCACTACGGCAAGTCGCCGGCAGTCCGCGCACTCGTGCTTCCTGTCATCATTTGTGGACTTGCCTATACGGGTATCGGTCTTTCGTTGCGTATTAGCGACCGTGGACTCACCGAGAAGTTCCGCACAGAGTACCAGGCCAATCCTAAGACGTTTATCGTCAAGGAGAAGCAGCGCGTGGAGGACTTCCAATATATGTACAAGATTTCCAAGGCCGTTGCTACGGTGACGTTCCTCGCCACCATCCTCATCTTTTGGCTGATGAAGACACCCACATGGCATGCCTGGGGCATCGGTCTGAGTATCTTCGGTCTGGCCGGTCTCGTTGTGGACTATTTCTCACAACACCGTGCCCTGGAATATTACAACGCTATCCTTGCCGCTCTCAACAGTTAATAGTCAGCCTATGGTCTCACCACATCGTCAAAGTGCTCCTTTGCCCAACCGATGAGCTGGTTGATGGCAGGGATGAGCGACTTGCCGGTGTCGGTGAGCCGGTATTCTACACGCGGCGGTACCTCAGCATAGACCTTGCGATCAACGAGATAACTCTCCTGCAACTCCTTCAGCGTCTTTGAGAGCATCTTCTGCGAGCAGTCGCTCATGTGGGCATGCAACTCATTGAAACGTATCACACCCGTCTCGCTGGCGTTGAGAGAATAGAGCACGAGCATCGACCACTTGTCGCCAAAGCGGCTGATGACCTGACGGATGGGGCACGTAAGATATTCGGGATTGACTACTTTCTTTGCCATAACTTTTTTGTTGTTTTCTTCTTTATGATGGCCAAAGTAACCAAAAGTTATCAAAGAAAAAAAGACTACTAAGTTAAAGCAAGTTAACGTTGCTTTGACCATTGTTCTTGCCCATTCATTACCTACCAAAAGGTAACTATGCGAGCAAAAGTGCTTTTTGATGCCAGCTTTTTCGTCCTTTTCTTGTGAAGACTGCAAAAAACAGCTTATCTTTCCTCTATAAAACCTAATAGATTTCCGGGCAGGAGTAACTAAAACAAAGGACTTTGGCTAAGTATTTTTTTCAATGGCACATAACATCCCACACCCGCGCTTAAGCGCGGATGTGTGGGATTATCATACTTTCCTCTTCGAGCTCGAGGCTCAAA
>ERZ833963.2518-NODE-2518-length-17282-cov-14.857956_pt1 | contig 17282 bp, 9 predicted proteins | sample MGYA00519693_ERZ833963 | MGnify/ENA primary metagenome ERZ833963 (study PRJEB31850, sample SAMEA3708748) | human gut metagenome | biome: human gut; feature: human-associated habitat; material: faeces | place: China | collected 2014 ... | reverse complement strand
CGAGCGGCAGCGAAGCAGACGCTGGGAGCCGCAACCCGGGCAGTGTCACCGAAGGTGACTGAGAGGGCTACACCACCAAACACCACAGCGGCGTCGTGATGAGCCAATTTCAACACCCGCGCCCCTCCGGGCGGTATGATTTTTCTGCATACCTTGCAGAAAAAGAGGCCAAGACCCATTCTGTCAGGTCTTGGCCTCTTTTCTGTTTCCTTTATAGGCCGAACAAATCGGCGTGTGTGCCGGTAGCAACCAAGTACAGCTCCGTATCTGTCTGCCGATAAATCAGCAGCCAGTCCGGCTGTATATGGCATTCACGGCAACCGGTATAATTGCCTGTTAAGCTGTGGTCTCGGTTCTTTTGTGGTAATGCGTCAGGCACTCGCAGCACATCAACAACCGCTTGCAGCAAATCCATTTTATAATGCCGCTTGATGCAGGTTTTATAATCTTTCTTAAACTGCGTGGAAGTGTTCAGTTTTAACACGGTTTAGTCCTCCGCCGCCAGTTGAGCGAAGAAGTCGGCAGTAGAGCCCTCAAAGTGTTCTCCCTTGCCGGTTCTAATCATGCTGTCCACTTCATCAATCGCCGTTTGTGTCTTGGCATTGGGTATCTCTGCATCCTTAAGAGCCTTTAAGCTCTGCATATACGCCACCAGATAGATCAAATCATTATCCGGCATCTCATCCAGCAGGGTTCTTGCTAATTCTCTTATACTCATAACACACCCATCCTTTCGTGTAAAGTTTCAGGCTTATAAGTATTATAGCACTTTTTTCTTTATTTAACAATCCTGCGTACCTTTTCCCAAAAAGCAAAAGCCCCACGACACACGCCGCTTTTCAGCGGTATATCGTAGGACTTTTTGGAGCTGGTGACAGGAGTTGAACCTGCAACCCACTGATTACAAATCAGTTGCGCTGCCATTGCGCCACACCAGCGAGTATCGTTTGCACAGGGTACTCTAGTAGAATACCAGAAACCTCCCCGCTTGTCAATATCTTTGTCCGGCCCGCTGTCGGCCCATGCAGCGCTGTTTCAGGGCGTTTCGAGACATCCGCGAGGCGATTCACGCAGATCCGGCCACATTATGGCCGGAATGTGATAGAATAAAACAAGCTCAACATTTATGCTTATTTCACAAGTTTCTGCCGCTTCGTTTGGAACTTCTGCGCAAAACTCACATTTTTCAGAGGAGGTTTCTATGATCTCTTATCGCAAGCTTGCAATGCGCGTTCTGGGGCATCCGCTGCGGGTGCCGTCCCCCCGGCCCGCGTCCCACCGGGTGACGGCGCTGGCGCTGACAGCCGCAATGGTGGCCGGCATGGCCGCACCGGCGTATGCGGATACCTATTACATAGGCGATGGTGACATCACCATCACCAAAGACGAAACCGGCACCCAGGTCAAGCAAGGCAACAACACAAAAACAGACACGGACGGCAATATCATCATCAAGGGCGGCAAGAACCCAGAGGGTACCACCGCCTCCGGCGGCAGCTCTTCTACCGGCATCACCTCCGCACCCTCTCCCGCCCAACCCAAGTTGACCGCTCCCCCATCAGAAGACAGCGAAAACGAAGACAAGGTCTACCTCGGCGACACCAAGGGCAGCACGTCTTCCACCGGCAGCGGCGAGGAAAACGAGAACCAGCCTGACGACACTACCGGCGGCGAAGAAAGCAAGAACCAGCCTGACGACACTACCGGCGGCGAGGAAAACGAGACTGATCCCACGAAAAAGGACCAGACCGGCGGCAAGAACACCGGCGCGGGAAGCTCTGACCCTGAGAGCAAAGGCTCTGAGAGCGGCACCTCCGGCTCGGCGGGCGGCACTCCCACCACCGGCAGCGAGACCCCTGCCGAAGGCACGGAAGGCACGGAAAGCACGGAGAGCAGCCTCTCTACACCCAAAAGCCAGTTCACGTACACCGGTGCATCCCTCAAGGTCGCCGACGCCAATGACGACGAAGAGACCCGGAACGAATCGACTACGGTCTTGGAACGCGCGGCGGAAAACTTCAGGAGCACAGCCGAAAACGTCACCAACTATGTCATCCGCATCATCAACAAGGCCAAAGGCAATGACAACACCCTCAACGTGACGCTGGACAATGTCAACATTAAGGCCAAAAATGACGCCGCCCTCAGCGTCGAGGGCGCGGGCAACACGACGATCACGCTCAAGGGCGACAATACCCTCACCAGCGACGGCCAACATGCCGGCCTCGAGCACAACGAAAAGGACTATTATGGCAGAGAAGACACCGGCAAACTGACCATCACATCCGGAAATGAAAATGGCCGCAACACCGGCAGCCTGACCGCCACAGGCAGCGGTGCCTCTGCTGGCATCGGCAGCGTCTGGAACACCGGCAAAGTAAGCAACAGTGGTGCCGGCACCATTGAGATAACAGGCGGCGACATCACCGCCATCGGTGCCTCCGATGGTGCCGGCATTGGCAGCGGTACATGGGCTACCGGCGAAACCAATATCACCATCAGCGGCACTGCCAAAATCAATGCGCGGACCGATCAGGGTGGTGCCGGCATCGGCAGCGGTGACGGAAGCACCGGCCAGACCACAGTCACCATCAAGAGCGGCACCATCAAGAACGCCACCGGTGGCAACACCGGCGACGGCATCGGCGGAGGTTGCGATAGCAAGAATATTACCGTCAAGATCGAGGGCGGCACCATCGAAAAAGCGAAGGGCGGCGACGGCTATGGTTCCCACGACGCCGGCGACGGCATCCACAGCGACGGCGAGCTCACCATTCCTGACAAAGCCACCATTGTCAGCTCCATCGGCGGCAACGGCGACAGCAGAAACAGCAGCAGTAACGCCGGCCACGGCATCTACAGCGGCGGCAAGCTCACCATCAAGGGCGACATCGGGACTGCGCAGGGCGGCAAAGGCAAAACTACCGCCGGCCACGGCATCTACAGCAAAGGCGACCTCAACATCTCCGACAACGCCACCATCACGAACGCTACCGGCGGCGCTTCTACCGATGGCTACGCCGGCGACGGCATCCACAGCGACGGCAAGCTCACCATCTCCGGCGGCACCATCGGAACCGCACAGGGCGGCAACGGCACAATTTCCGGCGGCAGCGGCATCCTTGGCAATACCATGGAAATCCTTGCCGGTACCATTCAAAAAGCCATCGGCGGCAACTCCACCGGCACCGGCGAGAACGACACCGGCGGCGACGGCATCAGCGCCCGTGAGTTCAACATCTCCGGCGGCAAGATACAGCAGGCCACCGGCGGCGCTTCTACCAACGGCAGCGGCGGCAGCGGCATCTACAGCAGTACGCTCACCATCTCCGGCAACGCCACCATCGGAAACGCGCAGGGCGGCGACGGCAATGCCTCCGGCGGCAGCGGCATCCTTGGCAAGACCATGGAAATCCTTGCCGGTACCATTCAAAAAGCCATCGGCGGCAATGCCAGCAACGGCACCGGCGGCAGCGGCATCCGCAGCAACGGTAACGGTACACTCACCATCAAGGGCGGCAAGATAGAGCAGGCCACCGGCGGCGATTCCGAGAAGTACGGCGGCAGCGGCATCTACAGCAGCAGTAAGCTCACCATCTCCGACAGCGCCACCATCGGAAACGCGCAGGGCGGCAAAGGCAAAGGCAAGAGCGGCGGCAGCGGCATCTACAGTTACGGCGACCTCACCATCTCCGGCGGCAAGATACAGAAGGCCACCGGCGGCGCTTCTACCGATGGCAACGGCGGCAGCGGCATCTTCAGCGGCAGTAATCTCACCATCTCCGGCGGCACCATCGAAACCGCGCAGGGCGGCAAAGGCAATGCCTCCGGCGGCATGGGCATCCGCAGCGGCGGTACGCTCACCATCTCCGACAACGCCACCATCGGAACCGCGAAGGGCGGCGACGGCACGGCGGACGACGGCACCGGCGGCACTGGCATCTACAGCGCCGGTAGGCTCTTCATCTCCGGCGGCGAGATACAGAACGCTACCGGCGGCAACGGAGGCAGCGGAGGCAGCGGAGGCAGCGGCATCCGCGGCGATAGCGCTGTGAATATTTTGGGCGGTATCATTAAAAATGCCGAGGGTACGGGCGGCGGCGCAGGCATCGGCGGCGGCGCGAATTCCTCTCAGGCTACCACCATCAACATCTCCGGCGGCACCATCAACGCGCAGGGCGTCGGCGGCGGTGCAGGCATCGGCGGCGGTAAAAACTCTTCCGGCGCGACCAAGATCGACATCTCCGGGAATGCGCTCGTGTACGCGCATGGCAACGACGGCGCAGCCATCGGTTCGGGCGAATCCTCCGCCGGCGAGACGACCATCACCATCCACGATACAACTGCCGAAAAGGGTGTCAAAAGTGCTTTTGCCTACAACGGTGCAGGCATCGGCAGCGGTCATTACGCCTCCGGCAAAACTCACATCACCATCCGCAACGCGTCTGTGAGCTCTCTGGAGTCCTCCGCTGATTCCACTAATAACCCGGGCGCTGGCATTGGCAGCGGCAAAGGCGCCAAGGGCAACACCGCCATCACGATAGAAGGCAGCACGGTAAAGGCCGTCGGCGGCAACGGCGCAGCCATCGGCAGCGGCAGTGAAGGAGACTTCTACAGTCCTCCTACGGGTACGCCGAACGCCCTCAAGACCATTATCCATATCACTGACAGCAACGTCACAGCCTCCAGCGACTCCAGTGCAGCCATCGGCAGCGGCAGCTATTCTACCAACGCCACGGACATCGAGATCACCGGCGGCACCATCAATGCTTCGAGTTATGATGGTTCCGGCATCGGCAGCGGCGATAGCGCCAAGGGCGACACCGACATCAAGATCAAAAACAGCAATGTCACAGCCAAGGGCTTTATCGACGTCAGGTATGTAAGCCACGGCACAGGCATCGGTTCCGGTCTCTCTTCTTCCGGAAAGACTACCATTGATATTTCTGGCGGCACTGTTAAGGCCACGGGCAGCGGCGACGGCTACAAGGGCAGCGCGGGCATCGGTTCGGGCAGCTACTCCACCGGCGACACCAGCATCACTCTCCGCGACGGCGTGACCGTTACGGCCACCGGCGGCGGTAATTCCTCCCTTGGCGGCGGCGGCGGCGCAGGCATCGGCAGCGGCAGCGACGCCAATGGCAACACCACCATCCTCATCGAGGGTGCAGCAAAAGTTACCGCTACCGGCGGCTCCACCGCTGCGGGCATCGGCTCCGGCCACTATGTCGGTGACATCAACGATCCCTCTGTGGGCAGCACCACCATCACCATCCGCAACAGCGACGACGGCCGCGTCATCCCCATCATTGAGGCCAAGGGCGGCAGCAATGAGAACGAATCCTGCTGGGCTTCCGGTGCCGGCATCGGCTCCGGCGGCAACACCCTTAATAAGACCACCATCAACATTGAGGGCGGCGAAATCACGGCCACGGGCGGCGTCAGCCTTGACTCTCGCAATCACTCCGACGAGCGGCTCAGCGGCGCAGGCATCGGCTCCGGCTCCAACGTCTCCGGCGAGACCGAGATCAATATCAAGGGTGGCACCATCACCAAGGTCACTGGCGGCAAATACGGCGGCGCAGGCATCGGCAGCGGCAGCAGTGACACCAAAGACGACAGCAAGAAGGGCGCTGTCACCATCAACATCACCGACGGCACCATTGAAAAGGCCGAGGGCAAGAACGGCGGCGCCGGCATCGGTTCGGGCTATTACGGTCGCTCTTCCACGGTCAACATCTCCGGTAACGCCGAACTCAAAGACGTCAGGGGCGGCAATCTCGCTGCCGGCATCGGCTCAGGCTATGACTCCGACAAGGTGGACGTCGTGATCGACGGCGGCACCATCAACGCAACGGGCGGCGATTCCGCTGCCGGCATCGGCTCGGGCCTTAATAGCCGCAGCAGCGTGACCATCAAGAGCGGCACGGTCAACGCCAAAGGCAACCAGCATAGCAACAACTTCGGTTCTTCGGGCATCGGCGGCAGCTACGCCGATGTCACCATCAGTGGCGGCACCATCACAGCCACCGGCTATGACACCGGCGCCGGCATCGGCGGCAGCGACAACAACAACTCCAGCAGTATCACGATAACCGGCGGCACCATCACCGCCACCGGCACCAGCGAAGCCCCTGCCATTGGCAACGGCAGCGTCTCCATCAGCAATGCCGACGCCCCGCTGGACATCACCGCAACCGCCCCCGACGCCGACAATGCTATCCAAAGCAGCGACGGCAAGAAGCTGGACAAAGTCATCCAGCTCGCGGAAAACGGCAAGAAGGGCCTCGTGAAGCTCGTAAAGAGCGGCACCACCAGCATCTCGCGGCTCTTCCACAACGGTGTCTACGCGGACAGCCATTCCACTTCTCACTCCCCTGACCGCGTAACGCCCGAGATGAGTGAGGCAGAAAAGGCCAAGTACGGCGACATCGCTTCTGTCCACAACTGGAAAGTCAGCGACCATCAGGAGCCGACCTGCGGCAAGGACGGCTACATCGATTACATCTGCATGGTGGACCACTGCGGCACCACGTTCCGCCACACTCTCCCCGCCACCGGCCAGCACACCTGGAACGAGGGTGTCGTCACGAAGAAGCCCACCTGCACTGAGCTGGGCGTGCGCACCTTCACCTGTACCGTCTGCCACAATACCCGGACTGAGGCCATTGAGGCCCCCGGCCACGAGTACGGCGAGTGGGTCATTGACCGGGACGCCACCTGTATCGAGGAAGGCTCCAAACACCGTGATTGCATCCGCAGCGACGCTACCCAGACCGAGAGCATCCCCGCCACCGGCCAGCATCAGTGGAAAGTCCTCTCCACGACAGCGGCTACCTGCGGCCAGGACGGCACCGTCACCTACCAGTGCGAGGTCTGCGGCGATACGAAGACCGAAACGCTCAACGCCACCGGCCAGCACAGCTACGGCGCGGGCGTCGTGACCAAGGCCGCGACCTGCACCGAGACGGGCATCATGACCTATACCTGCGTCGTCTGCGGCGACAGCTACACCGAGAGCATCCCGGTGGATAAGACCGCCCACAAGTGGGATGCAGGCGTCGTCACGAAGGAGGCCACCTGCACTGCCGACGGCGTGCGCACCTTCACCTGTTCTGCCTGCGGCGATACCCGGACTGAGGCCATTAAGGCCCTCGGCCACGAGTACGGCGAGTGGGTCATCGACAGGGACGCTACCTGTGTCGAGCAAGGCTCCAAGCACCGTGACTGCATCCGTGGCGACGATACCCAGACCGAGGCCATCCCCGTCAGCAAGACCCACACCTTCGGCGAGTGGGTCATCACCAAAGAGCCTACCTGCACCGAGAAGGGCGAGAAACAGCGCAGCTGCACGGTCAGCGGCTGTGTCGTCACTGAGACGCAGGAGCTGCCCGCCCTCGGCCATCAGTGGAGCGACTGGACGCCTGTCGAAGGCGACAGCAGCCGCGAGTACCGCATCTGCGCGGTCTGCAATGCGGTGGAGTACCGCGGTGTCTCCCACAGCGGCGGCGACAGCGACAGCAGCACCATCTCCACCGGCCTGCGTGTCCTTGACCCGGCTCAGGCCGACATCCTCCAGAACGCCCAGCTGGTCCGGCTGAACCAGATCAGCGATGTTCTCTACATCGATGTCACCCATGAGACGGCGTCCCTGCAGGGCGTCCTTTCCGATTTGACCGGCCTCCGCTCTGAGCGCATCGAGACCGTTGTCTTCTCCACCGAACGCTGCACTTCCACCCTCTCCCTCTCCGATGTTGCAGCCCTCGGTGCGGGCGATACGCCTTTCACCCTCAGCCACAGCGGCTCCACCGCCACCTTCACCGTGGGCGGCGCAGACCACACCGCACTGCTGAGGTAAGCACATTGCCATTCTCTATTCCTTCCACATAACGACCAAGGCCCCCGCAGTTCTGTTCCAAACTGCAGGGGCCTTGGCGTTTTATTATGATAAAATTTTACTTCAGCTCCCGCTGTACGGCAGCGAAGTCCTCGAGGGTCAGGGCCTCGGGGCGGATGCGGGCGTCGAAGCCCGCCGCCTCGATGGCCGCGATGACCTTATCTTTCGGCAGGCCGAGGCCGCTGGCGATGGCGTTGGCGGCGGTCTTACGGCGCTGGCCGAAAGCGGCACGGATGAGGGCAAAGTAGCCGTCCTCGTCCTCCACCTGTACGGCGGGAGTGGGGCGGATGTCCATCCGCACAACGGCGCTGGTGACCTTCGGGGCCGGGTAGAAGCTGCCCGGCGCGGCGGTGAACATCAGTTTTGAGGTGGCATAGTAGCTCACGGCACAGCTGATGGCGCTGGACGCCCGGGTGCCGGGGGCAGCGGCCAGACGGTCGGCGGCCTCCTTCTGCACCATGACGGTGAGGTTCTGGATGGGCAGGCGGTCGCCCAGCAGCTTCATGACGATGGGGCTGGTGATGTAGTAGGGCAGGTTGGCGCAGACAGCCACCGGCATCCCGGGGAACTCCTCTTCGATGAGGGCGCGGAGGTCTACTTTCAGAACATCCTGCAATACCAGCTTGAAGTTATCCACGCCCGCCATGGTCTCGGCCAGCAGGGGCGGCAGGCGCTCGTCCACCTCGATGGACACCACCTTGGCGGCGCGCTGGGCCAGCTCTTTGGTCAGCACGCCGATGCCGGGGCCGATCTCCAGCACGCCCCAGCTCTTATCGACGCCGCTGGCGTCCACGATCTTGGGCGGCAGGCCGGGATTGATGATGAAGTTCTGTCCAAAGCCCTTGGAGAGCGCGAAATCGTATTTTTCGCACAGGGTGCGGATAACGGAGAGGTCGGTCAGCTCCGGCATAGTGGTTTTCCTTTCTGTTTCTTGCTAAAACAGCAAAACCTCTCCGTCACGCCTGCAGCGTGCCACCTCCCCTATCGAGGGGAGGCCTTGGCATTCCGCAAAGCTTACTCTCTTCGCCAGAGGTTCCCCTCGGTAGGGGAGCTGTCTGCGAAGCAGACTGAGAGGTTGAGCTATTTACACGACTAAAGTTATTTTTAAGAAGTGTTTACTGCGCACTTGCAGCCTCCTGCTCCCCTTCTGCACCGGCCTCGGAGGAAGCCTCTGCCTCCCCTGCGGCCTCGCTGGAAGCGGTGCTCTCGGCTGCGGCCTCCGAAGAGGCTGCGGCGGAGTCGGCGGCGATGTCAGCGTCGTTCACGCCGCCCACGGTGGTGACACCGGTGAGCTGCTGTGCGCAGCTGACGGCGCGCTGTATCTGCGGGTCCGTGTCGAGGGTGTAGTCATAGTAGCTGACCTGCTCGTCGGCAGTCAGCGGGCGCTCCACGTCCACGGTCAGGCCGGTGCCGTCGAAGCAGGAGCCGTCGCCGCAAATGAGCTTTGCCACCGTGACCACGACAGCGCTGCCGTCCGAGAGGCGCTGGGGGCTGCTCTGGATGGTGCCTTTGCCCATCGTGGTGCTGCCCACGAGGCGGGTGCCGCACAGGGTGCGCAGGCTGGACGCAAAGAGTTCTGCCGCACTGGCGGTGTTCTCGTTCACGAGGCAGACGGTGGGCTGGCTGATGACCGAGTCGCCGGTGCTGCTGCCCAGCAGGGTGCGGTTGCCTGCCTTATCCTCAGCGTAGGCCAGCACGCCTTCCGGCGCGACGAGTTCGATGCAGCTGATGGCGTCGTCAAGGATGCCGCCGCCGTTGTCGCGCAGGTCGAAGATGAAGCTCTGGGCGCCGCTGGCGGTCAGGCTGCGGAGCGCAAAGTCCAGCTCACTGGGGGTGGAGTTGTCGAACTGCCAGATCTTGATATAGCCCACATTGCCCTGCACCAGCGCGGAATCGACGCTGTTGGCCGTAAAGCCGGAGTGGGTCAGATCGGCGGTGTGCTGGGCGTTCTCGCTGTCCAGCCATCCTACATTGACGCTCGTGCCGCTCTCGCCCCGGAGTTTGTTCTGGACAGCCTCCACGCTGCCCAGACTTTTGATGTCTGCGCCGTCGATGGTGGTGATGTAATCACCCCGCTGGAGGCCGGCCTCCTTGGCAGGAGACTCGTCATACACTTTGATGACCTTGGCGTAGCCGGACTGGTCGATGGCCAGCTCCACGCCGATGCCCATCAGCTTTCCGCTCTGGGCGTTGAGCAGGTCGGTGTAGGCCGAGGCGGTGTAGTAGCGGGCGTACTTGTCGCCGGTACCCAGCAGATAACCGGCAGTCAGACGGTCGTACAGCACGGTCTCGTCGATGTCGTAGTAGTCGTTGGCGCGCACATAGCGGTCTACCTCGGCCACCTTGTTGTACATGCTCTCCTTTTCCTTCACGCTGGTGACGGTGTGGTCAAACAGCCGCATCGCCATCAGCATCGTGATGGAAAAAGTGACCGTCATTGCCAGAATGACGATGGTCACGGTCATCCCTACGGAAATTTTGCGGTTCATTCAGTGTCCTCCCCAGTTCAGACCAAAAACATCAGGATGACACTGCCCAGCACTGACAGCAGGAACACTCCTGCCAGAATCAGACAGCCCACCCGAAGGATACGCTTGCGTTTTTGCTCGTTCATTTCGCCTTGTGGCCTCCTTTGACCCCTCGACTTCAATTACAGTTGTGTTATCTTATCGGAATATAACCGCGGGGGTTGACCGCATTGGCCTTGGAGCCGCCCTTCCACACCTCGAGATGGAGGTGGTTGCCGGTAGAGTTGCCGGTGGAGCCCACATAGCCGATGAGGTCGCCCTGGTTGACATACTTGCCCGCCGACGTTGCCACCGAGCGCATATGGCCGTAGAGGGTGGAGTAGGCGTTGCCGTCTGTCATTTTGCCGTGATAGATGATGACATAGTTGCCGTAGCCGCCGCTGGACCAGCCGGCCACCTGCACATAGCCACTGGCGGCTGCGTAGATGGGCGTGCCTGCGGGGGCGGCAAAGTCGATGCCGGCGTGGAGTTTGTTGACGCCGGAGACCGGGTTTTTGCGCCAGCCGTACTCGCTGGAGATGCGGGTATAGCTCCTGAGCGGGCAGATAAAGCCGCTGAAGCTCAGCTGGGGCTTGCTGGCCGCTGCCGCTGCGATGAGCTTCTGGATCTCCTTCTTGACGGCCTCGTAGTTCATCTCGTCCGACTCGATGGCCGCCTGGGCGTTCTTCTGGGCCTGCTGGGCCTCAGCGGCGCTCAGACGGGCCTCCTTGACGCTGTTGTTGAGCTCGTTCTGCTTGGACTGCATCTGCTTGTTCTGGGCGTCCAGCTCAGCCTTTTTGTTTTGCAGCTGGGTGCGCTCCTCCACGAGCTGGGTGCGGTCGGCCACGAGGGCTTCCTTCGCAGCCTTCATGTTGTCGAGTATCTCGGTGTCCTTCACCGAGATGTCCTGCATGACCTCATTGAAGGTCAGAAGCTCGTACAGATCGTTCACAGACTGGAGCATGGCGACGCTGCCGCCGTCCCGCAGCTCCTGCATCGCGGCCATATGGCTCTTGAAATCGTCCCACTGGTCGGCGATCTCCTGCTCTTTCCGGGCGATCTCATTCTGCTTGGCGGTGATCTCCTGCTCTTTGACGCCGATGCTGTTCTGCACCTCGGAGATCTGGCTCTTGAGGACGCTGATCTGGCTCTGGAGCACCGAGACTTTTTCCTTCAGCTCAGACTCGAGGGCCTTGGCAGCAGCTTCCTTCTTTTTGGCGTCGCTCAGCTCCGTCTTATGCTGCTTGATGGACGCAGAGATCTTGTCCAGCTTGTTTTGCAGCGAGCTCATGCTGGTGGCCGCACTGGCCGGGTAGACCGTCACGCTCAGCACGAGGCAGGCGGCGGCCAGAAAGGCGCAGGCGGCGCGCATCATGGCCGAATGGCCCGACGGCTTTGCGTGGCGGGGCGGATGGTGCAGGACAAAGCCTGCGGAATGCTTGTCGTGGTACACAGTAGGCCCTCCTTACACGTTCAGGTGCTTGCGGATGGAGAACATACTGCCCAGACCGCCCACCAGAGCGCCGCCCGCGAGGCTGTAGGTCAGGATGGTGGGCCAGACATTTTCCAGCGGCACCAGAGCCGTACCCATGAGCATCTGCCACAGGCCGCCCAGCGTGGGCGACAGCTGAACGATGTAGGCATAGCCGCCGATGGTGGCAGCTGCCGTCAGGATGCCGGAGAGCAGGCCCATAGTCAGGCCCTCGATGACGAAAGGCAGGGTGACGAGGGCGTTGGTAGCGCCGACATACTTCATGATCTCGATTTCACGGCGGCGGGCAAAGACGCTCAGCCGGATGGTGGTACCCACCGTGATGATGCTGACAGCCATCAGCACCAGCACCAGACCGCGCCCGACCTTGGTGACAGCCTGCTGGACCTCCACAAAGGTCTTGGTCATCTCGATGGGAGCCGTGACGCTGTAGACGCCGCTGATGTTCTCGAACTGCTTGCTGATGGTCTCCATCTGGCTCAGATCAGACAGGGAGACGCGGTAATTGGCCTTAAAGGGGTTGTCGTTCTCGAACTCGTTCAGCAGGGCGGCATAGTCAGACATATAGCCCTTGTACTGGTTGAGGACGTCTTCTTTGGACATATACTGCACCCGGCTCACACCTGCGGTGCCGCTGAGGGCATTGCCCACAGACTGGATGGTGGCGTCATCAGCCTCGGGGTCCACGTAGACCACCATCTCGTTCTGGCTGCCCAGATAACTCACCATGCTGTCCACATTGACTTCAATGAGGCTGGCGAAGATGTTCAGGGTCATGCAGACGCTGAGGGAGGCGATGCAGGCGATGGTCATGGCCCAGTGCTTGCCGAGGTTGCGCACGCCGCGCCGGGTGAGGAACCCAAACGTAGAGATTTTCATACGTGTACCTCCTCGCCGAAACTGGCCGGAACATCGGAGATGATGCGGCCCTGCTTCAGGGTGATGGTGCGGCGGTTGAAGCGGCGCACCAGTTCATGCTCGTGGGTGACGACAAGCACCGTGATGCCCATCTCGCTGACCCGTTCCAGCAGTTCCATCATCTCAAGGCTCATCTCGGGGTCGATGTTGCCGGTGGGCTCGTCCGCGATGACGAGGCGGGGGCTGTGGGCCAGAGCGCGGGCCACGGCCACGCGCTGCTGCTCACCGCCGGAGAGGAACTCGGGGTAGACCTTTGCCTTATCTTCCAGATGCACCAGCTCCAGCATGTAGTTGACGCGCTCTTTGATGTCTTTTTTGCCGATATTGGTAACGTGCATGGCAAACGCCACATTCTCGTAGACCGTCATGGTGGGGATGAGGCGGAAATCCTGGAAGATGATGCCCATCTGGCGGCGAAGGAAAGGCACTTTGCCCCGGCGCAGCCGGGCGACGTCCTTGCCGTCCACCATGACGCGGCCCTCGGTGGGCAGTTCTTCGCGGAGGATGAGCTTGAGCAGAGTGGACTTGCCGGCGCCGGAGTGGCCCACCAGAAAGACGAACTCGCCGTCGTCTACGTGGAAGTCGATGTCCTCCAGAGCGGGAGTATCACTCCGTTTGTATATCTTGGTGACATGTTCAAAATCTATCATGAGTATCTTGCTCCTGAAAAATTTATTTGGCACAGAAGTTCCAGACCATTACAAAAGAAACCGGCCAGCATCGGGGTCGAGCGGCCGGTTTCGGCGTCCGCAGCCGGAGCGGCTGAGACGAAATATCAATATTTGGCCGGGTTGTTGGACAGGTACTTCTTGACCATGAGCGCTACCTTGAACACGATAGCGTCGTCGAACTCACGCAGATCCAGACCGGTCAGTTTTTTGATCTTTTCCAGACGATACACCAGCGTGTTGCGGTGGACAAACAGGCCGCGGCTGGTCTCAGACACATTCAGGTTGTTCTCGAAGAAGCGCTGGATGGTGAACAGGGTCTCCTGATCCAGGCTCTCGATGCTGCCCTGCTTGAACACCTCGCGCAGGAACATCTCGCAGACAGTGGTGGGCAGCTGGTAGATCAGGCGGGCAATGCCAAGGTTGTCGTAGCGGATGATCTGCTTCTCGGTGTCGAACACCTTGCTGACCTCCATGGCGATCTGTGCTTCCTTAAAGGAAGTAGCCAGGTCCTTCACGTTGGCGATGGGGGTGCCGATGCCCACGACAGCCTTGATGTAATGCTCGCCGGACAGGGTGTCCACGATGCTGGCAGCCAGCTTCTCCATGTCGGTGCGGTCGATGCCCTTGCGGATCTCCTTGACCAGGACGGTGTCCGTCTCGCTGATGTTGAAGACGAAGTCCTTCTGCTTGTCGGGGAACAGGCTGCTCACCACGTCGTAAGCGGAGATGTCGCCGCCGCTGGTGACGCGGACGATGAACACCACGCGGGAGACGTCGGTGGCAAAGTGGAGCTCACGGGCCTTGGCGTAGATGTCGCCGGGCAGGATGTTGTCCAGCACCACGTTCTTGATAAAGTTGGCTTTGTCGAACTTCTCGTCGTGATACTGCTTGATGCTCTGCAGGCTGATGGACAGCACAGCGGCAAACTGGCCCGCAGTCTCGTCCGCACCTTCCACAAAAACGGCATAATCGTTATGCTTTGCGCTGGAGAACTGCTGGTAGGTGTAGCCATCCCGCACGAAGCGGTCACCGGCCGTCAGACGCTCTGCCATAAAGCCCTCGCGCACCTCGCCGATCAGATTCAGCTCCGAGCAGGAGATGACAGCGCCGGTCTCATCCACCACGCCGACCACGCGGTCGATCGCGTCCTTCATCTGGTAGATCACGCTCTGAAATACTCTATTGGCCATAAATGGATACCCCTTTTCCTCTCTTGTGCAAACCGCAGGTGGGCGGGATTGTGATTTTTAACAATTTCGCCGCATTACATTTTATATTTTACACAAAAGAATTTACTTTTGCAACATATTTCACCAAAAAAAATTCTTCTTTCTTGGTGAAATTATCTTTCGGGGTCATTTTCGGGCCAAAAAGGGCCTTTCTGCGTGGTTCTGAGGGCTATTTTACCGGTAAAATGTGATACTTTTTTGAAAACCGGGTGAAAAGCAGTCCTTTACCCCGTGGTAATTTTCGCCACCTCGTCGGCTGTCAGCTCCCGCCACTGGCCCGGGGCAAGGCTCTCGTCCAGCGCAAGCCCGCCGATGGCGTCCCGGTGCAGGGCGTTGACGCCCGCACCGTAGACGCCGAACATCCGCTTGATCTGATGATACACGCCCTGCCTGAGCAAGACGCGGACCGTCAGCCCGTCGGGGGTGAGGGCAGACACTTCCGCCGGCGAAAGGGCCGTGCCGTCGGCAAGGGTAACGCCTGCGGCAAAGCCGACCTTCATCTCTTCCGTCAGCGGGGTGTCGATGACGACGGTGTAGGTCTTGGAGACATGGCGCCTGGGCGCGAGGATGTCGTGGGCAAAGCCGCCGTCGTCCGTCAGCAGGACGAAACCGGTGCTGGTCTTGTCCAGCCGCCCGGCCGGGAACAGCTCCCGCCGGGGATAGGCATCCCCCACCAGATCCACGACCGTCGTGTCCCGCTTGTCGGTGGAGGCGCTGACGACGCCCTCGGGCTTGTTGAGCATAAGGTAGACGAACTGCCGGTAGGCCAGCGCTTTGCCGTCCACAGCCACGGCGTCAGCCTCTTTCAGCTGGGTATCCCCTTTCTTGCAGACCGCGCCGTTGACCGTGACGCGGCCTTTCGCCAGCAGTGCCTTCGCCTCGCTCCGGGTGCATTGGGCCGTCTCGGCTAAATATTTATCGAGTCTCATGAAAACTCCTTCTGTGTGCAGAAAAGAGGCCGTTGCCTGCGGCAACAGCCTCTTTTCCTGTAAAATCACGTTTAGACGCTCAGGTTTGCGTGCTGTTCCACAGCATCCGGGTTGGCGTCAAAGATGGGCTTGAGGATGTGAGCGATGAATTCCTCCACCTGCTGGGGAGCACGGCCCACAAAGTTCTCCGGCACAAGGCCCGCCACGATCTCTTCTCTGGTCAGACCAAAGGCCGGGTCGGCGGCGATGCGGTCCACCATGTCGTTGGGCAGACCCTCTTCCTTGACCTGCTTGCCGGCGGCGATGGCGTGCTGGCGCAGACGCTCGTGGAGCTCCTGACGGTTGCCGCCCTTCTCCACGGCCTGCATCATGATGTTCTCGCTGGCCATGAAGGGCAGCTCAGCCATCAGGCGGCTGCGCACGACCTTCGGGTAGACCACGAGGCCGTCGGTGACGTTGAGCATGATGTTCAGGATGGCGTCGGTGGCGAGGAAGCCCTCAGCCATGGCAACGCGCTTGTTGGCGCTGTCGTCCAGTGTGCGCTCGAACCACTGCGTACCGGTAGTGAAGCTGGGGTTGAGCACATCCACCATCAGGTAGCGGCTCAAAGCGCAGATGCGCTCGCAGCGCATGGGGTTGCGCTTGTAGGGCATGGCGGAGGAACCGATCTGGTTTTTCTCAAACGGCTCTTCCATCTCCTTGAAGTTGGCCAGCAGGCGCAGATCGGTGGCGAACTTCATGCAGCTCTGGCCGATGCCGGCCAGTGCGTTGAGGATGAAGGCATCCACCTTGCGGCTGTAGGTCTGGCCGGACACCGGGATGACGGCCTCGCTGTCGAAGCCCATCTCCTCGGCGATGGAAGCATCCACGGCGCGGATCTTATCGGCGTCGCCCTTAAACAGCTCCATAAAGGAAGCCTGGGTGCCGGTGGTACCCTTGACGCCGCGCAGCTGCAGGGTAGCCAGACGGTGGTCGATCTCGTTGAGGTCCATCACCAGCTCGTTGGCCCACAGGGTAGCGCGCTTGCCCACGGTGGTGGGCTGGGCGGGCTGGCAGTGGGTGTAGGCCATGCAGGGCATATCCTTATACTCCTCGGCGAACTTTGCCAGCTTTGCCAGCACGCCGATGAGCTTCTTGCGCACCAGCTCGAGGCCCTGACGCATCACGATGATGTCGGTGTTGTCGCCGACATAGCAGCTGGTGGCACCCAGATGGATGATGCCTGCCGCCTTGGGACACTGCTGGCCGTAGGCGTAGACATGGCTCATGACGTCGTGGCGCACCAGCTTTTCCCGCTCGATGGCGACTTCATAGTTGATGTCGTCCACATGAGCTTCCAGCTCGGCCACCATCTCGGGGGTGATATTGGTCAGGCCCTGCTTCATCTCGGCCCGGGCCAGCGCCACCCACAGGCGGCGCCAGGTGCGGAACTTGTTGTCGTCCGAGAAGATGTACTGCATCTCATCGGAGGCATAACGGGTGGAAAAAGGGCTGATATAACGGTCATGCTGAGACATGAAGATGTCCTCCTTGGGTAAGTTTTACGAAACCTCAACCTCTCAGTCTCGCTCCGCTCGACAGCTTCCCTACCGAGGGGAGCCTCTGGCGAAGAGAGAAAGCTTTACGAAATGCCAAAGCC
>ERZ833963.2485-NODE-2485-length-17462-cov-2.699661_pt1 | contig 17462 bp, 16 predicted proteins | sample MGYA00519693_ERZ833963 | MGnify/ENA primary metagenome ERZ833963 (study PRJEB31850, sample SAMEA3708748) | human gut metagenome | biome: human gut; feature: human-associated habitat; material: faeces | place: China | collected 2014 ... | reverse complement strand
TGCGTGAATCGTTTAAGTACCCCGGCCTCCCGCTGGGCCGGTACCGCCACAAAGGACCACTCATAGGCATCCGTTGGCTCCCTCAGCTCCGTAAAACAAAGCTGTTCCCCATAGGTCCGTCCTTTCTCGTGGGTGCAGGTACCAGCCTCCGCTCCGCAGATGGAGCAAACCCGTCTTGCCACACTGCACCCCACGCTGACCTCCTTTTTGATGCCGCCCTCAATCTCTGCAATTAGATCTGCGTTTTTCTCCGTCCGCAGCAGATAAGCCCAGGCCTTCAGCCAGCAGTAGCCGTCCCCTACCGCGGTCACCTGGGCGCCCTCCCGCACCATCTCCGTCCGGTAGATGCGGGCGGTCTGCCCCTCCGCCGTCCACTGGTGGTCAAAGATGCCGCTCTTCCCCACAAATAGTTCTCCCAGTGTCTCCAGGGCCTCTGCCGCAAACCGCTCCCAGTCCCGGTCCACCTCGTTGTCGCACAGTCGCAGGGAAAAGGTGTACACCTCCTCTGCCCGCAGGGGTGACTTGGCAAAGCGGTTGATCGCCGCCAGCTCTGCCTCCGCCGGCACGCCTCCCGTTGCCTCCAGATTTTTTTCGAGTTCTTTCATACCTCTCTCCTTGTATGGAACGCGGCCGCCTCCGCCGCGTCGTTCTCAAGCCGCAGCTTCCGCGCCTGCTCCAGATAGAGGGCCGCACGGGCGTCCTCCACCTCGTCCTGGAGGTTGATGTCCTCCCACAGGACTTCAAAGCCGCAAGTATACCCGTGCATCCGCAGCCACAGCCGGCAGATCCGCTCCACCACCGGCGTAATGGTCCGCCGGATGGCCGTGATCTCCGTGGTGAGCATGTCCGCCTGCTGGGAGCTCATCCGCTCCGTGGAGCTCCAGCTCAGTCCCAGCATAAAGGGCGGGATCCCCGTCTTGGCCACCACCTGTTCCAAAATCTGCCGCACCGGCACCTCGCTGTCCAGGACGGGCGCGTCAGCGCCGATGACCTGGATATCCACATCTCCCACAGCCACAAAGTCCCGCACGCTGCCGCTCCTGGTATCCTGCATGGCCCGGGACCACTCTCCTGCCAGCATCCGGCTCCGCTCCTCCGCTTGGCCGTTTCCGCCGTCCCGGCAGGTGACGGCGAAGCGCAGGCTGCCGCATCGCTCCCAGTTAATCCCGATGGTGTGGTAGATCTTCATCAGGATATCCGTCAAAAACGGGAGCCCCCGCAGAAGGGACACGCCATAGGGGCTGTCCGCCTCAGGATTCAGAGGCGTGAACAGCAGCAAGTCCTGACAGGGCAGCGGCCCCATCCGCCCCTGCTCGTCGGGGCCGCAGATTGTAAATGCCAGGGGATGGTCTCCCTCCCGAATCTCAATATCCTCCACCCGGCCCCACAGCACGGCCGCAATCTCCCGGTTCCCTGCTGCGGGCACGATCTCCCCGATGGCTCGCCCGCAGGTCAGCAGAGCGTCCAGGTAGCCCTCCAGAAAGGCATTGACCCCATACTGCCCCCGTCCGGCCGGGACCGTGCGGAGGAATTCCCCCAGCCCCCGCTCTGCCGCCGGGTCGGAACAGGCCGCCGTCACACCGCCCACCATCCGGATCAGCTTGTAGATGGCGGCGTCCACCACCGGCACCGCCTCCCGTACTGCCCGGTACAGCCGGATCTCCCCACTGCGCATGGGCACATACTGCCCCAGCAGTCCAAATGGGTGGTGTCCCGCCTCCCGCAGCTGGACCGACGCTCCCGCCGGCGCCGTCTGTTTCCGAAACCACTTCAACTTCCAAACCTCCCGTCCATTCCTTACCGCGGTCCCTCAGGCCCGTCTCTCCACCCAGGTGGCCGCAAAGCCATTCTGCTCTTCCGCCGCCAGATCCATGGCGAAGTACCGCAGATCGTCCATGGCGTGGTCCTGCTCCTTTTTCGGAGCGTCCCGCCGCCCCTTGTCATCCCAGCAGTACGTTTCCATCTCCCGCAGGCAGTCGGCGCAGGCACCGCAGATCACGATCCGCCGCCGCTTCAGCAGGTCCGCCGTCACCCGGATGCCGTCGGCCACATCGTTGTCCGCCCGGACCACCCGGAATCCCTCCCGCCGCAGCGCCTCGATGAAACTTGCCGCCGACGGGTCCACGATCACCCTTGTGATCTCCCTGCCCTCCGCCAGCTCCCGCAGGTCCCGGACATACTCTGCGTCGGTCTTCTGCCGTCCCTCCCGGCGGGAGTCGTAGTAGAACTCCCCCACCCGGTACCAGATCTCTCCCTGCCGGCCCCACAGGCCGAAGGAGGCCGGGTTGGCGGTGCCGTAATCCACAGAAATCCGCCACTCCTGAAAATCTCCCTCCGGCACAGGCGCGCTGTCCCGGTCCCGGTCGAAGAAGTCGTACACCCGCCCCTGGGCGGCTGTCCACTCCCCCAGCACGAATCGCCGGTAAAAAACGCCGGAGTAGGCGCTGCGATAGCGGGCCCGGATCCGGGGCGACAGGGCGGGGTTGTCCTCCATGGTGAAATGAAGGTACAGGGCCCGCCGTTCCCGCGCCCTCAAAATCCACTCTCGGTAAAACCAGTGCTGAGGGTTCTCCGGATTGCAGTTGAACCACAGGCGGCTCCCCGCCACGCTGCACCGGGCGACGGCCTGCTCCACAAAGCTCCGGGGCATCAGGGCCGCCTCGTCCAGCAGCACCCCCGCCAGGGTACTGCCCTGGATCAGCGCCGCGCTGGACTCGTCCCGCCCGCCAAAGAGCAGGAAACGGTTTTCATGGCCCCCCAGCCGCACGGTCAGCAGGTTCTCCGACCGCCGCTCCCAGCAGTCGAAGCCCAGCCGCCGCAGATAGGGCACCAGCTCCGCCAGCAGGTTCCGCCGCAGGGAGGTGATGGTCTTTCCGCACAGTCCCAGCTGCCGTCCGTTGAATCTGGCCATGGCCCAGAGGAAGAAGGAGAGCCCCATGGAGAAGGTCTTGCCGCTGCGGACGGCCCCGTCGCAGATGATGGCCTCCCAATTTCCCGGGCGGCACCACCAGGTCAGCACCCTTCGCTGCTTTTGGGAAAACCGCATGATCTCAGCCGTCGTCCCACCCTCCTTCCTCCCCGGCAGCTTCCGTCAGCACCCGGTACAGCTCTCCGGCCCCCTCCGCCTTTTCCTCGCTCAGGAGCCCGTACAGAGCCTCCAGAGCCCGGATGCGGTCAATAAGCTTCACTTCCACGCCGCCCTTGTCCGTCACCTTCAGCTCCGCCACGGCAGACAGATCCAGCGTCTCCAAATCCGCCTCTTCGCTGTGCAGGGCCAGCCGCGCCGCATCATTCACCCGGCCGAAAGCCAGCTGGGCCAGACGCCGTACCACGTCCTCCCGATGCACCTGCCCAGCCGCTGCCTCCCGCATCCGCTCCAGCCGCCTGCGCACCATCTTCGTCTCCAGCACGGCGTATCCATCGGCGCAGCCAGCCATTGCCGCTGCCTGGTCCGGGTCCATGCACTGGAGATACTTCCGGCAGAATGCTTCGGCCTGCCCCTTCAATTTCTCCAAGGACGCGTACCTCCTTTCTCAGTCGTTCGATAATAACCGCCTTCCGGCCAAAAGTTGCACGCCGCCGGGCATCTCTTTTGACTTAATAATAAAAAAACGCTGTACCGCGGGCAGGAGATCCCCGCGGTACAGCGTGTTGCGCTCCAGATTTAATTGTATGGCTGGGTGAGCCGCCGGTTGGAGCCGGTCAGGCTGCCTCGCCGTCTCTGCCCTGCCGCAGCAGCTCCGCCGCCGCTTCGGCTCCCTGGACGCCATAGAAAATCATCCCCAGGGCCCGGTCCGTCTCGTCATGGCTCTGGACGTCGACCTTGGGATGGCAGGCCCGCCAGCGGAGCAGCTTCTTGGCCTCCTCAAACAGGCATCTGCCCAGAACCAGGCTCTTTCCCTTTGTGGTTCCACCCACTATCTGAAGATCGTCGATGTCAGACAGTTCCATGTAGAAAAACGTTTTGTCCCGGGTCATCAGAATGGCCCGCTGGTTGGTGATCCAATACTGCTCCCCCATGAGGTTCCGGCGCTCCGCCACGGGCGAGATCAGAATCACCGCAGCCACCAGCAGCACCAGGCCGATAAATCCCATACTGGGCGCCTCGGTCCCGGAAAGATACACGGCCAGCAGCCCGCCGCCCAGTGCCACCGTCAGTCCCCACTTCAGCAGGATCTGCTTTTTTGCCTCTGCCTCCAGAAGCGAAAACGGGGCGGGACGGCCCTGCCAGCGGACCTGCTCTCCCGGCCGCAGATATGTTTTGAGTCTTTCCTCCATACTGATACACACTCCTTTTGTTTTTCGGCAGCTCCCTGCCATCCATTATTATACGCATTCCGTCGTTCAACCGCTGACAAGTTCCATTTGGGGCTTGTTAAACGTATGGAAAAATCCACAGGTTTCCCGCCTATGTTCTTTAACGTTTTTTAGTGGAATCTTAACACCTCTTTCTGCTATAATAATGTTTCAAGCCCCACAGATGTAAGGAGGACCTGCTGTGAAGATCACCCGTTCCAGTTTGAAGCGTACCTTTTCCTTCTCCTGGCGCGACCTTCTGGTCTCCGCCGCCATTCTTCTATGCGCCACGGGGGCCTGCGCCCTTCTGCACCAGACGGCGGACACCATCGACGGCTTTGCCTCTCCGGTCTATGTGCTGGCCGTGCTCCTGATCTCCCGCTTCACCAGCGGATATCTCTTCGGGCTGATTGCGGCGGTGCTGGGTGTCATCGGCGTCAACTATGTGTTTACATATCCCTATATGGCGTTTAACTTCACCATTTCCGGCTATCCGCTGACAATGTTCACCTTTCTGGTGGTCTCGCTGGTCACCAGCACCCTGACCACCAAGACCAAGGAGCAGGACCGCCTCCGGATGGAAAACGAAAAGGTGAAGATGCGGGCGGATCTGCTCCGCTCCGTCTCCCACGACATTCGCACCCCTCTGACCTCTATCATGGGTGCCACCTCCGCCATTTTGGAAAATCCCGCCCTCTCCCCGGCCGAACAGCAGTCCCTTCTGGTGGATGTGCGGGATGACGCCCAGTGGCTCATCCGCGTGGTGGAAAATCTGCTCTCCATCACCCGGATCGGCAACGAATCGGCCAAAATCACCAAGGAGCCGGAGGCTGCGGAGGAAGTCCTGGACGAGGCGGTCCGCAAATTCCGAAAACGGTTTCCCGCCGTGTCCGTGGAGGTCCACGTGCCGGATGAGCTGCTCCTGGTCCCCATGGACGCCATCCTCATCATGCAGGTCCTGTCCAATCTGATGGAGAACGCCGTGTTCCACGGCGGAACCACCACGCACATCGCCCTGTCCGCGCAGCGGGATGGCCCCTGGGCCCGCTTTTACGTGCAGGACAACGGCCAGGGCATTCCCCCCCAGAAACTGCACACCCTGTTCAGCGGTGCGCTTCGCTGTGAGGACTCGTCCCCCGGCGACGGAAAGCGGAACATGGGGTTGGGCTGCATGGCTATCATCCGTGCCCACGGCGGCACATTGGAAGCAAAAAATCTGGAGTCCGGGGCGGAATTTTCCTTCTGCCTGCCGCTCACTAAGGAGGAAGTATCATGACGATTCGTGAAAAAATTCTGGTAATTGAGGACGAGAAGAGCATCTCGCACTTCATTTCCACGGTCCTCAACAACAACGGCTATGAAGCCATGCAGGCCCAGACCGGCGAGGAGGCGCTTTCCATGATCTCCTCCCACTGTCCCGACCTGGTCATTCTGGACCTCGGCCTGCCGGACATGGATGGTCTGGACATCCTCCGCAGCCTGCGCAGCTGGTCCAGCCTGCCGGTGGTGGTGGTCTCCGCCCGCTCCCATGAGCGGGACAAGGTCGCCGCATTGGATCTGGGGGCGGATGACTACCTCACCAAGCCCTTCGGCACGGACGAACTCCTGGCCCGGGTCCGCACCGCGATCCGCCACACCCGCACCATCTCCGGTAATGACGAAATCGCCCGGAACGGCACCTATACAGTGGGAGAACTGGTCATCGACTACAATAAGCACCAGGTCCGTGTCCGCGGTGAGAATGTCCACCTCACCCTCAGCGAGTTCCGCATCGTGGCCCTGCTGGGCAAATACGCTGGCAAGGTTCTGACGTATGATTTCATCATCAAGGAGCTGTGGGGCCCCCGGGCCAGCGGCGACAACCAGATTCTCCGGGTAAACATGGCCAACATCCGCCGGAAGATCGAAAAAAATCCCGCCGAGCCGGAGTATCTCTTCACAGAGATGGGCGTCGGCTACCGCATGGCGGAGGGCGGCTGATCCGCTCCGCTGTCCGCACAGGCGCATGAAGAGCTCCCAACCGGGCTTCTTCATGCGCTTTTTATGCATCGCTCCCCAAAAGTAAGCGCATTCTTGATAAGGCCGTCGTTTTCTTAGCGACATCTTAATTTCCGTGAACTATTTTTTAACGCTTATGCGGCCAAAAATCTGCTATGCTTATAGCCAGAAGCCCGCGTGTCCAAATCGAGGACCTGGCCGCGGGTTAAGGAAAAGGAGTGTGTGTTTTTATGGCAACTTTCTTGATCGGCCTCGTGGTCTTGTTCGTAGGCGCAGCCATCTATGGCAAGTTCTGCGAAAAGGTCTTCGGCCCCGATGACCGGGAGACGCCCGCTTATTCCAAGCAGGACGGCGTGGACTACGTTCCCATGCGGGGATGGAAGAACAGCCTCATCAACCTGCTGAATATCGCAGGCACCGGCCCCATCATCGGACCCATTCAGGGCATCCTGTTCGGGCCCATCGCATTCATCACCATCCCCATCGGCAACGTAATCGGCGGAGCTATGCACGACTATTTCTCCGGCATGATCTGCCTCCGCGACGGCGGCACCCAGATGCCGGACATGGTCCGCAGATACTCCAACAAGGGTGTCTTTACCGTCTATAACATCTTCCTGAGCGTGTTGCTGCTGCTGGTCGGCGCGGTGTTCATCTATACCCCCGGCGACATCGCCGCCACCCAGGTCTTCGGCTTCTCCGGCGCGGTGAATGATCCCACCACCTGGATCATCTACGGTGTTATCTTCGTCTACTATCTGATTGCCACCGTGTTCCCCATCGACGCCATCATCGGCCGCATTTATCCCATCTTCGGCGCCATCCTGCTGTTCTCCGCCGTGGGTGTGTTCATCGGCCTGTTCGTCAAGGGCTATCCCCTGCTGAACCTGTGGGACAACTGGCAGAGCGCCACCTTCAATTATGGTGAGTATTTCACCGCGCAGCACTTCATTCCTGTGTTCTTCATCACTGTGGCCTGCGGCATTCTCTCCGGCTTCCATTCCACGCAGACCGCTATCATCTCCCGCACCATGAAGAGCGAGAAGCAGGGCCGCATGACCTTCTACAATATGATGATTCTGGAAGGCTTCATTGCCATGATCTGGGCCGCCGCCGCTATGGGCGTGTACAACCTGGGTCTGCAGGAGGTCAATGCCTCTCTGGCCACCGGCACTGTCGGCATCATCTGCCGCGATCTGCTGGGCCCCGTGGGCGGCATCATCGCCCTGCTGGGCGTCATCGTTCTGCCCATCACCTCCGGCGATACCGCGCTGCGTTCTCTGCGCCTGTCCATCTCTGACTCTCTGCACATCGATCAGAGCTCTAAGCCGAAGCGCTTGGGCCTGTCCGCCATCATCTTCGCGCTGGTGGCGGTGATTCTGGTCTTTGCGAAGAGCAGCCCCGATGGATTCAATCTGCTGTGGCGTTACTTCGCATGGTCCAACCAGACCCTGTCCCTGTTCGCATTCCTGGGTATCTCCGTATGGATGTTCGAGAACAGCAAGGCCAAGTGGGTGTGGATCCCCCTGATTCCCGGTGCTTGGTACACCTTTGTTACAGTGACCTTCATTGCCAATGCACAGATCGGCTTCCATATTCCCTGGACGCCCGCTTACATTATCGGTGTCTGCGCTGCTGTGGCCTATGTTGGCATCGTTGTCTGGTACGGCAAGAAGCGCGCTGCCCGGCTCCAGAAGCTGTAAGCTGTAACTATTTTCTGAAACAAACCCGTCCCGCCACTTGGCGGGGCGGGTTGTTTTTATCCCAAAACCACGCCCATGCCTGTTAGAACCCCCAGCACCGCCGCCATCACGGGCGCTGGGGATCGGCACAGGCGGAAGGACTCCGGCAGCAGTTCACCGAATACCACGTACAGCATCGCCCCGGATGCTCCGCCCAGTGTGAGCATCTGCAGGCCCGGCCCCATCGTTCCCAGACAGAAGCCCAAAACCGCCCCCAGCACCGTGGGCGCGCCGGCTGCCGCTGTGGTCAGGACTGCCCGTCCTCTGCTGGCACCGCCTGCCGCCAGGGGAACTGCAACAGCCATTCCCTCTGGAATGTTGTGGAGCCCGATCACCAGTGCCATCATTCGCCCATCCTCTCCCGCTTCGGCCAGATCCGCAGCGTAGGAGGCGCCGATTACCATCCCCTCTGGCAGGTTGTGCAGGGCAATAGCGGCTGCCATCACCACACCTGCCAGAAAGAGCCCTCCCCGCTTCGCACCTGCCTGCAGCCCGCTTACCAGCTCCTCCAGGAGCCAGATCCCCCCGCAGCCCGCCAGTACGCTGGCAGATGCCGCAGGAAGCGCGGAGAGCCCTGGCCCCGCCTGAATGGCATCGGTCAGCAGGTCTGCACACACCACAGCAAGCATCATGCCCGCCGCAAAGCTCAGCAGCACACTCACGGTCCTGTCCGTACCTCTGCGGAACAGATAGGCGGCCAGGCCCCCCAGCCCGGTCCCTCCCATGCCTGCCGCGGCCGTGACAGCTATGATCGTACCCACAATCTTCTCTCCCTCCCATAAAGATGGGCCAGGAACACCGCATAAGCGGCATTCCTGGCCTTTCGCGTTCTTCTGTATCCGTTGTCGACTCACAGCAGCATATACAGCAGCAGGAAGATCAGCCCTCCGCCTGCCAGCATGAGATCAAAGGAGAAGGTCTCTTCCGTTAGGAAACGGAGGGGTTTCCGTCCGTATGTGCCGAAGTTCTCGGCCCGCTTCGGCACAAAGATGCCGGGGGCCTTGGTAAAGAGGATCCGCTCCCCCAGCAGCACCAGCCAGTCGCCTACGGAGGCGGCCACCCGGGCGCAGAGGGCCCCCACAAAGGTCAGGGCCGACAGCAGCGGGCGGTATACCAGATTCTCCAAATCCAGCCGGGCCGGCCAGCGGTCCAGATAAACCATGCCATCCGCCTCCCGCCGCATCAGCAGCCCTCGGACCACCAGGAGATAGACTGCTGCGCCAATAGCTAGGGAGATGCATGCGCCCTTCAGGTTGACCCAGGCAAAATAATGGACGCTGTGACCAGGATCTGCCCGCAGGAATCGCCCCGCCCATTGGGCCAGAGGCTCCATGGTCAGTCCCGGAGTCAGGCCCAGCACCAGCAGCAGGGCTGCGCCCACACTCAACGCCGCATGGGTGCCCGGGGACATATAGTCCTTCAAGGCCGGCCGTTGGCCAACAGCACGGCTGGAGACAAAAATCGCCACGAACAGCTTTGTCATGTACGCCGCTGTCAGTCCGCCGGAGAGCAGAAACAGCCACTCCACCGTCGTGAACCAACCTGCGGCGGCCCCCGCGTGCTCCAGCACATGGATGTACTCCACGATGCTCTCATGGAGCAGGGTCTTGCTCACATAGCCGGAAAAACCCGGTATGCCTGCAATGGAGGCCGCCCCCACGAAGAACAGGACCTTCAAAACCGGCTTGTTCCGCCCCCAGCCCCGGATGTCATTGAGATTCAGCGAGTGAGTTCCCAGATACACCACACCTGCCGCCACAAACAACACCAGCTTGATGAGGGAGTGGTTCAGCATGTGCAGCACCGTGCCCCAGGCCGCCAGGGCGTTCTCGCCGTTCAGGAAGCCCTGCATGGCTGTGCCCACCAGAATAAAGCCGATCTGGGACATGGAGGAGCAGGCCAGCGTCCGCTTCAGATCGACGGAGAACAGCGCCAGCACAGCTCCCAGCACCATAGTCACCACGCCCAGGGCCAGTACCACTGTATTCCAGGGAAGCTCTGTCCAGAACAGATACCGGCAGAGAATGAGCACACCGAAAACACCGCTCTTGGTCAGGATGCCGGACAGCAGGGCAGACGCCGGTGCCGGCGCCACGGGATGGGCTTTTGGCAGCCAGATGTGCAGGGGGAACATCCCGGCCTTGGCGCCAAATCCCACCAATGCGCATCCACCGGCCACGTACAGGGACCCGCGCTTCTCCGCAGGCAGCGCGGATACCGCCTCCGCCATAGCAGAAAACTCCAGCGTCCCCAGCAGCTGCTGGAGGAGCAGCAGGCCCGCCAGCAGCGCCATGCCGCCGATCACAGCCACAGCCAGATACGTCTGTCCGGCCTGCCGGGCCTCCTCCGTCTCGTTTTGCACCACCCATACATAGGAGGTGAAGGACATCATCTCAAAGAACACGAACAGCGTGAACAGGTCCGCTGCCAGAAACACCCCCATCAGAGCCCCCAGCGTCAACAGCCAGAAAAAGTAGAAACGATTGCAGCCCTCGGCGGCGGCAAAGTAGCTGGGGCAGTTAAGGCCGGTGGCCGCCCACAGGAAGGCGCTCACCAGCGCCAGCAGGCTCCCCAGACTCCCGGCCTGAAGCCGCAGGCCAAAGCCAAGGACCCCCGGCAGCTCCAGGGCAGCCCCGGGCCACAGCAGAAGCAGCAGTGCAGCGGCCAGCTCCACTGCGGGAATGATCTGGATCAGCCAATTCCGGTATCTCCTGTCCCGCCGCCGCAGCGGGAACACCCAGGCAGAGAGCAGCATGGGGAACAGGACCAGAAACAGCAGCAGAATGTTTCCCATCGTCTCCCTCCCTTACCAGTTCCGCGGAACCGCGTTCCATAAAAAGCCGATCACTTCGTTGGACAGCAGCGCCAGAATCACACCGGAGGCGGTCAGCAGCACCAGCGGGATCCACATGGTCCTGGCCGGGTCGTGTACCCGGGCCAGTGCCGCCCGGTCCAGCTCTCCCACCGGGAAATAGGCCCGCACCACAATGGTCAGCATGTACAGCGTCGTCAGCAGCGTGGACAGAATCAGCGCGGCGATGCCCGCGTAGGCCAGCGGATTCACCGAGGCCACTGCCGCCTCCGCAATCATCCACTTGCCTGCGAAGCCTCCCAACGGCGGCATTCCGATCAGCGCAAAAGATGAGACGGTGAATGTGGCAAACACCACCGGCATGGCCCGGCCGAAGTCCTCCATCTCATAGATATACTCCTTCCCGCTCTTGAGAATAATGGCGCCGGCGCAGCAGAACATGGTGATCTTGGTGAATGCGTGGTAGACCATGTGGGTCATGCCGCCCACCATCCCTGCCGGGGTCATCAACGTCAGGGCAAAGAGGATGTAGGAAAGGTTGCTCACCGTGGAAAACGCCAGCCGCCGCTTCAGATGGGGTGTCCGCAGCGCCCGAGCGGAGCCGTAAACAATGGTCACGATAGCCGCCGTCATCACCACCGTCTGGGCCCAGCTTCCCCGCAGGAAATCCGCCCCGAAGCCGTAGTAAATTAGCCGCAGCACTGCGAAGGCGCCGGCCTTGACCACCGCCACCGCATGGAGCAGTGCGGACACCGGCGTAGGTGCCACCGAGGCGTCCGGCAGCCAGCCGTGGAAGGGAAATACTGCCGCCTTCACCCCGAAGCCGAAAAAGGCCGCCACAAACACCAGCTCCAGCGTCCGCTCGTTTCCCGCCGCCAGACTCTGATCCAGAATGCCGCCGTAGGTGAAGTTCAGGTGTCCCACGCCGTAATTCAGCAGAAAGACGATCCCGATAAAGGCAAACGCCGCGCCGGAAAGGGAGTACACCAGATACTTCCGCCCGGCATACCGGGCCTTCTCGTCCATGGCGTGCATCACCAAAGGCAGCGTGGTCAGCGTCAGGACCTCATAGAAGAAATACAGCGTCAGAAAATCCTCGGAATAAGCGATACCCAGCACCACACCGTAGGCCATCAGCCAAAAAGCGAAGAACCGGTTCTCATGCCCCTCGTGGGACATATAGTCCAGCGAGTACGCCGTCACCAGCGGCCACAGCACGGACACGATGGCCCCATAGACCATGGACGCCCCGTCGATCCGCAGGGAGATGGAGAACGCCTCGTTGAATCTCACCATGATGCAGGCCAGAAAGCCGCTCCCATAGAGATAGGTCAGCACGATACAGGCCAGAGACAGTGCTGTCGTCGCCAGGGATGCCGCCATGATATAGATGCTCCGCACCCTCCGGCTCTTGGGCTGCAGGATCAGCAGCGCGATTCCCAGCACGATGGGAACCAGAATGGGCAATGTCAGAAATTGGCGCACAGACGTACCTCCCTTCTCAAAGCTTCCCCACTGTCAGGGGAACAGCCGGGCCGCCAGAAGACCCAGCCAATGCAGCAGGCCGCCGGGCAGCAGACCCATCAGCACCACAGCCGCGGCAAAGGCAATCATGGGCCATGTCATCTGGACTCCCACTTCCCGCCGCTCCGTAATAAAATCCCGGCCGGGGAAGAATCCCTCTGTCACCACCGGCAGCAGGTATCCCGCCGTCAGCAGGGCGGAGACCACCAGCACCACCAGCCCTGCGACGCCAAAGGCCTGGATCGGTGCCTCCAGGCTGGCGGTGAGCAGGTACCACTTGCTCACGAATCCCGCCATGGGCGGAATCCCGATCAGGGAGAGGGCCGCCAGGGTGAAGCACCACATGGTTACCGGCATCCGCCGGCCGATGCCCCGCAGTTGATCCACCCGGGTGCAGTTGGTGGAGAAGATGATGGCGCCCGCCGCCAGGAAGAGCGTATCCTTGGCCAGGGCATGGAAGACCATCTGCAGAAGAGAGGCCTGGACGCCATCCGGCGTCAGCAGCATCAGGCCGAACAGCACATAGGACACTTGGCTCACCGTGGAATAGGCCAGCCGCCGCTTCAGCTGCTTTTCCCGATAGGCCAACATGGACCCCACGAACACCGTGGCCAGCGTCAGCGTCAGCAGCACATACTGGGGCCAGCTGCCCGCCAGAAACTCCGGTCCAAACATATAATAAGTAACCCGGATCACAGCCACCACGCCACCCTTGGTAATGACACCGGAGAGCACGGCTGAGGCTGGGGCCGGCGCCACCGGATGGGCGGCAGGCAGCCAGGACTGCATGGGCATCATGCCCGCCTTGGCCCCGAAGCCAACGATCATCAGACAGTATGCCACCAGCAGCAGCGGCTGGTGCTCTGCAGCCCGGGAGAAATCGATGGCCCCACCCGGCTGAAAATCCGGCACCGTCAAGTAATAGGCGATAAAGAAGTAGCCGGCCAGGGCCATGCCCGCGCCGAATACGGAATACCCCAAGTATTTGAAGCCTGCCCGGCGGGCCGCCGGCGTGGCATTGTGCAGCACCAGCGGCACCGTAATCAGGGACATCATCTCGAAGAACATATACATGGTCACGAAGTTGGCCGCCTGAGCAAGGCCCATCAGTACCCCCAGCGTCATGGTATAAAATCCCATGAACTGATTGCCCTGCCCCGCATGGCGGATGTAGGGTTTTGTGAAGACCACCACCGGCGCCCAGATGCACACTGCCAGCACCATGAAGAACTTGGACAGCCAGTCGCTGTTCAGCACCAAGCCCAAGTCCCCCTGGATGGTCAGCAGCCACAGCCGCTGGGTGGGAATCGTGAAGTTAGCCAGCACCATCACGGCGGTAATCACGATCAGCGTCACCACCAGCCAGTCACGGTAAGTCTCATTTTTCTGCCGGAATACGAAGATCCCGCCGATCAGCGGCACCAGAATAGGCAGCAGCAACAGCATGGGCGCACTCCCTCACAAACAACAAGTCTCAAATCAGCCGGACACCCGCCTCGATCAGGTCTGTGATCGGGTGGTAAAAAATGCCCAGCACAAAAATTCCCACGATCAGGATGGCGGCAGCCGCGGTGAAGGCCCGGTCCGCAGCCAGATCCCCCGGATGCACGTCGGCTAGGACCAGCGCCTCATCCTCCGCCGGGGGCTTCACCCAGATGGCCAGCAGCGCCGGAACATAGTACAGTGCGTTCAGCACCGTGGACAGGGCGATGGTCAGCAGGATCATCGCCGTCATACCGGTGGGCACGGCCGCGCTGGCAAAGTAGAGCTTGGAGACAAAGCCGCCGAACAGGGGGATGCCGATCATGGACAGGGCCCCCACAGTGAAGCCCAAGCCCGCCCCAATGTCCCGGTAGGCGCTGCCCCGCAGGTTCTTCAGGCTCTTGTGGTGGCCGCTGACGGCGGAGAGTCTGCCGGCGCAGAGAAACAGCAGCGGCTTGCAGCAGGCATGGACCAGGATATGGAAACAGGAGGCGATCAGCCCCTCGATGCTCCCCAGGCCCACACCCATGAAGATATACCCCACCTGCGCCACGGAGGAATACGCCAGCATCCGCTTGATATGGTTCTCCCGCATAGCAGCCAGAGAGCCCAGAATCATTCCCAGCAGCCCAAAGGCCAGGATCACGTCGGTGACTCCCAGCTCCACCATCAGCTCCATGGAGAAAACCCGCAGGATCATCACCAGCAGCAGCACGATGTACCCCTTCAGCACCAAGCCGGACAAGATGGCGGAGGACGCTGTGGTGGCGCCGCCGTGGGCATCCGGCAGCCACAGGTGGAAGGGGAACATGGCGCTCTTGACGCCCAGTCCCGCCACCAGCAGCCCTACAGCCACCGTCAGCGGGAGCGTGTAGCTCTCCGAGAGCCGCAGCTCCGCCACTGCCTCCGCCAGAGAGGGCATCAGCAGATAGCCGGTGATGCTGTTCAAAATGGTCAGCCCGATCAGGAACAGCCCGGACCCCACCAGGCTCATGAACAGGTACCGGATGGTGGCGATCAGATTGGGGCCGTTGTCCTTGGCCATCACCAGCGCGCAGGCCGCGATGGTGCTGGTCTCGATGAACACATACCCGGTGAACATGTCGTTGGTGTAGGTCAGTGCCAACAGGGACGCCTCCAGCATGTTCACCATGACAAAGTAAAACTTCTGCTTCTCCGGCAGGATGTCCTGAAACAGGTCCCGCCGCCCGCCCGCCAGAGCAAGGGCCATCACCAGGGAGAACACGGCGGCCAGCAGTGCCTGAAGCGGCCCGCAGTTGATGGCGTTGCCGTACGGCGCCAGAAATCGCCCCATGGCGTAGGTGAAGCTCACTCCCTCTGCATAGGTGTATTCCAGTACCCAGCCGTTCAGCAGCGCGGATGCAGCGCACACTCCGATGGTGATCCAGTAGCTGATCCGCCCGCTGCGGATGGCCGCGGTCACGATGGCCGCCAGGATAGCCAGAAAAATCGAAAAGAAGGGAAAGTTCTCCACAAACGGCCGCATCAGTCGTCCTCCTTCTTGGCCCGCTCCAGCAGCTCCCGCATCTCAATGGTGCCATAGCGGCGGTAGATCCGCTGGATCAACGCCAGGGAAAACGCCGTAATGGACACAGATACCACAATGCCGGTCAGCACCAGGCCGCTAGGGATCGGATTGATGTACAGCGGGTCGAAGCCCCGGTCCCCCACGATGGGCGCGACGCCCCCGTCAATATACCCCAGCGAGGCCAGCAGCAGGAAGACGGCCGAGTCCATGATGTTGAATCCGATCACCTTGCGCAGCAGATTCTGCTGCAGCATCAGATTTGTGAAGCCGATGCCAAACAGGATGACAGCAGTGACCGCGTAGCGGTTCTGGATGATCTCCTCCAGCATTCTCTTCTCCGCCTCCTCTCAGATCTCTCCCCTGGAAAACAGGGCGTAGAATCCATATACGGTGCAGGCCACCACCAGCCCCACCGCCAGGTCGATCAGCAGGATCATCCCGGTGAGGTAATTGGGCAGGCCGTTGGCCCCGATGAAGATGTAAACGCCGTACAGCACAGCATACAGCAGCAGACCGAAGGTCCGCACCGCGCTGTACCGCCTCTGGTTCATCAGCACCCGCGTGTGTCCGGGGCCAAAGGCAGCGGAAAACAGGATCAGTCCCGCCCCCAGGATAGTCCCGCCGGAAAACCCGCCGCCCGGCGACGTCTCGCCGTTCAGCAGCACATAGATGGCAAAAAGGAAAATAAAAGGAAGCAGCACCCAGGCCACCTGCTTGAGGATCAGGTCAGAGCGGCCCTGCACGGCGGTCTCCTCCCGCTCCATCTGCTGGAGCTCATGCTCGCTGGTGTTCTTCCGGTCCCGCAACAGCAGGATCATCACCGCCGACACCGCCAGAAACAGCACGCAGCTCTCCCCCAAAGTATCGAAGCCGCGGTAGCCGATAATCATGGCCGTCACCACGTTCTCAGAGCCCGTCTCCTCTTCGCTGTGCTCCAGATATCGCTCCGCCACCTCGTTGTTGATGGGGTTGTCTTCCTGGCCGAATCCGGGCATGTTCATCACTGTGGTGAACAGGATAATTCCCAGCGCCACGCAGATCACCGCCGCGGCGATGGGATACCAGTTGAAAAACTTCCGCAGCCGGTCCTTTTCCCGCCGCTCGAACTCCTCCTCTGACGGGCGGAATTCCCGGTGGGGGCGCTGCTCCATGACGAACAGTGTCCGGTCCTTGGGCTCCCGATCTCCGTCCACCCAGGAGATAAACTGTTTCAGCCGGTCCGGCTGCTCCTCTTTTTTACTCATCCCGTGTCCCCTTCAGCGCGTGGATCTTCTTCAGCGTCAGGAAAAAGAGGATGCTGGTCACACCGGCGCCCACAGCCGCCTCCGTAATGGCCAGATCCGGGCTCTGGAGCAGGCTCCACAGCACCGCCATCATCAGGGACAGCGCCATATACACGATTACCGATGCCAGCAGCCGCTTGCACAGCGGCGCTGCAATAGCACACACGATCACCCCGACCAGCAGGATGTATTCCAGAACGATCATCGTACCTCCACCTCGCATTCCTTTTCCAAATCCGGGACTGTGGATACCTCCATCTCCGCGACCAGATGGCTGCACACCGGACTGGTCAGCCATAAAAACACAAAGATCAGCAGCGTCTTTGCGGCGGACAGGGACCAGCCGTGCAGCAGCATCAGCCCGATCAGAACGCAGAAGATACCCAGGGAGTCCCCCACTGCGGCGGCGTGCATCCGGTTGAGCACATAATCGAACCGGAACAGCCCCAGCACAGCGGAGAAAAACACGAACAGGCCGAACAGGAAACATGCCAGCCCGGCTGCGGTCACCAGATTATCGATCATGGGCGTTTCCTCCCGTCTTCTCCCGCTCCGGGCGTTTCCGCCGCCGGGCCGCCACCAGACGGGAGACCACCACCACCGCCAGAAAGCTGATCAGCGTCTTGCGCAGACTGATGAATTCCCGCCGTGCCAGATAATCGTAAAGATGGTATAAAATCAACAGAATGCCCGCGTACAGAAACGCCGAAATCCAGTCCTTCATGCCCAGCGTATAGAAAATCGGCACAAAAGCTGCAATCCGCACCGCTTCATGC
>ERZ833963.2484-NODE-2484-length-17466-cov-24.251450_pt1 | contig 17466 bp, 9 predicted proteins | sample MGYA00519693_ERZ833963 | MGnify/ENA primary metagenome ERZ833963 (study PRJEB31850, sample SAMEA3708748) | human gut metagenome | biome: human gut; feature: human-associated habitat; material: faeces | place: China | collected 2014 ... | reverse complement strand
AAGTCGAGCGCAGAAGCAAGCGTCAGCTTGATTATGCCGAGACGGAGTATCTAAGGCGTCAGCCAAAGTACGAAAAGTCGGGCGCAGAAGCAAGCGTCAGCTTGATTATGCCGAGACGGAGTATCTTCGGCATCGGCCAAAGATACGAAAAAGTCGGGCGCAGAAGCAAGCGTCAGCTTGATTCTACCGAGACGGAGTATCTAAGGCGCAGCCAAAGATACGAAAAAGTCGGGCGCGAAAGCAAATTTATTTGCATTTTGCCGGGCGCGAGTATCCGAGGCGTCAGCCAAAGGCGGATGAGCCGGAGGCAAAAGCAAGCTCGTTCGCAATTTTGTCCGGAGAGCGTATCTGCGGCGCTGCCTGAATAACGGAGAAATCGGAAAAATAGGGTGCTCGGCCGAAAAAAACGGTATCATTTTGTTGTGTCGTCGAGCATGGTTTGTCGTCTTTCGGCAAAACCGGAAGGCGACAGCCCGCAGCCGGCGGAGAATATCATCGGCTGCGGGCTGAAAGTTTGAAGAGAATACCTCCGGGAAAAGTCGGTTTCCGTCCGTTTCGGGAGTTCGTCTGCATCGGGGAGGATTTTACGAAATGCTCCGAGGGCGTTCGTCACGAACGCCCTCGGAGCAGATGAGACGGGTACCCTGCGGGTTTCGCGCGTACCGGCCGGCTCAGTCGAGAAAGCCCTCTTCGACGAGACGTTGCCGCACCTTGACCCAATTGACGAACGGGCGTTTGATGCCGTCTTCGAACTTGATCGGGCATCCCAGCGCGCTGTCGTCGATGTAGAGGTCGGCGAAGACCTTGGGCGAGTCGGTCCACTCCCGCTGTGCGGGGTTCTCGTTGACGGCGTAGAGCGGAATGTCGTTGCGGGCGAACCATGCTACGGCGTCGTCGAGCAGTCTCCCGCTGCGCATCGTGTAGAGAATCACCCGGCAACCGTTGCCGATCAGTTCCCGCAGCACGGGAACGGCGCCGATGTCGTTGCCGATATGGGGGTAGGCGTGCGTAACGACCGTACCGTCGAAGTCGACGGCGATAATTGCATCCCGGATAGCCATTGCGGTATTACTTTTTATCGTTCAGACCCAAGAAATCTTTCAGCCGTTGCGTGAGGTTGTAGCGGCTGTCGATGACGGCCGAGGACTTTTGGCTCTCGTCTTCGCCGTAGCCGTATCCATAGCCGTAACCATACCCGTATCCGTAGCCATATCCGTAACCGTATCCGCGGCGTGCGCCTCCGGTCGAACCGTTGAGCACGATGCTCATGTTGTGGAATTTCTTCTCGCGGTAGAGTTTTTCGATGTCGGGCAGCTGCCGGCGGTCCAGCAGTCCTTCGCGGATCACGTAGATCGTCAGGTCGGCCAGGCGGTCGGTAATCAGCGCGTCGGCCACGGCCATGGCGGGCACGCTGTCGATGACGACGTAGTCGTAGCGTTTGCGCAGGTCGGCCATGAATTCGTCGAACTTCTCCGACAGGAGCATTTCGGCCGGGTTGGGCGGTTGCAGACCGGCGAAGATGATGTCGAGATTCTCGTGCAGGCCGCTCTGGAAGACGATGTCGTTGAGGTTGGCGATCGTTCCGGAGATGTAGCCCGATACGCCGTTTCGGTTGTCGCGTTGACCCATCTGTTTGGAGAGGGTGCGGCGGCGCAGGTCGAGGTCGACGATGACTACCTTCTTGTCGGCCAGGGCGAGCGTCATGGCCAGGTTCGTCGTGACGAAGGTCTTGCCCGCATGGGGATTCGACGAGGTGACCATGATGATCTGCAACTTACCCGACTTGACGCTCATGAAGCCCAGGTTCGAACGGATCAGCCGGAATGCCTCCGAGACGCTGTCGCGGCCGTTGTCGCGCACCACCACCGATCCCTGCCGGGTCGAACCGTGGTATTCGGGGATGTCGCCGAGGAACGGAATGCTCAGTTTGTCCTCGATGTCCTTGCGGCCGCGGATGGTGGTGTCGAGAATTTCCATCAGGTAGATGATGCCGAACGGCGTGGCCAGACCGAACAGCAGTGCGATGAAGAGGATGATGACCGAGCGGGGCGCCACGGGGGTGCTGCTGCCGTAGGCCGGATCGATGATTCGGGCGTTGTTGTCGGCGATGGCCTTGGTCAGTTCATTCTCCTCGCGTTTGTTCAACAGGTAGAGGTACAACTCCTCCTTGATGCGCTGCTGTCGGGTATTGTCGAGCAGTTCGGTGCTCTGGCGGGTCGCCGAAGCGATGCGCGTGCGGGCGAGGCTCTCCTCGCGGCGGATGTTGTTCAGCTGGATTTCGAGCGTCGAGATATGCGATTGGAGCGAGGCGATGATCGCCCGCCGCAGCGCGGCCAGCTCGCTGTCGAAATCCTGGATGACGGGGCTGTTGCTCGATGCGTTGCCGGCGAGTTTGTCGCGGCGGAGCATCAGCTCGTTGTAGTTCTTGATCTGGTCGGAGATCGACACGTTGGTGATGGCGACGTTGGCCGGGATCAGGTCGCGCAGCTTGGTGTCGTTGAGCAGATAGTCGCGTATGTACTGCGCCATGCTGATCTGGTTCTCCACCGAAAGACCTGCGGTTTTGAATTGCGAACTCTCGGTCAGGCTTTGCGTGGCCTGCGCCGTGATGTCGTACATCTCGTTGTCTTTCTTATAGGTAGAAATCTTGCGGTCTACGGCGTCCAGCTCCGAACCGATGATGCGCAGCCGCTTGTCGATGAAGTCGGCCGTGTAGTCGGCGATACGGTTCTTGTCGTTGATCGACTCGTCGTTATAGCGGGCGATGAGCGTGTTGATGACGTCCTCCGCACGGCGGGGAATGTTGTCGTCGAGCGAAATGGAGATGGCGTTGGCCTGCTTCTCGACCAACTCGATGGCGATTCGCTTGTTGTAACCCGAGGCCACGCTGCTCACGATCTGTTTGCTCACCGAAATCGGGTCGCCGAGGTAGTCGTCGGACATGTAGAGCGTCGGCGTCACGACGAGCAGTCCGCACGGCGTGGTGATCGTGTCGTTGAACCGCCCCGTCATCTCGACCTCGTAGATCTCCGAATCCTTGTCCTTGTCGGAATCGGCCGAGGTGCGGTTGACGAACTTCGTGAGCGAGAACTTCTCGTTGTCGACGGGGGTCAGTTCGAACGCCAGCGCCTGCCGCTCGTTGTCGTCGATGAAGGTGACGTCGATCGGCGAACGGCGGTAGAGGTTCTCGGTGCGCAGCCCGTGTTTGACGACGTAGTTGACGTGCAGGTTGAGCCGCCGTACCACTTCGGTCATCAGGTTGCGCGATTTGAGCACGATGATCTCGTTGTCGACGTTGCGGCGTGCCGTGGCTCCCAGCAGGTCGCCGAAGGCGGCGATATCCGTTTCGCTGCCCTTCTTGCCGTCCTTGATGAGGATCGTAGCCGTGCGGTTGTAGACTTTCGGCGCCGTGTAGATATAGAAAAGCGCGCACGAAAGGCAGACGACCGTCGACAACAGGAACCAGAACCAGTTGCCGATGACCATTTGTATGAGGTCGTGGATCGAGAAGTTGATGCTGTCCTCGTTCCCTTCCGCAGGGACGTTGTTTACATTGCGATTTTCTTCCATGAAAAACTGGCGATTATTAGCGGGTGATGGTGACGAGGAGCGTCGCCACGGAGACGGCTACCGAAACGAGCGAGATGTAGAACGAACGGTTCTGGTTGATTTCGCCCGCCTGCGCCTTGTATTTGTTCGGCGTGACGTAGACGACGTCGTCCTGTTGCAGATAGAAGTAGGGCGACGTGAGGATGTCCGGGTTTTTGAGGTCGAAATAGTGCACCGTCCTCATGCCGTTCTCTTCGCGGATCAGCGCCACGTTCTCGCGCTGGCCGTAGATCGTCAGGTCGCCGGCCATGGCCAGGGCGTCGAAGAGCGAGATGCGGTCTTTGGTGATGGAGAACTGTCCGGGGCGGGCGACCTCGCCCAGGACGGAGAATTTCACGTCGGCGAACTGGATGATGACGATCGGGTCGTGCACCATCCCGTTTTCGCGGATCGTGTTTTCGATCTTTTTGGCAAGCTCGTTGCGCGTGAGTCCGTCGCAATCGATCTCGCCGATGATCGGCAGCTGGATTTTGCCCTCTTTGTCGACGGTGAGGATTTGGAGGTTTCCGTTCGAGGAACTCGAATAGGAGGAGAGTCCGTTGAGCGAGTTGTAGGAGGATGCCGCATTGAACGGGGCTGCCAGTTCGGGGTCCTTGCTGTTGATGGTCACCGTGAGCCGGTCGAGCGGTTTGATGCGGATCTGGTAGTCCTGTTCGATGGCGGTCGGAATGTCGGTCTGTACCTGCTGGATGTAGGCCGCGCGTTTGTTGGTGGCGCACGATGCCAGCAGCAATGCGCCGAGTATGAAAATCCCGAGATGTTTCATGGGTTTTATGTCGACTTAATCTTTAATGTTTTGAATGGTTGCGCAAAGATATTACTTTTTTTCCGATAATCCGCCGCGGGAAGGGTTGAAAAGTAAAATATTTCGGATGTTGCCGAATTTTCCTATTTTTGCGGTCTGAATCGGATAAAAATGGACGAAACGACACATATTCCGCATCCCGCATGGAGTTATCCTGCGGTGATCTATGAATTGAACGTGCGGCAGCTGACGCCCGAAGGGACTTTCGCCGCCGCCGAAAAACATCTCCCCCGCCTGCGCGAGCTGGGCATCGACGCCGTGTGGCTGATGCCGATCCACCCGATCGGCGAGACGAACCGCAAGGGGACGCTGGGCTCCTACTACGCCGTGCGCGACTACTGCGGCGTCAATCCCGAATTCGGGACGATGGCCGATTTCGACCGCTTCGTGTCGACGGCGCACGGACTGGGGCTGAAAGTGCTGCTCGACTGGGTGGTCAACCACACGGCGCGCGACGCGCGGTGGGTGACCGAGCGTCCGGCCGACTGGTACGAGCGCGACGCGGCGGGCGAGCCGGTCGTGCCCAACGGCTGGGACGACACGGCCAAGCTCAACTACGCCAACCGCGCCGTGTGGCAGGGGCAGATCGACGCCATGCGCTTCTGGCTCGCGGAGCACGGCGTGGACGGGTTCCGCTGCGATATGGCCATGCTTGTGCCCACGGCCTTCTGGCAGGAGGCTGCGGCGCAGCTGCGCGAAGTGAAGCACAATCTCTTCATGCTGGCCGAAGCCGAGCAGGCGGATCTTTTCGACCGTGCGTTCGACGCCTGCTATGCGTGGGAGTTCCACCATATCGTCAACGACATCGCGCAGGGACGCCGCCGCGTGTGGGACCTGCGCAACTACCTTTACGCCGACCGCGACCGTTATCCGCGTTCGGCCATGCGGCTGATGTTCACCTCCAATCACGACGAGAATTCGTGGAACGGCAGCGAGTTCCGCCGGCTGGGCGATGCGGCCGGAATCATGGCCGCGCTGACGTTCGTGCTGCCGCAGTCGATGCCGCTCGTCTATACGGGGCAGGAGTTCGGCTACGACCATTCGTTCGCCTTCTTCGACCGCGATCCGATGGTCGATCCCCGTCCGGGGCGCTTCACGGAGCTGTACCGGCTGCTGTGTCTGTTGAAGCACCGCAACCGCGCGTTGCAGGCGGGCGAGCGGGGCGGTTCGTTCGTCGAGATCGAGAACAACGCCAAGGATTGCCTGATGACTTTCGTGCGCGAGGTGGAGGGCAACCGCGTACTCTGCGTGATGAACCTCTCGCCCTATACGATCCACGCCGATTTCAATACGGGCATCTATCAGGGCGAATACGCCGATGCGCTGACGGGCAACCGGATCGTCGTGCCTTATCGCGTCGAGCAGGATATGGCGCCGTGGAGCTACCGGATTCTGATTCGGGAGTGATCCGGTCCGGGGCTTGTCGGGAGGGGTGCGGCGAAAGCCGGCGTTTTCCTGTGGCGGCGTAACGATTCGTTCGGGCAAACCTCTTGCCGGAACGAATCTTTTTTGCTACCTTTATACCCGTTTGGCAAACTGTATACGCTGACCTATGGATACCGACCGATACGACATTTTCCTGAGCTACCGCCGCCGAGGCGGCTTCGAGACCGCGAAACATCTTTTCGACCTGCTGACGCGCGACGGTTACAGTGTCAGTTTCGATATCGATACGCTCCGTGCGGGCGACTTCGACACTACACTGCTGCGGCGTATCGACCAGTGCACGGACTTCATCCTGATTCTCGATCGGGAGGCCTTCGACCGCACGCTCGACCCCGCGTTCGACCGCAACAAGGACTGGATGCGCATCGAGTTGGCCTATGCCCTCGACAAGGGCAAGAACATCATCCCCGTGATGTTGAGCGGGTTTACCGAGTTTCCCGACAATCTGCCTGCGGACATCGCCGCCGTCGAGCGCAAGAATGGCCCGAAGTACGACCAGTACTATTTCGACGCTTTCTATGCGAAGCTGCTGCGCTTTCTCGATTCCCGCCCGGTCGAGCGGGCTGCGGCGCCCTTCGGCGAGCCTGCCGCCGGAAGTTCGACGTTGAAGATCAAGAGCGACACGGATTGCCGCATCTTCGTCGACGACGAGGAGCGGGGCACGGCCCGCGCGGGGTCGCTCTTCCGCCTGCCGCTGCGGGGCGGGAGCTATCTCCTGCGGTTCGTGAGCGTCGAAAACCCCGCCGATGCGGTCGAGCAGACATGGCGTATCGAGAAGGATGTCGAAGAGTTGTACGTCGTGGCATTGGCGCCCGTCCGGCGGCAGCGCGAGGAGCGGGAAAAACGGGAAGCAGCAGCCCGTGCTGAGGAGGAGCGCCGGCGCCGCGAAGCCTATCTGCTGCAACTGCCCGACGAACGATTCGTGACGTTCAAGGATAACAGTGGCAAATACGGTTTTTCAGATCGGGAGAATAGCGAACTTCTGATTCCTGCTAATTACGGTTATGCCTACTCTTTCAGCGAGGGTTTGGCGAAGGTTAAGAAGGATGGGAAATTGGGTTATATCGACAAGTCGGGCAAGACGGTGATTCCTTTGATTTACAATGACGCAGGTCCTTTCCGCGTGGGTTTGGCGTGTGTCCAGAAGGACAGAAAATGGGGTTATATCGATAAGTCGGGCAAGACGGTAATTCCATTTATTTACGATGACGCATACTCTTTCCGCGTGAATTTGGCGTACGTCAAGAAGGACGGAAAATCTGGCTATATCGACAGGTCGGGCCGGTGGGTGAAGGATGCCTGACACCCGTGTAGAGCGTATCGATGGGCGGAGACATCCGGCGTTTTCCGGTGTCGGAGCAGGGGGCGGCATCGGAATTGTACGCGAGGCTTGGCGGTTCGGAAAATTCGAGCTATCTTTGAGACGATGATACGCAATCTCCTCCTGTTGGTCTGCCTGTGCGCGTGGCTGCCCGCCGCGGCGCATCCCTACGCGGTGGAACAGATCGAAAACGTGCAGTCGGCCGACCGTACGCGCTTCACGTCGAATCCCGACGGGATCCTTTCGCAGGCGGCCGTGGCGCGCATCGACTCGATCTGCTACGGCCTGCGCCAGCGCGGTGCGGCGCAGGTGGCCGTGGTGGCCGTCGACGCCATTGCGGGCGGCGATCCCTTCACGTTCGCCTACGAGCTCTTCTCGAAGTGGGGCGTCGGCCGCCGCGAGGACAGCAACGGCGTGGGCATCCTGCTTGTGAGGGAGCAGCGCGAAATCCGCTTCGTGACGGGGCGCGGCGTCGAGGGCGTGCTGCCCGACGCGCTTTGCAAACGCATCCAGACGAATTATATGTTGCCCGCCTTCCGCGAAGGCGACTACGACCGCGGCATGGTGCGCGGCGTCGAAGCCGTGGCGGCCGTGCTCGCGGGCAGCGAACTCGAAACGGGCGTGCCGGACGCCGTTCCGCAGGAGGACGACACGCCCTGGTGGGTGATCGCGCTGATCGTAGGCGGATGCGTCGCCGTGCCGCTGGTGGCCGTCGTGCGTATGCTGCGCTGTCCGCGCTGCAAGCGGTGGTTCGCGCTGCGGTCGCAGGGCGAGCGGATCGTGCTGCGTGCCGAGGGGTGGCGCATGGTCGAACAGACGCTCGTCTGCCGCCGTTGCGGCGAGACGATCCGGCGTCGCCGCAGGGAAGCCGACGGCAGCGACATCGGCGGCCGCGGCGGCGGAATGTGGATCGGAGGCCGGGGTCTCTTCGGCGGAGGTTTCGGCGGAGGACATGCGGGCGGCGGCTTCGGGGGCGGCAGCTTCGGAGGCGGCGGTGCCGGTTCGAAATGGTGAAAAGCAAAAAAGCGGCGGGCAGGTTAGTAACCTTGTCCGTTCGTCCGTATTAATTAACGTATTTAACAACGAAAACGAACCTTTTCGTTAGGCCGAGCGCCGAGCCGCACTTGTGCGGGCTATGCCGAGGCGAGAAAAGGAGCATGAAAGTGAACAACATGAAAAAGAGTCTTTGGATTGTCCTTGCGGTCGTTGCGGTGCTCGCCGTCTGGGGGTATTCGGTCTACAACGGCCTGGTCGAAAAGGAGGAGGCCGTACACGGTGCGTGGTCGAACGTCGAGACGCAGTATCAGCGCCGCTCCGATCTGATTCCCAATCTTGTCAATACGGTGAAGGGGTATGCCGCCCACGAGCAGCAGACGCTCGCGGCGGTGGTCGATGCGCGTTCGAAGGCGACTTCGATGAATGTCGACGCCGACGACCTGACGCCCGAACGGCTGGCGGCATTCCAGCAGGCGCAGGAGGGCGTGCGTTCGGCGCTGGGGCGTCTGATCGCCGTCGCCGAGAACTATCCCGATCTGAAAGCCAACAGCAATTTTCAGGAGTTGCAGGCGCAGTTGGAGGGGACGGAGAATCGCATCGCCGTAGCCCGCACGGCCTTCAACGAGAAGACGCAGGCCTACAACGTCGCCGTCCGCCGTTTTCCGGCCAATCTGGTGGCGGGAATACTCTCGTTCGGGCAGAAACCCTATTTCGAGGCGGACGACAGCGCTGCGCAGGCGCCCGAAGTCGCCTTCTGATACGACAAACTACTAACCCTGATTCGATATGAAACGATTTTTTCTGTTGACACTGGCCTCGGCGGCGCTTCTCGGCGCTTCGGCCGCACCGGTCAAAACCTATGAAGTGAAGAGTCCCGACGGTCGTCTGGCCCTCGTGCTCACGGCAGGCGAACGGCTGAGCTTTACGGTCGCCCGCGACGGGGAGACGCTGGTCGCCCCCTCCGAAATGGCGCTGACGCTCTCGACGGGCGAGGTGCTGGGCGAGTCGCCCCGGGTGCGCTCGGCACGGCGGCGTGCGGTGACCGAGACGATCGACGCGCCGCTCTACCGCCAGAGCCGTTTCGATGCGGCCTACAACGAACTCGACCTGCGCCTGCGCGGCGATTACGGCATCCTGGCCCGCGCCTACGACGACGGCGTCTGCTACCGCTTCTATACGGAGCGCGACGGCGAGCTGACGATCGTCGACGAGACGGCGCAGCTCAATTTCGAGGGCGATCCGTCGGCCTACATTCCCTATTCCAAAACGGAGATTCCGATGCGGACGTCGTTCGAAAATACCTACGAGTACGCGCCGCTGAGCAAGTTCCGGACGCAGACGGTGGCCTTCATGCCGGTGCTTGTCGATCTGGGAGAGCGGGGTTACGTGCTCTACACCGAATCGGACGTCGAGGCCTATCCGGGCGTCTACCTTACCTACGACAAGGAGGCCAAGGGGTTTGCGGCCCGTTTCGCGGAGTGCCCGACCGAGACGTCGCTGACCAAACGCTTTCAGGACGTCGTGGAGCGGAGTGCCGACTACATCGCCCGCGTCGACGGCCGGCGCAGCTATCCGTGGCGCATTGTGGCCTACGCCGCGACGGCGACCGAACTGCCCGTGAACGACATGGTCTGGCAGACGGCCGAAGCGAGCCGCGTGGCCGACGCCTCGTGGGTGCGCGACGGCAAGATCGCATGGGACTGGTGGAACAACTGGGGCGTCTACGGCGTCGATTTCAAGTCGGGCATCAATACCGAAACCTATAAGTATTTCATCGATTTCGCCGCCGCCAACGGCATCGAGTACGTGGCGCTCGACGAGGGATGGGGCGTGCGCGACGGCGACGTCATGCACGTCGTGCCGGAGATCGACCTGCCGGAGATCGTCTCCTACGCCCGCGAGAAGAAGGTGGGCATCATCCTGTGGGTGGTGGCCAAGGTGCTCGACGACAAGCTCGAGGAGGCGTGCCGCTACTATTCGGAGCTGGGCGTCGCGGGCTGGAAGGTCGACTTCATCGACCGGCAGGACCAGGCGGCCGTGGAGCGTGTCTACCGCATCGCCGACGCTGCGGCGCGCTACCGCATGATCGTGGATTTCCACGGCGTCTACAAGCCCACGGGGTTGCAGCGCACCTATCCCAACGTCGTCAATTTCGAAGGGATCTTCGGGCTGGAACAGCTCAAATGGACGGACAAGACGGACGCCGACATGCCGGCCTACGACTGCACCTTCCCCTTCATCCGTCAGGTGGCCGGCCCGGTCGACTACACGCAGGGGGCGATGCGCAACGCTTCGCGCAAGAATTTCCGTGCGGTCAACAACCATCCGATGAGCCAGGGCACGCGCGCCCATCAGGTCGCGACCTACGTCGTCTTCGATTCGCCGCTGGTGATGCTCTGCGATTCGCCGACGGCCTACGAGAAGGAGCCTGAGACGCTCGACTACATCGTGCGCTTCCCGACGCGCTTCGACCAGACGTTGATTCCCGCCGGCGAGATCGGCCGCTACATCGTCACGGCGCGGCGTGCGGGCGACCGCTGGTATCTGGGTGCGCTGACGAACTGGGATGCCCGCGAGGTGGAGGTGAAACTCGATTTCCTGGGCGACGGCCGGTGGAAGGCGCGCATCTTCCGCGACGGCGTGAATGCCGACCGCTACGGCGAGGATTACCTCTTGGAGGAGCGGACGGTGACGGCGGCCGACAGTCTTGCGATGGCGATGGCCCCCGGCGGCGGTTACGCCGTGCAGTTCGAACGGGTGCAGTAATCTCCGACCGACGATACGAGGAGCGCTTTCGGGTGCTCCTCTTTCGTTTGCGGTACGGGATACAGAAGGGGGGGGCCGTCCGGCGATCGGACGCCCCCCCCCTTGCATTCGTACGGTCGGGTGCGTCACTCCTCGAGCCAGCTGCCCAGCTCGGCGTAGATCTTGTCGGCGATGAACTTCATCGCCTCGGAGCTCGGGTGACACCCCTTGCCCGTGGCGGGATTGTAGTCGTGCTTGGGCATGTAGGTCTGGTCGTTGAAGCCGTTCACGGCGTAGAGGTCGACGCAGCGGGCGCCGTAGTGGCGGGCGATGGCGAGCGTCGAGCGTTCGATGCCCGTCGAGAGGTAGTCGCCGATGATGCAGACGATCTTGACGTCGGGATAACGCTCTTTCAGCAAGCGAAGCAGTTTGATGTAGGCCGTGCAGAAGGTCGTGTCGTCGAGCGCTTCGATCTCGGCGCGCGTCGCGGCCGCGTCGGCTGCGGCGAACAATTCGGCCAGCGCTGCCTCCGACGGTGCCTCGGCGCTTTGGATCGGAATGCCCGGAGCGAGCGGGTCGACGTTGTGCGCGTAGTCGTTCGTGCCGCCGTGGATGAGCACGATATCGGGCTGCCCCACGCCGCCCTGTGCGATGAAGCGGGCGCAGAAGTCGTTGCCGTACCATGCCTGGGAAGCGTAGGCCGGATCGGTCGTGCGGGCGACGGCCGTACCGGAGAAGGAGATGTTGCGCTCGATGCGGGCGTCGGACATCAGGTCGTGGGCCAGCCGGTACCAGTAGGTTTGCGACACGGAGGTCAGATCGTGGTCCGAGGTCGGATAGTGGCATGAATAACCCGACGGTACGAAACCTCGGAAGGTCGAAATCGAGTCGCCTATAACGCTGATGCGCTTGGTCTTGCTCACGGGCAGCAGGGTGGTCATGCCTTCGATGACGGGGTATCCGTCGGCGTCGAGCGTCCAGTTTTTCAGTGTGCGGCCGCAAGTGCCCTCGTAAGCGGCGACAGCGGCATTGAGGTCGGCCAGCAGCGTCGACATCTCTCCGTAGGCCTTGACGGTCGCTGCGTCCGCCTTGGTGAGATTCGAAATTCCCGGACCGGCCTGCGTGCTCGGGTCGAAATAACAATGTTTGAGTGAGGTGATCGTATAGCTGCCGCTGTGGATTTTGGCGTAGATGCCGCCGCAGTAGATGGAGGTCGAGGGTTCGCCGTCGGTCAGGAAGCCGTCGTGGCCGATGGTCGAGTAGAGTCCGTAGAGTTCGGCGGCTGTCGGCGAGCCGTTCTGGAAACCGAGGATACCCGACAGCGTGTTGTTGGCCGAGGGATAACCGCCTGCCTTGCCTACGGTCTTGACGGTTTGGACGCGCGATGCGCAGTTGACGATGTGGGCTTTGCCCGTTCCGACTTGCAGCCAGCCGACCAGACCGGTTGCGAGCGTATAGCCGTTGGAACCGTTGTTGCCCGTCGCCTCGACCTCGCGGCCGGCGTAGATGCTGTTGACGATGTCGACGATGCAGGCCGCGTCGTTGCATTTGGCGTATCCGCAGATACCGCCCACGCTGTGCTGTCCGCGGCAGTTGCCGTAGGCGATGCAGCCGTCGACGGCGGTTTCGCCTTTCGATACGATGTAGCCCACGATACCGCCCACCTGATGCAATGAGGAGCTGACGTCGCCGTAGGCCTGGCAGTTCTCGATGAAACTGTCGCCGTAGGAGGTGATCGAACCGGATATACCGCCTGTATTGTAGCCGTATCCCGTGACGGATTCCCGCGACGTGCAGTTCCGCACGATCGATGTGTGCTCCGCTGTGGCGGTTCCCTGATAGCCGGCGATGCCGCCGACGTTATCGGCTCCGAATACCATGATGTCGGTTTCGCAATCTTCGACGACGGCTGTCATATTGCTTCCGTCGTCGGCGTTTTCCTCGTTGGCTTGCAGCGCCCCGACGATGCCGCCCGTGTGATCGCCCTTCGACGAGAGCGAGGCCGAGGCAGCGATCGTGCAGCCGGAGATCTTGCCCGAAGTGAGATGTCCCGCGATTCCGCCGACATAATTGCCGTTGTAGGCCGACGCTTTGCCGCCCACCGTACAGTTCTCTATCGTCGAATTGTGACGGGCGCGGCCGACGATGCCGCCGAGGAAGTGAGTTTCGGCATCGATCGTGGCCGCGGCGTCGACCGTGCAGTCCGATATCTTCGTCCCGCTCGTGTAGCCGGCCATGCCGCCGATCTGTGCCAGCGCGCGAATAGAGCCTTTCAACGTGCAGCCTGCGATCTCGGAGTCGAGCGCGTAGCCGATGATACCGCCGACGTCGCTGACGGCATATCCGTCGAACTCCGTTTCGGCCGTTCCGACGAGCGATCCTTCAAACGTGCAGCCGCGGATCACGCTTTGTTTCGCCACGCCGGCCACACCGCCTGCATGGAGTCCGGAAGCCGAGTATTCGCACTCTTCGAGATGGATGTCCTTCACGGTCGCTCCGTCCAGATAACCGAACAGACCGCAGGCGCCGGATTCGCAGTTTGTCAGCGTGAAATTGCCGATCGTGTGGCCTCCGCCGTCGTAAACGCCCCGGAACGGCGATTGTTCGCTGAGTCCGATCGGTTGGATCGCGATCTGAGCCATGTCGATGTCGGCAATTTGGAGGTAATGTTTGTCGGCGAATTCGGCGTATTCGCCGCCGTCGCTGTTGCAAAGAGCGATCAGTCGTTGCAGGTCTTCTGCCGTCGCCACCTGATAGGGGGCTTCGGCGGTTCCTTCGCCGTTCCAGCCGTCGATGGATTCTCTGGCTGCGGTCGAAAGGTTTATGCTCGCATCGTAGCAGGCGTTACGTTTCATTTCGCATTGGAACGGCTGCGTGTACACGGCTTTTTCGGTGGTTACGGAGAGGGTCCCGTCGTAGGTGCCCGGAGCGAGTATCATGTAAATGTCTTTGGCGCTCGCCTGCGACGACGGGACGGCGTAAGGAATGGAGAGCTGGGTTTTTGCCGTGCGGGAGGCGAGTCCTGTCACGATCAGCGACGCCTCGTCACTCAGCCCGGTCAGATCCAGTTTAAACGCACCGGCCATCGGCGTATTCTCGTCGGCGAAAGCGATCGATTGCACCTTCTCGTCTCCGTACTGTCCGTCTGCGAAGACCTTTGCGCGCAGAATTCCTCCCAGCACGTGCATTTGCAGGGCGGGTATCTCAGAGAGGGACTCGGCGTCGAGTCTTTGCGGATAGGAGACCATTGGCAGGTTCGCGATGTCGAATGCGCCGGCTTCGGACTGCGACTGTACGGCAGCGATCGACAGCGCCACGTTTTTCGCATCGTTGGACGAATTGTCTTTCGTGTAGGGAAAATAGGCATGGAGCTTGTCGCCGGTTTCGGCGCGGTTGACGTGGAATGCGATCGAGCTTGTGCCATCGTTCGTTGTGACGGAGGCTTCGGCATTGAGCGTCGGTGCCGACGATACGGCGTAGACTCCGATCCTGTCGCCGCTTTCCCACGAGTGTCTGTCGTCCGTCGACGATCCGAGAGCCGCCGTCAGGTCGGATTCGACGATGCAGGTCAGGTCAACGCCTCCGCTTTTCGGTTGTTCGACGGGGGCGTCGTCCGTGCAGGCACCGAGTGCCAGTGCCAGCGTCGCAGAACAGGCGAACAGCCTTCCGATAAGACCGCTCCGGCGTTTTGCTGTCCGGACGGTCTTGTTTCGGAAGTTCTCTCTGCGAACGTCGTGTCTGTCGCTGCCGACCGTCGTGTGGCGGATTCCTGCCGTGTAGTCGGGCTTTTTGATCTCTTCTCGTTTCATAAATTTGTAGTTTGAGGTTCGATGTGTCGAAAGGTTTTCATTATGAATATACACGCCGGCGGATAAAAACACCTAAGAACGAGGCGGGATTTTTCGACGATCGCGAACGGAATCGGCCGGAAAACGACACACGGGAGCTTTTCAGAAAAACTCCCGTGCAGTTTCGGTTTCCGATGTCGGCTTCTTTTACATCCGCCCCTTTTCGTCTCCGGCGCCGCTCTCGACCTTGCGGGCCTTGAACGACTTGCCGGTCTTGAAGTTGTAGTTGACCGTCAGTACGAAGCGGCGGGGCTGCCAGTCGTTGGATACCCGCAGGTCGCGTACGAAGGTTTCGGTCTCGGCCACGAACCGCTGCGAACGGTCGAAGAGGTTCGCTACCTGCGCCGTGAGTGTCAGACGGTTGTCCAGCAGGCGTTTTTTGAGGCTCAGCGTCACGCTGTGGTAACTCTTCATGTCGAGGTTGGCCTGCCGGAAGCGGCTCATGGCGTAGTATTCGGCTTCGATGAAGAACTTGCGCGGCAGCGTGAAGGTCGTCGCGGCGTTGGCGAAGGCGGCCCACGTCGTTCGCAGCGGTGCGTCGGCGGTGATGCGGTCGCGGCGGCAGATGCCCGTGAGGTTGGCGTTGAGCGTCCACCACTTCGTGAGTTGCAGGGGAATATTCGCCGCGGCGAAGTATTGCTCCGTGCGGTCGAGGTTCTCGAAACGCAGGTTGGTGATCGATGCGTCGGCGGCGTCGCTGCCGAAGACCTGCGCGATCTCGTCGTGGTGGAGTTGGGCGCCGGCGCTGAGCGAATACTTTCCGGCGAAGACGGCCGTGAGCGAGAGGTTGTCGGTGTAGGCGGGCAGCAGGTCGGGGTTGCCCGACTGGTAGGTGTAGTCCGAAATCTGCATTCGCATCGGGTTGAGCGCCCAGAAGCCCGGCCGCGAGATGTTGCGGGCGTACTGCGCCGTGAGCGACCACAGTCCCGCCGCATCGAACGCATAGGTCAGGTTGGCGTTGGGAAAGAGGCTGAAATAACGCTGGCGCACGTCGCTGCCGTAACCCGTGGTGCGGGTATATTCGCCGCGCAGCCCCGCCACGACGTTCCAATGCCCCTTTTTCAGCGTCGCGGCGGCGTAGGCGGCCGTGATGTGTTCGGTATAGTCGGTGACGTAGCTGTACGCGTCGAGCGTCTCCCACCCCTCGGGGCGGAGGTAGCGGTAGAGCGCTTCGTTGTGCATGTCGTTGTAGGTGTACTTCGCGCCGGCGCGCAGCTGCCACGCCTCGCCGAGTCGCTTTTCGAGTGCGGCGTTGAGCGCCGCCACGTTGTAAAGCCCTCGCGTGCGGTCGTCGTAGGTCGAGTCGCGCACGATGCCGGCGGCGGTCGAGCGGACGAAACTGTCGTTGCCGTGGCGGCGGTTGTTGCGGCTGTAATCGGCCATGACTTTGAGCGTCGAGCCGAGCGTGTCGATGCGCCAGATGTAGTTGAAGGTGGCCGAGAAGGTATTGACGCGCTCCGAACCGTCGTAGAGGCTTTCGTTGCGGGTCAGCCGCTCCGCTTCGCGGAAGTCGGTCGACGAGCGGTTGGGCGAGCGGTCGCGGTCGATGTAGAAGTCGGCCTCGGCGCCGATGCTGTGCCGTTCGGAGATGTCGAAGATCGCGCCGGCGCGTCCGCCGCCGCAGTTGTCGCGGCCCCGCATTTCGGAGGAGGCGTCGAGCAGTGCGCCGCCCGCACGGTATTCGGTGTGTTCGGCGGTTTTCGTGACATGCAGCGGCACGACGCTCGCCCAGCCCGAAGCGTTGAAGGTCCAGCGTCCTGCGTGGCCGTTGAGCGAGAGCGAGGGGTTGTAGCCTTCGATCTGCCGGCTCTGGCGCGTCGAGAACGAAAGGTCACCCGTGAGCCCGTTGTCGCGCTGGCGGCGGAGCGTGATGCGAATGATGCCGGCCGCCGAGTCGGCGTCGTAGTCGGCACCGGCCTGCGGGATGACCTCGATGCGCTGGATCTCCTCCGATTTCAGCCCGCGCAGGTAGTTGAGCAGCTGCTCGGTGGACATGCGCACTTCGCGGTCGTTGATGTAGACCTTGACGCCCGATGCGCCGTTGATGGCGATCTTGTCGTCGGTGAGCCAGACGCCGGGCGCCTGTTTGAGCAGTTCGGTGCCGTCCTTGCCGAGCGCGACGGGCGAGCCTGCGATCTCCATGACGAACCGGTCGGCTTCGCGGCGGACGAGACTGGTCTTGACGACCACCTCCTGCATCTCGACCGACGCGGGATGCAGTACGAATTCGCCCAGATCGCCCGGCGTATCGACGTCGCGTGTGAGCGTTTCGTAGCCGAGGTATTGGATCGTCAGGCGGTACCGGCCGGCCGGGACTTTGAGCGAGAACGACCCGTCTGCCGCGGTTGCCGTACCCGCCAACTGCGTTTCGGCGTCGAGCAGCACGACCGTGGCGTAGGCGACGGCCGTGCCGTCCGGATCGACGACCCGTCCCGTCGTCGGGGTTTGACGGGCGGCCGAGGCGTCGACGGCGAGGGCGGCGAAGAGCAGGAGCAGCGGCATACGGAGGAGATACTGTTTCATTTTCCGGTGGTTGTGTGTTTCGATTGCTATTTTACGCTGCAAATATATATATAAACGAATATAGTTTGTATTGCAAAGTAGTGATTTTTTCAAAATATTTTTGTCACCTATTTTAAAAGTGCGGAAGAGGTGCGCCGGAAACGGCGGCGGTGCGGCGCGTATTGCGGCGGGGG
>ERZ833963.2482-NODE-2482-length-17475-cov-10.443915_pt1 | contig 17475 bp, 22 predicted proteins | sample MGYA00519693_ERZ833963 | MGnify/ENA primary metagenome ERZ833963 (study PRJEB31850, sample SAMEA3708748) | human gut metagenome | biome: human gut; feature: human-associated habitat; material: faeces | place: China | collected 2014 ... | reverse complement strand
TGCCTTATTTCATGGTGTAAATACTTGACATACTGACACTCAAATGGTATACTTATATTAGAAAAAAGAAAGAGAGGAAATAAAGCAAAAGAAAAATTAAAAAATAAATCAAAGAAAGTACTTGACAAGGTACAAAGAGCATGATATAATAAGTACATAAAGAAAAGTAAATAAGGGGCGAGCAAATGCCATAAAAGGTTAGGTGGATTAAAGAACTTGCACTGGAATATATTGTATCCGTGTAAATCGGCAGGTAAGACAAGTAGCACTGAAAAGAAACGAGCTGGATGAAGAACAGCGCCCCTTATTAATAGAAAGGCAGGTATTCAAATGAGAGAAGTAAAAGCAAGTACAGCGTTGGGAAAAAGATTATTAGCAATCGGACAACAGTGGGAAGGAACTTTCTTAAATCAAGTTTACAGTACATGGAGTTCCGAAAAAGAAAAAGCGTGGAACGAGTGTTACGAGGAATATTGTAACACAGACGGGGCAGAACAATTTGGCATATGCTCACATAATACTTTTAGTTTTACAGTTTCTTGGTTTACACCTCAGGGAATGAGATTAGAAACAGCAAAAAATAGTTATATTGTTATATTTGATGATTAATTAAATAGGTGTGGTAGTTGGTACTTTACAAGGTTCGATTCCTTGCACACCATTTTCCACATTGTGGGATACAAATGTAAAAAAGGAGGAATAAATTATGGCAAGAAAGAGAATGGTTACAAGAACAGTTATGCAGACAACAGCAGAGGTAATGACACTTGACATTACTATAGCAGAAGTGCAAGTTCAGTCTTACGATATTGGTGGGCAGTACACAGATGAGGAGTTACTTAAGAAACTTCAAAATCTTTTTCAGACTGACGCACTTAAACTCGTACATATTGAGTCACAGGAATGCAAAGAGTTATTGCTTGGCATGGATGAAGAGGATTTTATTAGACTTGCAAAAGTGTTACCGCCACGTAACACATCCAAAGAAGAGAACTAGTCGCTAGTTTAACACAACATTAAAGGAGAGATATTATGTATAAAGGCAATTTTATAGGTGATAAAGAAAAGATGCATGATTTCACAAGACTGACAAAAGAAGAATTCATGAACACTTATTCTTATTTGACAGATGTGGAATATGATAACACAGAATGCATTTATCAAGAAATGCTTGATGTTTTAGAAGAAGTAGAAACAAAGCTATTTAATCTTACTGAGAAAATCGGTCCAGGTACACCAATAGATACAGCGTGGGATTTTACTTACAGATATTTAAGAGAGATTAAAGAAGAAAGACCCGAAAAAATGAAATCTGAAAATTAAATCATTGTTAAAATTTTAACGAAAGTACCATCATCTAGAGTGCGTGATAGGCACGGTTACAGTTTCAACGCTGTACACTCTTTCGGTCAGACTTTTGACCATAGTACCTTGACAATTAAACAAAAAGAAAAAAGGAGAATGTTATCATGGAGAAAATTTTCAAAAATGCACTCAAAAAACAGTTAAGTAGACGTGTAAAAGGTGTAGTATCCGTACATATAGTTAATAACGTACTTATAGTAGACATTAATTCACTGAATGGGTGTTCATTTCATTACACTATTAACAACATAGCTGTCCAATTATCAGTAGGTTTATCAAGTAAAATTGTATCAGACGTTATTGTAAAAGAGTACAAGAAATATATTTTAAAATATTATTTTCACTAATAAAATTGAAAATAAGTATTGACTTTTTAAGTACAGTATGTTAGAATATAAGAGTAATGAAGATGAATTACAATTACGTTGCCAGAGTGGTGTATCTTAGAATGATGCACCCTCACCCTCTGGACGGTGCAAAAATTGGTAAGTTGCCTAGTAACAAGTCACAAACACTTGTTTGGTCAGCACTAGATTATAGGTTCGAGTCCTATACCGTCCATTGGTACAATAATGTACCTAACTATAAACAAGCCACAGTCAGAAAGGAGAACGAAATTATGGCAAGAGTACCAATGGTAACAAGAACAATCGTAGCGACAAAAGTAAATGTAATGTGTTTGGATGTACAGAAAGGTGAACCGTTTAACGAGTCAGTTACAGTTCCGCGTACATACAAAGATGATGAAGCACTGTTAAAGAAAGTGCGTCCGTTACTTGAAACTGAGACAGTTAAAGCTGTACATATTGTAGACAAAGAAGAAATCGAGACTTTGTATGGTATGACAGAGCAGGAATTCATTCAGCACGCAAAAGTGCTTCCACCTAGAAACGCAGCAGTAACAGAATAAAAACAAACACAACTAAGCACTAATAAAAGGAGACAAACACCATGATTAGAATTATTGAACAGAGTAGAGAGTTTAATGAAGTAGAACAGTATCTTATGACGATTGCACCATCAATCATTTCCGCGAAAGATGTAGAGGACGGTGAACATATCACAGTTGATGGAATTCTCACATTCGAGGATGTAAAAGAGAACACTGGAGAGACTGTTGAAGTAATGTCCATCATTACACCAGAGAAGCAGGTTTACAGTTGCCAGTCTGCGACATTCAAGCGGTCAATAGGTGATATTTCAAACATTATGAAAGGTAAACCGTTTACAATTATTAAGACTTCCGGTAAAACAAAGGCAGGGCGTGATTATATTAATTGCGTACTGGATGTTGATAGTCTTGCATAATGTAGGGTGCAATAGCTAATAAATTGGGGGGGACACTCTTAGTATCAAACTAAAGTGTCTCCTTTTTTCAATTAAGGGGTGAGTGCTATGGCAAAAAAGAAAAAAACGCAGTACACTAGGCAGAGAAACAGAGTTACATCTTATATACGTAAATTACGTAAAGCAGGTTTAGTTGTTGATATAGTCTTTCCTACGGAAAGAGAATTAAGAAAGTCCGGTGTAAAAGGTTCTGAGCTTACTAAGTTAACTTTAGAGCTAAAAAAGATAAAACCAAAAGAATTAAGGGGTCTAGCTAAACCAGTTAGTATTACGAAACAAGAACCAACTAATACAACAGGTTTTGAACCACCAACAAAAAAGGTTATGCAAGACTCCGGTTACATGATGTATCATAACGTGTTTGACGAATTTATAGCTAGAATTTCAACACCAACTCCCGAATTGACTTACTATGGTAATAAACGTCAAGTAAACAATAGAGAAGCGTCAGAACGTAGCAGAGTTACACTTTATAACTTAACAATGAGAGAAGTTGCAAAAGTAGGAGAAGTTGAACTAGGATACCGATTAGAAAAACATAGTGATGAAGTGCAAGACTTGATAATGGTTGTGCTATATGGTAGTGATGCAGCAAAAATAGCTAGTGCAACATCTAGGCTAGCGTCTATTATAACAGGTGGTCTTACAGCACCAGAGTTAATGGATTTAGCATATGAAGAAGAAGCAAATGAGGATTGGGAGTTACCAGAATGAAAGTTAAAAAGTTTCGTTACTTTATGTGCGACTTTGAAACAACCGTCTATAAAGGGCAGGTTAACACAGAAGTCTGGGCTAGCGCGTCCGTTGAATTGTTCACAGAAGATGTAAATATTTTTCACAGTATTGAAGAACAATTTGATTATTTTCTAGAACAGAAATGTAACATAGTAGCGTATTACCATAACTTGAAATTTGACGGTGCATTTTGGTTATCCTATTTACTTGTAGATAAAGGATATAAGCAAGCATACAAAAAGGTAGGAGAAAAGGAAAATGATGTTGAGTGGCTTCCAGAGAAATATATGGAAAATAAGTCATTCAAGTATAGCATATCGGATAAAGGTATGTGGTACAGCATTATTATCAAGATCAACAACCACTTTATAGAAATTAGAGATTCACTTAAATTACTACCTTTTAGCGTAAAGCGTATCGGTGAAAGTTTCGGTACTAAACATAAGAAGCTTGATATGGAGTACACTGGTTTTAGGTATGCAGGGTGTAACATAACAGAGGAAGAAAGAAAGTATATAGCTAATGATGTTCTTGTAGTCAAAGAAGCGTTGGAGATAATGTTCCAACAAGGACACAACAAATTGACAATAGGTTCATGTTGTTTGGAAGAATATAAGTCAATTTGCAAGTCCTCAACAAAGAACATGCTTGATTACGATGAAATGTTTCCAGATGTGTATTCCATGACTATAGACGAGAAAGCACACAGATACCCAAACGCAGGAGAATACATACGTAAATCGTATAGAGGCGGTTGGTGCTATCTCGTAAAGGGTAAAGAGAACAAGATTTTTACAAAAGGCACGACAGCAGATGTAAATTCTTTGTATCCTAGCATGATGAGTGGTGAGAGTGGCAACCGATACCCAGTAGGTCTACCGCATTTTTGGAAAGGGAACATCATTCCAGATGTTGCACTTTCAGACGATAAATATTACTTTGTTAGAGTTAAGACAAGATTCTACATTAAACCAGATAAGCTACCATTTATACAAATAAAATCGTCACTACTGTACAAAGGTACAGAAGCACTTGAAACATCTGACGTGTATGATAAGCGAACTGGTGAGTATTACACACATTATACAGATAAAGATGGTAACATACACGACACTAGAGTTGAGTTAGTTTTGACAATGACTGATTACGAGTTATTGAAAGAACACTACGAACTTGTAGATTTTGAAATTTTAGACGGTTGTTGGTTTCACAGCGAAATAGGTATCTTTGACGAGTACATAGACAAGTATAAGAAAATCAAATTAGAGAGCAAAGGTGCGTTGCGTGAGTTGGCAAAGTTGTTCCTTAACAATTTGTACGGTAAAATGGCAAGTAGTATGGATAGTAGTTTTAAACTTGCTTATGTTAAAGAGGATAAAACCATTGGTTTTTTACCAGTTGCAGAAGCGAATAAGAAACCGGGGTATATACCTGTTGGTTCAGCTATCACAAGTTACGCAAGAAACTTTACAATTAGAGCAGCACAGAAGAACTACCACGGTAAAGACAAGAGAGGTTTTATATACGCTGATACAGATAGCATACATTGTGACCTTGAACCAGAAGAGATTGTTGGAATTAAGGTACATGATAAAGACTTCTGTTGTTGGAAGTTAGAGAGTTGTTGGGATGTAGCTGTTTTCACCAGACAAAAGACTTATATTGAACACGTAGTTAAAGAAAATTTGAAGCCTATTGATAAACCGTATAACAACATTAAGTGCGCAGGTATGCCACAGAAATGTAAAGATTTATTTGAAATATCTCTTAATGGTAATGCGGATATTAAAGGTTACACGGATAACAAAACAAATGTATTCAAAGAATGGTCAGAAGATGAAAAAGAGTTCTTATTTGAAAATAAAACAGGTAAACCAATAAAGAGAAATTTTAGAGACTTTAGAGTAGGTTTAAAAGTTCCCGGAAAATTAAGACCAAAGAGAATACGCGGTGGTATCCTGCTTATCGACACACCATATGAAATGAGGTAAAAAGATATGTTTAATAAAAAATATGACAGCCTTGTAAAAAGAATTGATGAACTTGAGTGTAGATTAGAAAATCACATAAGTAGGGAAGTAGACATTTTACAAGAAATAAATTTTGAATGTAATCGTAGAAAACTTTACTCAAAATATATTACACAGAATGAATGTCTCCTACTAATCCCTTTCGATATTTTTGATTTAGAAATTAACGGTAAAATGGTAGGCAGGGGATGTACTAAAGAATATTTTCCAAAATTAGTACATAATGTAATAGGTATTAAGGACGTTAGAATCTCGTTACGAGAAAGTTTAGTTGATTTAATTGTTGAAACGAGGTAGAAATAAGATTATGAAAATATATGTAACTGGTTCTCTAACTCAAGCTAGAGAAATAGCATTAATAGCTAGCGCATTAAGTACAATAAAAGATAATGATGTTAGGTATGTAAAGAGTCGAAAAGAATTAAATTTAGACGATTACATAATGTTGCGTTATGAACATATTGATTGGTGTGACGCTGTTTATATTTTGAAAAAAGAAAACAGTGAGTTATGCGACGGCGTAACATACGAAAAAGTTTATGCACAAAAACAACATAAAGAAATCGTATACATTGGTTAACAGGTGAAAGGTAGGCGTATAAAATGAATAATATAAAGATAATTGAAAATACAGACCAAGATAAATATGAATATGGTTATATGTGGGGTGCAGATACATTTATTTTAACAAAAGAAATGATTGAAGCATTACTAAGTGGTAAATGCATTGCAGGTGATAACGGTGAATATGTAACATTCATTGAAATGGAATAAGAGAAAAAGCAGGGGCGAACTAAGTTCGTATCCCTGCTTTTTATTTATATCTTTTACTCATGCACCAAACAAAGCGTTCAGCGAAAACGACAAGCGGAGTAGGCACTATCATTTCAAGTGTGCTATCCTATCCGTTCATTGATGGAAACATGAGAAGATACCAAAAAGTTATACCCAACGGGCAAGTTTTCAACACTTTCCACATTCTAATGTGGATAACTTAGTAACTTAACGCACTAAGTACAGCCTCTTTGCATCTCATATCTTTGAATCTGAACGCCCCACGTTCAAATAAATATCTAAGGTTAGACAAAAAGAAGTCATTTCTTTTTAACATAACATAGTTAACTTCATGGTCAGCTGTTGTCACGGTTATTCTAGTCTTAAATGTAGTATCTGGTCTATCATCACAATATATAAAACCATCCTCTGTAAATTCTCTTAAACCAAAATCAGTACCTTTATATTTTAGAGTACAAATATATCTGTTCTTACCAGTAGGTTTATCAACAAAACTTTTGTTATCATTAAGGTAAACACATTCGCTACTATAAGCAACATAAGAGTTCTTTGCAAAAGCTCTATTAAAACCACTACTTTTCTGTTCCTCACTTGCACTAGATATAAAACCTTGTTCAAGTACAAAACCATCACCACGTAGGAACTTAGTATCGTCTTTAAGTCTGGCACTTATACCCATTTCAACGTAATATGGATTAATAATACTTACTGGGTTACTAAGCATATAAACGGGAACATATCTAACCTGTTCACCCTGACCTCTAGCAATAGAAGTATGAACACTAAGTAACTTCTTAACTTCATCATTACAATAGTGGTTAGTTTCACTCTGAAATTCGTCAAATATCATACGCATAATATCTGAAAATAAGTGACTATATTTTTTAATCTGGTCTGCGCTATTAAGACTCAAAGCGTATCCACAACTCTTGTCATCTAAGAATAACTCGTGAAAAATACCACTTGCTCTGCGTTTACTTGTCATTTCATGCTCTTTAAAGAATAAACTTCCTAAGTCTTTATAGAACTTATCTACAACATCATCAAGTTCATAATTATATCTATAAAGAAGACCAAATTTTTCGTTCTTATCTAAGAATCTATTTACACACAATCTTCCAAAATAAGTTGTCTTACCGCCAGTACGATTAGTTGTACACATATATATTTCTGGTTTGTTACCATTTATGTCAAGCATAGATAATAGTTTAGTACCATCATAATACACACCCACGTTATAATCACTTCCTTTCTTATTATATTATAACATACCTATTGCAATTTGTCTAGTTATATGTTATAATAAAGATAAATAAACAAGGAAAGGGGTGAAAAGAATGGAGCAGTTTTACACAATAATTATTGCACTGGTTTTCAATGCTTTAGACCTAATTACTGGTATCATAACAGCGGTAAAAAACAAAGACATTCAGTCAGCCAAATTGCGTGATGGTCTTTTCAAAAAAGTTGGTTTCTTGTTATGTTACTTTGTAGCTTGGCTAGTTGACACACAGGGTGCAAGAATTGGTTTTCAGTTTGGGGTATCAATTCTACCTATTATTATCCTGTATGTGTGTACAACTGAATTGGTGTCTATACTCGAAAACATATGCAAGATTAACCAAGACATTCTACCAGAAAAACTGATGGAATTGTTTCACATTTCAAATGTAAAAAAGGAGAATTAAATTATGCCTAACATTATGAAAGCTGTTAACTTTATCATTGACACAGCAAACGATGACGCTCATGGTTATGACCAAAACCACAGAAATGGTCCAGATTATGACTGCTCTTCTCTTATTGGTACAGCACTGCATGTAGCAGGTTTTAACGTATCACCTTATTCTTGGACAGGTAATCTAGAGTCCCAGTTACGAAAAGCAGGTTTTGTTGATTGTAAAGCACCGTGGTCAACAGGTGATGTACATTTGACACCAAACAAGCACGTTTGCATGAGCGTCACACCATCTCAAATTGCAGAGGCTTCAATCAATGAAAAAGGAACAACCACAGGTGGTAAAACTGGTGACCAGACCGGTAAAGAAATCTATATTCACAATTATTATGAACTACCGGGTGGTTGGGCAAGACACCTTAGATACACAGGACAGAACACAGAAGTTACACCAGATGCGTCCATTGATACAGTTGCAAGAGAAGTGATTGCAGGTAAGTGGGGTAATGGTGATTCCAGAAAGAAATTACTCACAGAAGCAGGTTATGATTACACAGCAGTTCAGACAAAAGTAAATGATATTTTGTCTGGAAAAGAGTTAAAATCTAATGGAGAAATTGCAAGAGAAGTAATTGCAGGTAAGTGGGGAAACGGTGATACAAGAAAGCAGAAACTTACCGCAGCAGGTTATGACTATTCTGCTATTCGTAAACTTGTAAACCAGATGCTGTCATAAGTTAAAAATATGCCAGACATAAATAAAGCATATTCATGGGCAGTAGCAACTTGTAATGCACCTAATGTAGGGTATTCACAGTCATACCGTAACGCACAAACAGTTGGTGGTATAACATACTACGATTGTTCCTCATTTATAAACTATGCATTACTGGCAGGTGGCTTTGAAACACCCTCGTATGCGCCAAAACATAACGCCTTTACTACTTATTCAGAACCGTCCGAACTTTTACGCTTAGGTTTTAGAGAAGTTGATGCAGGTGGTGAATACTTAGCAGGAGATATAGGTCTATCCAACGGTCACACCGAAATGTGTTATCGTGGTGGAAGCGGTAAAGGTGTTTTCATGGGAGCGCATACAGACAATGCGCCACTTGCTAATCAAGTTAGTATAGGTTCAAGTGGTGGAAATCCAGACTATGAACGTTCTTTTCCTAGGTTGTTTAGATACGGTGATGGTGGTGCAACTGGATATGGTGCAAGTGCTTATGTAATCGCAGCTTTAGCTGGTAATGCTTGGAGAGAAAGCCATATTAACCCCACACTTTCTCAGCTTGGTGGTGGTGCTTTTGGTTTGTTTCAGTGGGATGGGTCAAGACGTGACGCACTGTTAACATGGTTGAGCGAAAATGGTTATGAAAATACAAGTCCAAACGGGCAGATGCAGTATTTAGTTGTAGAGGACGATTGGATTGGTACATTTGATGGTATATCATCATTAATGGAATTTCTAACATCCGATTCAACTAATGTTGCATCATTAACAGAAGCGTTTTGTACTTGTTGGGAAAGACCAGGTGTACCCGCACTTAATGAAAGAATTGAATTTGCCCGTGAAGCTCTTGAATATATTTTACTTCACGCTAATGATACATCAATAGTAGAATGGGAAACAAAACCAATGTACTATTTGTCAAGACAACAAGCGTTACACAATGCTGTACTTATGTATAGATTTTATTCAGCAGGTGGCGGTGGTGGCGGAACACCCTCTGCTCGTAAAAAGAAAATGCCTATATGGATGTGGATAAAATACCATTATTGAAAGGAGAAATAATATGTTGTTTAAAGCAGGTACTTATAAACATGAAGAGGGTTTTACTATTATGGTAACAGATGATGGAACAATTATGCTTTCACCTAATCACCCTCTTTCATTAAGATTAAGTGTATTATTTGATACAACAAAATGGACAAAAATCTCGTAGAAAGGAGATAGCTACATTATGTCTGTAAAAACTAGGGAAGAAATTTTAGAAGAATTAAGAGTTAGAGTAGGTGAACAGACTGATGATGAAACAATCGCATTTTTGGAAGATGTTACAGACACACTCTCAGACTTAGAAACAAAGGCAAAAGGTGACGGAACAGACTGGAAAACTAAGTACGAAGAAAATGACGCCGAATGGCGAAAAAAGTATACCGAACGTTTTTACAGTTCAGAACCAGAGCCAGACATTGTAGACCCAGAACCAGAAGAGCCACAACCCCCTAAGACGTTTGCAGAACTGTTTACAACAGTTTAGCAATAAATTCATTAAAGAAAGGAAGATAAAATTATGGCAAGAAGAATTGCAAACAGTACGCTTAATGCGTCAACCATTGACATTCTAAACGTAATCCGACAGAATGCTTCTTATGATTACCAACAGAATGTACCAGAAGTTAAGACAGTCAACGACATTCCTAAAGTAGGAGAGGTCATCTACGGGACACCTTCTTTTGCAAACCAGTTTATTAATGCTCTGGTAAACAGAATTGCTGTTGTTCGTGTACAAAGTGCAACTTTTTTTAACCCTTACTCTATTCTCAAGAAAGGGTACATTGAGTACGGTGAAACTATTGAAGATATTTTTGTATCTATCGCAAAAGCTGTTGACTTCAATGTGGAAAAAGCGCCAAAGCGTGAGTACCAGAGAAGTATTCCAGATGTACGTTCAGCATTCCACGCTATGAACTGGCGTGTATTTTACCCTGTTAGTATTCAAGACGAAGACTTACGACAGGCATTTCTTAGTGCAGATGGTGTGCAGAACCTTATCGCTAAGATTGTTGACACTGTTTATACGGCAGCTGACTATGATGAATTTCTGTTGTTTAAGTATTTACTTATTAAAGCAATCAGTCACGGAAAAATGCATCCTACATCTATCGGAACAGGTGCAAACCTTAATGAAGCTGCAGTACAGTTTAGAGGTACTTCTAATCTGCTACCATTTATCTCTAGCGACTACAATGAAGCAGGTGTTAAAACTAGCACACCTAAAGAAAGACAGGTAATCTTCATGGACGCTATGTTCAACGCACAGTTTGACGTAAACGTGCTTGCAAGTGCGTTTAATATGGATAAAGCTGATTTCATGGGTAGACTGTTCATCATTGACAACTGGACTGACTTTGATAACGAACGTTTTGATGTTATCAGAGCAAACTCAGATGGAATTGAAGAAGTTACAGCAGAAGAGTTAGCACTGATGGCAAACGTAAAGGCTATCATTTTGGATGAAAATTGGTTTCAGGTTTATGACAACAATAACAAATTTACTGAGAAATATGCCTCTTCTGGTTTGTACTGGAACTACTTCTATCATACATGGAAAACAGTCTCAAATTCTCCGTTCGCAAATGCAGTTGTGTTTGTAACATCCAGTGCTGACGTTGCTCTGCCTGCTTCTATTACCGTTCATGTGGATGCTAAAGATGAAAGTGATGTAGCTACTGTATTTACTATCAGCGCTGACTTTGAAAGCGCAGGACTCAGTCCACAGAATGTGAACTTTGTGCAGACCGAAGCACTCACCAAAGCAGGTATTGCTGTTCAGAAATACGGCGGACTTATTATCCCTGCATCACAGATTGCAACAGATATCACTCTTGTTGCGGAGATTAATGGTGTAAATTACACAGCTACTACCGCTGTTAATGGTTCTACCACTGTTGACTCAACTGTTACACTTGACAAAGCCTGATTCTAAAAGCAAGGGTGCGTCAGCAATGTGATACACCCTTGCTAGAAAGGAGTGGTAGGATGTATATACAACCTACAACAAATATAAGGTTACTTAAAGATGTACCTCTTGACACAACCTATGACCACACAATTTACTTTTCAAGCAAAAGCGCACAGTACAATTACTTTGTTGGTTTGCAGAAGTATAACCTTACAAACTACACATATCAAAGAGTGAAAAAAGGTGTAGCAAGAGTTGATATAAAAGCTGACAACTTGTATGACTGTAATTACATGATGTTTCAGAACACAGCTTACGGTACTAAGTGGTTTTATGCGTTCATCACAGCTGTTGAGTTTGTAAACAATGAATGTGCAGAAATTTACTTTGAACTTGATGTTATGCAGACATGGTTCTTTGATTGTGAACCAGACTATTGTTTTATTGAACGTGAACACACAGAAACAGATGGTATTGGTGAACATATCGAACCTGAAACCGTTGCTACTGGTGAGTATGTGATGAACAATTATGCCCCTATAAAGTACATGACAGACATGGTTGTATGCATTGCTATTGTTGATACAAATAATGCTACAGACGGTACGCTATATGATGGTATTTACGGTTCCGCACAGTTATGGGTATATGATAGTACAGATGTAGAGGGTATCAACAGTAAAGTTAATGAGTATGTTCAGAAACCGGATGCTATCATTGGTATGTATATGTTTCCTAAGATTTTTATCGGTGGAAGTATACCTGATACACATAGATTGGGCTATGGTGGAAACGCAACTAAAACAACTGTCAAGCTCGCAGGTGTGACAACTGATGATACCCTTGATGGATACAAACCTAAGAATAAGAAGTTATACACATACCCTTATAACTTTTATCATGTGGATAATGCAAGTGGTAGTGAATTAAGTTTACGTTACGAGTTCTTTGAAAATAACACACCAGTTGTTGAAATAAGTGGTACAGTAACACAGCCAGTTATCGCGATTCTTAGACCGTGTAGTTATAAAGGTGTTGCAGGTTACACTGACCTTGGTGGGTATACTACATTAAATACAGAAAGTTTACAACTTAACAGTTACCCTATGTGTTCATGGAATGTAGATGCTTATCAAGCATGGGTTGCACAAAACGCTATACCTATTGCTATGAATAGTGTAGCTAGCGTAGGACAGATGGGTATTGCAGGTGCTTATAGTACAAACCCTAATGCGGTCATTGGCTCGGGTAGTATAGGGTTAGTTAGCGGACTTATGTCACAGTTTTATCAAGCCTCTATTGCTGCAGATATTAGTAAAGGTAATCTTAATAACGGTGGTGGCAATGTAGCAAATGGTAAGCAACAGTTTTATGGTGGTCGGTGTAGTGTACGTAAGGAGTACGCTAGAATGATTGACGATTATTTTACTATGTTTGGGTATGCGGTTCATAGGGTAAAGAAACCAAACCGAAATAGTAGACCACATTGGAACTATGTTAAGACTGTTGGTGCTACTGTTACTGGTAGCGTTCCTGCTGATGATATGCGTAAGATTTGTAATATATACGATAATGGTGTTACATTTTGGAAGAATGGGTCAGAGGTTGGTCAGTATAACTTAGATAATACAGTGTAAAGGTGGTGAAAAATTAAGATATGGGTAGGAAACGTGGTATTACAGATATGTTTGGTGGCAGTGCTACACTGAATAACTTAACATATATGCAGTATTTGAACAGGCTTACAGAGTTAGCTATAAGTATGTTTGAATGGAAAAACTTACCACCTAGTGTTGATGCAAGATATCTTGAACTACATCTATTTGAAACTGGGTGCATGGTATACTTTGACGATGACGTGCTTGGAAACTTGTGCTTGGATTGTATTGCTAGTGGTAGACTTGGTGTGTATGGTGACCCTGTTTTGCGTAGAGCTTACTCCGGGTATAACAACTATCAGAAGTTATTGAAAGAGAGTAATAGTGTTATTATATGGAACAATTATCTGCACACGAACAGTATTCTTGATGTTAAGATGTTCGCTAGAAGATTATACAACCTTGATAGGATTATTGATGTTAACGCCAATGCACAGAAAACACCTGTTTTAGTGCAAGGTACAGAAAAACAAAGAATGACATTGATTAACCTATATAAAGAGTATGATGGTAACGCACCGTTTATTTTTGGCGATAAAAACTTGGATTTGAATGCACTAAAAGTTTTGCAGACTGGCGCACCGTATGTTTGTGATAAGTTGTACCAGTTAAAGACACAGATATGGAATGAAGCTTTGACTTATCTTGGTATTAGTAATATCAATATTCAGAAGAAAGAAAGATTGATTACTGATGAAGTAACTAGAAATCAAGGTGGAACTATCGCAAGCAGGTACAGTAGATTGGAGAGCAGAAGACAAGCTGTTGATAAAATTAACGCTATGTTTGGTACTAATATTGAGGTTAATTATCGCGAAGATTTTCAGCAGGTTGATAACGATACTATTCCAGATGAAACAGGTGCAGATACAATAGGGGGTGCAGGAAATGTGTGAGTTTATTGCTTTTATTCTTGGTACATTATTTGGCAGCATTGGTATCATTTGTTGGTCCTTATGTGTTGCTAGTAAAGGTGGTGGCAAGAATGAGTAAATACACAACAGAAGTTAGATTTATATGTGAGAGCAAAAGTGGACTTGAAGTGTCTGGTGGTAGTGGTGATGTTGATAAAATTATTGCTAATTCGTGGAATAAGATTTTTACGAGTAAGGTGACGTTCTTTGATGAAGAATACAGAAGTGTACTTTGTCAGAAGATTTTGAAACATTATTATCTGAGAGAGATATGTTGTGAAACGGTTGGTATCTGGACACTTTGGATGAACACAAAACTTGAAGAGATTATGCCTTATTACAATCAGCTTTATGAAAGTGCTAAGATTAAGTTTAACCCTATGCATGATGTGGACTTAACTAGAGAACATAAAAGAACAGAAAATACAGACGCAACAAACAATAGAGAAACTAATGTTACAAGTAACGGAACAACTAATAGAACCACAAGTAGTAATGAAGATAAAAAAGATTTGTATAGTGATACACCTCAAGGTGCATTGACTGGTGTTGAAAATGAAACGTACTTAACAAATGCAAGAAAAATAACGGATTCTATAAGTGGGAGTGATACGGGTGAAGTAAATAACACAGAGAAAAACGTTGAAGGTACGACAAGTAATGTTGATACAACAGAGGATTATCTTGAAACACTTGTCGGAAAACAAGGGACAGAAAGTTTTAGCAGTCTTTTGAATAAGTTTAGGGAAACATTTTTGAACATTGATATGATGGTTATTGAGGAGTTCAGTGACTTATTCTTTGGTCTTTGGTAGAATGAAAGGAGATTTATTATGAGCGATAGAAGTATAACACCTTTACCACCTGCTGGTTTTACACCAGTAATGGGTGATTATAAGACATTACAACCGTTCAGATATTGGTGTCAAAAAGTCTTACCACTTGTTTATGATGATAGTTTGAGTTATTATGAACTACTTTGTAAAGTAGTGGACTATCTTAATAAGACAATGGAAGATGTTGAAACATTGCACGGTGATGTGAATAATCTTCATAAAGCTTATGAAGAGTTGCAGGGGTATGTTAATAACTATTTCAGTACACTTGATGTACAGAAAGAGATTAACAATAAACTTGATGTTATGGTTGAAAATGGAACATTAAGTAACTTAATTTCAGCTTACGTTAAAGTTAGTCCGCAATATGCAAATAACACAACTGATATGACAGATAAAACAGTTCTGTATATTAATGGTACTGATGGATATTTATATAAATGGAATGGAAGTGTTTGGGCTAGCACTGGTATTTTATATCAAAGTGCTGTCACACCTATTGCTTTTTATGGTACACTTGTTAGAGACACTATGAGTGTTTCAATTAAAGATAATGTAGTAACTGTAACTTTTGGAGATAATGCTAGATTGCAGACAAAAAATGGTAATACAACCAGTGTGAACGGTGGTAGCGTTACATTAACTTCGCCGTTGCAAAATAATATTATTTGTTATAACTCTATTACAAGTACTATTGAGTCATATGCACACAGTAATATTAATGTATGTAAGCCTGAAATAACTTGTTTATTCAATGTATATAATAATGTCGTGTATGAATACAATATACCTTTACATTACAATGGCGTTTACATTAACATTAAACATCTTACGTTTGCTAGAACCTTTGGTACAGATAATTTTACAATTACACCGACAACAGAAGGTTATAGTATTTCACCGTCAAATTATTTAATTGATAGCTACGGTAAATTACATTCTATTGAAAGCGCCGTTACTGATTTTTCTGTAAATAAAACCATTTTTAATTGGCTTTGCTTTAACAGAATAAGTGGTGAGTTTGTAAACTTACCATATATTTCACCACTTTTAACAACTATGCCTTATGATTTAGTTTGTGGATTCTATAAAGATGACGTTGTTAATCTCTTATCAAATGTTATTAACACTAACACTATTGTAACGAATTTAAAAAATTCTTGTGTTATTAAGGGTAATATATTTGTTAGAGTCTCTGGAAAATATGTTATTGTTAGCTGTTCACCACTTGCTAGAGCATTAATTCGTGGTGTAAACGTAAATATTAGTAACTTTACGTTAAAAAAAGAGTTAAATACATCAGTTATAAAGTATTTAATATTAAACGAAAATGGGTTCGAATGTGTAAATGATAAGGAATTACCAGAAAACGCTACAATCATTGCATTATGCTATCAACATTCAGTAGTACCTTTAAATATAGGTGTTATATGTAACACCTTGCCTTTAACAGAGCTTACACAGAGAAATGATATACCGTATCATCTGGTTTGGGATAGGTTGGGTTACGCAGTAACACGTAATACCTTTACACAAAATAACAATAATTATGTTATGGGTGACAAATGGCTTACAATTATGAACGGTTATAATATTTCTCCAGAATTAGCAATAATTGATGAATACGGTAAACCAAACACACTTAATGTAACCGTTAAACAAAACACAAGTGATATTTCTAATAAGAAAATACTTATGATTGGTGACAGTATTACAAACAGGGGATGGTTGCAACAGCACATCAGTGAACGTGTGAGTGTTAATTTTGTTGGTACTAAACAAACAGGAGATGGTGTTGGTGTTAAAGATTATATGTGCGAGGGTTACCCAGGTAAAACTAGCACATGGATGGTTGGCGAGAATAGTCCGTTTTGGAACCCAAATACTAACAAATTTGACTTCCACTATTATTGCACATTGCATTCTATTGAGCCAGATATTGTTACAATTGAGTTCGGACTTAATGAAAGAATATATGGTGATACTTTTGCTGAAAACCTACAGCTCATGATTGATAATATTCATGCACATAATAGTGATATAAGTGTGTACATTGTTATGCCATTCAGAATGAGAAAGGGTGCACACAATAACACCTATGGTTTTCCTGAAGAAGCGTACACGTATAATGTGTCATGTATGTTAAGTTGTGAAACATTAACCGATTGCACTCTTATACCTACATGGTTTGTACTTAATGATAAGTATGATTATAACGCAATTAACGCTAACTATGGCTATGGTGACATTACCTACGAAACGGTAAATGACCCAATACATCCTAGTCAGTTAATAGGGTTCAAAAAATTAGCTGACATGATTTACTCTTATTTGAGCTAACATGAGTACCTAGTGTGATGTGATTACATATTACACTAGGTACTTTTTAGCGTGCAACTGGAAAGGGGGGTTTGAAGTTAAAGGGGCA
>ERZ833963.2422-NODE-2422-length-17854-cov-36.023316_pt1 | contig 17854 bp, 13 predicted proteins | sample MGYA00519693_ERZ833963 | MGnify/ENA primary metagenome ERZ833963 (study PRJEB31850, sample SAMEA3708748) | human gut metagenome | biome: human gut; feature: human-associated habitat; material: faeces | place: China | collected 2014 ... | reverse complement strand
CCTGCCCGGTTACAGGCGTTCGGTTACAAGGAATTGGAGGTCTGCCTATGAAGGAAGTTCGCGTTTGCGAAGCAATGAAGTCCCCGGTGGAGACTTCAAGCGACGGAACGGTCTTGCATCAGCAAGATGGAGGGACCAAGTCCCGACAAGTTCCGATCTGGGAAAAGAGCAACCTGACGCTGGAGGAAGCTGCAGCATACTCCGGCATTGGCATCAATAAACTGCGCGAGATTACCAACGAGGATAAGTGCAAATTTGTCCTTTGGGTGGGCAACAAGCGTTTGATCAAGCGCCGTCTGTTTGATTGCTTTATCGAGCAGGCGTATTCTATTTGAGAATGATGCAACGTCTTTTCTATTCGATATCGGTGGAAATCGCATGGTCGGTATGGTATACTAAAATTAACCCCTATATGCGCTTTTCACAGAAAGGAGTTTCTAAATGTCTGAAAAGCGCAAAGATAGCAAGGGCCGTGTTTTGAAGGATGGCGAAAGCCAGAGAGCAAACGGCACCTACGACTATCGTTATACCGATATCCACAAGAAACGGCGTTGTATTTACGCTAAATCCCTGACAGAGCTGCGGAAAAAAGAGGAAGAACTGTGGCGCGATCTGGCAGACGGCATCGACTACGCCGCCGGAGAGATGACGGTGGCTGATCTGGTTGACCGCTATATGAACCTGAAACGTGGGTTGAAACCCAATTCACTTCGGTCGTACAACACAGCGGTCAAGCGGATTCATGCTGACCCTTTCGGGCAAAAAGCCATCAAAACGGTAAAATTGTCCGATGCGAAAGGCTGGTTCGTGTTTCTGCATGACAGCGGTTTCAAGCAAAACACCATAGGAATCCTGCAAAGCGTTGTCAGACCGGCGTTTGAGATGGCGGTGGAGGATGACATTATCCGCAAGAATCCATTTAAATTCAAGCTGTCAGACGTTGTGCCGAAGGACGCTTATGTGCGCAATGCCCTGACCAGAGAACAGCAGGAGAAATATCTGCAATTCGTTCAAGACTATGGCGGCAACTATTATGATGATATCGTCATTCTTATGGGAACCGGCTTGCGGGTAAGCGAGTTGTACGGCCTGACACGGGCAGATATCGACTTTGAACGGCACTGTATCCATGTCCGGCGGCAGCTTTGCCGGACGGCTGAAAAGCCCTACTTTGTCACACCGCCGAAAACAAAAAGCGGTATCCGCAATGTTCCCATGACAGATACTGTTTGTGCAGCGTTGCGGCGTGTAGTAAAAGCCAGAGCGTCCACGAAAGTGGAAGCGCTGGTGGATGGTTGCAGCGGATTCCTCTTTCTGGACAAGTCCGGAATGCCGAAGGTGGCAATGCACTTGGAAAACTATATGCGTGGCGTGCAGGGAAAGTTTGAGAAGGTGTACGGCAAACCTGTTCCGCGCATTACACCTCATGTGCTGCGACACACCTTCTGCACCAATGTTCAGCAGGCCGGGCTGGATGTAAAAAGCCTGCAATACCTGATGGGACACTCCAATGCCAGTGTGACGTTGGATGTCTACACGCACAGCAGCTTTGAATCGGTTGAAAGAGCCTTTGAACAGATCGCCGGCAACCTGTGATTTTCGACGCATGAAGCGGAATTGCTTACGCCGAAACTTACGCCAAAACTTACGCCAATCACCCGGTAAGTGGCGTAGATTTGCGTAGAAAAGCGTGGATCGTGCAAAAACGGAGAATCTGGAAAAATCGGCTTGTGGCCTTGATAATTCTACAAAAGTCTACGCTTCCGGATATGCGTGATTCGACTCCAAAAGTGTGGTTTTGAAGGGCGGCATGTACTAAGCCAAAACCGCCGCTCCCAAGAATCCCAATTTATAAAAAGAACGCAGGCAGAACTTTTCGCAAAGGCGAAGGCTCTGCCTGCTTTTTTGCACCCCTGCCGCACTTTTCTCTTCGCCGCAAATGTGCTACAATAGCCTTAGCATAAGGAAAAGGGGAACGCGCATGGCCAGAAACAGGCAGAACCTGAACATCATCTACATCTCGGACCGAATGCGGGAGACGCTGCGGCCCATAGCGTCCTGTGCGCTCACGGCGGTGGTGGCCCCCATGGGCTACGGTAAAACGACGGCGGTGCGCTGGTTCTTGGCAGAGCAGGCCAAGGCGGGGGCCGTGGTGCTGCAAGCCAGCATCTACTCGGATAACCGCTCCATCTTCTGGAAAAGCGTGCAGAAGGCCTTTGCCGCCGCCGGGCTGACGGTGCTGGAGGGCTACGACTGCCCCGCCGACGCCAGCGGCGCGGCTTTGCTGCTGGAGGACCTGTGTGCCGCGCTTGGCGGCAAAACGCCCTACTATCTTTTTCTGGACGATTTCCACCTGCTGGGGGACGAGCGGGTGGCGCAGTTTTTGTGTCGGCTGGCCTACCGCCTGCCCGAGAACGTCCACCTTATCGTGGCCAGCCGCAACCGCTTTCTGCCCGGGGAGCAGGTGGTGCGGCTGGGGCGGCGGCTCCACCGCATCGAGGCCGACGGCCTTCGCCTGAACCGGGAGGAGCTGCTGGCCTACACCCACCGCTGCGGCGTGGAGATCACCGCCGCCCAGGCCGAGAGCCTGCTGCGCTCCTGCGAGGGGTGGTTCTCCGCCGTCTACCTGAACCTCCATGCCCTGGCCGAGCGGGGGAGCCTGCTGCAGCTGGGGTCGGACATCTACGCCATGTTCACCGCCGCCATGCTGGAGTCCCTGCCCGAGAAGACCCGGGGCTTCCTCGCTGTGATGGGGCTGGCCGATGAGTTCACGGTGGAGATGGCCCGGGCTGTCACCGCCCTGCCCGACGCGGAGGAGGTGCTGCGGGCCCTCACCCAGCAAAACGCCTTTGTCACCCGCCTGCCGGACGGGGTGAGCTTCCGCTTCCACCACATGATGAAAGAGTGCGCCGAGCGGCTCTTTGCCCAGCTGCCCGCCGCCCGGCAAACGGAGGTCTGGCAGCGGTATGGCCGCTGGTATGCCCAAAAAGCCCAGTACCTCCACGCTTTGCAGGCCTTTGAGCACTGCGGCGACCGCGACGCAGCCCTTGCCGTCATCGAGGCGGACGCGGGGGATCTGCTCGCCTCCCTCAGCCCCGCCGAGCTGCTGCAGCGGCTGGACCGCTGCCCGGTGGAAGCGCTGCAGCGCCACCCGCTGGCCATTCTGGTGCTGATGCGCCGGATGTTCACCTGGCAGCAGATCCCCAAAATGATGGAGCTGAAAGCCCTGCTGGAAGCCGCCGTGGCCCAACACCCCGAGTGGCCCGCCGCCGAGCGGGGCAACCTGCTGGGGGAGTGCGACCTCATCCAGAGCTTCTTGTTCTACAACGACATCACCCAGATGAGCCGCCTCCACCGCAGCGCCAGCCGCCAGATGAGCCGCCCCGCCGTCACCCTGCGCAACAGCGGCAGCTGGACCTTCGGCTCCCCCTCGGTGCTGATGATGTACTACCGCGCCCCCGGGGAGCTGGGCAAAGAACTGGCCGAAATGTACGAGTGTATGCCCCATTACTATAAAATCACCAACGGCCACGGCCAGGGGGCCGAGCTTCTGATGGACGCGGAGGCCGCCTACCTGCAGGGGGCGTGGGAGAAAGCCACTGTGCTGCTGGAGCGGGCCCGGGCCGACGCCGCCGGGCAGGAGAACATGACCCTCTGCTGCGACTTTTTGGCCCTGCGGCTGGCCCTGTGCGGCAAGGGGAAAGAGGGGTACGATTTTGCCGCCAAGCGCGCCGCCCTGCTGCAAAAGCACGACGGGGTGCAGGTGCATCTGCTGGAGAGCATCGCCGCTTATTTCTACGCTTTGCAGGGCAGGCCGGAGCAGGCCCCGGAGCTGTTCCGGGAGCACAAGCTGGCCGAGGTGAGTTTCTTTGGGCCCTGCCGCCCCATGATGTCCCTCATCGAGCAGCAGGTCTGGCTGGCGCAGGGGGAGTACGTGAAGGTGATCGCCCACAGCGAGGGCCTGCTGCGCCGGTGCGAGGCCATGCACTACGGTCTGGTGGGCCTGCAGGCCCGCATCCAGCTGGCGGCGGCGCAGCTGCGCTTTGGCCAGCGGGCCGAGGCCCGGGCCGCGCTGGCAGCGGCTTTGCTGGACGCTGTGCAGGACGATTTCTGGGTGCTCTTTGTGGAGCAGTATCCCGCTCTCTGGCCCCCCTGCTGGAAGAGGAGGACTGGGCCGTGTGCGAGCCGCGTTTGGGGCCCTTCGTGGCCCGCATCCTGCCCGCAGGCCGGGCCTTTGCCGTCCGGCTGGGCCTGCCCGCCCCCGCGCCGGAGCTGCCCCTGACCGACCGCGACCGGGAGCTGGCCCGTCTGGTGGCCGGGCGGTGCACCAACAAGGAGATCGCCGCCGCCCTCTACCTCTCCGAGGGCACGGTGAAGCAGTACATCAACCAGCTGTACGCAAAGCTGGATATGGGCGGCGACCCCCGCACCCGCCGCGCCCGCCTGGCCGAGTGGTACCAGAAAAACGCCCCCCGGAATTAACCAAAAACTAACCCCGGGTTAATAGCAAAAACCAAAGCTCCACGGTATCCTAAAAGTGAACCGTGGAGCTTTTTTCCTGCAACAAAATTGGTAGAAAAAGGGAGGCTTTTGCAATGAAACGAAGATGGAAGAAATTCCTCGCCGGGGTGCTTTCCGCAGCCCTCGTGCTGAACCTCGCGGCCCCGCTGGCACTGGCGGGCAGCCCGACGATCGGAGCAGCTTGCAGGGTGACAAGTGTGTTTCTGTATCCGAAGTATGTCGGACGGGTCGATGATAATGAGAGGGTGCCGTACATTCAGGGTGAGGTATCCTATGACCATGGCCTTTTGACCTTTCACGGAGACGTGACGCTGGACACAACTTTGGACTCGGAGAATTACTCGCTGGTCAAAGCCCTCAGTGAAGAAAATCTGAGGCTGGTGGCAAACGGCAAAGTAACGGGCAGAACGAAAAGCAACGGCTTTGATGGAGCAAAGGAAATAGTAAGGGGAGAATACGATCTCACCAATACCGATGCGGGAAACCAGTCGAAAGGAATTTTAGGCGCTACAAACGATAAAACGACGATTGCTTCCGATACTAGAACCACGCTGAAGGGTTTCCAGACGGGCATCGGCTGGGGAAGCGTTCAGATCGATGGCAAGGTGAAGATCACAAATGCAGAATGCGGCATCGCCAATTTCACTACCATGAACCATGGCAGCGAGCTGTTGATCCATGCGCAGCAGTACATCGGGGAACAGGGTCATCTGACCTACAACGGCGGCCACCTGCTCCTGAATGTGACGACTATCGGTATGGACTTCGGCCTGAGTAGGCTGGGCATCGGAGAGAACGTAAGCAGGTTCTGGTATCGCACCGACGATGACGCGGGTTATACGGAAATCGACACCAGCGTGCAGGAAAAACTTGACAGCTTTTTTGAAGTCAAAGAGACAAACCACGCCTATCTGGAGCTGACGGATGTGGACCCGGACCAGCAGGAAAGCGAAACCTACGACCTCTGGGTAGCAGGCACGCAGGTAACGGAAACCAACCAGAACGACGTGCTGGTGGATGGCGGGTCTGTGAAGTTTGACCCGGCTGCCCACACCCTGACGCTGAAACAGGCCGACCTCACGCTGGGCGAGGATGCGGAGGGAGACGTTTCCAGCTGCATCGATTCCCAATTGGCGGAAGAGCTGACCATTACCGGCACAGCCACCCTTTCCAACGCCGATGGAATCCTTACGGAAGGCCCGCTGACGCTGGATAACGCAACCCTCACCCTTACGGGCAATATCGATGGCGACATTGGTGAGGATGCGATCCGGGCAGGCAGCTCTGACGAAGATATCACCATCGAAAACAGCACCGTGACCATTGCAGGCACGAACTCGGAAGGCAACTTCTTCCAGTTTGGCATTCGGTGCGGCAAGCTCACCGTGGCAAACAGCACGCTGGATGTGAAAGCCGGCGGCTCGGCCATCGTGGCAGCAGACGAGATGGAAGTTTCCGGAGCAGGCACCGTCATCACGGCGGAAACGGGTGCATCGGAGGAACAGGATTATTATGCCCTCGAACTGGGACGCCTGATCATGTCTCACGGCCTTGATCTGGTGGAAGGCAAAATGAACGAGAGCAAGAAGGCGAAGATCGCCCAGCCGGAGCAGGCCCCCACGGACTTTAAGGTCTACTGGGTCGTCCATCCGGGGGACGAACCGGTGAATGGAGGAATGCAGTTCCCCGGTGCGATCACCGGCAGCGAGGAGGAAGCCCGCCTCTTTGAGGGCTGGTTCCTCGAAGACGGCACCCGTTTGGAGGATAGCCCCTACTACATGGGCCCGGGCGCGAACCATGTGGGCAACCTCGACCGGGACGTGACCTTCTATGGCCATTGGCGCACCGCCGAGAGCGGCGAGGGCAGCCCAGATGGCGGAGACGGCTTCGGCACCCTTCTGGCGGTCGGCGCAGTCGTGGGCGTGGCGGGCGTCGTGGCCTATCAGGTGGGCACGGAGCTCATCCTTGACCAGCTCCTGCCTGCAGGGGTGGCCGTGCCCCATACCCGCGCCGAGCTGGCAATGCTCCTCTGGAACACCGCAGGCCGCCCGGCCCCGGCCACTCTGCCCGCCTTTGCGGACGTAGCCGACCCGGAGCTGGCCCAAGCCGCCCAGTGGGCCATCGAGCAGGGCTACCTGAAAGCCCGCGCCGACGGCAGCTTTAAGCCGGACAAGGGCGTTGCCAAGTGGCGCGTCATCCGCGGCTACCGGGCAGTGACCGAACCATGACCGTGCAGGTAAAATAGCCCCACAGCACAAGGCCCCGCAGACTTTGAAAAAGGTCTGCGGGGCCGCTGTTTGTTTATGCGTGGCGTGCAGGGAAAGTTTGAGAAGGCGTACAGCAAACCTGTTCCGCGCATTACACCTCATGTGCTGCGACACACCTTCTGCACCAATGTTCAGCAGGCCGGGCTGGATGTAAAAAGCCTGTAATACCTGATGGGGCACTCCAATGCCAGTGTGACGTTGGATGTCTACACGCACAGCAGTTTTGAATCGGTTGAAAGAGCCTTTGAACAGATCGCCGGCAATCTGTGATTTTCGACGTATGAAGCGGAATTGCTTACTCAATAAGTACCTTATGGAGACGGGATCTCTTCGGAGACTCCGTCTCTTTTTGTATAGAAACCACAGATGCAGCCCACTCTATCAAAAAGGGGTGAGCAGATGTCCGGCAAACGGGTATTGGCGTTGTATGCAGCTGTTCTGCTGGGGTTTGCGGTAGTTTTGTGTCGCCTGTATTTTCTGGCAGAGAACCATACCTATGCTGCCCGGGCCGAAGCACAGAGCACGGTCCGGCTCTCGCTGCCTGCCCGGCGGGGCAGCTTTTACGATCACAGCGGCCTGCTTCTCACCGGGCTGGAAACGCGGTATCTTGCCCTCTGCTTCCCGGGCGAAAACAACTACACACGCCTGTATGCATTTACGGACAGTGCCGGGCAGGCACTTTTGTACCGGAACCGCAACCGCTCCGCACCGTTTCTGCTGGAAGTGGACCGCGACCTTTCCGCGCGCGGCATACGCTGCTTTGCAACGGCACGGCGCTGCGCAGAAGTTCCGCTGTGCCAGCATCTGATCGGCTATCTGGATGCAGAAGGCCGCGGCACTGCCGGGCTGGAAAAGGCGCTGGACAGCCAGCTGGCCGGGACAAAGGAGCATGACACGCTGGTGTGCGCGGTCACAGCACAAGGACGGCTGCGGGCCGGGGAAACACCGCAGCTCACCCGGCAGGACAGCAGTGCGGTGGGCGTGCAGCTGACGATCTCCCGTTCGGTGCAGCGTGCCGCCGAAGCGGTGGCCGCAGACACCATGACCAGCGGCTGCATTCTGGTTCTGGACACGGCCACTGCTGCGGTTCGCGCCAGCGTCAGCGTACCGGGCTATGACCCGGATGACCTTGCCGCAAGTCTGGATGCACCGGACAGTCCGTTCCTGAACCGCGCACTGGAAAGCTATGCTGTGGGTTCAGTGTTTAAGCCGGTGCTGGCTGCGGCAGCGCTGGAGCAGGGCATCCTGCCGGAGTACGAATGCACCGGTGCTGTGGTGGTGGATGGACAGATCTTCCGCTGCGCAGGCGGTGTTCCGCACGGAACGGTGGACATGACTGCGGCTCTGGAAAAAAGCTGCAACGGCTATTTTATCCGGCTGGGGCAGAAGCTGGGGGCAGAGACGCTTTTGCAGATGTCTCGGCAGCTTGGCTTCGGGCAGGAGGTGCCGGTGGCAGGTGCGCTGCACGCCGATGCCGGAAAGCTGCCGTCTGCCGGGGAGCTTGCCCAGAGCGGCCAGCTGGCAAATTTCAGCTTTGGGCAGGGCGGTCTGCTGGCATCACCGGTACAGATCGCCGCCATGATGAACACCATTGCTTCCGGCGGGGTGTACCGCACGCCTTTCTTCGTGTGTGGCTCGGTGGATGAAACTGACGGTACGCCGCTGGAAACGCTTGCACATCCGCAGTCAAGGCGGGTGATGAGTGCGGAAAATGCAGCGCTCCTGCGTAAAATGCTGCAGCAGGTGGTGGAAGAGGGCACCGCACAGGATGCTGCCGGGCTGAAAGAAGGGGCTGGCGGCAAGACCGGTACCGCGCAGACCGGGCAGTTCACACCGGATGGCACGGAACGCAAAAACTTGTGGTTCGCAGGGTTTTACCCGGCGCAGCAGCCGCGCTACACCATTGTGGTGCTGCAGGACGGGCAGGTGAGCACGGAACATTCCAGCGCCGCCATCTTTGCCCGGCTGTGCGCAATGCTGGACCTTCTGGCATAAAAATGCACGGTTTCTGCTTGCTTTTTTGCGCTTGTTATGCTACTATATATTTGTATTTCTGCGTAGTTTTTGTTGAATTAAAATAAAGGAGCGTTTCAATCCATGTCTGTTATCGAAATTGTTGGCGGTGTGATCCTGCTGATCGCTTCGCTCGTCATCGTTTTCCTCACTCTCATGCAGCACACCCACGGTCAGGGCCTTTCCGGTGCCATCAACGGCAGTATGGGCGGCGCAAACAATGCCCGTTTGACCCCGGCTGATCAGATGCTGGCCAAGACCACCCGCATTGCAGGCATTGTTTTCTTTGTGGTTGCCATTCTGGCATGTCTGTTTGCAGGCCGTCTGGCAGGTTGACAAGGTTCGTGCAGCCCCGTGTAAAGGACGGGGCTGTTTTTCTGTGTTATGATAGGATGTCGGCGGCAGTCTGGCCGCTGGGCAGGGTGGGGCAGCTGGCCCACGATTGGCAGCGCTGCGGCACGTTGGAGGCTGCGGCCATGGAAGAGCAAGGAGAAAAAATATTATGGCAATGCGCGATAAAATTGAGCACGCGATCCAGAATCAGCCGTGCACCGTCAAAGACCTCAAATCCAAATTCGGCGGGGACCGCGGCTCGGACCGCAAGGTGATGGAGGCTGTGGATCAGCTGGTGCACGAGGCGGTCATCTGCCAGCGTCAGGGCGTGTTCTTTACGGTGCGCTCCGGCCGTGCAGACAAGGCTCTGTTGTGCAAGGTGGTAAAACTGGGCAAGAATTTTGCCTTTGTCATGCTGGAGGACGGCACCAGCGATATCTTTATCCCGGGCCGTTTTACCCGCGGTGCCATGCCCGGCGACATAGTGCTTGTGGAAAAGTTTGAGCACCCCCGTGTGGAGGGCAGCGATGAAGGCGAGATCCTGGCCATTCTGGAAGAAAAGAACGATCTGGTGGGCACTGCCCGCCGCATTGAGGGCCGCCTGAAGTTCGTGCCGGACGACTGCCCGGCCATCTCCATGCAGATGATGCGTGACTGCGAGGGCGGTGCAAAGGACGGCGACAAGGTGGCCGTGGAGATCCTGCAGCGCGGCAATCGGCAGGAAGATCACCGCGTGGGCGTTGCCATGCGATTTGGCAGCTCGGACGAAGCAAAGCGCTGCGCAAAGGCTCTGCTCTATGCGCAGGATATCCGCAGCCGCTTCCCGGATAAGGTTCGTGAGGAAGCCAAGAAGCTGGAGAACGCTGAGGTCTCTGAAAAGGACACCGAGGGCCGCATGGATCTGCGTGCCCTGCCCATCTTCACCATTGACAGTGCTGAGACCAAGGATATCGATGATGCCATCAGCCTGACCAAGACCCCGGAGGGCGGCTTTGAGCTGGGTGTCCACATTGCAGATGTTTCCAACTATGTCAAGCCCGGCAGCGAACTGGACAACGAAGCGTTTAACCGCGCAACCAGCGTCTACTATGCCGATCAGGTGGTGCCCATGCTGCCCAAGCAGCTTTCCAACGGCATCTGCAGCCTGAATGAAGGCGTGCTGCGTCTGGCCTTCTCCTGCCTGATGCATCTGGATAAGGATGGCAACCTGATCGATTACCGCTTTGTCAAGTCGGTCATCCGCAGCCGCGTCAAGGGTGTTTACTCCGAGATCAACGCCTTGCTGGCCGGCAGTGCTGACGACGAGCTGAAGGGCAAGTACCATGAAGTGCTCAGCCAGCTGCCCGCCATGAAGGAGCTGTACGGCCACCGCGCCCGCCTGCGCAAGGAGCGCGGCTGCATGGATATCGAGAGCGGCGAGGTGAAGCTGATCCTCGACGAGGACGGCCACTGCATCGATGTGAAAAAGCGCACCTCCGGCGAGAGCGAAGCTATGATCGAAGAGTTCATGCTGCTGGCCAACCAGTGCGCTGCCCACTTTGCCCGCGTGAAGCAGATCCCCTTCGTGTACCGTGTGCACGAGGAACCCAATGCTGAAAAGCTGGAGCGTCTGCACACTCTGCTGCAGGCCTGCGGCATCAACGATCACTTTGCCAAGGATGTGCCCACCCCCAAGGAGCTGAGCGCCATTCTGGAAGGTGTGCGCGGCGGCCCGTATGAGCAGATCATCAATACCGGTATGCTGCGCTGCATGTCCAAGGCTGTGTATGAGGAAAAACCCAAGGGCCACTACGGTCTGGTGCTGAAGGACTACGCTCACTTCACCAGCCCCATCCGCCGCTATCCGGATCTGGCCATCCATCGCATCATGACCGCCCAGCTCAAGGGCATGGATAAGGATACCATGGTGCTGCGCTACAGCGACTTTGCCGAGAAGGCAAGCAAGCAGTCCAGTGAGCGCGAGATCATTGCAATGCAGATCGAGCGCAAGGCTGAGGACTGCTACAAGGCCGAGTATGCCCGCCGCCATCTGGGCGAGTGCTACGAGGGCCGCATTTCCGGCGTGACCCAGCGCGGCCTGTTCATTGAGCTGGACAACGGCGTGGAGGGCTTTGTGCCGGCTTCCAGCCTGACCCCCTCCGGTACCATGCTCACCGAGGGCATCCGCCTGTCCGACCCCGTCTCCGGCAAGAACTGGAGCCTGGGCGACACCATGATGATCACCATTGTGCGTGCGGATGTGAACCTGGGCAAGATCGACTTTGAGGTTGCTCCGGCAAGCACAAAGTAAGCAAAAAGATCAGAACACCTGTACGGCGTTTTCCTGCATAGGAAGAGACTGTACAGGTGTTTTTTGTCCGCGGACAAGAAGCGGTGGAAAAGGGGAGAACGACATGCTGAAAAACGAAACACTGCGCAGAGATGCAGATGCCATCATCCGTGCCAGCCTGAACGCTGTTCTGCCGGACGAAGCGGTGCGCCGCGCGCTGAAAAATTTCCGGCCGCAGAGCGGCAGGGTGCTGCTGGTGGCTGCCGGTAAGGCAGCATGGCAGATGGCCCATGCGGCGGTGAAATTTCTTGGCCGGGTGGATGGCGGTGTGGTCGTGACCAAATACGGCCATGTGAAGGGCACGATCCCCGGCGTGGACTGCTGCGAAGCCGGGCACCCCGTGCCGGATGAGAATGGCTTTGCCGCCACCCGGAAAGCGCTGGAACTGGTGCAGGGCTTAACGGCAGAGGATACGGTGCTGTTTCTGCTGTCCGGCGGCGGCAGTGCACTGTTTGAGAAGCCGCTGATCCCCGGCGCAGAGCTGCAGCAGATCACGGGCCAGCTGCTTGCCAGCGGGGCCGATATCGTGGAAATGAACACCATTCGCAAGCGCCTGTCCGGGGTCAAGGGCGGGCGGTTTGCACAGAGCTGTGCGCCCGCGCAGGTGTTCAGCATCGTGCTCAGCGATATTCTGGGCGACCCGCTGGATATGATCGCCAGCGGCCCGGCGGTGCCGGATACCTCCACCTGTGCACAGGCCCTTGCCATTGCGGAAAAATATCACCTGCAGCTTTCGGCACAGGCTAAGGCTCTGCTGGCACAGGAGACTCCAAAGGTGCTGGACCGTGTTGCCACGCAGATCACCGGCAGCGTGCGGGAGCTGTGCAGCGCAGCAGCCAACGCCTGCCGGGAGCTGGGCTATGAGCCGGTGATCTTGACCGACAGGCTCTGCTGTGAAGCGCGGGAGGCTGGCAGCTTCCTTGGTTCCATAGCCCGCACCCACGCGGGGCAGGGCAAAAAGCTGGCCTTTCTTGCAGGCGGTGAGACGGTCGTCCACCTGACCGGAACAGGTCTGGGCGGGCGCAATCAGGAGCTGGCCCTTGCTGCAGCACCAATGATCGCCGGGCTGGATGCAGCTGTCTTTTCGGTGGGCAGCGATGGCACCGATGGCCCAACCGATGCTGCGGGCGGCTATGTGGACGGCAGCACGGCCGCGGCACTGGCGCAGAACCAGCTGAACGTGTACGATGTGCTGCAGAACAACGATGCCTACCGTGCCCTCAAGGCGGTGGATGGGCTCATCATCACCGGCGCGACCGGCACGAATGTCAACGATGTGGCCGTGGTGCTGATCGGAAATCAAGGATAGAACAAAGCCACCGGGAGTTCTCTGCAAAAAGCGGAAAGCTCCCGGTGTCTTTTTGTGTGATACAGGAAATAGACTTTTAGAAATTTTCCTCCGGTGCAGCAGATGGGGCGGTGATGTCCCGGTAAAAGACGGCCCACGCGGCTTCCTCATAGGGGCGCAGGAAGAAGTATACACCATGGACGGCCCTATTGGCGCAATGTCCCCGGCAGCGGCCCGCCGCAAGGTCGAGTTTATCTGTAAGACTGTTGCAGCACCCTATCATGTTGCAGGCAGTCTTCTGACGATCGGCACCAGCTGCGGCTTTGCCCTCTACCCGGAAGAAGGCACGGATACAGACAAGATCACCCGTCTGGCTGACCAGCGGATGTATAAGCACAAGCAAAAGAACCATGCCTTGCAGGATCATGGATTATATGGGTAAAAAATAAGGTGCTGTCCGCACAGACAGCACCTTATTTTTATGGTTTACATGTGCAGCAGGCTGCGCTGCTCGCTGGCGCGGAACTTGAGTGCCGCAGCAATGAATGCCTTGAACAGCGGGTGAGCACGGTTCGGACGGCTCTTGAACTCCGGGTGGAACTGCGCGCCCAAATGGAAGTCACGGCCGGGCAGTTCTACAGTCTCTACCAGACGACCGTCGGGGCTGGTGCCGGAAATGACAAGACCGGCATCCTGCATCTCCTGACGGAACTCGTTGTTGAACTCGTAGCGGTGGCGGTGGCGCTCCCAGATCTCGGCCTCGCCGTAGCACTCGGCCATCTTGGTGCCGGGCATCACCTTGCAGGGGTATTTACCCAGACGCATGGTGCCGCCCTTGGGAATGTTGCCCTGCTGGTCGGCCATCAGGGCGATCACATTATGCTTGCCATCCGGGGTGAATTCGCTGGAATTTGCATCCTTGTAGCCCAAAACGCCCCGGGCAAACTCCATCACCATGATCTGCATGCCAAGGCAGATGCCAAAGTAGGGAACATGGTTCTCGCGGGCATACTGTGCAGCCTGGATCATGCCCTCAATGCCGCGGTCGCCAAAGCCGCCGGGTACGATGATGCCGTCCACATCTGCAAAGGCTTCCTTGCAGGCGGCCTGGTCGGTCAGGTCCTCGCTTTCCACCCACTTGATCTCCACCTGGCTGTCGTTCTCAAAGCCGGCGTGGTACAGGCTCTCCATCACGGAGAGGTAAGCGTCGTGCAGCTTGACGTATTTGCCCACCAGTGCAATGCTGCAGGTCTTGCTGCGGGTGGCAATGCGGGACACCACCTGCTTCCACTCGGTCAGGTCGGCAGCGGGCACATCCAGCTTAAGCTTCTGCACCACTACCTCGTCCAGACCACCGGTGTGCAGCATCAGCGGGCACTGGTACAGGCTGGGCATGGTCAGGTTCTCGATCACACACTCCGGCTTCACATTGCAGAAGGTGCTGATCTTGCGGCGGATATCGCCGCCCACGCTGCCATCTGCGCGCAGGATGATGATGTCCGGGTTCACGCCCATGCCCTGCAGCTCTTTCACAGAGTGCTGTGCAGGCTTGGATTTGTACTCGTCCGAGCCGGAAATGTAAGGCACCAGCACCACATGGATGTAGCAGCAGTTGTCGCGGCCCTGCTCCAGACCCACCTGACGGATGGCCTCGAGGAAGGGCTGGCTTTCAATATCACCGGTCGTGCCGCCGATCTCGGTAATGACCACGTCAGCCTCGGTGGAAGAGGCCAGATTGTAGATGTAGCTCTTGATCTCGTTGGTGATGTGGGGAATGATCTGCACGGTCTGGCCCAGATATGCACCTTGACGTTCCTTGTTCAGTACGTTCCAGTACACCTTGCCGGTGGTCAGGTTGGAGTATTTGTTCAGATTCTCGTCGATAAAGCGCTCGTAGTGGCCCAGATCCAGATCAGTCTCAGTGCCATCGTCGGTCACGAACACCTCACCGTGCTGCAGCGGGCTCATGGTGCCGGGATCCACATTCACATAGGGGTCCAGCTTCTGGCTGGCCACCTTCAGACCGCGGCACTTGAGCAGACGGCCCAGCGATGCGGCTGTGATGCCCTTGCCAAGGCCGGAGACGACACCGCCGGTGACAAAGATGAATTTGGTTTGTTTCTCTGCCATAGAATTTCCTCCTCTATTTTTGCTTTTCTGAATTTTTTCCCTTATAAACCTTTGTGAATTCTTTCAGGTGAACGGTCTTGCTCTCAACCTCTCCCAAAATGAGCCGGTGAAAGCAAGGATACTTTTCCCAATCCAATATTATACACCCATGTCCTCATAATTTTCAAGGACTTCCTGTGCAATTTCTGTGCGGTCACGACGGGTATCCATGGCCTGTTTTTCTATGTAGCGGTGTGCCTCGGCTTCGGTCATATGCTCGTGCTCCACAAGGCAGCATTTTGCCCGGCTGACCAGCCGCACCTGTGCGATCTTTTCCTGTAAGCGGGCGTTCTCCTGCCGTGCACGCAGCAGGCGGTGGTTGCCCGCCGCCGCCATGTGCATGGCCTGCACAAAAAAGGCGGTGCTGAAGGGCTTTGACAGCAGCAATACCCCCTGCTCACTCAAAGGCCCCAAAAGCTGCTCAGCCTGTGCGGCCTTGACCAGAAACACGACACCGGCATCTGTTTTTTCCACAGCATTGATGCACACCTCATGCCCGAATTCATCGGGCAGGGGAGAGTTGACCACGATCAGCTCAAAATCCGATTCCGTCATGCGCCGCCGGGCTTCGGCCCCGCTGGGAATGATCACCGGGCGGCTGTAGCCCATTTCGGTCAGCCGTGCAGCGATATACTCGTTGGAGCTTGCACCGGCACTTACGATCAGTGCACGTCCCATTTCCTGCGCTCCTTTCTCCTACACACTCTCTTTTGCAGGGGTCAGATGGCGTTGAAGTAATGGGTACGCTCGTACTCAACAGGGTCGGACGCGTGTTTCAGTGCTTCGCAGCGCTTCAGTTCTTCCGTAAAGTAGCGGCTGGCAAGCTGCTCGGGCAGCACTCTGCGCAAAAATTCGCTCTCCTCCGCAGCCTGCACGGCCTCTTCCAGACTGGCGGGCAGAGTCTCAAGGCTGAGGCCCTCAGCCATAGAGGGGTCGAACAGATTCTTGTTCACGGGGGCAGAGAGCACCATGCGGTTCTCGATGCCGTCCAATCCGGCAGCCAGAATCAGACCAATGGCCAGATAGGGGTTGCAGGCAGGGTCCGGGCTGCGCAGCTCCATGCGGCAGTTGTCGCCCTTTACCTGCGGGATGCGCACCAGCTGGCTGCGGTTCTGGCGGCTCCAGCTCACATAGCGGGGGGCCTCGTCGCAGCCAAAGCGCTGGTAGCTGTTGGGCAGGGGATTGGTGAACACGGTCAGCTCCCGGCTGTGGGCCAGCACACCGGCCATAAAGCTGCCTGCAATGCTGTCCGGGGCAATGTCGCCCTCAAACAGGTTGCGGCCATCCATGTAAAGGGACAGGTTGATGTGCAGGCCGCTGCCTGCCTGATCCGGCAGGGGCTTGGGCAGGAAGCTTGCATGGATGCCGCTGCGGGTGGCAATGGCGCGCACGATCTGCTTGAACATCATCACGTTGTCGGCGGTCTTGAGGGGGCCTGCGTGGTGGCAGTCGATCTCGTTCTGGCCGTTGCCGCTTTCGTGATGGCTGTGCTGAGGGCTCATGCCCATCTGCTCCATGGTCAGGCAGATGTCCCGGCGGAGGTTCTCGCCTGCGTCCAGCGGGGCCACGTCAAAGTAGCCGCCAAAGTCGATGGGGATACGGGTGGGGCGGCCCCGGTCATCGTTCTCGAACAGGTAGAACTCACACTCTGCGCCCACATTGCAGGTGATGCCCAGCTTTTTGAATTTGCGGTTCACGCTGCGCAGAAAGCCGCGGCAGTTGCCGCCAAAGGGCTGGCCGTCTGGCTTTTCCACATCACAGAAGAACTGCATCACCCGGCCCTCGGTAGGGCGCCAGGGGAGAATGGTCACGGTGGACAGATCCGGCCGCAGCACAAGGTCGCTTTCCTCCACCTTCATGAAGCCGGCAATGGAGCTGCCGTCGAAGCAGACACCGTCTTCCAGAGCTTTGGGCAGATCGTTTGCCAGCACGGCAATGTTCTTCTGAGTGCCAAAGATATCGCAGAAGGCAAAGCGCACAAATTTGACGTTATTGTCCTCCACAAAATCAAGGATGTCCTGTTGGGTCGAATAGCTCATAATGGTTTCCCTTTCAAATAAAACGCCTAAAGGCCTGCCCTCAGAATGGGAGCAGGTCTTTAGGCTGGTGTAAGAAATAGGAAAAGGAGAATGGCAATTTTAAATTCCGCAGCCTACGGATGCTATTCTGCTGTTACGCTGATGAAAGATCAGACGTAGTAGAGCATCTTGCTGTAGCTGGGCAGAGGCCAATAATCCTCACCGCAGATGGTCTCGGCGTCGTCCGCAGCGGCACGCAGAGCATCCATTGCAGGCAGCACGTTGTCGTGGAAGGCAACGGCCTTCTCGCTCTCGGAGGGCAGAGCCTTGGCGGCATCCACGGCATCCTGCAGGGTGTCGATGGCGTCGCTCATGGCGTCGGCGTCGGCGGACAGACGGCCCAGGGTCTTGGTCTCACTGCGCACGCTGATGCTCTCGCTGACGGCCAGCTTGGATGCTGCGGTATTGGCAAGCTCGCTCATGTAGGAGTTGACGGCAGGCAGCAGCTGCTTGCGGGCCATTTCCAGCATGGTCAGAGCCTCGATGTTGATGATCTTGGAGTAGTGCTCCAGCTCTACCTCGTAGCGGCTGTACATCTCCACCTTGGTCAGCACGCCGAACTCCTCCATCAGGGCGATGTTCTTGGGGTCGATGAGGGCCGGCAGGGCAGCGGGGGCGTTCTTCTTGTTGGGCAGGCCGCGGCGGGCTGCTTCTTCTTCCCACTCGGCAGAGTAGCCGTTGCCGTTAAAGATGACCCGGCGGTGGTCCCGGATGGTGCGCTTGACCAGCGCGATGGCGGCACTGGTAAAGTCCTCAGCACCCTCCAGCTCGTCGGCGTAGCCCTTCAGCTCCTTGGCCACGGCGGTGTTCAGGATGGTATCGCAGTCGCTGAGGTTCTGAGAAGAACCGGGCATCC
>ERZ833963.2416-NODE-2416-length-17874-cov-5.239688_pt1 | contig 17874 bp, 18 predicted proteins | sample MGYA00519693_ERZ833963 | MGnify/ENA primary metagenome ERZ833963 (study PRJEB31850, sample SAMEA3708748) | human gut metagenome | biome: human gut; feature: human-associated habitat; material: faeces | place: China | collected 2014 ... | reverse complement strand
TGCTATTAAGGGAGCTGCCGCCGCTCTTTTGGCTCAACTCTATGCGTGGAGGGCAGCCGTGGAGAATAAGCCGGAATACTGGAAAGAGGCTGAAAAATACTGTACGATGATTATAGAGGGTAAGGTAGGGCATTACGCCTTGGCAACTGATCCGCATGAAGTGTGCAATGTAGTGATGAAAGGGGAAAGTAGTGAAGGAATTTGGGAAATTCTGAACACGATTGCCTCCGGTGAATTTGATCCGAATTATGGGTTTGGACAGGACGCTTATTATGAGCAAACTTTCTTCTCGACCTATCCTGTTCGTACGGAGTCTAATATGGGGCCGGATCCGGATAATTATTCCACACAGTTTTATAAAGAACGAGTGAATCGAATGTATGACAAGGAAGATATGCGTCGTGATGCTTATTTTTATGCTGTTGATGCCGATTCCCTCTATGTCATTTACAATCAAGCCTCGGGGGAAATGGTGCAGAAATACGTGGTGAAGGAGAACGGAAGATCTCGTTATTACCGTTTGAATCGGTCGACTTGGAAAGTGGAGGAAGAAAATGGGCTGTTAGGGGCAGGGGAGACGATTAGTGCGGCATACGATAATCGAAGAATAGATATGGCTTTTCTCCAGAAATATCGTTTTCCCTATTATGCGAAAGAGGATAATTCGCTGGAGCCTTTTTACATGGGGATGGAGATGAACCGTGTCGTGTGGCGGCTGGCTGATATTTATTTGCTTCGGGCCGAATGTCGGGCTTATCAAGGTAAAGCGAATGCTGAGGATGATTTGAATATCATTCGTCACCGGGCTTATGGAAATGATAATCATAAATATACGACAGCTGAGGGTGATATAAAACTTGCTATTTTCCGGGAACGGGAAAAAGAATTTTTGTTCGAGGATAATCGTTGGTATGATGTCGTGCGCAACGGGTTCAATCATTTGAACGGGCATACTGATTATGATTATATCCGGAACGAGTTGTCCGAAGCCTACGCGGACTTGACAGACCAGGATATCCGGGATGGGGCATTATATTTATCATTTTCTTCTTATATATTCGTTAATAATGAGTTGATTCGACAGAATGTTTACTGGAACCAAAAAGTGCAATAAAATGAAAAAGATAGCAAAGCAAATAAAAGGATGGATGACGATATTAATTTTTATGTTGTCTGTAAGTAGTTGTATCCAAGATAATTTCTGGTACTCCGGGGTGAGTAATGGTAAGTTTGATGGTAGCTTGTTAGAGTATTTGGAGGCTCCGGGACATTCTTATAATTGGGATTCAACGGCATTGATGGTGCGTCATGCCGGGGAGGAAATAGTTCGGATTTTTGAGGGGAATGATCCCGATTTAAAAGAGATCACTTTCTTCGGACCAACCAATCATTCTATTCGTCGTTATATGTTGGAGAAAGGGATCAAACGGGTGACCGATATGGATCCGACTTGGTGTGCGGCCCAGCTGAAACGTCATATCGTGAAAGGAAAGATATATCGGGATGATGTTCCTGCGGGCAAACCGGCAACCTCTGGAGCGGCGGTAGGAGAAGGTGGAAAGGATTACACTACCTTGGCTGGTAATCGGATTCACCTTTACACGTACAAGACGGACTACAACGGGGTGGCGGAAATGGGACCTGTTACTTTGTTTGGATCTTCGCTGGATTCTCCGTTCGGGGTGAAAAATTTTGAAGAATTAGCTTCAACGAATATAGAACCGAATAATTGTGTGGTTCATTCTTTGGGATATGATTTTACGTTGGGCAATATGTAATTATTAACACTAAAGGAAATGTAAGATGAAAAAATTATGGATAATGTATTTGCTCATGTTTGTGGGAATGGTGCTGGGAGGATGTCATGAGTCTACGGTTGGTTACCTTATCACCAAGGATGCGTCATATAATCCGGATTCAATCGTGATTCGTTTAACTCCTGATCCTTCGTTGGATGCCATGCGGATAGAAAGTAAGGCTCCATGGGTGAGTTTAAGAATGGAAGGATACGTGGGAACGGAGCCGATTTCTTTCTCGATCGATGATGTTTCCTCTACTGCTGGTGATGAGGCTGCCCTTCTTTTTAAGGAAGATGTTTATATTCGGGGTGGTGGTGTGCTACTTTACCCTTTCGAACCCAAAAACAAAATTCCTGCAGGCCGTTATACTGTTTCCGTGCGTGTGACAAATGAAGATTGGAGTGAAGTGGTAAAGGATGCTTTAACTTTTGTCGTGAAACCTTGAAAGAGTAAGCTGATGTTTTAAAGTGTGCTTTTAAGAATTATTGAGAGAACCCGTGGATGCTTTTTTTAGTTATTCACGGGTTTTCTTTGTTGGTCTAGGTGTACGATAGAGTCCTAGAGGTATCTAAGTTTTATTCTTGTGCTAGGAAAATAGACATATAAATAAACCCTTATTTTCTTAATAAGGATTGTTTTTAACTTATTTATGGCAAACTTGTGTCATAAATAATCTTTTAACTATCTCTATATTAAGGTGCGAAAACCTGATATTATAATTTTTTTTTTCTTTTGGATGCTAGCAAGTTATCGTTTTTTCTTTGTATCATTAATTGTTTTTTCATTGCCGCAACAAATTAGTGTATTATGAAAAAGTATTTTATGATGATAGTAAGCGAATTAGAAAAAGAAATTTATTCGCTTAAAGGAATTAACACGTTAAATTTGTCAGTGAAGGCAATAGAGATTATTAATAACGTCGCGAAGAAAGTAAAGGAATACATCTGTTGTAATGGTTTCAAGGACATCGAGGAAGAAATCTTGTTTTTTAAAGAATTGAAACCGATACTGTATAGCAAACTTATTTATTACACGGAACTTAAAGAAATAGAATCTAAACGTGTTTCGTTCGTGAGTAATGAATATGTACGTGTTTATTTGTTAGAGCATACACAACGTTTAATGGATTATTTAAACGATAATATTTACACGTATCAATATTTAAAGCTTGGCTCCACCTTCTTGGATGCCGCTTTATTTACATGAAAGAATGTTTTAGAATCCTCACGGGTTAGTGATTATGATTTGGATGTTTCTTTTATGACCGTGTGGGATGATAAAGTTTCCCGAATACGGGCTTATGAAATGCTTTTAGCATATCTAAATTACGAAATATCTCGCTTAGATAAGCCGTACCCTCCATCAGAATTAATATGGCATGGCTCTAAACGTGGAAATTTCAATGAGGTTCCTTGTATCATCTTTTTCTTGTTGTACCACCTTTTTGCTTTGTACCACCTTTTGGGGTGGTACAAACTATGGCCACGTGCCAATGTCTTTTTCTATCTCCCATGTGCGAGATGTTGCAGGTTTTTGATTTGTTTTTAGACTGTGTAATCTTCTCATAAAATGGTTTTAATGAAGTTGCCGGATGAAAGTTCTTGTCAAAGGGGTTTTTGTTGCCGCCTTTGTTTGCATCATTTTCAAACCGACATCATGGGCTTTCATTTCCTCCAAGTCTTTCATGTCGGCTTCGTCAATCACTTTTCCAAACACAAGAGCGGTAGTGCGTCCATATCAATTGGTCACGTGGTGTGTGACTAGCCAGAAACGTGTTGTAAAATAACCTCATGTACTTAAGCTTCGTGGCGTTGAACGGATATAACGTTCTATGCTTCTTTTGCTTTTTCCTAATCGAACGGCAAGTTTTTTCGTGGTCAGCCCTCCGGTTCCTGTTATTATCTCTAATAAGGTATCTTTGCCTTTTGTTCCCTCATTTACTCTCTCATCTACTCCGCCATTTATACACTCGTTAGTCTTATTATATTGGATAGCAAGTTTAAAGACATCACCTTCTTCAATAACGGGTAGAGCATCTTTAAAATAGAGAGGGCAATATTTGTACATTTATTTATAATTACTTATGCCGTGAAATGGGTGAAAGTAAAATAAGGAACAGAACGAGACAATGATATATGAAACTTTTAAATTGAGATTTATCGAAAAGAATGTTTTGAAAAAAATAGTTGTTAATATGATAGTCATAAGGAGGCAAGCTATTTTTGGCCATTTATGCGAGTAGGTAAAGTGTGTGTTGATTTATCCATTATTCCCAATCTTTACCGGGGATTAATGGCCTGAAATATTATTCTTGCATGTGAAAAGTCTCGTTATTGGTCTAGTTGATGGGTTATTCGTTTGTGTTATTTTTGCTTTTCTTTTGTTAAAACGGCGGCGATAATCGGGCGATGATCGGGCGATGGCGCCTAACTGTCACCCAATAGTCACCCTGCCGTCATGTAACGGGAATGGATAACCCCAGGAAAAGAGAGGCTAAATCCTAGGTTAACTTTAGATACTACTAATTTCTTGATTTATGCTTTTAGATTTATTCTAAACTGATGGTTTTATTTTGCCATTTTTTGATGGAACAAAGTTACCGACTGCATCAAGGATTTAGAAGAATTGTAACCAGAAATAATGAAAAACTAAAAAAAGGAGTATATTAAGTTACTTTTCTTTTCGTCCTCTTTTTTCCTTTGCTTTCCTTCTTGCCTCTGCAAGATAATCTCGATATTCTTTTAAAGAATTTTCTTCTTGATACGGGCGTGGAAAAAAATCTGCAATATCACAGTCAAGAATTTTGGCTAGTTCATTTAGATGATAAATGTTGTATTTTGCTTTTCCATTTGCTTCAACGCCTCCGATATAGCCGGAACCTGTGGCAAATCCAAGTTTGTCATTTATTTCGTCTTGCTTTATTCCTTTTGCGTCTCGAATTTCTTTTACTCTTTGAATGATGTATTTATCAATAGATGTTTTCATTATAGTATAATTTTGATAAAGGAAATATTATTATTGGAATAGAAAACTTTGTCATGGTAAAGTTTTTTATTCTAATTTCTTTGGAAGTGTTTTTTTGAAATCATATCTTTGTTGTATTGTTTACGGAAAAATAATCGTAATCTTGTGGGGAAACGTTTAGTTTGTAAGGATGATCAAAATATTGTTTGTGGATTATACTATCAAAGCGAAACGTGATTTTTGATTTAACCGGATCTAATAATAATTCAAAAACTGAATAATTAGTTTTGCGAGGAATACTATTTGCTAACTTAAATACAATACCATGAAAAAAATATCACAATCTAAAAAGGAGAGAAATGATTGTTATTTTTTGTTGTTCTTAAAAGGTTTATCTGGGAAGAAATCTTTTATAGAACATTCAAGGAGAACAGCTATGTCATTCAAATGATCAAGATTATATGCTTTGTCTGTATCACAATCTTCTATTTTAGAGATAAATTGATGAGACATATTCATACAATCAGCAAAATAGGTTAATTTCATATCTAGCTGTTCTCTGCGTTCTTTTACTTTCTCTATCGTATATAATTCAATTTTTGACTTCATAATGGAAAAATTTAATAAATAAAGAGCTTTTTTTTAAAGTAATTCGCACCCTATAGGGTGCGAATTGGAAAATATGTTGGAGAGAAAAGTTATCAAATGTTTAAGGGGCGAAATTTGATAGATATTTATATGTTTTGATTGATAATATTGTAATGTAGAAGTTGAATAGTGAAGAATGATGTAATAATAATAACTGATAACAAAATGAAAGAAGATCATGAACTTATTGATGATGAAGAATTGAAAGAATTCTTTTTGACTGAAGCAAAATTACTTTGCCCTTCCGTTGAAAAGGAGGAATCGGAATGTGAGAAATTACAAATTCTGTACAACACGCAGCAAAAAATCGTGAAGCTGTTAAGCGTGATGAATCATTGTAATTTCGAGATGCATTACGTGGAGATATACCACGTGTTCGGGTTCTACTTCACGGAGAAGGAGGGAGAGAAAAAGAAGAAACGTAAAATGAGTGAACGCTTGGAATCTTACGGGCAATTCATTGTACCGGTTGCTAAGAATGAAAGCCTTGATCGCTCATTATTACGCTTACAGCCTGCGGCATTTGAGAAGCATGGAGCGAATTATGGAACTCTATTTTCCGGGTGAATTGAGAAATAAAATGAAAGAGATACCGGGAGATGGACAAGTAAATTTGGAAGAGGGGAAGGAAAGTATGGAAAACTAAAAAAGGAGTGTATTCAATGTTTCTCAGGCGAAGAATACACCCCCTAGTACTAATTGTTTTACCAATTAACAATCAAAATTATGAAAAAAAAATTACAACCGAAAGCGAGGGTAAAAAGATTACCAGCGCGAGTAAGAATCAAGCCTTCACGACAGCGGGGGGTTGGAGTGTCAACAATCATCAGTATGCTGATTTTGCCCCTGTTATGTTGCCTGTCCCTAACATCGAAGGCTGTTCTAATCAGAGATAGCACGGGGATAAAAGATTGTATTGTAAAGGGAAAGGTCGTGGATGAAAAGGGGCAGCCCTTGCCGGGCGTAACGGTTCTTCTGGATTCCACGAAAGTGGGTGTCATTACCGACGTGAACGGGAATTTCCAGTTAAAATTAGCCCGATCCGGTGGCGTGCTTGTTTTCTCGTTTATCGGTTATGAAACCGTGAAAGCCACGTTCAAGGCAGAACAACCGCTAAACGTGAGAATGAAAGAAAGTATCTCCAAGCTCGATGAGGTGACCGTGGTCGCTTACGGCACGCAGAGCAAAAGGGAGGTCGTGGGTGCCATGTCCGTGGTGAGGGGTGAAGATATACGAGATGTACCTTCCCCCTCTTTATCCAACTTGTTGCAGGGACGAGTCGCGGGGATGAACGTGACGAACATGACGGGCGCACCCGGTGGTGGTGGAACGGCATTGAATATCCGGGGGTATAACAGTTTCGACATAGAGGGAGAACAACGGTATAGCAATCCCCTGTGGGTGATTGACGGTGTACCGATGCAGGCTTTCACGTCCCCGTTGACAGGGACGAACACGCTGGCGGAAATAGACCCGAACGATATAGAGAGCGTGCAGGTGTTAAAGGATGCCGCTTCTGCCGCTATATACGGTTCACGCGCCGCGAACGGGGTAATCCTCGTGACAACGAAAAGCGGACGGCTGAATCAACGGGCGAAAATCAGCGTGAACGTGTCCCGCACTTTCTCGTTCAACCCCTCGTTACCGGATTTAACGGGAGGAAACGCGGAACGTCTTCTCCGGATGGAGGCGTTGCGAAATTTCGAGCAAGCCATTTTTGACCGTGAAACCAACACGTACAGGTATATCGGATCGAACGCGGAGGCGTACAGGGAACAAATGCACCATAATTATTTCTGGAATAAAGGTGACGGGGCGGGTATAGCCGCCTTTCAAGACAGCTTGAACCCGTTTTATAACAATAGCACGAACTTTTTTAAATACTATTTCAGGACGGCGAAGGTGCTAAACGCTAACTTGCAGTTATCAGGAGGGAGCGTGAATACAAGCTATAATATCGGCTTGGGGTATTACGATGAAGACGGGGTGCTGAGAAACACGGGCTTTAGTCGCGTGAACCTCTTGGGGAATATCTTCATCAAGCCGTTACCTAAAATTGAAAGTAACTTTCGCTTTTATCTGGCTCGAACGGGACGTAAACGAGCCTCTCGGCTCACGGCTTACACGGGCTTTACCTCCGGTGAAGAGTTGGAACAGATCCCCAACGAGTTGCTAACCATGTCAACCTTGCTGCCGGGAAAGGGGACGGTTGCTTTTGACGAAATGATCAAGCGGTTTAACACGATCAAGGAAAACAACGAATCTTACCGTTTGAGAACCTCGCTTGACTTGTCTTACGAGATACTGGAAGGGTTGAAATTGAAATCTTCCGTGTCGTTGGATTACACGCAACAAAATCAAAATTTGTTCATCCCTTCAGACCTTGACGAGTATAACGAGAGTTATTCATCTGGACAGGTCGAGCGAAATTTAATGCTTCTCAATGAAAATCTTTTAACCTATAAACAGACGTTCGCGGAGCAACATACCGTGGACGTGTTACTGGGCGTGTCCTTTCAAAAAGATGAAATGAACATGATCGGGGCGTGGGGAAAAGCGTCACCTTCGGATTTGATACATTATATAAGCTGGTACGGGAATGTTTACGACGTGAACGACAACCGGACGCTAAAAGACGCGACGACCGGGCGTGAGGTTAGCACGATGGTCGGCGTGTTCGGGCGTGTGAATTACAATTACTTGCAACGGTATTTCCTGTCTGTTACCTTGCGACGGGACGCGAGTTCCAAGTTCGGGGAAAACGTGCGTTGGGGTACATTCCCCTCCTACGCCGTGGCTTGGATTTTTAGTGAAGAGAAGTTTTTAGACTGGAGCAGGGGCGTGCTGGATCACGGGAAATTAAGGGTATCTTACGGGACGTCGGGAAAACAATTCGATCAACCCTATATCGCGCAGGGGGTATTGGAACCGGGCGATCCTTACCTCGGAAACCCGACCATTCACCCGGATTTAATGCGAGGGTTAAGTAACCGCGAACTCACGTGGGAAGAAACTTCACAGTATGATTTCGGCTTGGATGTGGGTATGTTCGATTCCCGCTTGAATGTCGTGCTTGATTATTATTATCGTTACACGGATAAATTACTGTACCCCGTTCAATTACCCGGTAATTACTCCGCTTTTGCCCACCAGTGGCGCAACGCTTACGCGATTTCTAACGAGGGTATAGAGTTAGAGATAAAGTACGATATAATCAGGGGTGAAAAATTGAATTGGAACATTGGTTTAAATATCGCCCGTAACTGGAACAGATTGGAAAAAAGCGAGAACAGGCGGGATTTCCAAACGGAAAACAGCAACACGAATTTAAGCATTATCGGCAAGCCCCTGAACGGGATTTATGTTTTAAAAACGGGCAAAATATACGATTCAGACGAGGAGGTGCCGGGTAGGTTTATAAACGGTAAATATACCTTGCTCGGGGGAAATTCAAACACTCAACACTATCGCTCTGGTGATCGAGTGGTACAGGATGTAAATGGTGACGGGGTGATAGATTCCAAGGATCGGGTGTACGCTGGTTCCCCCGTTCCTGTCGCGCAGGGTGGGATAACGTCCTCGCTAAACTGGAAAGGATTCGATTTGAACGTGTTGTTTAACTTCGTGATTAACCGTCATATATTGAACGCGGCTAGGGGCGAGAGCGTGGGAACGGTGTTAGGTCTCTCCCCCGATGAAACCGTGCGTCCGGTGTTCGTGGATTTGGCAAACGTGACTTTCTGGAAAGAACCGGGGGATAAGGCTGATTTCCCGATGAATCGTTTAGAAACGGGATTAGGCTCTTTTAATTCTTACACGACAGCGAACGTCGAGAGCGTGAATTACTTGAAATTAAAAACGCTCGTTCTCGGGTACACCTTGCCTGAAGTTATCAGGAAAAAACTAAAATTGGGTATAAGGTTTTTCGTGTCGGGTGAGAATCTTTTCACGTGGACGAATTACACGGGGGCAGACCCGGAGAGCGTGGGATTGATCACGGGGGTGGATAATCTTGGAAATTACCCGTTAGCACGACGTGTCACTTTTGGTCTAACGCTAAATTTATAATCACATGAAAAAATATTTATATTTATTGATCGGGGCGTTGTTTCTCTCGTCTTGTGAAGATTTCCTGACAGTCGAATCGGACACGGGGGTTACGGACGTGAATTACTGGAAGAACGCGAGTGATCTGGACGCCGCTAATTATGGCTTGTATCAAACTTTCAGGCGTTACATGGCAGACAATATAGTGATTAAATATCGTGATCGTGGGTTACCGTTTGACGTGATGGGGACATGGGCGAACCCCTCGAACAACGATCTTTCGCGATCTTGGACGCCCACGCACCCTTGTATCAACTGGAACACTGAATATTATATTATCAACGAGGCGAATCTAATACTGGATAATATTGACCGAGCCGACTTGACGCCTGAACAGTACAATTTTTTCCGGGGGCAGGCTCTCGGTCTTCGGGCTTACGTGTATTTCTACATGATACAGAACTGGGGGGATTTACCGTTGATCGTCCACGCGGAGGACGTGGGAATGAAGTCCCGTACCCCTTGGCAAGAAGTGGCGGGGCAATGTATTTCAGACTTGAAAGAAGCGGCAAAGTTGTTGCCCGTGGCGAACGAGTTGAAAGATATTAAGGGTAATCTAGTAACGAGTAAACAGGCTGTATCTCGTGGTACTTGTCACGCGATCTTGGCTCACTTGTACGCTTGGAAAGCCGCGTTAAACAAAGAGCCGGATTTGTTACGTTTGGCTATTTTAGAATGTGATAGCGTGATTACTGATAATAGTTACAAGCTAGTGAACTCGATTCGAGAAGTTTGCCAAATCGTGATTCCCGGTAATAGTCGCGAGGGAATTTTAGAATGTAATTTCAAGGAGACGGAGTACGACAGCAACGGATGGTCGGGTTACCTGGCAGGATATTGCCAGTGGTGGCCCGTTGTCCCCTTGACAACAGCATCCACGGCACGCAGGGGATTACTAATCAGTAATAATTCCGTGTATAAAATGTACCGGGACGAGAAAGACCAAAGACGGGAAGAGTATTTCTATAAACTGGATAGCATGGCGAAAGTATCGACTTCTATCACGAAAGGGAATGCCTACGTGTATAAATATCAAAGGATTATAAAGTACGATTCAGGTAATCAAGCGGGTAAAATTAAATCGTACGACGCGAACGAAATTTTAATCCGGCTCGCTGATATTATATTATTACGGGCTGAATGTAAAGTACGCACGGGGGATTACGCCGGGGCGAGGGTTGATCTAAACCATATCCGGAACCGGGCGGGAATGGTTGATTATGCCGGGACGGATGCCAGTTTACAGGACGAGATACAGGACGAGCGAGAGAGGGAATTGTTTATCGAGGGAAATGGAATCAGGTATTTTGATTGCGTGCGTAACGGGACGTTTCGTGAACGTTTAAAGGGAAAATTCAAGACCTTGACTGATAAAGACGTTGAAGACGGGGCTTTGTTCCTTCCTATCGGGAAAATCGCGTTTAATAATAATACCTTGATATTACAAACGCCTTACTGGAAACGAAATGGATACGCTTATTAATTAAAAAACTGAATTTATGAAGAATATATTAATATTGCTTGGATTGTTATTTGCAGTCTGCTCCTGTGACGATTATTTTCACGATAGCGGGTTAGCTGACGGAAAGCATGATTGCACGATGTGGGAATATTTAAACACGCAACCACAAGATTGGGATTCGACGGTACTCTTGATTGAACGGGCTGGATTGGTGGATCTGTTTGACGGGAAAGATCACGAACACCCGGAGATCACGTTTTTTGGCGTGACGGATTTATCCATCGAGCAATTTTTATTGAAAACGGTAGATGAAGAGGACGAGCCCTTGTACGCGAGGGTTGATGACATTCCCGTTGACTTGTGCCGGGAAATGCTTCTCTCTCACGTCGTTCCCGGAAAGATAATGAAAGAAGAATTTGATTACGAGGTAAAGGGAACGCTCACGGGTGGAACGATGGTGACTACCTTATCGGGCGTGGAGTTGCGAGTGTACCGGACGAGATCAGAATACGGCGGGGTTCCCGACATCGGGGCGGAAGGTCTGTCTATTCACGCGATGGTCAGCGGGCAAATGGCAAGTGTCGCCTCCGCGAATATAGAAACGCGAAGCGGTGTTGTACACTCGTTGAGTTACACGTATCAATTTACCGAATTATAAAATAGTGATTATGAAAAAGTATATTATCTTTTTAGGCGTGATGGTCTTGATTTTCACGAATTGTCAAGACATCACGGTCGGTTACTTGGAAACAAGGGACGCGGTTTACGCTCCGGATTCGATGGTCGTTAAATCTGTTCTTGATCCGGTAGAAGATGAATTACAAATTAAATTCAAAATACCTTGGCAATCAACAAGTATCGAGGGTGTTTTGGGGACTGCTCCCGTCAAGTATTCCATTAAAAGCGTTGACAGTGAATACCCGGACGCCGCGAGCCAGTTCACGATGCAAGGGGCAGGGATAATAGAATTACAACACGATCATACAGTGCCCCCGGGACGTTATGTATTTAGCGTGTTGATTGAAAACGAAGGGTATAGTGTCGTGCTAGATTCGATCTATACCGTTATCGTGGAATAATTCCACTTGCTGGCTATGCAGGTGAAATTAGGAATAAAATTTGCAAAGATTGAAAATTTTGTGTTTCTTTGTAACTAAGAAAAGGTTTTGAGCCTTTTAAACGTTCTTAAAAGTATTAGCGTGCAGTATTGCATCTGTGTGGTCGGAAACTAGCTATTTCTCCTTGGATGAAATTTTATCAAGTTTTTAACTTGGTAATATTAATCTTGGAACACCTGATGATTGTTGCAACGCTTGTGCTTCGACCACGTATATATATACTATCTATATATAAAAACTGGTCGGGCACGGTGTTGCTCTTTCGTTTCCAAGGGTTAGCTAGTCCTCCGACGCGATTGAGTACCCGTGTTTGACCTCTGTCTATCCCGGTACTTGAATAGCTACCGGGTTTATTTTTTTCTCCCGGTTTGCACTAGAACAAGAGTTGCCGGTTCACTCGTGGCATAGATATTTACTTCCTTGCCTCTGAATGTATATACACCCGGCACTCTTTTTTAAGACGTTTTTTTGGTGCAAGAGATTTGAACTTACATATTTGCAACCAGAAAAATCTCGTGATTGGAGGAGGCATAATCCCCTTCCAATTTTAAGGTAGCCGTAATCCCTATATAACATCAGTTTAACCCACGGCTACCTTTTCTTATTTTTTGAATTTTGCTAACATGGATAGAGATATATCAAAATTGTTATTTGAAAGTATCAAGATTGCTTGACACGGGTTATTGATTTTATCTTTATCTTCGCGAAAGAGGCTGGTCTAATTTAGAACTCGTACCTTACACGTGACTTTTGCATGTGAAACCCGGCTTCTAATTTGGGAAATGGATTATATCGGTGTACCGAAAGGTACACCGTTTTATATACAAGAGTGGTTAGATTGAGTTTAATCACTAGCCGGAAGGTAGCCGATCGGTCGCCTTTCTTTATCTTTCTCTTGTTTCGATAGTAGTCGTGTTAGGGCTTGATATATCTCGCTAAATTGCGCGTCCGTACTTTCTTCCAACTCCTCGATGCGTTTTAAAATTTCTTCGTAATTAATGATCATTTGTCGCATCAGAACAAAAGCACGCATGATAGATATATTTACTTGCACGGCAACATCCGAGCGTAATACTCCACTTAGCATTGCTATCCCTTCTTGGGTAAAGGCAAAAGGTTCGTAACGAGAGCCTCCCCAACTTGAGGTGCCAATTTGGCACCTCAAGTTGGTAAATTCTTCTCCTGTAAGCGTGAACATGAAGTCTGGGGGAAAGCGTGCGATGTTTCGCTTAACAGCTCTTTTTAGAATTTTTGTCTCTGTCTGGTACAATTCAGCTAAATCAAAATCAAGCATTACTTTGTAACCTCGGATCGTGTAAATTTTGCTTTGGATGATTTGTAAGTCCATGATGATATTTTTAATTCGTTGTTATTGATTTTGTAAATTAAATTCGTTCTCTATGCCTGTCATTTTCGCGTTCCACGCCGCGGCGTCTTTTCTTAGTTTTGAATTTACCACTTTCGCGTAAATTTGTGTCGTGACGGTATTCGTGTGCCCTAACATTTTAGAAACAGATTCCAGTGGTACACCTTCGGTTAGTGTTACGGTTGTCGCGAATGTATGTCGTGCAAGGTGCACAATTTAAGCAAAAGCAACGGAAAGTGAATATGAGAGGAATGAACTGCAAGTGGTTGAGAATGAGCAATATTTCATAATTCTGCCAATTGGCTGCAAAGCAAAGCCGAGCAGGATATTGAGTTATTTCAGTTACCAAACCGTTAGCGGTCAGTTACCGAAACCAACACTGCTAACGAGGTGAAAAACAAATAGTTTGTCACCAGTGTTTGTTGCACTGTTCTGCACAACTTTCAATGCCGGAGAATGCTTACTGATTGATTATTTTTGCAAACTAAAAAAGTAAGCAGATGAAAGTTGAAAAATTCAAGGTGTTGCTCTACCTTAAAAAGAGCGGATTGGACAAGAACGGTAAGGCTCCCATCATGGGACGCATCACCCTCAACCGAACAATGGCGCAGTTCGGTTGCAAGTTGTCATGTACGCCAAAGTTATGGAATCCACGTGAGAGCAGACTTGACGGCAAGAGCAAGGAGGCTGTGGAAGTGAACGCCAAGATTGACAAGCTGTTGCTGGCAATAAACTCAGCCTACGAGTCACTTGTGGAGCGCAAGACGGATTTTGACGCAAAGGCGATAAAGGATCTGTTTCAATGCAGTGCAGACACTCAGATGACCTTGTTGAAGCAGCTTGACGCCATCATTGCGGACATTGAGTCAAGAATCGGCATCGACTACAAGAAAGGCACGCTGCCAAACTACCAGTACACTCGCCTGACATTGGGATTGTTCGTCAAGAAGCGTTATGGAACTGACGATGTGGCATTCGGTGAGCTTGACGAGCAGTTTATCCGTGAGTACATGGACTTTTGCTTGGACGAGAGAGGTCTTGCACTTGATACAGTCCGCCACTATCTCGCCATCTTGAAGAAGACCTGCCGAATAGCTTTCAAGGCAGGACACTCCGAGCGTTATCATTTTATGCACTTCAAGCTACCTCAAAAGAAAGAGAATCCACCAAAGGCATTGACACGTGAGGACTTCCTGAAAATTCGTGACCTCGAAATACCAGAGCGAAGAAAATCGTTGGCTTTGACCCGTGACCTTTTTCTTTTCGCTTGCTATACAGGCACGGCTTATGCCGATACTGTTTCTATCACGGAAGAAAACCTCTTTCGTGATGAGGAGGGCAGCCTTTGGCTGAAATACCACAGAAAGAAGAACAAGATGCTTGCACGTGTGAAGTTATTGCCAGAGGCGCTTGCCATGTTGGAGAAATACAAAGACCCGACAAGACCTACTCTTTTACCGCCACAGGAATTTCGAGTGCTGAGAGGTAACATGAAAAGTCTCCGAGTACTATCTGGCATAAGTATGGATTTGGTCTATCATGTTGGACGGCACAGTTTCGCATCGCTCGTTACGCTCGAAGAAGGTGTTCCGATAGAGACTATCAGCAGAATGCTTGGTCACAACAACATTCAGACCACGCAAATCTATGCACGTGTCACCCCGAAAAAGCTATTTGAGGATATGGACAAGTTCATCGAAGCCAACAAGGACTTCAAGTTTGTCCTGTAATATTATCACAAAATAAGAAAGGAACATAAAAATGAGAAGTACATACAAGCAGTTTTATTATATCAACCGTGGCAGAGTAAAGGCAGACGGAACCACATCCATATTTTGCCGTATCACGATTGACGGCAAAGTGTCAGCCATAGCAACAGGTCTTTACTGTGCTCCCGAAGAATGGGACACGAAAAAAGGTGAAGCCAAGAATGCAAGAGTGAACGGACAACTGCAAGCGTTCAGACAAAGAATTGACGAAGCCTACGAGCAGGCAACAAAGGAAAAGGGCATCGTTACCGCCGAGATTCTGAAGAATGTTATTGTTGATGCAAATACTATCCCGATGACATTGCTTGCCACTGGCGAGGAGGAGCGTGAACGCCTTAGGCTGCGCTCCATCCGTATTAACTCAACATCTTCTTATCGCCAATCTAAGACATCGCAGCTAAACTTGCGAGAGTTCATCGGGTTACGAGGAATGAATGACATTGCATTTGAAGATTTGACTGAGGAATTTGGCAAATCTTATAAGTTGTTCTTGATTGGCAAAGGGTATAGTGCATCCAATACGAACCATAATCTTTGTTGGCTGCAACGCTTGGTTTATATCGCTGTTGACAGAGGTCTGCTGAAATTCAATCCATTGGAAGATGTCGGATATGAAAAGAAAGGCTCACCAAAGCGTAGACATATATCCAGAAATGACTTGCTGCTCATTATGGAGACTCCTATGGAGGATAAGGCTTTGGAGTTGGCACGCAGAATGTTTGTTTTCTCCAGCCTTACAGGTTTGGCTTATGTCGATTTACGTAACCTGTATCCACACCATATCGGGATGACGGCAGACGGTAGAAAATACATCCGTGAGAAAAGAGCAAAGACCAACAACGAAGCGTTCATTCCCTTGCATCCGATAGCTGAACAAATAATGTCGCTATACAATACAGCGGATGATAGCAAACCAGTTTTCCCTCTTTCTTCACGTGATTCCATGTGGTTTGAATTTCATTCACTCGGTGTGGCTTTGGGTATAAATGAGAACCTTACCGCACACGTTGCAAGACATACATTCGGAGTAAACATGGTTACTTCGGGCATATCAATGGAAAGCATCGCCAAGATGATGGGGCATTCCAACCTGCGAAGCACCCAGGTCTATGCCGTCATCACCGATGACAAGATATCCAAGGACATGGACAAGCTGATGCAGCGCAGAGAAACAAAAGAAACTGACCAGAATAAAAATAAGGAGGACGGGAAATGAACAGAGGAGTTATAACTATCAGCGAGAGCGGAACGGTATCCATGCCGACCGATACTGTATGGATGACCATGCAGGAGATTGCCGACATGTATAATGTGTTCGGCTGCTATGTGCGCAAGGCTGTCAAGGCTGTATTCAAGGATGGCATTCTGAAAGAGCAGGGTGTACGCCGTCATGTCAGGAAGAACGACCGCATCAGCTATGATGTGTATAGCCTTGAACTCGTCATTGCGGTAGCCTTCCGTATTGACAGCATTGAGAGCAGAGCCTTTCGGGAGTTCATCATGCAGTCCGTCATCGGCAGGCAGACAAGCCGCACTAAACTGGTCTGTATCTTTACAGAGAATGCAATGGCATAGACCTGCCATAAAGCAACGTTCCTTGGAGGCTTTGCGCCTCCAGCCACTTGGGCGAACCACCGCAGTGTGTTTTAGCATGGTATTAGATTTATACAGGTAACACAAATGATACCCGGCAAACACGACCAACTCGGTATAGCCAATAAAACGAGGCGACAACCTATAACAACCACGCTCGGTAAGTTATACGTTGTCGCCTTGTTCATTTCACCCCACTCATCAAGGACATGTATTTCTCCTACAAGCCCTTCATTCTGTACGCCTCACGATAGTTAGCCATCAGAATCTTCTGAATGTCGGACTCGCGGTAGAGTATCTTTCCGCCAAGCTGGATATACGGGATGACACCGTTGTTTCGGTAGTCCTGCAGGGTTCTTCGGCTCAGTTGCAGTCTGGCACAAAGCTCCTTGTCCGTCATGAACCGCTCACCGTCAAGCATGGGGCGGTAGTTCATCACGGCACGTTCAAAATTGTCAACCATTCGGTTGAGGTGGTTCACGATGTGGTTCATCCACTCGCTGTTTCTTGTCATTACTTCATTGCTCATAGTTGTCTCGTTTTATTGTTGATACTTACGTTACTCGGTTTACTTGCTGCATTGGATTAAGTGGCTGTTGTATATTGACAGCCTAACCTGTGCGCTTGCGAAAGCGCATGTCCTTTTTATTGTCCTCCACTACTGCTACGATAGCCATCACGTCCTCCGGCTTGTAGTAGGTCTTGTGGCTGATTTGCGTATAAGCCAAAGTTACGTTGTCCCGAAGCGTCTGCACTGTCCGTGGGCAGATGTTGAGCGTCTGACACACGTCCTGCGTGTCGAGCCACTTGTTCATGGTCTTGTCCTCACTGCGCTCACGGATTCTGTCCATGCGCTTCACGAAGTTCTCCAACTGGGCATCAAGATAGTTGAATGCCTCTTCCTCGAATACGATGAATCCCATACTTTTCTTTTTTCTAAGTTAATACTATGTTATATGTCGCAAAGCTCCACGCATATGCTGTGCTCCACGTTTGTGAGTGCAAAGATAAGGCACGGCAATCTAAAAACAAGCGTTTTCAATTTCTG
>ERZ833963.2415-NODE-2415-length-17897-cov-2.761350_pt1 | contig 17897 bp, 18 predicted proteins | sample MGYA00519693_ERZ833963 | MGnify/ENA primary metagenome ERZ833963 (study PRJEB31850, sample SAMEA3708748) | human gut metagenome | biome: human gut; feature: human-associated habitat; material: faeces | place: China | collected 2014 ... | reverse complement strand
ACTTTTCAGCACGCCAAAGGCGAATCGAGCGATGTTGGAGCGGGGTTCGTCAATCTCCCCGTTCTCAAGGAGTTTTCCCGCGCTTCGAGGCTGAAGGCTGAGCTGAGGCGCATCAATCGCGAGGAAGACGAGCGTTTGTATTTTGTTGGCTACGCTGCGACTTATCCCATTGTCACTGCACTCAAGTTCGCAAAGAGGCGCTTTCCAGATAGTGTATGCTGCCTTATCGTTCCAGATCTTCCTCAATATATGGAGTTGGGTGAAAATCGCGCGGGTCTGCTCCATAGGATTAAGAACCATGTTGTCTCATGCGGAATGAGGGGGATGGATTGCTATGTGCCCCTTACGGCTGCTATGGCCCCTTGCCTCGGTGCTGATTTGTCGCACTGTGCGGTTGTCGAGGGTATTGCGGACGTGTCAGGTGCCGAGCTTGCGAGTATACCCAATGCCAGTCTTCCTGCTCGATATATCCTATACACGGGCACGCTTCAGTATAGGTATGGTATCGGTGATTTGCTCTCCGCGTTCAAGCATATTGACGATGGAGATGTTGGCCTGGTGATTTGCGGTGATGGGGAGGCTGTGGAAGAAATACAGAAGATGCAGTCGGAAGATCCCAGGGTGCGCTATCTCGGCGTGTTAGCCACTGAAGAAGTGACCATGTTGCGTTCTGGGGCGACGGTCCTCGTGAATCCGCGGAAGAATGAAGGGGAGTACACGAAGTTCAGCTTCCCGTCGAAGATGATGGAATACCTCGCGTCCGGTGTTCCCACGGTTGCGTACAAACTTGATGGTATGCCCGATGATTACGAAGGGCTTTTCATTGACGCTGCCCAGGATGGTCTTGACGTTGCTATCGAGCGAGTTCTGAAGATGAGTCCCGAGAAGGCATCTAATCTTGCTGAGCGGGCGCGAGCATTTGTGCTCAGGGAAAAGTGCCCCGAGCGACAGTGCGAAAAAACACTCGAACTTCTGAGGAAGGAGGCCGAACATAATGAGCGATAGGGAACGATTTGACATCCCAGTTGTCGTATTTATTTTTAAGAGGCTCGATACTCTTGAGAAGATTTTCGCGCGACTGGCAGAAATACGACCTAAAAAGCTGTACCTCATCGCTGACCAGGGGCGCGACGATGCTGAACGAAGCGCAGTTGCAGAGGTAAGAGAGGGCGTTGAGGCTTTTATCACCTGGGACTGTGAGGTCGTGCGGGATTACGCCAAGGAGAACCGAGGTGTGTATGGCAACATCGCCCTTGGCGCCAAGAAGGTTTTCGAGCGGGAGCCGATGGCGATATTTCTGGAGGACGACAATCTGCCATCTGCCTCGTTCTTCCCTTTCTGCGAGGAGATGCTCAACCGCTATAAGGATTCAAACGAGGTGCTTTGGATTTGCGGAACCAACTATCTTTCCCAGTACGATGTCGCAGACGGAGCCTCATACGTGTTCACGAGGCAACTCATGCCTTGCGGATGGGCATCTTGGGCGGATAAGTTCCTCGGCTCGTATGACTTCGAATTGGAAAAGGTCGGGGTAGGCGACAAAACGCGCGCACGCTCTACCTACTCGGTTCGCAGGCTGTACCTTCAGCAGCTCTTCAATGTTGAGTATGAGAAGGCACATAGGGAAAGAACGGGCCGTTTTTATTCGTGGGACTACCATATGGCGTGGACTCTTAGGACTGGAGGCTACTACGGCATTGCGCCTTGCGTGAACCTAATTGAGAACATCGGGGTGGATGAGTGCTCGGAGCATGGCGGTACCGATCTTGCCCTCGACATGACGAACCGGTTCTGCTCGATGGCGGGCTATGAACTCTCTTTCCCGCTAAGGCATCCCGATACCGTGGAAGTAGATGGTAACTACGAGAAGCTCATCGAGCGCAAGCTGCTCTATCCGATGAAAGATTACTGCGGCGTGCTGGTGAAGCTTGCCGCGAGGCGTTTGTTCGGCTTTCCGCCGGACCTTTCGCTCAGGCAAGCTATCAGGAGGACTTCGAAATGATTAACCAGGATGAAAAAACGATAGTTCGATTTAAGGACGACGGCCGTTTGAAGCTGCTGATTATCGTGGGCACGCGCCCCGAAATCATCCGCCTCTCGGAGGTCATCAAGAAGTGCCGAAGCCACTTCGACTGCCTGCTGGCGCACACCGGGCAGAACTATGACTACACGCTGAACGGCATCTTTTTCCGCGACCTGGAGTTGGACGACCCCGACGTGTACCTGGACACCGTGGGGGCCGACCTTGGCGAGACGGTGGGCAATATCATCGCCGCGAGCTACAAGCTCATGGCGCAGGTGAAACCAGATGCCTTGCTCATCCTGGGCGACACCAACAGCTGCTTGTCGGCGATCGCGGCCAAGCGCCTGCACATCCCCATCTTCCACATGGAGGCCGGCAACCGCTGCAAGGACGAGTGCCTTCCCGAGGAGACCAACCGCCGCATCGTCGACGTGATCAGCGACGTGAACCTGGCCTACTCCGAGCATGCGCGCCGCTACCTGAAGGACACCGGCTGCACCCCCGAGCGCACCTACGTGACGGGCAGCCCCATGGCGGAGGTGCTGCGCGCCAATCTCGAGAAGGTCGAGGCGTCTAACGTCCTTGGCGAGCTGGGGCTTGAGCCCAAGCGCTACATGCTGCTCAGCGCCCATCGCGAGGAGAACATCGACACTGAGGCGAACTTCACGAGCCTGTTCACTGCCATCAACGCGCTCGCCGAGAAGTACGATATGCCCATCCTGTACAGCTGCCACCCGCGCTCTCGCAAGCGCCTGGAGGCCACGGGCTTCAAGCTGGATCAGAGGGTTCGCATGCACGAGCCTATGGGCTTCCATGACTACAACTGCCTGCAGATGAACGCCTTCGCGGTGGTGTCGGACTCCGGCACCCTGCCCGAGGAGTCGAGCTTCTTCGCGAGCATCGGCAAGCCCTTTCCGGCGGTGTGCATCCGCACGAGCACCGAGCGCCCCGAGGCGCTCGACAAAGCGTGCTTCACGCTTGCCGGTATCAGCGAGCGGGGCCTCCTGCAGGCCGTCCATACGGCCGTGGCCCTGGACGCCGAGGGTAGCTACCCAGAGGCGCCCGTGCCCGATTACGCCGACGAGACTGTGTCCACCAAGGTAGTCAAGATCATTCAGAGTTACACGGGCATTGTCGACCGTATGGTTTGGAGGAAGCAGGGGTAGCTGTGGCTGGTATAGGCTGGGCGGCCGCTTAGCCTATGCCGACGCGTTCGATGCAAGGCTGGCCTCATCGTTCTCAAATACAATCGCGCGACGAGGGCTGTTGAGTTATGCGAGAACACCGCCGTTAACAACGGAAGATATAGAGCTGAAGAAATAACTGTGATTCGCGTCGTCGGCAAGCGATGGGAAAACGGTGTCATTCTGTTCGAGATGAGCGACAGGCTTCAAGGCCGTTGGCTGAACGTTTTCAAGAGTTATGGGCAAACGTCCTTTTGCACCGATGGTTTCTGTCTTGACCCCAAGCGGTTCGGTTACTCCGGTTCAACCCTCATGGTGCTGAAAGTGGGCTACGGCAAAGACAGGGCGAAGCAAACGGTCGAATACGATGGCTAGGTAGTCGATTGGGCCAACGGCGAGTATACGCGCATGGTGAGGCACGAGCGGCAATACGAGCATGAGGAAGAGCTGGCAAGGCGCCGCGCCGAGCTCGAGCGCGCCGAGAAAGACGCCGAGTTTGGAAGCGCCACCAACGATATGCTTGCGAATATGTAGGCTCTCGAAGAAAGGATTCTGCGTTGGACTCTTGTAGCCTAAGTGCCGTTCTGGACGCCTTGATTCCAGCGATCCCGTCGCTTCTCGGCACACTTATCGGCGGGGCCGTGACGCTATTCGCGACTTATATGACGGCAAGGCACCAGAATAAGCTCGAGGACAAGAGGCTCGATGCCTCTCGCGAGGATGAATGGAGGCGCTTCGAGCGCGACAATCTGGTGGGGCTGCAAGAAGCTGTCCAGCGCGGTATGAGGGCAACGGGGAAATGCTACCTCCAGATGGATAAGCTTGCTACTGAGGGGAAGGAATGGGCGGATTGGATTGTTAATCCTGCGGACTCGGAAATGCTGCGTCAGTCGCTGGAGGATATCCTGTTGCTTTCGTGTAGGGTCGACGACGTCGAGCTGGCAAAAGCCCTCTCGCTATTTCGCCAGAAGGCTCATAACGTCACTTTTGGCTCAAGGACCCGTACTCAACTGTTCGATTCGATGAGGGAACTATCCGATGCCTACGATGCCGTTATGGAGGTCATCAGCGAGAAGCTGAAAGGCTGCGTTAGGGGTCGCTGAGCCGGGTGAATGGGGGACGGAGGCGCGTTCGCTCTTGATGAGTTTTGGAACGCGAGGTCGTGCGGCCCATGTTATATCGGGTTCCGCAATGTCGGGAAGGCCTCATTTCATCCGATATTATGGGCTCTTCGGGGGTTTGTGTGGGTTGAGCGCCCGATGAAGGCATGGGTATAGCAGCGGGGACCTCGCTCGGATGGGCTTTGTTTTCCGCCAAGAAAAGCTAGCCTCCGGAAAGGGTCCCGCGCGTGTACAAGTGCATAGCCAAGAAGGGCGCCGGCCTCGACGGCGCCGTGGTCGAATCCATCCGAATCGAGGGGGATTTCATAATCGTCTCGGCGCGCCCCCGGAAGCGCGCGCCGCGCTGCCCGGTCTGCGGGAGGCGCTGCGACGCCTACGACAGGCTCCCGGCCCGCAGGTGGCGGGCGCTCGACGACGGGGCCCTCAAGCGCTACGTGGAGGACGTGTGTTTAGTCAAGTCTGATTTTCTGTTTTGAGCACAGATTTCTTTCGGGTTCCGGCACGCAACTTTTTCGGGTTTCGTCACGGGCGCGCCGCCGCCTCTACCTTCCCGACTTTCTCAGCATGAGAGACTCCTCGAGCCTGTGGCTGGGTCCGCCGAACTCCACGAGCCCGCCGTGGTGCACCACGCGGTCGACGATGGCCGTCGCGAGCTTGTCGTCGGCGAAGACCGTGCCCCATCTGCCGAACTCGACGTTGGCGGTGAATACCACGCTCCTCCTCGTAGCTGTCCGATACGACCCGGTCCAGGAGCCTCGCCCCGTCCACGTCGAAGGGCACGCAGCCGAACTCGTCCAGGACCAGGAGCCTCGCCTTGGCCACGTCGGCGAGCAGCCGGTCGAGCGCCCCCTCCCGCTTGGCCTTGCCGAGCTGCGGCACCAGCTGCGCGGTCCGCCGGAACCTCGCGGGGCGGCCCGCCGAGGTCGCGGCGATCCCGAGGGCGGTGGCCATGTGGGTCTTGCCGCGCCCCGTCTGGCCGTAGAAGACCAGGTCCTCCGCGTCGCGCACGAACGCCAGCGAGAGCATCTCGTCGCGGCCCCAGCCGTCGGGGAACGCGACGTCGGGCCAGTCGAGGCCCTCGACCGACTTGGGAACGGGGAACCTCGCCTGCCTGAGCAGGCGCGCCCGCTTCGCCCTGTCGCGGTGCGCGATCTCCGACTCGAGCATCGCCGTGCACGCGGCCGCCTGGCCCAGCCGTCGCGGTCCCTCGGTTTCCTTGAGGACACGCCCTTTGGAGGTGACGCGGTGGGCGGGGTCCGTACTGACCGCCTCAATACCGTGCGTCGGTGAGGTCGGTGCGGAAGCCTAAAACCGGACGACCGCGTCGTGGCGGTGCCCCATGTCGCTCGAGAGCGCTTCTCGGACCGCATCTGTGGAAGGGTACATCCCCGGTCCCGGGGTGTGGCCCTCATGTTCTTTCTACTCTTTTTTATGACCACGGCGCTCAAGAATCGGTGATCATTAGGTTCAATTCTTATTGCACATCAATAGACGCCGAGAACGACACCTCCACACCCGCAGCACAGCCAGCCCTTTGGAGTAGTCAGCCTCCTTCCCACACCTGGCGTCGTACGCGCCGCCAGTCAGCGCGGACATGATGGCGGCTTTCAGGTCCGCGACGAACCTCTCCATGCCCCGCCACCCAGGGACTCAGCCCCGCGTAGTATCATGTCGTACGGCGTGCGCTCCCGGCTCGATGGACTTGTCTAGCGACTCCCATCTTATAGAGGGGGGCACGGACAAGTTTAGGGGGCCTTCATATCCAACTTGGCCTAATAGCGGTTTTGGATAATAAAATGGATGGGAGCGATGATGGCAATGCGGGCGTTTGCACATTGTCAAGAATTCATGGTTCAATTCTGTTACTCAGCTTTAAATCAGATTGATAGCCGCCAGATTGCTTCATTTGTATTATTAAGCATCTTCGTTGTTTATTTAGTTAATAAAAGCGGGATTTCGACCATTTGCCATGGTGCGTGGCAAGTGGTTAAGGCGGTGGTGAGGCCGATCATAGTTATTCCTGTATTGATTGTTTTCCTGTATTCGATTGGCGTGATGGCAATCGCTTACGATTGCGCTCTTTGGTCTTTGGACATTTCTTTAGATGTTGTACTTGAAATTATTGTCGTTGGAATACCGCTTGCTTTTACCTTGGCATGTGAGTCGCGCACGTTACGCCAGGCGGTGGTTAATATGGTTGGTCCGCAATTAAACTTGTCCGCTATTCTGGAGTTTTATTGTGGATTAGTGTCTTTTGCGCTTCCGGCCGAGCTATTAATTCAGGCCTGCTTGTCATTCCTCATTGGTGCTAAGTTGCTTAGTCGGAAGGAGTGGGGTACTTTGAGTGCGGTCATTGAAGGCATTATTGGACTATTTGGAATCACATTGGTCTGCATGGTGGCAACAGTCTTGATTGGTTTGCGTACGTCAATCGATTGGCATGCGGTTTTTCAGTCGGTGGCTATGACATTTTGGTATCCGCTTGCCTTGCTCCCCATGGTATTTATGCTGGCATATTTCTCTTCTTACCAATTGCTTTGGATGCGTTTAAAGGGCTGCGAGGCAGTTCAAGGGTTTATTGGCAAGCTAGTGTTCTCGATCGCGTTGTTTCCAAGCTTGTCGTCAATAGCGCGATTCAGTCGGTTTGAGGCGGAGGAAACAATGCATGAGAAAACCGCTTTGAAGCGTGTGAGGTATATCTGTAGATATCGCTACAACATTCATCGTAGGGTTATTCGGGAACGTTCTAAAGCCGCTATGCTGCGCAAGCGTTTGGGGAAGCCAGGTTTTGTGGAAGGAGGGGTTTGGGGGGATAGCTCTTATATGGAGGATATAAAAGGGAGCCTGTGGACAATCATTCCTTTGCAGAAGAATAGCTACGCGCAGTTTGGCCAGTATGGCGAAAAGTTGCAGGAGCAGATCGAGGCCTTTACGCCCATGGAATGTACCTGCGGTCACTTTCTTTCAAAAGATTGCAAGCAAATCGCTGTATGGATGACAAATCCAACTGGATTTACTTTCGGTTTGGCGCTCGAGAACGGCGAAGACCGACCTCTTGCCTATGAGGGTGACGATGGAGGGGCTCTTTGTTCGAAGAACGGGCTTACGAGCTTTCGTCCTTATGATGAGTCTTCGTTGGTGAATTGGCATTATTTATTTACAGTCGATCGTTCCTATCTGTGAATTGATATCAGTTCGAGCTCGTTATGAGCTTGATAAAGATGCGGCTGGAGCGCTACCTCCAATTCGCATGTGGGACGCCCAAAGGCGGCCCATATTCTGTTGACTAGAGGCTGTTTATATGGAAGCGGAAGTGCGCCTGGGTTGGAATTGCGCATTTCCGGATGAGTTTGTCTATGGGGGCGTGGACTGATCCGACGGCTTTTTGCGGGTGCGCCTTATACTATGGCCAGGCTAATAGAAAGGCGTTTTGTGCCTACGATTTACTTTGGCGATTTTGGCGGCGTTCTTTTCAGCTCGCCCGTTAGCTTTAACCGACCAACGTAGGGACTTGATGGCAGCCGGCTGGGAGGTTTTGCCGTGGCGTGCGGTTTTGCGTTGAACAGCATTCTTGTTACCGGAGGGTGCGGGTTTGTTGGGTCCGCCTTTGTGCGCTACGTGGTGCGCGAGCATCCGGGTGTACACGTGACGGTTCTTGACGCGCTTACGTATGCGGGCAATCCGCAAAACATCGCCTGCCTGCCGCGGAATCGCGCTGAGCTTGTGGTTGGTGATGTGTGCGATGCTAAGCTGGTGCGCGATCTGGTTGCCAAGGCGGACGCCGTGGTGCATTTTGCCGCGGAGACGCATAACGATAGGTCTATTGCAGACCCCGCGCCGTTTGTGAAAACCAACGTTGAGAGCGCGTTTATCTTAATTGAGGCGTGCCGGCAGCTTGACGTTCGCTACCACCATGTCTCGACCGACGAGGTCTTTGGCGACCTTCCGCTGGATAGTCCGGCGCGCTTTACGGAGGAGTCTCTCTACAGGCCCTCGAGTCCCTACAGCTCTAGCAAGGCGGCTGCCGACATGTTTGTGCGCGCATGGGTGCGCACGTACGGTCTGCGCGCCACCATCTCGATATGCTCGAACAACTACGGTCCCTACCAGCACGTGGAGAAGTTTATTCCCCGCCAGATCACAAACCTTATAGACGGGGCGCGGCCCAAGCTGTACGGCGACGGCAGGCACGTTCGCGATTGGATCCACGTTGAGGACCACAGCTCTGCGGTGTGGCAGATCCTTACGCGCGGCGCCGTGGGCGAGACCTACCTTATTGGTGCTGATGGCGAGCGCGACAACCTGTCCGTTTGGGGCGAGCTGCTGCGGGCGTTTGGGCGCGATGGGGATGATTTTGACTGGGTGCGCGACCGAGCGGGCCATGACCGTCGCTATGCGATTGACAGCTCTAAGCTGCGCCGCCTTGGGTGGACGCCTACCCATACGGATTTCTCGTCCGGCCTTGCCGATACTATAGCGTGGTACAAGGCGCATGAGGATTGGTGGCGTCCTGCCAAGGAGGCCACCGAGGCACTCTATCGCGAGCGGGAGGATGTGCGCGCTGGCTGCTGCGGATGATCGCCCGTGCGGCGCTGCATCCCTGGCTCACCTGGCATCCCTGGTCCCTTGCATTTGACGGCGGGCGTTCAGAAGCTGTGATAGTGGAGGACTCGAACTCCGGCTATGAATTGTACCGTGCCCTTTGCGAGAAAAGCGGTATTCGCTGCGCGAGCGCCGAAGGAGATGACGGCGCTCAAAAAGGCATTGCCCGATTTGGGGCTCTAGTAATCGATAGCTTCACTTGAATCTGCCTGTTGGCTAGTCTTAGCAAAGAAAAAATGCGCTATATGAAATAGCAAAGAAAAAGTGTTCCTTTGCTAGGTCTTCAAAATGCCGCAGAGGGAGGAAAGGCGGGGGCATCTTTTCAGGCGGCATGATGACCTTGCGCGTGTCAATGGACATAACGGAGCCGTCTAGTTTATAGGTTAGGACTCCGGACACTCGGGCGCGACGTTTGAAAGGGGCGCCCCACAGATCCCTGTTCAACGGAAAAGAGCCATTGCGCAAACGGGGCGGCATCGTCCAAAAGCGCCTTAACCATATCGGCAAAGGAGTTGACGCTCTTTGAATAAATGCCGCTGTAGTTCCGCGTCGACGGTATACGAGTGATTTATCGTAATCGCGGCAGTCGCATTGAGGTGGCGCAGATTATCGCTATAGGAGCGAGGGACAAGGGCAGGGTGTTCGTTATTGCTGCCAAACGTTTGGATAGTGGCGTCTGATTAACATGAGGAAATAGAGCCGCCATGTCCTCCGTGCGCTTTACCAAAGGGGACAGGGCCGTTTGCGTTTTGCGCGGCAACGTCATTGCTTGCAACTTGAGCCTCACGTCTGATCTTCGAGAAGGCTGAGCGGATCGATGGCAGGGAGAGATAACGTGCCGACCGGTGATTGAGACGAGAGCTGCTCGACAACGGTGCGAAGTTTAGACCAAATGTAAGAGAGGGTGTTGGCGGCAAGGGTCCTTTTGACGGTTTCGACATCCCCAAGGTCAATGGGGCATGATGCTAGGGCGCCCATCGCGCCTGCAACGGTGGCAATTGGCGATGCATCTTCTTCGTCGGATGTTTTGATATCCCACGTGAAGCGCAGGCTTGCCTTGCACGCCAAATTGCCGTTGCCTTCATCTATGTAATCGAGGTTTCGGTCAATGCTGAGACTAAAGAACCTTTTGTTAGAGGTTGATGTGTCGGACGAAGGTTTTGATGTCGCGGTTTCTGCTTGGAGGGAGTTATCAAACGATATGCTCAGTAGCTTTGAGTCTTTATATTGAATTGGAGAGAGTGCTAGTTTCATGATGCTCCTCATGCAGCTATTTGGAATACGGGCATAGTATTCGGGGCGGGCGCGTCCTTTTGCTGCGAGTAAGACATACCGGCATCGGCGTCATGGCTTTGGTATGTAACTGCGGGGGCATCGGGTTGGGGCAAAACACCTTGGAGAGTCTGATTGTCCTCAATGTCCTTTCTCGAGCAAAAATCAAAGCTGATGCCAAGCGCGAGCTCAAATTGTGCAAGCGATTTAAGAGTCATATTGGGCTGGGTGTTTAGCATCATGGATAGTCGAGCGGGGGATACGCCCATTTTTTGAGACAGCTCTTTTTGGTTAATGCCTTGCGCCCGCATCTCCTCAACAATTTGATAGCTGATGTCGAGCGCATGCTTATATGCTCTCGTTTCTGCGGTTTCATATTCTTCAACAAAAGAAGTAAGGTCAATTGCGGTCATCTGTTCTCCCTTCTTGCGGACAAGCGAACCTGTCGTTCACAAATGGTCGTGCAACTCATGCAAAAGCTCCGCGGCAATCTTGGCAAGCGGTCTCGCTCTATGAATCTCAGAGTGGATATTGCCGCTTCCTTGATGGCCTTTAAAGGAAAAGAGAAGGACAATTTCAAGGGGCGCCCTAACAAGGACATAGACCATCTCGCGGTCGACTCCAGAATAGCCCTTGAGTTCGTAAAGACCGATCTTGGTGTCAAGGAGCCGCATCTTGTTCGTCATGCATGAGTCTTGTATTCCATAGCGAATAATCTTGTCTATTTGCCTAACAAGGTTGATTGCAGCTTCCCTTGGGGGATTTCATCATTTTAGTAAATTCGCTTGCGGCGGCATTGTCGCTAAGTAGTTCCCAGAAGTGATTTCCATCTGGTGTTTTGTACTCTTGAAGCCGGTAGCCTTTACCCATTTAGCCTCCTCTCGCTACGAGTATATTACAAATATCAGGCTAATCGACAGAGAGTTAACTTATAAGTTAATTATCAGAAATACCGTTCAAAAGATATAGGGGGCTCATCGCGGCTTTGTTAAAGTCGCTTGTGTTCGATGCGCTGGTCTGTGGTTGGCGCAAACGCTTGTTTCTATTGAGTAGCAAGCAAGAAAGCGCTACTGCGTGGCTACTGTATGAACGCTGTGCGAGCGGTGTAAAGAGTTTGCATATATGCCGCCGTATGGGTGCGCGCTGGTATCATGTTTATGTTACCGCGCATGCGCGGGTAGCGGCGAGGTCGCCATGGTTGCGAATCGCCAAGGCTGCCTTCACGCGTGCCGTATCAAACGGAAGGATTTCATCTATGAAGTATTTTGGCACCGACGGCTTCCGCGGCCGTGCGAACGAGGGCCTCAACGTTGACCACGCATTCAAGATCGGCCGCTTTGTGGGCTGGTGCTACGGCGCCCGCCGCGGCAAGAAGGCCCGCGTCATCATTGGCAAGGACACGCGCCTTTCGAGCTACATGTTCGAGTCCGCGCTGGTCTCCGGCCTGGTCGCCAGCGGTGCTGATGCCTATATGCTGCACGTCATCCCCACGCCCGGCGTCTCCTATGAGGTTGTCGACGGCGGATTCGATTGCGGAGTCATGATCACCGCCAGCCACAACCCCTACACGGACAACGGCATCAAGCTGGTGAACCATGAGGGCTACAAGATGGACGAGGACGTTCTCGAGCTCATCGAGGACTACATCGACGGCAAGAGCGAGGTTCCGCTGGCTACCGGCGAGAACATCGGCTGCACTGTGGACTACATGCAGGGCCGTAACCGCTACATCGCCAGCCTTATCTCTAGCTGCGGCTTCTCGCTGCAGGGCATGAAGATCGGCTTGGACTGCGCCAACGGTTCGGCCTCCAGCGTCGCCCGCCCCGTCTTCGACGCCCTGGGTGCGGAGACCCACGTGATCAACAACGCCCCCAACGGCTACAACATCAACGTCGCCTGCGGCTCCACCCACATCGAGGGCCTGCAGCGCTTTGTTGTTGAGAACGGCCTGGACATTGGCTTTGCCTACGACGGCGACGCGGACCGCTGCCTGGCCGTTGACGAGCGCGGCCACCTGGTGGACGGCGACCTGATCCTGTACGTGTGCGGCACCTACCTTAACAAGTACGGCCGCCTGGCCAAGTCCACCGTGGTTCCCACCGTTATGGGCAACTTCGGCTTCTTCCGCGCGCTGGAGGCCGCCGGCCTTAACTACGAGAAGACCGACGTGGGCGACAAGTACGTCTACGCCTGCATGCGCGAGAACGGCTACAACCTGGGCGGCGAGCAGAGCGGCCACATCATCTTTGGCGACCTTGCCAAGACCGGCGACGGCATTCTCACCTCGCTGCGCATCATGGAGGTGCTGCGCGCCGAGCGCGAGAAGCTCTCCGAGCTCACCCGTCCGGTGAAGCTCTACCCGCAGCAGCTGGTGAACGTGCGCGTCTCTGATAAGGACGCCGTCATGAACGGCGAGGACATCAAAGCGGCCATCGCCCAGGCGGAGGAGTACCTCGAGGGCAACGGCCGCGTGTTTGTGCGCGCATCCGGCACCGAGCCGCTGGTCCGCGTGCTTACCGAGGCTCCGGACGAGAAGCTCTGCACCGAGGCGGGCGCTATTGTTTTGGCAGCGCTTGAGAAGTACAAGCTCGACGAGTAGCGGGTTTGGCGTATAGCACGGCCACCCTCTAACTTGCTTGGGGCTCCTGCGGCGATGTCGCGGGGGCCCTTTTGTTTGCGAGGGGTTTGCGCTGGTATGGGCTTTGCGCTGGCATGGGCTTTGCGTGGGCGAAGGCCTTGCGCGGCGCGCGAAGCCGCCGAGGGGTGCGTGGATGCTGGCATGCGCTATGGGGAGCGCGAGCGGGCTTATTTCACACTATTGTTACAAGTGCCAGTGCACAATATGAATTGTTATGGATGACACGCGCATCATGGCATAATCTCACATTGGATTATTCTGATTTCCAGATGAGGGGGATTATGTCGACATACGTACTTACAACCTGCTCAACCGCGGATTACGAGCGCGATTTCTTTGCGCAGCGCACTATACCATATGTTTGCTTTCATTACGAGATGGACGGCCAGGAGTACGTGGATGATCTTTACGAGTCCACCACCCCCGCAGAGTTCTACGGCCGCTTGAAGGCCGGCGGCCAATCCAAGACCTCGCAGGTGGGAGTGGGCGAGTACCAGGAATTCTGGGAGCCCTACCTTGCCCAGGGCCTGGACGTGGTGCACGTGACCCTTTCTTCCGGCATCTCCGGTTCCTATAACTCTGCCTGCCTGGCCGCCTCCGCGCTTGCGGAGCGCTACCCACAGCGCACTATCAAGGTTGTCGACTCCTTGGCTGCGAGCTCTGGCTTTGGTTTGCTGGTGGAGTACATGGCGGACCTTCGCGACCAGGGCGCCACGCTTGACGAGCTGGTCGACTGGGCGGAGACCAACAAGTATAAGCTCAACCACTGGTTCTTTGTGAGCGACCTCGACTGCCTCAAGCGCGGTGGGCGCGTGAGCGCTACCAGCGCCGTGCTCGCGACCGCGCTGAAGATCTGCCCGGTGATGGATATCAACAACCAGGGCAAGTTGGTTCCGCGCGAGAAGATCCGTACCAAGCGCCGCGCGATCGCCGAGCTGGTGCGCGTTATGGCCGAGCGCGCCGACGGCGGGCAGGATTATGACGGTAAGTGCTGCATCTGTCACTCCGACTGCCTGGAAGACGCGCAGGCGCTGGCCAGTCTTATCGAGGAGCATTTCCCCAACGTGAGCGGCGGCGTCTCGATTCACAACATCGGCGCCGTGATCGGCTCGCACACGGGCCCGGGCACCGCCGCCGTGTTCTTTATGGGGCAGGTCCGCGGGGAGTAGGCTCGCCGCTTGAGATCTTCCTCGTCCAAAGACTGAGAAAGAAGTCTGCGCAAGAAGAAGCGCGAGCTTATGGCGCGAGAAGCGTTGCAAAAGAATCGACCCCGCTCGTCCGGAAAAAGACGAGCGGGGTCGTGTGCGTTTGGGGTCTATGCGACGCAGTGCGGTGCGCGGTTGCGGCGGTTGCAACGGTTGCGGTGCGCGCTACACGAACTTGTCCGCGATGGCCGCGATCACCGGCAGCAGCGCCAGGCCGGCCTTGCCCTTGCCGCGAGGGAAGAAGAAGCCGCCGGGACGGCTCTTGCGCAGGCGCTGGCGAGGGGAGTGGGCCTTGGCCAGCTGCTCGTCCGGAATGGGGACGTCCGCGCGGGCGCTCTCCATGGGATTCTCCGCGCTCGCCTTGATGGGGTCCAGGATGGGGCCTTCTGGCGTGGCGCCCATCTCGCGGTAGCGCTTCATCATGTCTGCTTGCAGCTGCTGGGCCGAGGGCGGGGTCCAGATGACCGCGTTGGCGCCCGCCTCGCGCGTCTCGCGGATGGAGAGCGAGGAGCGGCCGCCCGATGCGATGAGCGGCATGTTGGGGTAGTGCTCGCGGAGCTGGCGCAGCACGGCGGGGGTGTCCTTGCCGGCGGCGACGTTCAAGATCTTGGCGCCGGCCTTGACCTTGGCGTGCGCCACGTCGTCGCAGCGGACCACCGTGGCGATGACGGGGATGTCGACCATGCTGGCGATCTGCTCGACCATCTCGGGCGATGCGGGAGAGTTGACGATGACGCCCGCGGCGCCCTGCATCTCCGAGACGGCGGCCAGCTGCACGGCGCGCTTGCCGGCGGTGGTGCCGCCGCCCACGCCCACGAAGACCGGGCACTCCGCCACGGTGAGCAGCGCCTGCGTGATGGCGGGCTGCGCGGTGAAGGGATAGACGGCGAAGATGGCGTCCGCGTTGGAGTTGCGGATGACGGCTACGTCCGTGGTGTAGAGCATGGACTTGATGCGACGGCCAAAGAGCGTGAAGCCGCTGCACTCGTCCATCTCATCCGGAACGCTGAGCGCCGCCTTGCGGAGCCTGCCCTCGATGGGCGCGGGCTCGAGCGGCAGCACGCCGCCGGGGGGGATGGCGGTGACGGGCTCGGCGAACTCCTCGGCGAATTCGACCTCTGAGAAATCGATGGTGGCCTCGATGGACTCCGGTACCTCTGCGGGCACCTGCACGGGAGCATCGGGACGGGGGTCTGGCACGGGAGCGCCTGCGGCTGCCGTGGAGGCCTGCGGCTGTTGGGCGCTGGTCGCCTGCTTAGTCGCATCCATGGAATCCATAATCGTCCCCCTTCATGGTGATAAGGCGAAATGTGCCTTGTGGTAACACGAAATAACGCTCGAGATATTACCCGAGACGCTGTAGCTTATACCGAATTGGCTTTCGAGTCCACGGCTATTTCTTAGATGTGGATGCGGCGGGCGGGGAGCGGTCGCCTGCAGCGGGGAGCGGTCGCCTCCAGCGTGGGCGCTGTCGGGGGCGCTGGGCGCGCGGGCGGGCGGGTTCCGGCCGGCAGCCGTGGTGGATTACGGAGGGCGGAGCTCTCGCGGGCGGAACCCGCGCCTTGCGATGGATACCGCTTTGATGGTTTTAACGCACGGCGCGCGTATATCTGTTAAGCTTTGCAGACAGGCGCGATGGTTGCGCTTTGATGGAACTGTGCGATTAGATTGGCGGTGCCGATATGGATGTCATGACCATTGTGGGTCCGGTTGCCCTCTGCATCGGCGCTATCGCCGCTGTCGCGGCGCTCTATGCACTCTTCACCTTTATTAAAGACCGCCGCAGGGAGAAGCGCGAGGCGCACGCTCCCCGTCATCGCAAACAGTAGGCCGTCGTCGCGGAGTTGACGGCGCCTTTGCCTGCTGGCGCGAACTCGCTTGACCAGATGGTGCGCTGCTACGGGTTGCCGGAGTCGCCCTGCCTCCCCGAGTGTCAAATAGTCGCTTAGTGCGGAATCCAGTTGGGACAAATATTGAGTTAGTGCGGGGCTTAGGACAAATAGTCGCTTAGTGTGGACCCCTGCGTGACAAATAATGCGTTAGTGCGGAAGCGAAGAGATGTAGCAAGGGTACCTTATGAATAGGCCGTTCGCATCGCCCAAGCTAGAGGGATCGGGCGATGCTGCCTGATGAATAGGGAAAGCTTGTCGGAGCCCCTCCAATCCGCACTAACGCACTATTTGACCAAACTTCCGCACTAAGCCCTTTATTGACACGCTGTCCTTCCCGCACTAAGGCGTTATTTGGCACAGCAAGAAGGATGTGGCTGGTTTTGCCGGTATGGGAAGGGTATCACAGCGATGCATGCGGCTATGCATGCTCCCGCGCGCGTGAGGTCCTCGCGGTAAAAAGCTTGTGCCCGCGCTAAGGCGGGCACAAGCGGTGGGTTGCGAGCTTTAAGGCGGCGTCGCCTACGCTTTTTTGATCGCGGCGATAAAGAAGCCCTCGAACAGGCGGGTGGGGCGCACGGTGATGGTGCCTTCCAGCCCGTCCGGCAGGCAGGGAAGGGCGAGCTCCGGGTTATCCGGTGCGGCGGCGAGCGCTTGAGGGTCGAGCGGGACCAGCTCGCAGTCGCGATGGCGCTTGAGTACCGATGCGAGCATGAGCTCGTTTTCCTCGGGCAGGATCGAGCAGGTGGAATAGATGAGCGTGCCGCCGCGTTTGAGCACGGTGAGGCCGCGGTCGAGCAGCGCGCGCTGCGAACGGGTCACCTTCGAGAGCAGTTGCTGGGTGATGCGCTTCTCCGCTTTGGGATCGCCTGCGCGCACGGTGCCCGTGCCGGTGCAGGGGGCGTCTAGCAAGACCTGGTCAAAGCTGAAGAACTCGTCCAGCTTGCGCGCGTCGACGCGCATGATCTGCAGGTTGGTGACGCCCTGCTTATCCATGTTGTACTGCAGCTTCTCCGCGCGCGGCACGTTGAGCTCGCAGGCGCAGATGTGCGCCGCGCCGTGGGTGAGGGCGGCGATCTGCGAGGTCTTGCCTCCGGGTGCGGCGCACATGTCGAGGATGTCCGCCCCCTCTCGCGGGGCGAGCGCCAGCGGGGGCAGCATGGACGAGAGGCTTTGCAGGTAGATGCCTCCCTTTCGGTAGATGTCCATGCCCCAGACGTCGCGCTCGCTGGGCGCATCCACCACAAAGGCGTCCTTATACCAGGGGACGTGTTCGTAGGGGATGCCCGCCTCATCGAGCGCGGCAGCGACATCGTCCGCGCTCGCCTTGAGGGTGTTGGCGCGCAGGGTGGTGGGCCGCTGGGCGGCTTGCTGGTATCCGTCGAATATCTGGTTCGCGATGTCCTCGCTGTATGCGGCCTGGACCTGCTGGACAAGGAAGGCGGGGATGCCGTCTGGTGTGCTCATGGTTATCTCCGTAACTAAAAAGGCGCCCCGGTTTGGGGCGCCTTCTATTGTGCCAGAAAGCAGTTTGAATGTGCGGCGGGGCCGGGGGGCGCGGTGCTCTTGGAGCGGCGCGGGCTACATGAGCGCGCCGGCGACTATGAGGGCGACCGCGACGGCGATGGCTGCGAAATCGAGCGCCTGCAGGGGGTAGCGCTTATAGGAGCTCTCACGCGTGCGCAGGTAGAAGCCGCGCTGCTCTGCCGCAAGGGCCGTGGCGTCGGTCTTGCCTACGGACGAGATAAGCAGCGGAATGCACAAAGGCAGCATGAGCTGGAGCTTCTTGATGGGGTTCTTGGTGTCGTACTCCACGCCGCGGGCGGTCTGCGCCTCCATGATGGCGTTCATCTCCTGGCCAAAGAGCGGGACAAAGCGAAGCGCCGTGGTGAACGCGAAGGCGTAGCGATACGGCACGTGCAAGATCTCCACGCAGGCGTTCGCCAGGTCCGTGAGCTTGGTG
>ERZ833963.2411-NODE-2411-length-17919-cov-3.307490_pt1 | contig 17919 bp, 17 predicted proteins | sample MGYA00519693_ERZ833963 | MGnify/ENA primary metagenome ERZ833963 (study PRJEB31850, sample SAMEA3708748) | human gut metagenome | biome: human gut; feature: human-associated habitat; material: faeces | place: China | collected 2014 ... | reverse complement strand
TTTATTGTGGTCAGGTCCTTCTTCTTTAAGCAGCTCATATTCCATCTCAAGATGCTCTCCCTGAACAATTTCCTGTAAAATAGTCTTGCTGTCGTAAAACAGCTTTTTATTTTCTATATCTTTTAATATATGTCTGTCAATATATTCTTTCGCCTTTTCAAATCCACCATCAAGGTAGACTGCACCTATAGTTGCCTCAAGTGTATCAGACAAAATAGAGTCTCTCTGTCTACCGCCTGTAAGATCTTCACCTCTTCCAAGCATCACATACTCACCGAGATCTATATCTCTTGCACAGAGTGCAAGCGTCGGCTCACATACCCAGCTCGCTCTCATTCTTGTCATGTCACCCTCAGGCTTTGTAGGATTATCCTTATATATCTGTTCACTTGAAACAAGCTCAAGTACGGCATCTCCCAAAAATTCAAGACGCTCATTACACATATATTTTTTTAATCTGTTTTCATTTGAATATGAACTGTGCGTAAGTGCTGTTATAAGCAGTTCTACATTTTTAAACTCATATCCTGTTTTTTTCTGAAACTCTAATAATTTTTCCTGTTTCATCAGGCACACTCCTAACCTTTTAAGCCCTATATGCCAACGGTTTTGTCAAGCTGATATTCATATGTCTGCTCTACTATCTGCCGCTAAAGCAGCCTGCCTATATATCATATTTAACATATAAGCTCCAGCAGATCTCCAACCGTGTCAACATCTTTCAGACTTTCTTCGTCTATTGATATATCGAATTCCTGTTCAACTCCCATAAGAATCTGAAAAAGTTCCAACGAATCAGCACCGAGGTCATCCACAAAACTCATTTCTTGAAATATTTCCATATCTCCAATACCTAAAACTTCTGCAATAATCTTTTGAAGCTTTTTAAATTCCATACGAGCACCACCTATTCAATAATAAGATTTTCTTTTATTTTTTCATTTATCTTTTCTTCAATACACTGTTCACCACCCTGATGGAAGACACGAGCTTGTTAGTGGAAGTGAATACATCTACATTCCACACATGAGATGAGCGTCCTTTATGTACGATGGTTGCCACAGCCCGCACGGTATCTCCTTCATGTGCAGAAGATATATGGTTTCCGCTGACTTGCATACCTACGACTATCTCATCGGGTTGGCAAGTTATCATGGAGCCGAGCCCGGCGACGGTTTCGGCAAGTGCGAGGGTTGCGCCGCCGTGCAGAATACCAAAAGGCTGGCGGGTACGGTGGTCTACGGGCATGGTTGCTTCTATGCGATCTTCCGAGGCGTAAGTGTATTGGATACCTAAATTGCCCATTAATGCATGATGTGCCCGTGCGTTTAACAGGTCAAGAGGAATTTCAGCGGCATGAACTTCGGCTAAAATCATTTTTTCGACGGCTTGGGCAACGCCGTCTTCTTCATTGGAAGCCGTTACGTAGTCGGCGCAAACTTTTACGGAATCTTGTGAATGCCCCATGGCTATGCCTAAACCGGCAATCTGGAGCATATTGACATCGCATACGCCGTCTCCGATGGCGATTACTTCTTCACGAGTTATGTCCAGATGCGACAATAAAGCGCCTAAGGTATTGGCTTTATCGATTCCGCAAGGTACGACTTCCAAAAAATAAGGTTCCGAACGAAAGACATCCAAAGTTCCGTCCAGACGTTTTTTCCAATGTTCTTCCAGTCCGGCCAGTGCTTCTTCATCATCGCTGACCAACATGCATTTGCATGGTGCGAAGTCTACAGCCGTGGAGAATTCTTCCTCCTTAATAACTGTCAGATTATTCAATTCGGCTTCGGCGCGGATATGTTCATTGTCGGGACTGTCTGTCAGGATAGTGTCATCATGATAAGTGAATATGGCGAAGCCATTCTTGCGCGCCTTCTTTTCCAGATAAGGCAGCATTTCCGGGTTGATTCGCCTCTCGAACAGGATTTCTCCGTTTTGAGCATTGATAATCTGACAACCGTTATAGGAAACAATAAAGCCCCCATAATGCCCCAGCTCAAGAGTTTTGGCCAGTGGCATGAGGCCATAAGTCGGTCTGCCGGAAGCCAATGCGATACGTACTCCCATTTGCTGCGCTTTGAGTAAAGATGCAAGAGTGCGTTTGCTGATTTCTTTTGCGTCGTTGAGAAGCGTTCCGTCCACGTCAAGAACTAATAATTTATATTTCATGGCGACTCGATTTTGGTTATGCTAACAAAGTTAATAAAATGACGGTTAAAATGAACGGATTTAATTTATTTTGACGAAACTTATTGTAACAGTTTCTGCAGGCGGAATTCCTTAGGAGAGATACCGGTATTCTTCTTAAAAAAACGACTCAGATAAGACTGATCGGCAAAGTGCAACTGTTCCGCGATTTCGGTAACGGATAGTTGCGGCTCATTTAAAAGAACTTTGGCTTCTGCTATCAGCTGCTCGTCTATCAGTTGCTTGGGAGTTTTTCCATTCATGTATTGAGTAGTGATTTCGTATAGATAGCGAGAAGTAATGCACAGTTGCTCTGTATAAAACGGAACCTGATGTTCGCAGGTGCTGTGCTCACGTATCAGTTGCATGAATTGGTGGCAAAGCATCTGTTTTCTGCTGTATTGCTTGTTGGCGGCCAGCTTCTCCGGAATAGTGTTGAACAGCCACATTAATAAGCTTTGCAGGAAATTGAATTCTTGTTGCTTTCTGAACTGGAGCGTATTGTCTTTGAAAAGCATTTGCGCTATATCCATCCATAATACTATTTCCCGCCATGTTTTCTGGCTTCTCTCATCTGCCGTGTGATGATAGTGCGGGTGTTCATGGGTATAGTTGAAATAGGGTGTGTCAATTGGCAATATGGCTTTTAAGAAAATATCTTTGGGGAATAGGAGCATGCGTACGTTAAAATCTGCTGAGGCTTGTATTACCTGGATAAGGCTTCCTGTAAGAAAAATCAGTTCGGTCTGTTCATTAAAGGTATATTGTTGTACTCCTGTGGAGATGATACTTTGCCCCTGTGTACAGATTAAGTATATACCGCATTTAAAACGGTATGGACGCTGTTTCAGATACGATAAATCGGTTTCCTCATATCTGATGCTGGAAGTATCGGGTGATAACGGTTCGTACATGTGAATATAGTTCTTTTTTACGCAACAAATGTAGCTATATTCTATGATAATATCGTATATTGTTCCTAAAATGAAACGTTTTGTACAAGATAAGCCATAGCTTATCTTGTAAATATGGGGTAATTTTGCCGCCGATTTATAAAAGAGGAATAGGTAATGACAGGTAAACAAAATTCAAAAGGTTTTATATTGGTATTTCTGGGACTGTTGAGCGCTTTTGGCCCGTTTGTCATGGATATGTACCTGCCTACTTTACCGGCAATGTCGGATTTCTTCCAAACCACATCTTCAAGAGTGCAGTTGGGGCTTACTACAAGTATGGTAGGCTTAGCGATAGGCCAGCTGATTTTTGGTCCGTTAAGTGATAAGTATGGCCGTCGTTCTCCTTTATTGATAGCTATGGCCTTGTTCCTGATTTCTACCGTCGGCTGTATTTTTTCTCAAAATATATCACAATTCGTCGCGTTACGTTTTGTACAGGGAATTGCCGGAGCCGGAGGAGTTGTGATATCCCGGTCTATTGCCGCCGATAAATATTCTGCTCACGAACTTGCGGGGATGCTTGCCACTATCGGCGCTATTAATGGGATCGCTACGGTGGTTGCTCCGATAGGTGGCGGGGTACTGGCTGATTTTGGCGGCTGGCATGGTATCTTTTGGTTCTTATTTATAGTAGGCGTTCTTTTGATTATCGGAAGTATGCGTTTTAGAGAGTCTTTGCCGGGTGGACAGAGGCAGAATATAAGGTGGGGAGATATGTATCGCCGTTTTGGTATTGTCTTGCATAACCGTCAGTACGTACGTTACATATTGCAGTATGGCTTTACGATGGGAGTTTTGTTTACAAATATAGCTTCCGCTCCTTTCATCATGCAGCAATATTATGGTCTTTCACCGATGTTGTTCAGTTTCTGTTTCGGGGTTAATGCCGTTGCCATGGTGATATCTTCCGCTTTGGCTGTTCGTTTCTCTACAATGGAACGGGCTTTACATGTAGGTAATCATGGCATGTTATTTATTTCTATATTACTTTCTGTGGCATTTTTCCTGGATTGTAATTTTTGGATTTACGAGATACTGATTTTCTGCCTGCTTGCGATGGTAGGGATGACTTTTACGGCTTCCAACACTTTGGCGATGGATTGTGAACGTAAAAACGCCGGAGTGGCTTCCGCTCTTTTGGGTGCGATAGGATTTGCTTTTGGCGGGATTGTATCGCCTTTGGTAGGTATGGGAGATATCAGAATGTCTACCGGCTTTTTATTCTTTATGGGGTCGTTATGTTCTTGCGTATGTGCTTGTTTTTCTTTCCACCGGTTGCCTTTCCGCAAGAAGGCTCTGAATTTCGCTCCTTATAGAATAATAAATGTTTTTTTGCAGAAACTGTTATAAGGGGCTGAGTAATATTTATATTATATTCTTATCTTTGCCCGCGTTTTGTTCCGGTTCCCTATTCGGGAAACGGATGAAAAGGGAATCGGGTGTAAATCCCGAACAGTCCCGCTGCTGTGAGTTTCGCGTTGAATGTATCATTCTTTAGCCACTGTTTTAATTAAAATGGGAAGGCGATACATTAGAAATAAGTCAGAAGACCTGCAAAACAAAGTCAAAAAATTGTCCGTTCGAGGAAAGCGGACAGTGTACGTCGTTTAAAGATAATCTTTACTCTTTTATGATGTGGAGAATGAAGGTGCGGTTTGCCTGTATCGGTTTCTTTTGTATGGGCGGTGCTCTGCTTTCGGCACAAGAGGTGGCGAAAAAGGATACGATTACAGGAAAAGTGCACCAAATTGAAAAGGTGACTGTTACAGCACGGCGAATGCCTAATAAAGTAACTTCGGCTGTACCTATACAAACATTGTCGCAACAAGATATAAGCCGTCTCGGCATACAGAATATGGCAGATGCCGTACGTCGTTTTGCAGGTGCCAATGTAAAAGATTATGGTGGTATCGGCGGGTTGAAGACTGTTTCTGTGCGCAATATAGGGGCGGCGCATACGGCTGTCAGTTATGATGGGGTTGTTGTGAGTAATTCTCAGGCAGGGCAAATTGATATAGGGCGTTTTTCGCTTGATAATGTCTCAACCCTTTCTTTAGCAATAGGACAAACAGAAAATATGTTGCAATCAGCCCGTTTATATGCATCGGCAGGTGTATTGAGCATTGAGACTGAGAAACCGCATTTTGATGAAGGGCGCAGTGCTGCTTTCCAAGCTAGGATAAGTAGTGGATCGTTTGGGTATGTTACCCCCACGTTGCGTTGGTGGCAAAAAATAGGTAACCGTACACGTTTGGCTTTGAATGCTAATTATATGCGTGCCGATGGAAATTATCCTTTTACTTTGGTCAATGGAAAGTATGTGACAGAAGAAAAGCGTAATAATTCAGATATTTATTCTTGGCAAGGAGAAGCAACGCTATATCATACTTTTAAAGATGGTGGTGAGGTGGACGTAAAAGGATATTATTTCAATTCCCGTCGTGGGCTTCCAGGGGCGGTAACTCTTTATAACCCGATTTCCGACGAAACGCTTTGGGATGAGAATGCCTTTGTACAGGCGCGTTATAAAAAACACTTCTCTTCGAAATGGAGTTTGCAGGCACAGGCAAAGTATAACTATGGCTGGAATAGGTATGAGGATGAAGGGAAGGAATATGCGGACGGATATTATCAGGCTGTACATAGGCAGGATGAATATTATTTATCTGCAACGGCTCTATACCGTCCATTTAAGACTTTATCCTTGTCTTTGGCACAAGATGGGGCTGTAAATACATTACGTAGTAATCTGAAAGACTGCCCGTTTCCTACCCGGTATGCATCATTGACAGCTTTCAATATCCGTTACCAATACGGAAGAATCACCGCTTCCGGTTCATTGGTACATACTTTTATCACTGAAAAAGTGGAGGTTGGGAATGCTCCTGAGAATTTCCGTCGTTTGGCTCCTTCGGCTTCCGTGAGTATACAGCCTTGGATGGAAAAAACTTTTTTTCTGCGTTTTATGTACAAAAGCACTTTTCGTACACCTACTTTTAACGACTTGTATTATTATAGATTGGGCAATCGAAGTTTACGTCCGGAGAAGGCGAATGAATATAATGTAGGGATTACGTGGAGCAGTTCATCTCTGTCTTTTTTAGACTATATTTCTGTGACATTTGATGCCTATTACAATGATGTGACTGATAAAATTGTAGCTTTTCCCACTACTTATGCGTGGCGTATGGCAAACTATGGGACTGTCCGTGCTACAGGAGTAGACGCTACTTTGGCGATATCAGCGCCGTTAGCTAAAAATATAGATTTGATTATATCCGGCGGATATACTTTGCAGAAAGCAATTGACCTTACAGATTCGGATGCCAAAAATTATAAGGAACAGTTGCCTTATACTCCGAAGCATAGCGGCAATGTATCTGCGAGGTTTGAAATGCCTTGGTTTAGCATAGGTTACTCCGTCGTAGGTGTAAGTAAACGTTATTGCTTGTCACAAAATATTCCTGAAAATGAGATAGCTGGTTATATGGAACATACGGCCAGTATCTCTAAAGAGTGTGCTTTTAAGAAGTGTAAATTACAGCTTCAAGCAGAAATCATCAATCTGACTGATGAACAGTATGATGTGATAAAATATTATCCTATGCCGGGGCGTTCGTGGAGAGTGACAGGGACGTTTAAATTTTAAAATTAATTTAATTAATAAAGTGTTATGAAAGTAAGAAGTTTATTATTGAGTGTACTGTGTATGTTGGCACTGAGTGTTTCATTTTCATCTTGCAGTGATGATGATGGGCAAAGTTGGGACGATAGCGGTTCAAAGATTGAATTACCTTATGTCCGTGCTTATTTCTTGAATGAAGGAACTATGGGACAGAATAATGCCGGTATAGCATTTTATGCTCCGAATAAAGACAATGATGTTATCGGTGATATTTATAAAGCACAGAACAAGGCTTCATTGGGAGATACCGGTCAGGATATGATAGAGTATGAAGATTACATCTATGTTTCTGTTTATGGTTCTAATTATTTGGCCAAACTGAATGCAGCATGTGTGGAGCAGGCTCGTGTTTCTTTTGTAGGTGATGCAGATTTGTCTGCCGGTATTCGTTATATTGCAGCTCATGACGGCTATATTTATGCGTCTTTCTATGGCGGTGTGGTTGCCAAAATCAATGCCAATACATTGAAAGTAGAAAAGAAGCTAACAGGATATGGTGATAATTTGGAAGGGGTTGCCATCTGTAATGATATGCTTTATGTAGCCAATGCTTATAAGATTGAAGGTGGAAACTATATTTATCATACGGAAGTTTTAGTTTTTGACTTGAATGCATTCTCTTTTAAAGAGACTTTGACGGTAGCCTCAAACCCTAATAATTTGACGGAAGATAATGACAAGGTATTTCTTATTTCTTGGGATTATAGCGCTGAAAGCCGGGTATTGCAGATGATAGATTCAAAAAATAATAATAAGGTGACTAATTTGGGATATGCCACTCACGTGGCCGTTGAAAACGATAAATTGTATTGTGTGGACTCTAGAGTGGATTACAGCAATTGGCCGGAAACTGCGGCAGTCAATACGTTTTATACTTATGATGTAAAGCTTGGCACTAAAAGCTCCGGTTCTTTCTTGAAAAATGCTCCAGAAGAGCTTTCTACAGCAGTTATCTACATGATAGCGGTCAACGATAGTAATGGTGATATTTATATCGGTACTACAGGACATAGTAATGTAAACGGTGATATTTACCGTTTCAGAAATGACGGTACATATATGGAAAAATTTGATTGTGGTGGTCAAAACCCAAATTCTGCTGTATTCTTTAATTAACAGAGACAATGAGGAGACTTGTATTATCAGTCTTGTTTTTAGTAGCTTTGCTTTTCTCTTCTTGCGGAGGGAGAAGTAAAGCTTCTTTGGCTTTAACGGCCGGTGACACCATCCCCCTGCGCTATGCCGACAATCTCACATTGATAACCTATTCCGACTGCACCGTCGCTACTTTGCGCAACCCTTGGGACACCCTGAAAACATTGCATACGTACATACTGGTTCCGTCATCCCAATCATTGCCGGCTCATTTACCCGAAGGTACGATTGTCCGTACCCCTCTCCGCAAATCGGTAATTTATTCTTCGGTTCATTGCAGCCTTATGGAGAGTTTGGGAGTTACGGGCAGTATCGGTGGTGTTTGTGACTTGAAGTATATCAAACTCCCGTCTATACAGGACGGATGCAGTAAGGGAGCTATTATTGACTGCGGCGACGGAATGAACCCTGATATGGAAAAGATTATTGAGTTACATCCCGATGCCATCCTGCTCTCTCCATTTGAGAATAGTGGCGGTTACGGACGCATTGAAAAACTGAATATTCCCATTATCGAATGTGCCGATTATATGGAAACTTCCGCTTTAGGCCGTGCCGAATGGATGCGTTTCTATGGATTGCTTTTTGGAGTTGCTTCCGAGGCTGACAGCCTTTTTGCCGAAGTGGATAGCTGTTATAGCCGGCTTAAAAAGCGTGCTGCGCTTTCGTCAGTGTCATTATCAATTGTTAGCGAACTGAAAAGCGGTTCTGCATGGTACGTTCCGGGTGGTCGCAGTACAATCGGACGCTTGTTTAATGACGCCTGCGGACGTTATGTCTTCTCGGAAGATAAACATAGCGGTTCCATTCCTTTGGCTTTTGAAACAGTTTTTGATAAAGCCGGAGATGCCGATGTCTGGACCATCAAATACAATCGCGACCGGGATATGACTTATGCTGATTTGAAAGCCGATTATACGGGTTATACAGGTTTCAAGGCATTCAAGACGAGGAATATTTACGGGTGTAATACGGCGAAAGTACCTTTCTATGAAGAAACGCCTTTCCGTCCGGATTATTTATTGGCGGATTTGATACAGATTCTACACCCTGAAATAGGAGATTTAGGCGGTTTGCGTTATTTTTGCAAATTGAATGAGTAAAGGATGGAAATATGGTGTCGGATTAGGAATAGTAATAGTATTACTGTTTGTGGCTAATCTGTTGATAGGGTCGGTTACGATTCCTGTATCCGATGTATTCCGTATCCTGATGGGAAACGAAGGGGAAAAAGCAAGCTGGAGTTTTATCGTATGGGAGTCCCGCTTACCCCAAGCTTTGACGGCATTGCTTTGCGGAAGCGCATTGGCTGTTTGCGGGTTGATGTTGCAGACAGCCTTTAAAAATCCGTTGGCAGGCCCGTCTATTTTGGGCATTAATTCCGGAGCGAGTTTGGGAGTGGCATTTGTGATGTTATTCTTTGGCGGGAGCATATCGGCCGGAACGTTCAGCCTGTCCGGTTTCTTTTCCGTATTGGCAGGGGCATTTGTAGGAGCCATGTTGATAATGGGGCTTATCCTTTTCTTTTCTACGTTGTTAAAAAGCAATGTCATGTTGCTGATAACGGGTATTATGATAGGCTATATCGCTTCTTCCGCTATCGCTTTGTTGAATTTCTTTGCTACGGCGGAGGGAGTACAATCTTATATGATATGGGGATTGGGTAACTTCGGTGGCGTCTCTTTGCAACAAATGCCCGCTTTCGCATTGGTAACGGTAACCGGATTATTCGGTTCCTTACTACTGATAAAACCTCTGAACGCATTATTGCTGGGAGAGCGCTATGCCGAGAATCTGGGCGTAAATATAGGGCATGTACGTAACTGGCTTTTGGTTATAACCGGCTTGCTGACCGCCATAACCACTGCATTTTGCGGACCGGTTGCATTTATCGGTCTTGCCGTGCCTCATATAGCCCGTATGATATTGCGGACTGCCAATCATAATTCTTTATTGCCCGTTACTATTTTGAGTGGCGGGGCGGTGGCTTTACTTTGCAATTTGATTTGTGTTTTGCCCGGTGAGGCGGGGATTATCCCTTTGAATGCGGTTACGCCGATTATCGGGGCGCCGGTAATCATTTATGTTATCATTAGTCAGAGAAACCCGCAGCATTTCAATTGATTTTCTTCAACTATATAGGACTTTTTCTTTTAGAGCGCTCATAAATAGCGGCTCCCCATTGCATTTATGTTATTTCAATCGTTTGCATGGATAACTTGCAGATTTCAAAGGATTAGATGCTTTCGTATTATTTTTTATAGTACTTTTGCACCCGGTATTAGTTTTAATTTAAACAAAGGTTGCGATTATGAAATTACCTGAAGATCCGATGATGCTGTATAGCTTCATCAACATGAAATTGCGTGATTTTTATCCTTCACTGGATGCGCTCTGTGAGGATATGAACGTAGAAAGAGATGAAATTATCCGGACGCTGAAAACGGTGGGATTTGAGTATAACCCTGCACGAAACAGATTCTGGTAATTCCGAACTTATAAACAGATGGATTAGGGCTGCGTCTTTATCAAGATGCAGCCCTGATTTTTTTGTTAATAAACAACAAATGTACCGCTCCTCATTTAACTTCGGCCTTTTTTCCCTTTCTAACCTGTAAAACCCGGATGAACTGATGATAAACGAAAACAAGATTCGGCAAATATATAAATCCAACCGCGAGCAAGGATTCCAACTGTTGGTGGAATGCTTTCAAGAACCGATATATTATTATATACGGCGTTTGGTGGTGTTGCATGAAGATGCGGAGGATGTATTGCAGGAAGTCTTTATTCAGGTATACAGGCATTGGGAGCAATTTCATCAAGAGAGTTCATTGAGCACATGGATTTACAGGATTGCGACGAATGAAAGTCTTCGCTTGTTGAACAGCCGTAAGAAACGGGAAACGGTTTCGACCGAGGATGTTCAGGAAAACCTGATTTCTCAATTAAAGGCTTCCGATTATGTGGATTATGAAAATGAGTTGGCTGTCAAATTTCAGGAAGCAATATTGAGATTGCCGGAAAAGCAGCGATTAATATTCAACCTTCGCTACTATGATGAGCTTGATTATGAAGAAATAGCTCATATCCTCGATAGTAAGGCAGACACGCTTAAAGTGAATTATCATTATGCGAAGGAGAAGATTAAAGAGTACATACTAAATAATTAGGACTATGAAAAAAGAGTTTGATTTTGATGATATAGGAAAAAAAACACCCTATCGCGTTCCCGAAGGCTTCTTTGAGGAGATGCAGCGTAATGTGCGGAAACGTACTTGTGGCAGCAGGTTTCCGGGACATCGTTTATGGATAACCGTTTCTACGGGTGTCGCCATAGCTGCGGTATCAGTTGGCTTTCTGTTTATACCGTCCCATTTTTGGAAAGGCGAAAGAGGAACTTCCGATTTGCAGATATTGGATACCAAAAATTGTACGGCGGTAGTTCCTGCAGATAAATGGATTCGTGAAATGTCGGACGAGGAGCTGGAAGAGCTCGTCAGCTTCTCCGAAAGCGATATATTTTTAAATTAATAGTATTGTCTTAAAAAAGAAAGAATTATGAAAGCAAAATTTATTTACGTATTTTTGACATGCCTTATGATAGGCAGTCAACTCGGTCTCTCTGCTCAAACCTCGGTGAACAAGGATAAGAAGAAACGTCATACACCGGAACAGGTCATGGAGCATCAGACTAATCAAATGGTAAAGATGTTGATGTTGGATGACGCCACTACCGCCAAGTTCATTCCGGTTTATCAGAATTATTTAAAAGAGTTACGCGAATGCAGAATGATGAACCGTGCAAAACAAAGAGCGGAAGGAACGGGTGTGAAGCCGGAACCCAAACCGTTGCTGACAGATGCCGAGGTGGAACAGCAGATAAAAGGACGTTTTGCCCAAAGCCGTAGGATTCTGGATGTACGTGAGAAGTATTATAATGAATTTAGAAAGATACTTTCTCCCAAACAGATTATGAAGATTTATCAAACGGAACAGAATAATGCCGATAAGCTGAAAAAAGAATTTGACCGCAGAAAAAAACAAACTGTTGCGCAAGGAAAGCAGAAACGTCCGGTACGTCCTGTTCAGAAGTCTTAGAGCCTGTTTAAAGAAGCTTATCGGTTTATATAAAAGTGTGTCATAGTATAAAAAGTATCGTTCTGCTTCTTGGACATAGCCAAAAATCTCCTCTCTGTGCATGCAAAGGGGAGGTTTTTTTGTATTTCCGGAAAGGCTGAGAGGTGAAATAAATATAATAGGATATCGGTTCAGAACTTCGCAGGGGAGAATTTGTTGTAGGGAAATGCAGATAACAAAACATATCCCATGCGGTTGTTTCAGAAAATAAAGAATTGGAAAACTGTTCGCGGCTGGCATATCTGGAAGTTGAAGCTGGTGGATGCGCGGCTCTATTTTGTCAGCATGATTGTAGGCTTGCTGACAGGCCTCATTGCGGTTCCTTATCATTATCTGCTCTATTATTTGCTGCATATCCGTAGCGACTTCTTTGCATCCCGTCCGGCCTGGTACTGGCATATCCCATTATTCTTATCGTTTTGGGGAATTCTTATTCTTGTATCCCGTATGGTCGGCAGAATGCCTCTTATCGGTGGTGGCGGCATTCCGCAGACACGTGGGGCAATCAACGGCCGGATCACTTATAAGCATCCGTTCATAGAGCTGGTGTCCAAATTCACCGGCGGAATCCTTTCCGTTTCTGCCGGATTGTCATTGGGGCGCGAAGGGCCGTCCGTACAGATAGGTTCTTATATAGGCAGTCTCGTTTCACGGTGGACGCATATTCTGCAGGGAGAACGCAAGCAGTTATTGGCGGCGGGAGCAGGAGCGGGGCTTGCGGCCGCCTTTGCCGCACCGCTGGCCTCTTCATTGATTGTGATTGAGTCTATCGAACGTTTCGACGCACCCAAGACGGCTATTACTACGCTGTTGGCCGGTGTGGTGGCAGGGGCTATTGCCAGTCTGGTTTTCCCCGTGAACCCTTATCATCTGATTGAGGTGTCGGAACCGGTTTTGACCTTTTTCGTCCAGATGAAATATTTTCTCATACTGGCTGTCATTATTTCCATTACCGGTAAAATATACTCTGCGCTTATGATTTCGTTTAAACGGGTATATTCTACGGTTAAGTCTCCGGTATATATCAAGATGTTTTATTTGGTGCTGGTTGCTTACATTATTTCATTGATGCAAGTAAACCTGACGGGCGGCGGCGAACAATTCTTGCTGGAACAGGCGCAGAACGGCAGTACGGAAATAATGTGGGTACTTGCCGTCATGCTGCTGCATTTTGGTTTCTCGGTATGCTCCGTTTCTTCCGGTCTTCCGGGCGGAAGCTTTATTCCTACTTTGGTGACAGGCGGGTTGTTGGGGCAGCTCGTAGGGTTGATTGCTGTGAAGCACGGCATTATCGAGCCTCAAAATATCACTTACGTCATGCTGATATCCATGTCTGCATTCCTGGTGGCTATTGAGCGTACTCCGCTTACGGCTATTGTGCTGATAACAGAGATTACCGGGCATTTTGAGGTTTTCTACCCTTCGGTGGTAGTAGGCGGGCTGACCTATTATTTTACGGAACTGCTCCAGATGAAGTCCTTCAATGTCACTTTGTATGAAGATATGATTAACTCTTCCGATTTCCGGGAAGAAAAACGATATACTCTGTCGGTAGAGGTCATGACGGGTTCCTATTTTGACGGAAAATCCGTAAGCGAACTTTCCTTGCCCGAACACTGCGTTATCATCAATGTGCATAGGGACGGAAAAAACCTGGTCCCTGCGGAAACAAGTTTGATTCCGGGAGACCAGGTGCAGATTGAAATGGATTCGCAGGACATAGAGAAACTCTATGAACCGCTCGTCAGTATGGCGAATATCTATTAGGCCAGATTGCCTATTTCATCCAGATTCTTCTGAATGTCGTTGTCGGTCAATTCATAATTTTGCAAGTCACCGGCCAGGTATTTGTCGTACGACGCCATATCGATGAGGCCATGACCGGACAGGTTGAACAGGATAACTTTTTCTTCACCCGTTTCCTTGCATTTATTCGCTTCGCGGATGGTGGCTGCAATGGCGTGGCAAGATTCCGGCGCGGGAATGATACCCTCCACTTGTGCGAACAGGCAGCCCGCCTCGAACGATTCGAGTTGCTTGATGTCCATTGCTTCCATATATCCGTCTTTCAACAGTTGTGATACGATGACACCCGCGCCGTGATAACGCAGACCGCCGGCGTGAATGTTGGCGGGAGCGAAGTTATGTCCCAGTGTAAACATCGGCAGCAACGGAGTATACCCGGCTTCATCGCCGAAGTCATATTGGAATTTACCGCGTGTCAGCTTCGGACAGGAGGCCGGTTCGGCGGCGACGAAACGTGTTTTCTTTCCTTCAAGAATGGTATGGCGCATGAATGGGAATGCGATACCGCCGAAATTGGAACCGCCGCCAAAGCACGCGATAACCGTGTCGGGATATTCACCGGCCATTTCCATCTGTTTCTCGGCTTCCAGTCCGATTACAGTCTGATGCAGGGTGACGTGGCTCAATACGGAACCGAGTGTATATTTACAGTTGGGAGTGGTGCGTGCCAGTTCGATAGCCTCGGAAATAGCCGTACCCAATGAACCCTGATGATTGGGGTGGGCGGTCAGAATATCTTTCCCGGCACGGGTAGACATGGACGGTGAAGGAGTAACCTGCGCACCGAATGTTTGCATGATGCTGCGACGGTAAGGCTTTTGTTCATAGCTGATTTTTACTTGATAGACAGCAGCTTCCAGACCGAAGAGGCGGGCGGCATAGGCCAGTGAGGCTCCCCATTGCCCGGCTCCGGTTTCGGTAGTGACATTCGTCACGCCCTCTTGCTTGCAGTAGTAAGCCTGCGGTATGGCGGAGTTCAGTTTGTGAGAACCCATGGGGCTGACACTCTCGTTCTTGAAGTAGATATGTGCCGGTGTGCCGAGTGCTTTTTCCAGTCCGTAGGCGCGTACCAGCGGAGTGCTTCGGTAGTATTTATACATTTCGCGCACTTGTTCGGGAATTTCAATCCACGCATCTGCCTGATTGAGCTCCTGGCGGCAAAGTTCTTTTGCGAAAATGGGATACAAATCTTCCGCTTTTAACGGTTGCTTGGTAGCGGGATTAAGCGGCGGCATGGGTTTGGTTACCATATCGGCTTGTATATTATACCAGTAACGTGGAATTTCGTCTTCCGGAAGAATGAATCTTTTTGTCTTGTTGCTCATAGTGGTTATAAATTAAAAGTGATTCAGTGTCCAAATGTAGCTATTATTTTTAAACCAATTTCTTTTTTCCATTGTTTTTTGTTTATGAAGGTAGATTTGTCTAAGTTTGCCACGTTTCATCAATCGGTATATTTATGAAGATTTATCATAAGTTTCTTTTGTATCAAAATAAGTGGATTCATCCTTATATACGTGTGGCGTTGGGGGTGATGACGACCCTGACCTACCTGGCATCCATCCTGTTGATTGTCGGTTTGGTGTATGAACATGGATTTACAATTTCGGTTGCGGAAGCTCACCAGTTGCAACGTCTGTATCATGGAGTGTGGATTGTCTTTCTGAGCGATATATCCTTGCGTATCGCATTGGAATATAAAGATACGAGGCAGACCTTTAGCAAGCTGACGTGGATATTGACTTTCCTGCTTTATCTGACACTGGTTCCGGTTGTGTTTCATCGTCCGGAGGTGGAAGGGGCCATACAGGCTGTCTGGGATTTTCTGAACGGCAGGATATATCATCTCGCGTTGCTGCTGATGCTTTCTTTCCTGAATCTGTCTTATGGCTTGGTACGTTTGCTGGGACGACGGACAAACCCTTCGCTTATTCTGGCAGTCAGTTTTCTCATTATCATACTCATCGGGACGGGATTGCTGATGCTTCCCCGTTCTACGGTGGCGGGTATCTCGTGGGTGGATTCGCTGTTTATTTCCACCAGTGCGGTGTGTGTGACGGGGCTTACCTCGGTGGATGTGGCATCCACCTTTACGACGACGGGCTTTGTAATCATCATCCTGCTGATTCAGATTGGCGGTTTGGGAGTAATGACGCTGACGAGCTTCTTTGCAATGTTCTTTATGGGGAATACTTCGCTGTACAATCAGTTGGTGGTGCGTGATATGGTCAGTTCCAATTCATTGAATTCATTGCTGTCCACACTGGTCTATATCCTCGGATTTACATTGGCGATAGAGGGGGCGGGCATGCTCGCTATTTGGAGCGATATTCACGGCACGATGGGGATGGATATACACGAGGAATTGGCTTTCTCGGCTTTCCACTCCATATCGGCGTTCTGTAACGCCGGTTTTTCCACATTACCGGGCAATTTGGGCAATCCGCTGCTGATGTCAGGCCATAATCCGTTCTATATATACATCTCTTTATTGATTATTCTTGGCGGTATCGGTTTTCCGATATTGGTGAATTTCAAGGATATCATCCTTTACCATATACGCCGTTTCTGGAGATTTCTGCGTACGTGGGAGTGGGACGGCCGCCGTTTTTACCACCTCTACAATCTGAATACGCGTATCGTGCTGATTGTTACCTTCCTGTTGCTGGTGGTCGGTACGGCCGGTATCGCTCTTTTTGAGTGGAACGCGTCTTTTGCGGGTATGTCGGTTGCCGATAAGTGGACGCAGGCGTTCTTCAATGCGTCTTGTCCCCGTACGGCCGGCTTCTCCAGCCTGGATTTAGCCGGTTTGAGCGTGCAGACCTTATTGATTTACCTTATTCTTATGTGGATTGGCGGCGGTTCGCAGTCTACTGCAGGCGGTATCAAGGTGAATGCTTTTGCTGTCGTGGTATTGAATCTTGTGGCTGTATTGCGCGGCACGGAGCGGGTAGAGGTGTTTGGACGCGAATTGTCTTACGACTCCATCCGCCGTTCTAATGCTACGGTGGTGATGTCGTTCGGAGTATTGTTTGTATTTATATTTATTATCAGCATATTGGAGCCGAAGCTGTCTTTGCTCACGGTTACCTTTGAATGTGTTTCGGCCATCAGTACGGTCGGTTCCAGTTTAAATGCCACGCCTCTGCTGGGCAGTGACAGTAAACTGTTGGTTGCGCTTTTGATGTTTGTCGGGCGTGTAGGGCTGATAACGTTGATGCTTGGTATCATCAAGCAGAAAAAAAATACGAAGTATCAGTATCCGAGTGGACAGATTATTATTAATTAATGACTTATATGAAGTATATTATTATCGGTTTGGGAAATTACGGCCATGTGCTTGCCGAGGAACTTTCTGCTTTGGGGCATGAAGTGATAGGTGCGGATATCAGTGCCGGTCGTGTGGATAGCTTAAAAGACAAGATAGCAACCGCATTTGTGATTGATGCGACTGACGAACAGGCTTTGTCCGTACTTCCGCTGAACAGCGTCGATGTCGTGATTGTGGCCATCGGTGAGAATTTTGGCGCGTCTATCCGCGTGGTGGCGTTGTTGAAGCAGAAAAAGGTGAAACGCATTTATGCCAGGGCTATCGACGGGGTTCATCGTTCGGTGCTTGAAGCTTTCGGGTTGGAACGTATTCTTACTCCCGAAGAAGATGCGGCTCGCGGTCTGGTTCATCTGTTGGAATTTGGCGCGGATATTGAAACTTTCCGTGTAGATTCCAACTATTATGTAATGAAGTTCACAGTGCCCGAAAGATATGGTGTCAATGAATTGAAGCTCGATAATGAATTCGGCTTGAAGCTGCTTGCGCTGAAACGTGCCGAAACGCTGAAAAACTGTCTGGGCATCTCTTTCATAGAGCATGATGTTGTAAACGAGTTGCCGGATAACGACCAGATACAGGCAGGAGACCAGTTGGTGTGTTATGGGCGGTATCAGGACTTCCGGAAGTTCTGGAAGGCGCTGTGATAATCGGAT
>ERZ833963.2404-NODE-2404-length-17963-cov-4.655964_pt1 | contig 17963 bp, 10 predicted proteins | sample MGYA00519693_ERZ833963 | MGnify/ENA primary metagenome ERZ833963 (study PRJEB31850, sample SAMEA3708748) | human gut metagenome | biome: human gut; feature: human-associated habitat; material: faeces | place: China | collected 2014 ... | reverse complement strand
AGAAATAGAAAAAGCCGAGGGATTTTCCGTTAAGAAAACCTCTCGGCTATGTAAAATGAATTGAAAACTTATGCTTCAGAAATAGTTTTAATAAGATTAGCTACAGATGTTACGGCTACCAAGCACATCGAAGCATCTAATTTGGTGGCATTTCTATCGTGTGTCAACTGATTTGAAAAATCAACTGCCGATTTAGCAAATTTCCTTGCTTTTTCAGAAGAAGAACTCAACTCATACTGTAAATACGCTTCAAGCATTCTTTTAGCGTCTGTTGTACTTGCCTCGACACCATCTAAAGTTTTATGCTTACTTGCATCGAAAACTTGTTGAGCAATTGTAATTAGTGTTTCTCTACTAAGCATTCCGATAGCTTGATATTGTTCTTCTGCTGAAGCAACTGCTAAACGATTTGCCATTTCTGATATTGACCTATCCACTCTTTCCCAACCTGTAATCGGTATTTGTTCTATAATTTCCAAACCGCTTGAAAACTTACCATATCTCTGGAAAAGTTTTTCTTTTAATTCTTTTGCTTTCTTGTTCCCCTCAAATATTGGAAGCTCACATAATTCTTTTATAATGATAAATTGCTGTTTTCCATTAAACTCACGAAGATTTTTATACAGAGCCGTTCTTTTGTTTGGTATTATACTTCCAAATTTTCCGAAGTTAGGAGATGTAATAGGGATTGAAACATTGAAATCTATTGCATAAGAATTGCATTCTTTAATAATTTGCGAGCCTGATAGACCACTATTAGTATCCGCAAGAATGTCGCTGGCGTGTGAAATAAACACATCATCTATTTTTTCCATTTTTTCACCACCTTTCTGTGAATAAAATTATACCACATCTATATGAATTTTTCTATCTCTGTGGCTATGTAAAAGCGGCATCAGCTTCACGCCAATGCCGCAATAGGTTAGAGAATACTTAGCTTTTTAAGGTAGCTGACGCAATCAATACAGCCTTTGAAATAAACCTCTTTCAGCTCTAAATTTGCCATTTCGTTTTTATATTTCAGCACCTCCACCAATGCGGTGCAATCCTCCGCAGACAGCTCACAAGGTCTATCTACATCAAGGACTTTCCGCACATTAGGATATTGCTCATAGAGAGTTTTAATCTTTTCCGTCAGCTCTTTATACCTCGTTTCGGAATGACAAGCTGTGCTTGTTTTGCTGAGATAATCGAAAAAGTCAGTATCGTATTCATCAAGAAATGTGCTGAAGCTCAAATCCTTTGCCATCTAACCACCTCCAAATTTCATTTCACAGCCCTATTATACATCTCGAAAAAGAGCTTCACAAATGTGGAAATCTGATTATCTCTCACGATTTGCACATTTTCTTTCGGGCTGTTCCTCAGTTTCTTCTGGCTCTGCGTCAAGTACGGCAGGGTCTTTTTTATCCAGATTTAGCTCGATGTTGAGAGCGTTCAGCCGTTCCGACTTTTCTTTCAGTTCTTCCTCAAAGGTAAACGGCTTTTGTACCTCGACTTTTGCGGTTTCAAGCTGTTCGATAGTTTCCGCCAGTTTAATCTGTGCGGCTTCCAACCGTGCGGGGAGCTTGGCAAGCTCGTTTTCAATTCGGGTCAGGTTTCCCAGAGGGTCAGAGCCTAATTCCACCTTGTATTTCGCTTGCCCACAGAGGTTAAGGCAGTAATGAGTACCCACCGTATCATAGAAAATCTCCATTTTGAAGCCACGATAAGAGCCGATTTCGATAGGTGCGGACAAGGGATATTCCTTGCAAATCGCAAGGAGCATTTCACCTGCGGCGGCTTTTTCGGTGTAGCTGATACCACGCAATGTCATCGGACAGAACTTTTCCTCACCCTGCGGCTTGTGCTGTTCGGTAAGAGCTGTGTCAGCTTGGTAGCAGACAATGCGCTGTTCATACTCCGCAATGGTCTGAGGAAAGTGTTTGAGTATCCTGTCCTCAAGGTCGTAATGCTCGGATAGATAGCTTTGTTTCAGCACTTTGAGCTTGGAAACCTGAATGTCTAAGTCCATTTTTTCCTTAAAACGCTCGTCGCCTGTGGCAAGCATTTTGACCTCCGCAAAGGACAAAGCAACCTCGTCCACATCTTCGGCAGAACGGACAGGGCTTTTGCTCGTCATTATCTGGGATATGAATTTCTGTTTGCTTTCTACCAACTGATAGAGATAAGCGTCAAAGGTCTGCTCGGTTACATAGCGGTAAACCTCAACCTCTGGGAACATATTTCCCTGTCTTTCAATCCGTCCTTGCCGTTGTTCAAGGTCGCTCGGTCGCCACGGACAGTCCAGATTGTGAATGGCGATAAGCCTATTCTGAACATTCGTGCCTGCGCCCATTTTTTGAGTAGAGCCTAACAATACACGGACTTCGCCGCTTCGTACCTTTGCGAACAGCTCTTTTTTCTGTGCGTCCGTAGCCGCTTCGTGAATAAACCGTATCTGCTCGGCAGGGATACCACGGGCAATCAGCTTCTCACGCATATCGTCATAAACATTGAAAGTGCCGTCATTCTTCGGGGTGGAAAGGTCGCAGAATACAAGCTGTGCAGCTTTTGTGTCGGCGTAATCCTCCCAGATGCGGTACACATTGTCGATGCAGGCGTTGACCTTGCTGTTTGGGTCATCAGGCAGCATCGGGTCAATCATTCTCTGGTCGAGAGCCAGCTTGCGCCCGTCATTCGTGATTTTGAGCATATTATCAATGTTCGGCTCTACAAGCCTTGCCCTGACTTTCTCAGCCCGTTTTGCAAGAGAAGCTACCATTTCGCTTTGTATCTCGCTCGGCTTGGTCTTGATATTGTGGTAATTGACCTTCGGCACGGGGAGCTTTAACATATCGGCGGTCTGTATATCCGCCACCTCACGAAACATCAGCATCAGCTCTGGCAGATTAAAGAACTTGGCAAAGCGTGTCTTTGCTCGGTAGTTTGTACCCTCTGGGGCAAGCTCCAGAGCCGTCACGGTTTCTCCGAAGGTTGACGCCCAGCTATCAAAATGCTGCAAGCCGTTTTGCAGTAAGGTATCATACTGCAAGTAGCGTTGAACAGAATACAGCTCTACCATTGAATTGCTGATAGGCGTACCTGTTGCGAATACCGTCCCTCGGTTGCCTGTGATTTCGTCCAGATAACGGCACTTCATAAAGAGGTCGGAGCTTTTCTGTGCCTCGGTCTGGGCAATGCCGCCGACATTCCGCATTTTCGTGTAGAGGTACAAGTTCTTATAAAAATGGCTCTCGTCAATAAAGAGCCTGTCAATACCGAGCTGTTCAAAGTCGATTACCGTATCCTTGCGCTTGGTATCGTTGAGCTTGTCGAGCTTTGCTTTTATCCCTTTTCGGGTTTTCATAAGCTGCTTGACCGTGAACTGTTCTCCCTTGCTTGCCTGTACATCGTCAATCCCACGCTCAATGTCATCAAGCTGTTGTTCAAGCTGTTCCCGTTGCCGTTCAATGCTCATCGGGATTTTTTCAAACTGACTATGCCCGATAATGACCGCATCGTAATCGCCTGTGGCAATACGGGAACAGAACTTTTTGCGGTTTCCCGTTTCAAAATCCTGCTTTCGTGTCACAAGGATATTGGCGCTCGGATACAGACGCAGATACTCAGAAGCCCATTGACCGACAAGATGATTTGGAACAACGAACATCGCTTTATTGCAAAGTCCGAGCCGCTTGCTTTCCTGTGCGGCGGCTACCATTTCAAAGGTCTTTCCCGCACCCACCTTATGGGCAAGGAGCGTATTGCCGCCATAGAGGATATGAGCGATAGCGTTTACTTGGTGCGGTCTTAGGGTGATTTCTGGGCTGATGCCGCCGAAAGTAATATGACTTCCATCGTACTCACGGGGACGGACAGAATTAAAAGTGTCATTGTAATACCTGACAAGGCGGTTTCTCCGTTCTGGGTCTTTCCATATCCAATCCTGAAACGCCTGTTTGATTGCTTCCTGTTTTGCCTGTGCCGCCGTGGTTTCCTTTGCGTTGAATACGGCTTTTTTGTTTCCGTTCTCGTCATAGACATAATCAAAAATACGGGTATCACGGAGATTTAGAGTATCCTCAATAATACGATAGGCGGAAGCCCTCTTTGTACCGTAGGTGCTGTCCGCCTTGACATTTCCGTAATCGGAACTCTTATTCTCAATAAACCAATCGCCGTTAATCGGGGTATATCTTACCCTGATACGGCTTTGTGCATAGCTTGACGGAGTTAAAAACTCCATTACAAACCTCTGAATATCCTCCTGCGGTATCCAAGTTGTACCCAGACGGACGGAGATTTCTGCCGCCGACAGGTCTTGCGGTATGACTTGTTTTAAGGCTTGTGCGTTGACTGCAAACTCTGGGTTTTCTTTTGCTGCGGCTTCGGCGGTTATGAGTTTCGCTCTTACATTGCCAGACAAATACTCATCGGCGGTTACATACTGTGCAGGCTCGCTTGCAGGGATACGAAAGATAACGCCCTGCAAGTCCTTAATGATTTCTTCTTTCGGTTTGCCCGTGAGCTCTTCCATATAGGGCAGGTCAACACGAGCTTTTTCACCGATAGACAGGGCAAGAGCTTCGCTTGCAGTTTCAACGGAAGTGATTTCACGGTGGGGCTTTATCGTCCTTTTTGTGAACATATCCGCTTTTCTTTTGAAGTTGCCCTCATCGTCAAGCACCTCCAGAGAGCACAAAAGGAAGTAACTCTCGTCCGATGCAAAAGCAAGGTAATTCCCTCGGCTGTTGATGAGTCCGTACTGCTGCGTAAAGCTGTCATACAAACGGTTTAGATTTTCCTGTTCGGTGTGTATCAAATCATCTGGATAATCCTCGGTCTGATACTCTATGAGCTTTCTCACACAATCACGGATTTGTATCAGTCCCTTGATACGGTTTTCTGCTGTCACAGATGCCATAGCAGGGGTCATACGGTCATTTTCTCTGAAGTAAACCTTGCCGTCCACCAGCGTATATGAGAAGTTTCGCACATTCGGGTCGGCGGGAATAGAAGCTTCCTGCCCGTCAGAGATTTCGTCAAGCTCGTTTTCGTACTCTGGGATTTCTCCCTGAATGTTCTGAACAGCGTTATGAAGCAGCTCCGACAGAGGTATATCCTGATAGGCTTTGCAGGCAGAGTCAAAACCAAAGCGTGTGCTTTCCATTTTCATCTCGCCTAAAATCATCTCTGGGTGCTGCACAAAATAGCTGTTCATCGTAATACCGTTCTCATCGGTATCAAGGTGTACCCAATCTGGCTGTGCGTCAATCACTCGGTCACGCTTCTGCAAAAAGAGAATGTCGCTCGTAACCTCTGTGCCTGCGTTTGCTCGGAAAGTGTTATCAGGCAGTCGGATAGCTCCGAGCAGCTCGGCTCTCTGAGCAATATACTTGCGTATTTCGGGGCTTGCCTTATCCATTGTTCCCTTAGAGGTAATGAACGCAACAACACCGCCCGCACGAACTTTATCAAGAGCCTTTGCGAAAAAGTAATCGTGAATAAGGAACTTCTGGGCGTTGTAACGGCTGTCGTTGACCTTAAAATCGCCAAACGGCACATTGCCGATAACCACATCAAAGTGGTCGTCTGGGAGCTTTGTTTCTTCAAAACCCTGCACGGCAATATTGGCTTTCTGATAGAGCTGCTTTGCGATTTTTCCCGTAAGAGGGTCGATTTCTACACCGTGGAGCTTTGAGCCTACCATCGTATCGGGGAGCAGTCCGAAGAAATTGCCCGTTCCGCAGGACGGCTCTAAAATACTGCCCTCGGAAAATCCCAAACGCTCAAGAGCTTCATACATACCTTTGATTACAACAGGCGGTGTATAAAATGCTGTCAGGGTGGACTCCATTGCCGCACGGTATTCTTCTGGGGAAAGACTTGCATACAGCTCTTTGAACTCATCAGCCCACGCCGCATTGTTTTCATCAAATGCCATAGACAGACCGCCCCAACCGACATACTTTGAAAGGATTTCCTGTTCTTCGGGTGTGGCAAGTCGGTTTTCAAACTCCAACTCGTGCAAGAGATTGATAGCCGCCATATTATTACGGAACTTTTCTTTTGCGCCGCCGACACCCAAAGTATCCTCGGTAATGCGGTAATTGTGCCGTGGCTCTGAGGGAGCAGGGACAGGAGATACAGCCTTTTCGGGTTGTTTTTCTTCCTGTGCCTTACTGAGCAGACTGCGGATATAGCCGATTTTCTCAACACGGTTTATGGGAAAGCCCACGGCATTTGCAAAGGTCATATCCCGCATTGACACATCGCCGCTTATTTCGCTGATACTTTCAATGACATAGCGGCGGTTATCAATAAGGATTTCCTTACCGATGAGGTCAGAGTTATCCTGTATATCGGGCTGTTCCTGCTGGCTTCGTTCCTCATCTTTCTGGGCGAACAGCTTGACGATATTTTCGGCACTATTCAAGGTGTCGGCATATTCCTGTGCTTCTTCCTCGGTTTCAAAGGTCTGGTAAATACCGTCCACATCGTAATATTGCCCGTCCTCTCCGTATGGTACGGTGTTATCCCGTATGATGAACGGGTCGGCAAAGGCATCGGAAGTCAGTTCTACGGTATAATGCGGAGTTTGCTTTTCCTCTGTTATATCTATGGCTGTCGGGCGGTGAGCGTATAAGGTTTGCTCGGCTTCTTCAAAGGTATCAAAGCCGCCTGCCGCAGAAGCAAAGTTGTTGCTGTCCTCATCGTAGCCGTAGTGATTAAAATATTTTCCGTTGGAAGCCTGCACAATGACAATATTTTCGTCATCGGATTTATAATAAGCGACAATCTGCGGCTGCAAATCAGAAGCCTGCTGTTTATCCTCAACAGGGACAAACCAATCGCTTTCCGTTGCCATAATCTCCGCATAGAGCTTTTCGTCCTCTGGGGTGAGTGTTTTATGCTGCTCCAGATATGGTACAAACACATCTCGTCCCCATTGCAGGCTTTCTATTTGTTCACGGTAATAATCCTCGCCCTGTTTCTTCCATTCGGGAATAAACGGGCAATTCGGGGACAGAGAGTATTCGTAAAAGTTTTTGATATGGGAGATAAGGTCGCCCTCGCCGTCGCCAATATCAAACCGTCCTTCATAATGGAAATCTTCTCCGCCGATAGTAGCGGTAATCTCAAAATCGGTCTTATGATACCAACCGACATTATCTTTGCTTTCACTCTCTCTATGCTGCTTTTCGTCCAGAACGCCGAGAAGATAGTTACCCAGAGCAAAGCTCAAATCGGTATATCGGTCATTAAACTGCCTGTCATAAAAGGCGGGGTGTTCCGAAAATCCGATAGAGAATTTTATGCCGTCTGGCTTTTCTTCGGACGGTGTCTGAACACTCTGCTTTTCGGTAACGACTACTTTCAAATGGTCGTTAGCAGGGTTTTCCTTTAACTTTTCCTCAAAATCAGCTCGGCTGAGTTCCTTGCCGAACAATGGAAAGTCGGGATTACGCAGAGAAACAGCGTTTTCATCAAACGCCGCAATCTCATATTTGTCTGCCCCGATATATACAACATCGTCCTCGTGATAGACATAGCGGAGAGGATACAGCTCCATAAGCTCCTGTGAAAACCGCCACGCATTGCTGCGGCTGTAAACATCGGCGGTCTTTCCCTGTACCAAAGCAAGAAAATCAATGAGCTGCTGGACAGTAGCGGGGTCGCCTAAATGCTGTTCCATTTGTTCGGCGGTCACATTTGCAAGGTCGGTACGCTCCACATTTTCAAGCAGGTCTTTCTCATAACCGTCTAAATCACGGATAAAATCGGACAGCCGCAAAGCAAGGGTATCTCTCTTATCGGCAGGCGGAAGGTCACGGTTTGCGTCAATGAAACGCTGCCTTGCCATTTTCCTTTGCGTGTCGATTTCGTACTGCGGAGCTTCCTCGCTTTCGAGATAATCGGCGTAATGGTCTTTTTCCTTTTCATTCAGGTAGCGGTCATTCTTTATCAGCTCACGCAGCCGTTTTTCTACCTTTGCCCAAGAAAGAACAAGGTCGGGGTTTGCAGATGAGCCGTACTTTTCAATCGCAATGCCTTTCCCGTCGTGCCAAGTGTGTCCCTGCGTACCGTCTGGGAAATAATGCGTACCGCCGCCTGTGCCGTACTCTTTTTTGAGAAAATCAATATTGCCTTTGCTGTCCTCATTCTTTTGAAACTGACGGTAGATACGGTATTTACCATTCTGAAAGCCGCTTCCTCTTTGGAGAACAGAGTCAATATCTTCCTGAGAAATAACAAAAGCAGAGGATTTTTCGTCCTCTGCTTCAGCTAACATTTCAATCTGTTCTTCTACGGTGGGGAGATTAACTGTGACTTGCTGTTCATCAGCGACATTTAGCTGTAAATCAGCTCGTTCAGTATCGTTTCCTCCGCTTGACTGCGGATATTGTTCATCAGCCCGACCCATTGCATCGGTGCTTTTTCTTTCAGTTCCTCCGTCACGCCCTGCTCCTTGCAAAGCTGTTTTGTCAGAAGCTCCAACCTCGTAAGAGCCGTCTGTTCCACTTCGTAAAGATGTTTGTTTAGCTCGCCCGATGTCAGCAGATTGAGGTAGGTCACTCGTTTGTGCTGCTCCAGATAATCCCTGTGCATCAAAGCGTATCTGCCAAGCTGAATTTCTGGCTCTGTCGGTAATGTCAGGTCGGGAATAAGATAATCCCCTTGTTTGGTGTATGTGATTTCGCTCATTATGATTACTCCTTTCGGCTTGTTCTCTGCCTACATCATAGCGTGTTTGAGATTGCGGCGCAAAGGTGCGATTTTGACTTTTCTCCGCAATTTGCACATCTCGGATAGTCTGAGAGATTTCCCTTAGTGCCATTTCAGAAATATCGCTTGTAGCAATACCGAGGGCGTTGATAGTGGCGGGAGTATTAAAGTTAATGATTTCCGCAAAATCCTCACGCTCAAATACCGCTTCGGTATCAACACCACAACGGCTCATCAGCATATATGCTACGCTGTTGACCGCAAGCTGTCGGTAAATGACCTCGATATTATATTCGTCAAGACCCTCTAATAAACTATCCTGCGTACAGGATTTGAGCTGCGGCATATAATCCTGCAAATTGTCCTCAACTGCGTTTTTTGCCGTTTCCATCAGCACCGAAGCAAGGTCGGTGCTTTCCACATCGCCAAATCTGTCGGAAAGCCGTTCAATAACTGCCTGCTCGTATCGCTCATTCATCTGCCATATCGGAACAGGGCGGCTGCCGTAATAACCCTCGTGCGTATCGGATATATCAAAATAGTATTTCAGCGTGTTCCTACGACCTTTCGGGTCGAACACCGCAATGCCTTTGCTGTCTTTGTTTACCCAACGCTTAAACTGCTTGTTCCAAGTTTCAAGCTGTGCTACCGCAACAGCGTCAGGGCGTTGAGCGTAAATCAAGAGCTGTTCATCAAATCGGCATTTATAGTTACGGCAAGCGGCAGACAAAAAACTCTGCCACGCCTGCGGATTTTTAGCAACCGCCACGCCTGTGCGCCGATACAGCTCTGTAATTAGCTGATACTTCGCAGCCATATTTTGCACACCTCCTTATCGCTGATTTTCATAGTCATTCTTTCATTTCACCGCTAAAAAAGGAAATGACCTTATTCGCCTTGATACTCTTTTGCAGCTCATTGATAATACCGATGTCGGCTATGGTAATACCCTGTATCGCAAGAATAGCGTCCATTGTCATAGCGGCAATCGACTTTTCATCAGTAAAGCCTGCTTCAAAGACCTTACCAAGCACCTTGATTGCCTTTTGATTGAGTGCCATTTTCAAAACCTCCTTATCGTTCTAAATCTTTATGCTTTGGGGCTTTTGTTACCGTCTGCGGCTCTGTGGACTTTGGCTCGTAGGTCGCTCCGTTTTGTTCCATACGCTCGGCAAACTCGCAGATATGGAAAATGTTGTTTCCAATCTCGGTATGATATTCGTCAATAAAACGGCAGGGGCGTTCGGTTTTTTCGCCCCACGATGATGTGATGATAATTTTGCCGCCGTCTGGGATACGAAACAGCTCTTTGTAATTTGGGTCGATAAATCGGATACCTTGTTCGGCTTTTTGGATATGCTTATCAAGCCATTCTTTCACAAAGCAATAGCAGTAAAAATTGTAATCGCCCTTAGTCGGATTGCACCGAAACAGAAAGGCGTGTTTTTCCGTATCCACACGGAAACCGTACTCGGTGCAATAGCTTCCTGCAAATGCGCTTTCGGGATAGTGTTTTGCAAACGCACTCATATCATAGCGGTTGTGCAAAAGTCCCTTGTCCTCACGAAGCGAATTGATAACCTCGTCAAGCTCTTTCTTAAATTCGTCCGTTTTCCATTGTGGTCTTGTATCAAACCAAGTAGTGTAAAAGCCATATCCAGAAGATGCAAAATCTCCACGCAAGTGTCCGATATTACTTGTCTGCCCCTCAAGCTGCATACTCTGAGCATAGGTGTATTTCTGTTCGGCAGGGGTTAAGGCTCGTATTTCCATATCAGCGTTCCTCCCGATTTTTCTGTTTTTTCTCTTTCTGCTGCTCCTTGATTTTTGCAAGAGCTTCCTTTGCCCAATCAGGCATACATTCGGGCTTGATTTCTCCTAACACATCGTACCGTTCCCATCTGGATTTTTCGCCTGTGGAAAGGCAAGTACCAAAGACAGCGTTACCTCTGCCGCCTATTGCTCCATTACCGCCGTCTGCCAAAATGAGCTGAAAAGCAGGGTGCTGATATTCATACCGTTTCGGCTCTGCATTGATAACGACAACCTTGCCGACAATACTGCTGCTGCGTTTGTCGGGAATACAATGCTCTTTCGTGAACACGGTATTGTCAAAAGCGAATTTGGATAATTCGGATTTGGTTTGTTCTATCTGGGACTGTACTCGCTGAATGAAAATCCCCATAGCTTCCAGATAATCGTCACAACCAACGCTTTCTGTTGCCCACGGCACACCAAACGGATTATGGTAGTCGCAGTAGCTTACAAGGAAAGGGTATTTATCGCTTTTATCTACACCGAAAACAACCTCTTTGTCGCCAATATAAATGCTGTTCACGACCTCATAATTGCCGAGCATTCGTTTTTCTTCACTCATTCGATTGCTCCTTTCGTTTCTTTTCCTCTTTCTGCTCGTCTAAAATCCTGCGGATACAGACATCGCAGAAAATAACAGACCCGTCCTTATATCGGGGATAAGGACAGTTCGTGCAGTCATATTTTCGTTTATCGCTCACGGTCATCACGGCTTTTCTGTTTTTTATCGGGCTGGTTGTAGGGCATACAGCACTCTCTTTGGTAGCGTTCATTCAGCTTTTCCCTCGCTTCCGATAACTGATTGCAGTAATATCCCCAAAAATAATCCGAGCCGTCCTTGCAGTACCAACACACATACGGGTTGGGGGCTTTGGCGTTATGACCGATGACAAGCTCGTTGCTCCCGATAGTACAGCTTTCAATGATTTCATAACCGCCGTTTATGCGTTTTTCTTCCATTTCACACCTCATTCCTTAGCGTATTTGCGGTATGCCTTTTCGCCTTCGGCACGGAGCCGCCTTACACGGGCGTTCCCCACAAGCTCTGGATATTTTGCTTGCAGCTTACGGCGTGTTCTGCCCACGCTCTCAAAGCTCGGCAGACCGAGATATTTATACTGTTCCATTACTTCCGCAAAGGGCATTGCTCCTGCACCTTTCAAATAGGTGTTGCACACAATCAGATAGAGGGTCATATCATCGTTTCTTGCGTCCTCGTTCTTTTGCAGAATAGCCTTTACCTTAGCTTCAATGGTTTTCAGATTTTTCATAGATTGCCTCCATATATGGAAAGAGGGCGGCTTATCAACATAAGCCGCCCTTTTCCTGTCATATTGGGTTATTTCTTCTTTCTGTTTCGGATATTAAGCCATATTGCCGCACCGACGATAAACACTACAAGCACAATGGCGATAATGGTTTTAGCGTCCATAAATCAGTCCTCCTTTTTCTTTTTCTTGAAGCCGACAAAGCCGAGAACGCCTGCACCGATAACGGAAGCAGCCGCAAGGCTTACCCACAAGCCCAGATTAAAGTCATCGCCTGTTTTTGGCGTATCCCTGAACTCGTTGTGCATTTCAACAATCGTAGTAGAGTCTGTTTTGACGGTTGCCTGTTTGTCGGCAGGAAGGATATATCCTGCGGAAGCCGAGTCGCTGACTTCGGACACGGTGTATTCACCGATACGCAAACCCTCAATAAAGATTTCTCCGTTTTTGTCGGTCTTAAAGGTCTGGTCGTAGCCGTCAGCACTTGTCACACGGAAAGAGAAGCCCTCAACTTTACCGTCAGAGGAAGTCTTTACGATTTTGAGAGAGCCTTTCTGTGCGTCATTGATAAAGCCAACGCCTGCTTTGTTTTCTACGGTATAGGTCTTGCCGTTTTCCTCGATGGAAACGCCGTACACGCTTTCATCAAGCACAAAGCCGTCTGGAGCTGTTTTTTCACGGACGAAATACTTGCCGTAGCGCAGCTCGGTCATTTGATAAACGCCGCCCTCAAGCTCAGTCATTTCGCCGCACAGCTCATCGTCTTTATCAAATTCGCCGTTGCCGTTTGTATCGGCATACACCTCAAAGACCGCACCTGTGAGCTTATTGTCGGGATAATCTGCGTCAACCTTAGTCAGTTCAATATTCCCCTTGATAAAGTAGTTCACAAGCTCGATTTCCACGACCTCATCAACTTTGCCGACAGTTACGGCGATTTCTTCCTCGGAGAGTACAAAACCTGTGGGACTTTCAATTTCACGGATTACCCAAGTGCCATACGGCACTTTTTCAAAAGAAAAACTACCATCATCGGCTGATGTGGTAGTCTGGATAGCATTTTCTTTTGTAAACTCCTCTATACCTGTCTTAAAGATACCGATAACCGCACCGCCCAGAGCGTTTCCGTCCTCATCGGATTTCAGACCGCTTACCGAGCCGTAAATGATTTCATTCTCAATAGCTTCGCCGTCATTGGCGGAAAGATGAACAATCGCTGTGTCCTGACCTGCGTACTCAAAGTGGACAGGGTATTTCTGCTCATTCAGGACATAAGCAGAATTGGTTGACAGCTCTTTTACATAGTAGCTGCCGAACGGAAGGTCACTATTGACCGTGCCTTTGCCATTTTCGTCCAGAGAAATAATCTCAATCAAACCATCGGCGGGGATAACCGTACCGTCTGCGGCGGTAAGGTCTGTTTCTGCATACAATCCAAAGGTTACATCAAAGATTTCACCGTTATTGCCAACACCGTAGGTTTCGTCTGTTTCAAGGCTCTTTACAAGGTCAATTTCCACACGCTGCCTTTCATTGTAAAAGCTCGTTTCGGTTTCGGTAACAGCAATATTCTGACCTGCATACACAAGCTCGACAGCGTGAATTTCGTCATTCAGCACCATTCCGTAAGGAGCTGTGATTTCCTTGACCTCATATTTGCCCAGATACAGCTCTTTGGATTTTGCAGTTCCGTCCGTGCCTGTGGTAATAGTGTCAACAACCTCGCCCTTAGAAGCTCTCAGCGTTCCGTCCAGAGTATAAATATCCTCGGCGGCGGTAATCTCATAAACCGCACCTTCAAGCCCCTGTACTGCAAATACGGGCTGATACATTCCGTTATTCTCAGAAACGGAAGTGAACACCTCACCAGACTTAGAAACGGTAATTGTGCCTTTCTGCGCCATATTGGAGCGAACTACCTCAATGACCGTAATGCCGCTTTCTTCGGCAGAGCCGTCCTGCGTTACATCAAAATAGACAGGCTCGGAGTTCAGAACATAGCCATACGGAGCCTGCACTTCCACGATTGAGTATCCTGTGCCGTATCCCAAAGTCTGCGGCGTAATGAGATAACCGTCTGCTGTGGTATAAAAGGTGTCAATGGTCGTCACTTCGGGATAAGTGAAAGTCATTGTCACAAGCTCACCGTTGGGGTCGTAAATCTGGAAGCCTGCGCCTGCATACGGAATGGTATTGCCTGTTTCCGCATCTTTCTTTACGATTTTGATATAGCTTTCAAAATTAGCGTTATTGATAAGATAGCGGTAGGTCTGACCGTCCTTGCTGATAAATACCTCAAAAGGCTTCATCAGCTCTCGACCTTCCCACCCAGAAGTCTGCTTCACAACATAAATACCGTAAGGCAAATCCTTTGTTTGAGCAAAGCCGTTTTCATCACAGGTGAGTATATCTCGCTCGGTTTCCTTTGCTGCGTCATAGCTGCCTGCGTCTTTCAAATAAACCTCAAAGGTTGCTCCCGTTTCGGGTGTTTCAATTTGGGTTTCTCCGTCGTCGGTGTGCTTGATAATGGCGATATTGCCCTTGATAATCTGCTCAGTCACATCGTTTGCGGTACTGTTGCGCTCTACGGTATAAAGCTCTGGCTCTGCGCCGATATGATGAATTGTAGTATCGAGCAGATAGCCCTCGGACGGGCTGATTTCTCGGATAGTCCAATCATCATCACAGATATAATAGTCTGTTGTAAACTGCCCGTTCTCGTCCGTAGTGTAGGTGTCAATCAGTTCTTCGCCTTTATAAATGCCGTAAACTGCACCTGCAAGAGAAGCATTGCCCTGTGCCGTGCCTGTTTCCGCATCGGATTTCGTCACGGTCACATTGAACTTTTTGAGAATGTTCGTAAAGCTGCGGCTTGTAACCTTTTCCCATTCAATAGGAGCTGTCTGGCTTTCGGGAACAACATAGCGAATAGCCGTATCTACTTCCTCTACGGTGTAAGGTGTTTCGCCGCTGATTAGGACATTTTCAAATCTTGCCACACCGTTTTCATCGGTAACAGCATACTCATCAACGGGCAAGCCGCTAAGAGATGTGCCATAAAGGTGGAACTTCACACCCTCCACAAGATTGTCCTCAGAGTTTTTGATAATCTCCAGACTGCCACGCTTCAAGGTGTTGTTAAAGGTTACGGTAGCAGTATGACCGCTTACAATCGTTACCCTTTGAACGCTCTGCGGCTCGTATCGGTCAATGGACTGCTCTGTAACGGTGTAAACCCCCGGCATTAGCTGAACATCTACCGTACCGTCTGCGCCTGTGGTAACGGTTTTATTTACACCGTTTCCAGAAATATTGAAGCTAATGCCAGACACAACACCGTCCTCAGAGGTCTTTTTAATCTGTCCTGTGCCGTAGGTTTCCGTGTCGATTTTAAGATAGAAATATACGGGGTCGGAAGCTCCAGAAACCATTGTCTGTTTACCAACACAGCCCCAGATAAGCATTTCTCCGCAATCGAGATTGACATTTTTCTGTGCCGATACTGTTACGGGAGAAGTAATCATCTTATCACTCGTAAAAGTATATTTGTTGCCGCTTCTTGTTACGGAAATACCGCTTGCGGAAAACTTAATATCGGACAATGTGTTGTTGGTATCCTCAAGCGTCAGGCTGTATTTCTTTGTATCGGGATTGTATTTGAGAGTGTAGGTGTCCGCATTGCTCTGGCTTCTTGCCGCAAAGCTCGGAATGGTATAGTGTTTTGACATCTGCGACAAAATCCAGTTGTAGCACTTCTCGGCGGGTCTGCCTTTCAGGGAATAGTAGTAAGTGTCCCCGTCAATCCCGTTTGCACTCTGGCGGTTTGAGGGGCTTGTGCGGAGCTGCTGCTGATATTCCCAGATAATTGTCTGGGTCGCAAAAGCATAATCATCTGCATTTGTGCCTGCAACGGGAGAGGATTTACCCTCGTGCCAGCCATACATCAAAGCCATCATAATACCGAACTGAGCGTCAGTCGGCAGGTTTTGAAAATACGAGCTGTTCTTTCCGCTTTTGGACACATAGGAATTGCCCGTGTTGAAATCAACGCCAGACTCCACGCAGTAAACCTGATGTGTTCCGCTATTATCTGTCATCAGATATTTTCGCTTGGCGTTACCTGCGTTAATGCTTTGCACGGTAATGTTGCCTTTACTGTCATAAACAATAAAAGAATAGGTTGCTTTGCTTCGGTAATACTCGCCGTCAGAGCCGACATAGTAATCGCCAAAGGAAGATGTGCAGCTTTTACCTTCCTCGCTCGTCCACGCAAAGGCAGACATCGGCAGAGCTGTTATCATCATCAGCAAGCAGAGAGCCGCCGACAGGATACGCCTGCCTTTCTTTGTAAACTTAGTTTTCATAGGCTGTTAAACCGTCCTTTCTTGATTTTGGGCATAAAAAATCCCTCTGTCTTTGAACAGAGGGAAAAGCCTGATAGCTGCTCACGCAAAGAGGAAATAAATCGAGTAGCTGCCGTTTCCTCTTGCTTCGCAATAAATATTAAAAGCTGTGATTTCATCAATTCCGTATGCGCCGAGATTTTCGACAGTATGGAATGTGATATAGCGTTCAAGGCTCTGCTTTAATGCTTCGCCCTGATTGTTCTGTGATGCCGTTACAGGTTTCCACCAAGTAGAATTACTCGGAGTGAGTGAGCTGTCTAAGGCAAGCCCCATATCCAGACCAATGCCGATACAATCTTCCTTGACCGTTTCAATGTCAAATTCATAATCATAGGCGGTTTTAGGCTTTGTATCTTCGGGGACTGTCTGCGGTGGTATCTCCGCAGGCGGCTCTGTTTTTTCTGGCTTTTCGACAGGAGCAGAGCTGCTTTCTGTTACCGCAGGTTTTGTTTCAGATACTTGATTTTTTCCTTGCGATACAGGCTCGTTCTGTTTTGAAGTTTCGCTTTCAACAGGCTCATACTCTGTAACTTCGGCATTGCTTTCAAGCTCAGTATCCGTTTTGGCACTTTCACTTTCTTTACTTTCCGAGAAAAAACTGCTTTCTGTGCTTTCTGTTTCGGCGGCGGCTTCTGTTTCCGCTACAAACTCATAATTATCACTTTCTTCGGGAGCTGTTGAAACATCAGCACAGCCGCTTAATGTCAATATCAGCACAAATAGCATTGCAATCATCTTTTTTCGCATAGCATAGACCTCCTTTGCGGCTTCATTATACGAAAAACCTCAGAAGCTCTCAAAGGTAGAAAATCTTTCAAACAAAGAGTTTTGCATATATTCTTTTTTCGGATAGTCTTGGTAGTAAAAAAGGGGGTGAGGTGTGGAGAGGGGGAAGCCGAAAAAGCGGCTATCCACGAAAACGGGCAGACCTCGCCCTCGGTGTGCGGCTATCGTTCCTGAGCTTTGTTTCGCTGCAAGTGTCGGTTGTAAAACTCCAACGCTTTTACAACAAAATCCGCTTCCTGTCCTTTGGGAACAGATTTAGGAATGAGTTTGGTTATCCTCTCGTCACGGAAAGCAGGCTTTTCCCTTTGATTGGGTTTTTCTTCCTCCATAATGCTCTGGATAACCTCGCCTGTCAGCTTACCCTCCTGCATAAACTTCTTCATTTTGATAGCCTGTGCAAGCGACGGGGTAGCGTCGTTGTAGCTCATAGCTTCAAGCAAGGTGTATTGCTGTTCTTCGGTCAGATAAGAGATTTCAACAGCAGGACGAAAAGCAATCTGCCTTTCATCTACCATTTGCAGGATTTCGGGAACAAGCTCGGTCAGACGAATAAAACGGAAAATCTGATTTTTACTTTCACCAACTTTGTCGGCAAGTTCATCGCTTGAAGTGGCAAACTCTAAATTATTACCCATTGGGGAATAATTTTCTTTCGTGGGTCTGCCTGCTTGTCGCTTCATCGCTTCAAGCCGCATTTTATAAGCAAAGGCTTTCTCACTCGGTAAAATCGTTGACCTCTGTAAATTGCTTTCTACCATTACAATAATGGCTTCATCACGGGTCAGCTCTTTAACCTCGCATTTCAGCGTTTCAAGCCCCGCAAGCTCGCAAGCCTTTTTTCTTCTGTGTCCGCTTACAAGCTCATACCGTCCGTCCTCTTTAAGCCGAACGGTAGCAGGGGTCATTACGCCGTTTCGCTTAATGCTCTCGACAAGCTGTTCCATATCCTCGTCCATTAAAACCTTGAACGGGTGGTCTG
>ERZ833963.2399-NODE-2399-length-17992-cov-3.712494_pt1 | contig 17992 bp, 20 predicted proteins | sample MGYA00519693_ERZ833963 | MGnify/ENA primary metagenome ERZ833963 (study PRJEB31850, sample SAMEA3708748) | human gut metagenome | biome: human gut; feature: human-associated habitat; material: faeces | place: China | collected 2014 ... | reverse complement strand
ACTGCGATTACGATTTTGAGGAGCTTGTCCCACCAGGTTGATTTTGTTGACATAATAATTGGGGTTAAGTTAAGTAAATACGCATAATCGGCTTATACTATCTTGATATAAACTGGTTTTCAATATTTACTTATGGGTTATTTATAATAATGAAAATTTATTGAAATGTTATCAGGGGATAGGGTACGGACGGGCAGACGGGCTTTCAATAACGGGATAAGGCTTGAAATCCGTTCTGCCCTGTCTTTTACCCTGTTTCAGTCCGGCGGGTTCTTAGCCCAACGGATTCTCTTCTTCTCCGCTGTTTCCGCCGCCGTTGCCACCGCCTGTCTCTCCGTCCATTGCCGCCTGTACATCGAGAAATTCAATCTTCTCCCCTGCACGCGTAGACGTCAGATTCGGTTTCACACTGCTCGAAGCCCGAAAGTTAATCTTCACCGTCCTGATATTCTTGGATGTACAATCCTTTACATCCGCCACTCCCGCCGAGTGCGCCGAAAGGCTGAATACGCCGAACTCCTGAATATTCACCGAATGACCGTTATACAACGCCGTCCGCATCGCTTCCACGAAGTTCGTCAGCACACTCTTGATATCCCCGTAAGAAAGGGAACTTTTCTCTTTCATCTCGTACGCGATACTCTCCAGCGTCATTGTCTGACCCATCGTAACGAGGCGGGGATGAAACACTATCTCGGAATTTTTATTCTTCGGGTCTTTCCGATAACCCACTTTCTTAAATGGTACTGCCATAGTAAATTGAGAATTGAGAATTAAAAATTAAAAAATAGGGAGACTGAGCCGGGGTGCGCAATTGGCGGTTAACCATACCCTCTCTTGTTCCGTAGGACAAAGATACGGAAGTACGCACCGCTGTTTTGTCGTACATGGGTGCGGCGGTATATGTATGTCGATAGTTGGATTTCAAGTGATTATAATGTGCGGTTCACTTCCGTAGTCCGTATTTTTTCCGTATATTTGAGGTATATCCGAGAGATGGCTCGAACAAAAAAACAGTAATCATAAAACGTTTAAAATCATAACAAAGAGATGGAGAATCATTGCATTGAAGAACCTTTCATTATCCGTTCTTACAGAAAATCGGAGTTGGCGCACTTATATAATCCCGATATGCCGCTTGTGCCCGCCATGCGCAAGATGAGGTACTGGATACAAAGAAATCCCGAACTGTACGAGGCCATGTACAGGTCGGGAGAAGCAAGGGGAGACCACCGCTATACGAGGCGGCAGGTGAGGCTGATTGTAGAGACGCTGGGAGAGCCGTAAAAAACAATACCACCGACATCAAACATATACCGAGTTTTTTACCTATCTTTGTCAGTGTACAAAACAAAGTAATTATGAATACCTTAGAATTAGAAGTTTATAAGGCAGAATTGGCAAGGGAAGTATTGAGCATTGACAACAAAGAAGTGCTGGACGATATAAAAGAAATCATATTGAAAGGTACGGGACATAATGCACCCTGCCGGATGAATTTCAGTGAGGTAAAGCAACACCTGCAAGCTTCTGAAAAGCGGTTTGATGCAGGAGAATACATCAGTGAGGAACAAATGGAAGAGCTTTTTAACTCACTGCGGTAATGATTATACGATACGACGTTAAAGCCCGGTATCAGATTGAAGAAATCTTTCAATACGGAAAAAGTAACTTCGGTTCTCAAACCGCTTTAAGATATATACAGAAGCTGAGAGAGAACATCAACGGATTAAAACAGCATCCTTTGGCAGGAAGCATTGAATGGCTGCTCACCGATAAAGAGCATGAATACAGATTTATTTTTGTAAAGCCTTATAAAGTAATCTATTCTATCAAAGGAGAGATTATTAGAATACATCTCTTTTGGCATACCTACCGAAATCCCGACACTTTAAAATCCTGTCCTCTCGAAGTCTGTGAACCATCCTCTCCCTACGGAAAAGAATAATATTTTGCCTATGTCGCCAATCCCGTTTGCCGTACATCAAACGGAAGTTGCAACATAGGCAGAACTTTTTTTGATATACATCCTATTGCCGGAAGTTACGCTCCACCTCGTCCGACTGGAACTTCACCACCTCATACTCCGTACTGCCCTGACCGTTCGTACGCGTCGCAAAACCATACTTCTCGAGCGCCTGCACCAGCTCCTGCTGCGTCTGCCGGTTCACCTGCACCTTACCGTAAATCGTAAGATGGGTAAGGATGGCGGAAGCGGGCATCCACTGAACAGACAAATCCTCTGCCAGAGGACGGCGGAAAAAGACGAACAGGTTCTCTTCCACCGGGTCCTTCATCCGGTGACGCTCGTTATGAGTGTTCAGCCCGTCTATCTCGTCGCCCTCGTACCAATACCGGAAGCCGCTGCCCAGCAGCGACATAGCCTGCGAATACACCCCCTGATAATTCACGGGACGCCGATAATCCACCGAAAGTACCGATGAGGGCAGGAAACGCCGGTTACCGTCGATGTCCTGCAAACACTGGCGCTTGTTGGTACTCGCGATGAACGAGGCGTGCCGCGCGAAGCAGAAAGCCTGCGTATCGTACACCTTGCGCTGCGTCACGCTCTCCTGCGTGATGATACGCTTCAGCCCCGCAAGGTCGGCCGCCTTCACACCCTGAAACTCTTCCATGTTGATGAGATAGCGGGTGGAAAGCAGCAGCATGTCGTCCTTGCTGTCCGGACATATCATGCCCGTGTGGTAGTACTCGCGCCACTGGGGCGGAAGCAGACGGCTTATCCACGTGCTCTTGCCCTTGCCCTGACCGCCGAAAAGTATCAGCACGAGCTGGTTCACCTTCTTCTCGTACAGCGCGCAGGCCACCGAGCCCACCAGCCAGCGGCGGAAACTCTCGCGCCAGAACTTCCCGTCTTCCGTCCGTACGGTATCGGCCAGCTCGCCGATGTAGTCCGTTACGCCGTCCCACGGGGGAAGATTGAGCAGATAGTCCTCAAAGGGATTGAACGTCGTGGCGTAGTCGGAGTCGACAATGGCCTTCAGCGTGTTCAGGGAGCAGTTGATGCCGTCTGTCAGCAGGCTTACGTAGATGGAGTTCAAATCCTTGCTCCGCAGGGGGCTGAAAACGGGAGAAGCGGTAAGGGAGTCCGTCCCGCACGCACCGTCCTGCTCGCAGAACTCCAGACGGTCCAGCACCGTATTGCGGCGGAAGCGGTAGCGAAGCGAAAGGAAATCCATGACGCGGCTGACGACGGGAACCTTGTCCTCTTTCGCCTTCTCGGCCGCACAGGTCTTGCTCACGTACAGGTAGGCATTGCCGATAGCTCCCGCAACGTCCAGGTCGTCCTGCCGGAAGTCGCGTTCGGCAAGGAGCACGGCAACTTCCTGAGGGATGTCTTTGCGGAAGCAGCGGTTGCCCAGTATGAAGAGGAAATTGTCACGGTTGCCCTTACGGAAAACCTCGGAACGGCGGGTGGTGTTGAGCGCCTTTTTATACTCCATGAGATGCCAGGGGGCTATTTCGGCAGACAGGGCGGAAGCGTCGTCACGCCGCGGCCTGTCACTCTTCTTGCCCTGCAATGTTCCGTTATCCGCCGTTTCGTCCGGCAGCTTCCCCGGCAACCCGTCTTCCGTCGGCTTATCCCCCGCCCCTTTCTTCTTCCTCTCCGTCTTCCCGGGCACGAGCACCCGGATCGTCACTTCCTCAATCTCCCCCAGCAGAGCCGTATTCAGATACGCCTGCGCATCGAACGAAGCGAAGAAGCCCCTACCGATATCCTTACCGCTCACGTCCACCGGAAGCCCGATGAGGCGCTCCACGTACAGGCGGGCGGCCTCGTACATCAGCGCATGATGGTTCTCAAGCTCCGCGTACGTGATGAAAGGCACGGAGAAGGTCATCTTGCGCAGACGGCGGGCATACGCCGTGCGCAGGTAGAGGAAGATTTTGAAGCCGTGCCGCTTGGGCGTGAGGAAGCACGCCACAACGTCGGCGTCGGCCTCAAGCAAACGGCGGACGGCATCCACACGGTCGTCCGCCAGCTCGTCCACGTCCACGGTGATGACGGGGTTGTAGCGAAGCAGGCTGTAAGGCTGCCGCAAGGCGGAGTAGTTTCCCGTGAGCGTAAAAAAAGGGAGCTGCTTCTTGATGGCGTTCGCTTTGGAGAGGTCGCCCAGACGCAACTGCTGCTCCACTTTCCGAACCGTATGGAAGTAGGCGCCGTTGCGGATGTTGGTTATCACGGTAGTCAGGTTCGTTTCGCCGGAAACGGTGGAGAAGCCGCTGTAAGCGGTAATCATGAGGTCTTTCATCGATGTTTGTTTTAGTTTGCCCTATCGGCGGGAACAAAGATAAGCGTACGCTCCCGGATACGAAAATAGTCCTCTCCACAGGAAAGGACTATCCGCTTCACTTATTTCGGACGCTCATCGGACGCGCCCTGCTCCTCTTTCGGGAAAAGACGGGCAAGGGTATTGTACAGCGCCGTTTCGATGGACTGTTCCTTCATCTCCGAACTGCGGTCGCGGTCTTTCTCCACAAAGCAGAACGCGTGCAGAATATGAGCCCAGCCCCTCACCTCGCGGCTTATACTTAAATCAGGACATCCCGCCGTCTGATGGCCGTGTATCTGGCAGGCAACCGCCTCGAACAGAAGCTGTTTGCCCGTATCCACGTGCACCTTGCCGTCAAGCATCAGGTCAATCCCCGCAACGATGCGGGATACGTCGAGCTTTTCATCCTTCGAAACAAACACATAACGGTCGCAATCTACAAACTCCGCTTTTTTAAAATAGCACTTTTCATACTCTTTTCTCTTTTTTCGTTTAACATTTAAAGGCTTCAATTAATATTAACAGGCAAATTTAAACATTTATTAAACGCGGGCAAAACAATCGCCGGAAACTTGTTGAGAATAAAAAAAATCGCCGACACCGTGAAGAAAGGCAGGAGGGTATATCCCCCTCTCTGAGGAATCGGCGATTTTTAACCGAAAAAAAAGAAAAAGAATACGCCCGTGCGTGCGCACACGCGCATGTACTATATATATGAAACCTGTATCATCAGGGAAAAATTGTAAAGAACAGAGAAATGACGGCGGGGAGTATTGTAACGAAAATTCAACGAAAACAGGGGTGTTTTTTAAACGTACGTTTGATAAACACAAAGATACGCATACTTTTCATAATACCAAATTATTTTGATAATATTAATTTCGGATGACAGCAAAATAATTTTTCAATATGTTGTGGAACAGACGCTTACATCCGAAATAAAAATAGTACTCTGACAAAGGAATAAGTATAAAGGGCGGGGCTGAAAGAGAGCCCCGAAAAGGTGTTTTTCAGACGTACGTTTAATAAACAATTTGCCCTGAAAAGCAAGCAAACAAGCAAACAAACAAATAACATTTATGAACCTGAAACCTTTGTTAATCATTGGGTTTATGCAGGTACTGCCTTTTCCGATATATCCACAGGAAGCGCGAGAGACAAAAAAAGAGGTCTTCAGCGCCGATACCGAACAAAAGACAGAACTCGTACTGCATTTCCGCTTTGACCGCTCAATGGTCGACTACGGATATCGTGACAATAACCGGATACTTGCCGCCATGCACAAAATCTTCGCAGACAGCCTGTGTGTATCCCGGATAGATTCCGTGTGCATACAAGCCTTTTCCTCACCCGAAGGAGACGCCGATTACAACCGGCGTCTCGCTCTGCGACGCGCACAGGCCGTCAAAGGGTATCTGGTCTGGAAATACCCCGGACTGAACCAGTACCGCATCCGCACCTCTGCGCAGGCGGAAAGTTGGGACGCCCTGCGTGATGTCGCACTGAACGACACGCTCCTGCCCTGCCGGGACGAAATATTGCAAATATTAAAGCTGAATACAGGCGAAAAACGGAAAGAGGCTCTCTTGAAGAAGCTGAATACAGGTATTCCGTATCGGCATATAAGCCAATGGATTTTGCCTGAACTGAGAAACGCATCTATATGCACCGTCTATATGCGGCCGCTAAGGCATGCACAGCAGGGTAGCAGGCTTGTAGCAGATGCTCAGGGTAATAACGGGAAAGAGTACCAAAAGGCAGACGGAACGGAGATTACGGATGATACGGAAGTCGTAAACGGTGTAAGAGTTGCGAAAGGTAATGATACAAACGCTAACGGTACAGAAGTTATAAACGGTGTAAGGGTTACGAAAGGCAATGTTGCAAATGCAAACGGTACAGAAGTCATAAACGGTGTAAGGGTTACGAAAGGTAATGATACAAACGCAAACGGTACAGAAGTTATAAACGGTGTAAGAGTTGCAAAAGGCGATGTTGCAAACGTAAACGGTACAGAAGTTATAAACGGTGTAAGAGTTACGAAAGGCAATGATACAAACGCAAACGGTACAGAAGTTATAAACGGTGTAAGAGTTGCGAAAGGCAATGACACAAACCCTGACGGAACAAAAAACATAGGGAATTACATACCTAATTACACTTAGTGTCCAAATGTCAAATATAAATAGCTAATATCCTACATCTTTTATATATTATATTTGGTTATTTTGGACACTTTTTAAAACTAAAAATTATGGGTGAAAATGAAGAAAAAACTTATGATGTAAAGTTTAAGGTCGAAAATGTTTGTACTACCTCCTTAAAAGATTTAATCGAAACTATACTGAAAATCTCGGAAAATGGAGAGATAACAAATATAGTAGCAATAGTTATTGTTAAGGAATTACCTTAACTTTTTAAACGGATGTAATATCGCATCTTGTAAAGCTTTCCCGATTGCTTCTCTACATTTAGAAATAGTATCTGCACGAAATTCTTCACAGCAACATGAAATATTAAAACCTTGTTGAGTAAAGGTTACTTTAGGATGTTTACCGTGTATTGGGCATTTTGCTTTTTCAATATCGGTTTTAATTTTTCTTTCCACATTAACAGGTAGTCGGCTCATAATATATTGCTATTAATATTAAACAAAAGTAGTTATTATATATAAGATAACCAAAACAATTTTTATTTTATTATTAGTGTAATATATTACTATTTTATTTGTTATTGTGTAATAAATCACTATATTTGTATTATACTAATTTGTTACACTATGTTTGAGGAGTTTAATTCACTGTCCGAGTTAATGGCTGCTTTTCCAGATGAACAAACTTGTATCGAGTATTTGGAATATAAAAGGTGGCGTAATGGTGTAGTATCTCCATACGATGCAACATCAAAGGTGTATAAGTGCAAAGGCTATAATTACAAGTGCAGGAATACAGGACTGTACTTTAATGCTAAAACAGGCACTCTGTTCCATAGGTCGTCTGTACCTTTACAAAAGTGGTATGTAGCCATTTGGTTATTTATGACAAGTAGGAAAGGTATTTCGTCCATACAGTTAAGTAAGTGTATTGGGGTCACACAAAAAACCGCATGGTTTATGCTCCAGCGGATACGTAAATGTTTTGGTGAAGAAAACCAAAAAACAAAATTAAAAGAAACCGTAGAAATTGATGAAACATTCGTAGGCGGTAAGAACAAAAATCGACATAGGGATAAAAAAGTCGCACGATGTCAAGGACGCTCTTTTAAAGATAAAGTTCCAGTATTTGGCATGTTACAACGGGGTGGTAGAGTCGTTGCCAAAGTTGTTGAAAATACCAAAGCTAAAACACTCCGAAAAGAAATCCTAAAAACGATTGAGAAAGGTAGTACTATATATTCCGATGAATGGAATTATGGTAACTTGTCAAGATGGTACCAGCACGCCTATGTATATCACTGTTATGGAGTATATGCAAGAGGTAATGTTTACACCAATTCGATTGAGGGCTTTTGGAGTATTTTAAAGCGTGGTATTATCGGTGTTTATCATCGGGTATCAAAGAAACATTTACAAAAATATGTAGATGAATTTGTATTCAGATATAACACAAGAAAGTTATCTTTGCAAAATGTATTTGATTACGTGTTGAGCAATTCACATCATAGATTAACTTATAAAGATTTGACGTATGCCTACGAGAAAACCAAAGTATAATATGAAAGAGATTAATGGTATTGAAATTAATCAGAGAGTTTCAGATGGTTATTTGGATGCAACCGCTATGTGCGATTCATGCGATAAAGAACTGGATGAATACTTGAATATAAGGTTTACGAGAAGATTTATTAATGAATTATCCCGTTCGTTAGGAATAACGGAAACCGAATTGATACAATTCCAAGAGGGAAATGACGAAGTGTGGGTACATCCGATGCTTGCTATCAATTTAGCGCAATGGTGTTCTGTAAAACTCGCTGTTATCATTCCTCAATGGGTATTTGACTGGATGTATGAGAATGTTTCTCAAGAGAAAGAAGTGAAAAGTGAAAATCCGCCTAAGAACAAGTTTGACGATTATGACCCGCAGTTTGGTGAGTGGATTTCCAAAGCAATAGCTTATGACCCTCGAAAGAAAAAAGACATCTAAAATTAAGTACCTTTTTCTATTTATTTCTTACTACAAGCATTTGCAAGCAATGTCAAATTTCGATGCCCTTGTGGACTTGTCTGGTAAAACTTTGAAAAAGTAACTATAAAGAACGCAATCTTTTGGCTACTTTCACTTCATCGGTATCTGCAAAGTATGTGACCACTTCTGGAAACATGAGTTTAATAGAATCTTCCGGCTGATGACAAGATGTAGGATTGTACCATCTGCTTATAAAGCACACGTTATAATCTCGTGCATGAAAATATAAGCTGCGGTTATTTATTCGCTGCGTTTTGTTTATCTTTTCTGTAAGTAAATAAATGAACATATTTTCAGCGATGTTGATGTCTTCTTTATTATAGCGGTTTTCAAAAGCTCCTATCCATATATTTCTACGGTTCGGGATTTCATTTATATGGTGATTTTTATCCTTAAATCTTTTGGGAACAGTTCTTATTGTCTGTCCACAATAGTAGGAATAAATCTTGGCGTTAGGCTTCTTTCCCTGCAATAGATAAAGACTAAAATCAATATTCTGTTGGCATTGCCATTCCTCCATTTCTTCTATACTATGAAATGGCCCATACCAAGATAATATGTATGTTCTTAATAAAGGTTTTCTTGTTCCCATTCTACATTTTATTTAGGTTAGACAATAATTTGTAAAACGGCAACGGTATAAACAAAAGACGTAGAACCACTGCCCAACGTTGTCATGGCCTACCACAGCCAACTTATCCATAGGAGTGATTCTACGCCAATGCGTACAAATACACTTTACCCAATGGATAAGTTCTGTAATTAGCCTGTTCATATCAAGGTGGTAGTTCGACAACGATTAGGCTATATGTAATGATAGAGCGTTATACTCTAATCAATCACAAAAATAGTTACTTTATTAGTAATAACCAATTAAAATTTAGAATTATGAGAGTAAAAGTAAAAATTGTGGTGTTTGAACACCCAGCACCTCAAACTTTTGGCAAATTTTGTGGATATTGTCCTGCTACGAAATATTTTTGTAGTGGCACCGATGTAACTGATATATCAAATAGAATAACGGATATTCTTATGATAGTACTACAACAGCGAAAAAAATTCCCAAATTATTTGAAAAAAAGAGGGTGGAAAATCACTGAAAATTCAATAGAAAGTCCTATTTTTACAGACAAGGAATTAGTACAACTTACGGAAAGTTCTTATGTTCTAAAAATAAATAACCCGATAATTGTAGAATTAGATGTCAAAATCCCACAGCCCCAAGAATTATTCTGATTATGAAAAAGTGGAAATAAGTCATGTTATTTTCTTTATAATGAAGCATGGTTATTCACATTGTCGTTTAAGAGATAAAGATTATATTTTATCTAAAGAAGACTTTGTTGTAATCTCTAAAGAAGAAACAGCAACTTATAAACAAGTGAAAGAACTTCTTGAAGACCTTAAATTAGATATTGATGATTTTAATATGACTTTGGAATCTTCCGATGTTAAAAAGGAATGTAAGGAGTTTATCGAAAGTTTAGAAGACGGCAAAAAACACAGTTTGTAATTTTCAAAACTATTTGTTATATTTACATATACCACAATACTAAATATAGTATAGTGATATATGTTAGTGTAATTAAGTATGTATATCCCAAAACATAAACGGTGTAAGAGTTGCAAAAGGCAATGATACAAACGCTAACGGTACAGAACTAACGGACAACACAGAAATCACCGGTAGCACGCAAGTAACAGGCAATACCCCAACAAAAGGCAGCGCCAACGCAATAGCACCCGGCAAATCCCGCCGTCGCCCCCTCTTCGCGGTAAAAACCAATCTCCTCTTTGATGCGGCGCTCATGCCCAACATCGAGCTGGAAGTCCCCATAGGCAAACGCTGGTCGCTCAACGGAGAATACATGTTCCCCTGGTGGCTGATAAACGATGACAGATACTGCCTGCAAATACTCATGGGCGGACTGGAAGTCCGTTACCGGCCGGGCAAAAGGAGCGGACGCGACGTACTCACCGGACATTTCATCGGCCTCTACGCGGGCGGTGGAAAATACGATCTGCAATGGGACAAGAACGGCTATCAGGGAGAATTCTTCATTGCCGCCGGAGTGAGCTACGGCTACGCCCACAGCATCGCCCGCAATCTCCGACTGGAATACAACATCGGCATCGGAATGCTCCGAACCGACTATCGCCACTACCACTCCCGAGACAACCACCGGACCCTGCTCTGGCAGGAAAACGGCGAGTACACCTGGCTGGGCCCCACAAAACTGAAAATATCACTCGTTTGGCTGATTACAGGAAAAAACAAAAAATAAAAGAATATGCTATCCCCTCTTACTCAAATAGCAATAACATTGTTGCACGACATCGCCATGCACGAACCGCATGAAGCGATAGGCCACTGCACCTCTCCCGAAGAGCTGCGATACATATACACACGCCTCGAACAGAAAGGAATGATATGCCGCAAGGAAAAGGCAACCGAAAAGGCAACAGAAAAAGCAGCCGAAGATGCCGGCGCCGATACATACACCACCTGTTCCTACAAGTTGTGCCGCCCGTTATGCGAAATCTCCCTGCTCGAAGTGCTCGAAGCCATAAACGGACACCTGAACTGCAACCACCCCACATCCGAAGCGTTCTACACCCGCTACGGAAAGATGGCGCAGAAACTGGGAGTGGTCAACTATATTACAAGGCTCTATCTGTCGGAAATAAAACTGATAGATTGTTAATACTAAAACACAGAAATAAATGAAGAATACAGTTTTGTTTTTGCTACTGCCGCTCTGGCTGGCGTCCTGCGAACGAAGGGAACTGACCTTCTATACGGAGGCCGAAATAACCGTGACGGCCGACTGGAGCCGTGCCGACCAGCAGGAAGAAAGCCAATACGGAGCCACCCTGATTTTCTATCCGCAGGACGGAGGCACACCGCGCGTCGTACTGATGGGAGACCGTACGCAAACTACCGTACGCCTGCCCGATGGACGCTACGACGCCATACTATTCAACCGCTCGTTCGACGAGTTCGGCACAATGGCATTCCGGGGACAGGAGCAACTGCACACCCTCGAAGCCTACGCCCTGCAAACGGAGACGCGCTACGGAACGAAAATCATCACCGCGGCGCCCGGCAAGCTGGCTTCTGCCGTGATACGCGACTTTGAAGTGACGGACAACATGCTGGGCAACTACGCCCCGGCCGGAGCACGCAGCGTGGCCGACTGTCCCGACGGAGCCTGCCGGCTGCAATTCACTCCCCTGCCCCTCACCCGCAAGGTGAAAGTAAAGCTGCACATCACGGGCATCAACAACCTCAAGCAGGCCACGTGCCAACTCAGCGGCGTGCCCCTCTCCATCTACCTGCACGACGGCAATACGGACAACGCCGAGAAAGGCGTGCAGGAGTTTGAAGTAGAGGACATCACCCCGGACGAGGACTTCGCCGCCAACGGCACGCTCAGCGGCACCATCCACCTCTTCGGACTGCCCTCTACCGAAGAAGTACAAATCAAGGTAAGAGCCTTGCTGAAAGACAACACCACCGTTATAGAGCGCGAAGTGGAGAACATCGAAGCGAACGAAGAGGCGGACGGCAGCGGCGTCACCACCCTGCATATAGAAGCCGACATCACCGAACCTCTGCCCGACGTAACCATCTCGGAAGACTCCGGATTCAACGCCAATGTAGACGAATGGGGACAAGAGAACGATACAGAGATTCCGATTTAAGAAATACGGCTCATCAACCTAAAGACGCAAAGCTAAAGATACTAATTTAAAGATACAATTTATCAATCTAAAAACAACATTCAGTTATGAAAGCAAAGAGTTTATTCTCACTGGCCATCATCGTAATGGCCTTGGCAGGATGTTCGGAAAATGAGATTACCGAACAGAACCCGGACGCCAACAAGCCTATCGGTTTCGACACCTACACCGCGGCGCAAGCCCGTGGAGCGGAAAACGGGCTTCCCGCTGTAAAGACTTCCGGCTTCGGGGTAATGGCGTACCAGACCAATGGAGCTTACAGCACCGCCGGAGCAAAGTCCGAATTCATGAACAACCAGAAAGTGACATGGAACAGCAGCGGCAACGCATGGGTATACAGCCCCGTAAAATTCTGGCCGGCAGGCGCCAACGACAAAATCTCGTTCTTCGCCTACGCCCCCTATGCGGGCAGCAACGGCATCACACCGGTGTCCGCCGACGTAAGCAACAACCCGAAAGTAAAATTTGAGCTGCAAACCAACCAAAAGAATATGGTAGACCTGGTAGTATCCGATCCTACGGACGGTTCCAACAATACGATGGACAAGAATTCGACTTCGGGCACGGTAAACTTCAAGTTCCTGCACCAGCTGACCAGAGTGGCCATGGAAGCCAAAACGGGTACGGACATCAGCGCCAACACCGACACAAAGGTATTCATCACAGCCGTATCGCTGATACATACCAGCAAGCTGAACAGCAAGGGCACGCTGGACATGAAAGCCCTGACGTGGGCAAGCAATACGTCGGATTATCTGGCATCTCCTTATGCGCTGACGGCAGCCTCATCCAACGGCATATTGAACCTGACGGCAGCCAACTTCGCAGGCTACACCACAAGCTCCATCGACATATCTTCCGCCGGAACAACCGCCACATCGCTATTCCCCGCCAATGAATACCTGTTCCTGCTCCCGGTGAGCAATGCCACAGGCACAGCCGCGGCCGGTGATGTACAGGTAAAAATCGCATACGACATGGTGAACAAGACAGGTGCCGCTACCCACACCAAATCCTCGGTGGAAAAGACAGTGAACCTGCCTGCCGGTGTTTTCAAGAAAGGTACAGCCCAAAAATTCACTTTCACGGTGAGCCTGAACGCCATCTCCTTCAACGTAACTACCGTAGAAGGCTGGGGAACGGAAAGCGACACACCCGTAACCGTTCAATAACCCGATGTAACGAAACGATAACGAAACGATAATAAGACGATTTCCCATCGCCCGGTCAAGGTTGAATGTCCTTCTCCGGGCACACAACAAACTTTTTCAGTAAAAGAAGCAAGCAATGAATATGACGAGAAGAATGAAAGGCGCGTACATCCTGATTCCGCTGCTGTGCACCCTGTGCGCCGGCTGCGACAGCAAGGACGAAAGCCTTATGTCCACCCGGGAGATTGGTTTCTCCACCACCGTAGCAAGCAGTGAAGCGGAACCCGGCACACGTGCCGAAGCCACCACCGACAACCTTACGGAAATGGGTGTATTCGCCTACTTTACGGGCACAGGCAACTTCAGCAACGGCAGTTCCACTCCCAACCACCTGTACAACCAATCGGTGAAGAAAACGGGCGGCGTCTGGACGTACAGCCCCGTAAGGTATTGGCCTGCCAACGCCAACGAGAAAGTATCATTCTTCGCTTACGCGCCCCATACCGCCGCCGTTTCCGGCAACGCCAACGACAAGATACGGATAGCGAAGCCCACCGCCTTCAACGCCCCGGGCAGACCCGTTATCAGCTATTCCGCCCCCAAAGGGGAACTCGACCTGCTGCTCTCGACAGGCGTAACGGACTGTACCAATACTCATGGCCCCGTGCAGTTCACCATGAAGCACGCCATGACCAAGGTGGTCTTTAAAGTAAAGACGGGCGGCAGTGACTCCAAAACCATAACCGGTATCAGCACCGAGTGCGCCTCATCGGCCGACTTCAGCATAAACGACGCCAACACCGCGGTCACCGCGGAGAACATCGGTACAAGCAAAAGCACTTGCACGGCCACCGTCAACATAGCGGTCGACGGCACGGCAAAGACCGTAAAAGAATTCTTCCTGATACCCTCGCACCCGAACGATACAAAGGTGACGCTGACCTATGCCGATGGAAGCGGCTCCACAACCGTAACAGCCACCCTGCCCAATGTCACCCCCAACGACTGGCTGTCCGGCAAAGCCATAGGCTACACCCTGACGATACAAAACAACCAGATAACCGCCATCACGGTGAACTCCGACATAACATGGGACGAACTGAAAGTCCCTATCCCTTCCGACACCGACTATGACTATATCATAGCCACCGCCGAAGACCTCGCCCAATTCCGTAATGATGTGAATAACAGTAGAATCCGTCCCATCAAAGCTTTACAAGTAGCGGACATCGACATACAAGACCTCGCTACCTCGAAAAACTTCTCCAACGATGCCACCGACTGGACACCGATAGGATATAATGTCGAGTTTCAAGGAGTATACAACGGGAACGGACATACCATAAAAAATTTAAAGATAAAAACCGGAAAGACAAGCCAGGGTATCGGCCTTTTCGGACAGGTAATTCAGTCTCTGCTGGTGGGTATAAATCTGCGCGACGCAGATATAACGGTCGGGTCTCCTGTAACCTACACAGGAACACTGGCAGGAACGGTCGACCAAGAGACGCAAGTAAACTATTGTTCCGCCACCGGAAAAATCAGGAAAGTTCCATGTAATGCCGACGGCGGCCAGCCGTACATAACAGGCGGGCTGATAGGAGATGCAAAGGATGCTTCAATAGTCTTATGCCATGCCAATGTCGATATAGGGGAAGGAGGTATTTACAATCACACCTCGTCAGCCGCCATGAATGCCTGCACCATAGGAGGATTAGTGGGCTACATGTCAACAAACAAAAGCAGAATCGCATCCTGTTGGTCTTCAGGCAATATAAAGCTGGGACCTATTCCCGCAAACGCCGGGTATATTGTCACAGTCGGCGGATTTTTAGGCGGCGATGCCCATAGCGGCGATATTTACGGTTCCTATTCTTTAGGAAGCATAGCACTCTCTTTCAGCGGAATGGCCAGCAGCGGTGACACCAGAACAGTAAACGCAGGCGGTTTTATAGGCACTGTCAACGCTGTTCTGTGTACATCTTGTTATAGTTATACGCCACTTTCCCTTACGTACCCCGATATAGATTCGCAGGGCGATATAGGTACTGTTAATTTCGGCGGTTTTACACCCCTAGATTATTCGACATTTAGATACTGCTATGGGGACGGCTCGGTTCTGCCCAGAACAAGCTATTTCAATTATAAAATAAGCTGCTATGAGTTCTCCGATAGCCCGAATTCAACATCTTATTCCTGCAATACATTAGGCGGGAAAACGGTACAAGAAATTCTCAGACCAAGCAGCAAGATTAAATCATCCAAAACATTCAGATGCGCCAAGTACGACTCTTCCATCAATGCATACTATACGATGCCCCCGATGCTTTACATCATAAATTGGGACAGCGATAATTTCTGGAAGCAGACTCCGGCCGATCCGACATACCCCGAAATAAACTATTATGTAGATATGACGTCGTTATAGGCGTTATGTCTTTGCAGATACCATGTCTTTATCCTAAAAACAGCGTAACGATGAAAAAGCATATTTTACATATCCCATACAGTAAACACAGCGTATGCAATGGTGCGCACGGCATACACTGTGTACGTAACACCTTCCGTACACGCAACACGAGCCGTATACACAGTCTATTCATATGGTGCGGCATAGGCCTGTTATGGCTCTGTACCGCCTGCACGGAACAGGACGAGTTTTCCTCCGCCACCTTGCAACCTCTCACCTTCATCATAGACGAGCCTCTGCCCTTTCAGGAAATGACAGCAGGCAGCGGCAACACCGCCGCTCAGCCGTCAGGCAGGGACGACTCGCATGCACGTTCCCATACCCGTATCGCGGATTCGGGCAAAGCCGTGTCCTGGGAGAATAACGACAAGATATATCTCGCCGCAGCAATAACCGTCAGCACAAGTACCACGTACGCCTACTCCACCGCCACATACAACGGCAGTACAAAAAAATGGAGCGCGCTCACCCCGCCCATCTCCGCCCCGGCAGGCGCCAACGTCAATGTGGAAGCAATCTACGCCAAAGGTACGCTGTCCGGCAACACCATGACTCTTGCGGACAACAGCATCATAATGAAAGCGAGTACCAAAAACATTAAGGTCACAGCCCCTGCCGAACCCATAAATCTAACCTTTCTGAGCACGCAGGTACGGGTGGAAGTAGCCGGAATGGACAATGGCATTACCCCCACTTCCAGCCTTGCAAATATTCCCCAAAGCATAGACATACAGCCCGCCAAAGGCAGTTTCAGCATCACCACCGCCAGTAAAACGAATTTCATTTCCGACAACGGAGTGTATTACGTATTTCCCGGTGGAATAAACCTTGAAACATCCAATCATAAGGTCATAGCCCTAACCAACACCCGAGTCAACAGCTCCTATTTTCTTGATATGAGCGGCAGAGGCGGCCACGTCCGTCCCGACGGAGATATCCATGTAGGCGACTACTATTACAGCGACGGCACCTGGAGCGACGGTGGCTACCGGCTACTGACAGACGGTACCTGCCTGCAAGAAAACGTACCGCCCCTCGCAGGGAAAACATGTATCGGCATCGTATTCGCCGTAGGCCATTCAGATTATGATACATCCAACTACAGAAACACCGGCATCCGTCAGGATAAATGCCAGGCCTATGTGATAGCTTTAAAAGACGCGGGCGCTGAATGCCGGTGGGGCGTCCCCGGCCCTGTTGTAGGATGCAGTGTATCCAACAACGGCTCCTATCCCGAAAAAGACTGGAGCGGATATTTATATACCAAAAAAATCGATGATTATGCCACTGCTAACGGCTCAGGACTCGATCCTGAAAACTTTGACGGATACCCGGCCACTTATTATGCCAAAATAGCCTATGAAACGCAAGTAGCAGCCCCAGCGACAAGCAGCGGCTGGTTCCTGCCCGCCATCGGACAATTGTATGAAATTTGGCAGCAGAAGGATTTATTACACAACATTATTCCCAGCCATAGACGGTACTGGTCGTCTTCGGAAGATAGCGCGAATACAAGTTTGTCCGTACTGGTATTAGATGTAGCAGCCACTCCCGTAAGCCAACGAATATCAAGCCTTAACAAACACGACCGCTATTCAGACCCTAACGGCACGTATTCCTGGGCGATTTTGGCTTTTTAGTCCATTATAGCGTGAGGCTGATATGACATGCACTGAGAACGGCGGAATAAATTGGGAAGGAGACGGCAACGCCTCGGACAATAATCAATTCGGAAATGGTACTCCCGGCTGGCCCGGATACAGCACAGAAGCCTCAAACGGTTGGGGAAGCAGTCACTGGAAATCATTCAGCTATGGCTCTATTCCCGAGTTGCTGTGGGAGTAGCGGGGGATGAATGGGGAGAGAGAATAAGAGCATATTATTTGGAAAATAGTGCCTACTCCTCCCAAAACGTATCCTATCTTTGTAAATAGTTCATTAAAAAGGATGCGGTCTCGCAAATTATAGCGACCTTTGTAATTGAAACTTAATGCATCAATTACAATGGCAAAAATAACCGTTCAAAATACAGACATTAGTGTTGTCAAGTACAATGAAGAAGACTACATCAGCCTTACAGACATGGCAAAAAGCCAACTGCAAGAGCATATTATCTTCCGTTGGCTTAGCCTTAAAAGCACTATC
>ERZ833963.2388-NODE-2388-length-18029-cov-6.544175_pt1 | contig 18029 bp, 18 predicted proteins | sample MGYA00519693_ERZ833963 | MGnify/ENA primary metagenome ERZ833963 (study PRJEB31850, sample SAMEA3708748) | human gut metagenome | biome: human gut; feature: human-associated habitat; material: faeces | place: China | collected 2014 ... | reverse complement strand
TAAACTACAAGAACAGCCACAGCAGTGCAAACTGCTGTGGCTGTTCGCTGCCTTACGAACACCGGCCATTCCCGGCGGGCGTTTTGTTTGTGCTCTGGTTTACTTCGCGTAATCGACGGCCTTGGTCTCGCGCATGAGATTGACCTTGATCTGACCGGGGTAGGTCAGCTCGTCCTCGATCTTCTTGGCGATGTCGCGCGCGAGCAGCACCATCTGATCCTCCGAGACCTCCTCGGGCTTGACCATGATGCGGATCTCGCGGCCGGCCTGAATGGCAAAGCAGTTGGCGATGCCGGGGAAGCTCTTGGTGACTTCCTCGAGCTTTTCCAGACGCTTGACATAGTTTTCGATGTTCTCGCGCCGGGCGCCGGGGCGGGCGGCGGAGATGGCGTCGGCCGCCTGAACCAGGCAGGCAACGACGGTGTGCGGCTCCACGTCGTTGTGGTGTGCCTCGATGGCGTGGATGACTTCCTCCGACTCCTTGTACTTACGGGCGATGTTCACACCGATGGTCACATGGCTGCCCTCGACCTCGTGGTCGATGGCCTTGCCGATGTCATGCAGGAGACCGGCGCGCTTGGCAGTGGCCACGTCAACGCCGAGCTCGGAAGCGAGCAGGCCTGCAATGTGCGAAACCTCGATGGAGTGGTTGAGCACATTCTGGCCGTAGCTGGTGCGGTACTTCATGCGGCCGAGCAGCTTGATCAGCTCGGGATGCAGACCGTGGATGTTCGTCTCGAAAACGGCGCGCTCGCCCTCGGCCTTGATGGTGGCGTTGACCTCCTTCTGGGCCTTGGCGACCATTTCCTCGATGCGGGCGGGGTGGATACGTCCGTCCTGAATGAGCTTTTCGAGCGCGATGCGCGCGACCTCGCGCCGCACGGGATCGAAGCTCGAGAGCGTGATGGTCTCGGGCGTGTCGTCGATGATGAGGTCGCAGCCGGTGAGCGTCTCGATGGCGCGGATGTTGCGGCCCTCGCGGCCGATGATGCGGCCCTTCATCTCGTCGTTCGGCAGCGGCACGACCGACACGGTCACCTCACTGGCATGATCGGCGGCGCAGCGCTGGATGGCGGTGGCAATGATCTCGCGAGCGCGGCTGTCGGCCTCGTCCTTGTACTGGTTCTCCAGCTCCTTGACCATGAGCGCCTGCTCGTGCACCACGTCGTCCTTCAGGCTGTTGATGAGGAAGGCCTTGGCCTCCTCGACCGTGTAGCCGGAGATCTTCTCGAGCAGCTCCATCTGGGTCTTTTTGAGCTGGTTGATCTCGTTCTGCTTGGTGTCGATCGCGGCGATCTTCTGGTTGAGGGCGTCGGTCTTTTTGTCGAGCGTGTCCGTCTTGCGGTCCAGCGTCTCCTCCTTCTGCTGAAGGCGGCGCTCCTGCTTCTGCAGCTCCGCGCGGCGCTCCTTGACCTCGCGCTCATACTCCGAACGGCTCTTGTGGATCTCTTCCTTGGCCTCGAGCAGGGTCTCACGCCGCTTGCTCTCGGCACTCTTATAGGCATCATTTATGATCTGCTTGGCCTTCTCCTCCGCACTGCCGATCTCGCGTTCCGAGACCTTTTTGCGGTAGAGCCCGCCAAGGATACAACCAACCACAAGCGCTGCGATGATACAACCGAGTGCTATTGGTAACGACATATGAAATTGTAATCCTCCGTTTCTTCAGATTTCTTCACGATATTTTTTCAAGTTGGAAAAGGCGGGCCATCAAGCGTACCCGCCGGGAACATAACGATATTTGTGGCGGTGCTCCATCCGCCGCCAAAAATATAATCACATTATTTTAACTTTATTCCGTACCGTTGTCAAGTGCCGGAAGCTGCCCGCCGGATTCTTTTCTGGACAGCGCCGCCGCGCTGTACTATAATATAGACCATCCGACAAACGCGAGCATCCAACGCTCCGGCGAAGGGAGGAACGGCGCATGGCGGCACTTCGGATCATCTTGCCCGCGGCGGCCATCGCGCTGACGCTGGCGCTGTTTTTGCAGCTGGCGTGGCCTGCGCGCACCCCCATCCCCCGGCGCACGTCGCGCCGCGGCGGGATCGGCATCGCGGTGCTGACGGCGGTGTATGCCGTCGCCGCGTTCACGGGGCTCGGCTCTGCGCGCGACCCACAGCGCTTTTGCACGCTCGAGGCCGGCGAGAGCGCCGTGCTCGCGCTCGACGGCGTGCACAGCATCGATACCGTCTGGTACTATACCGGCCTGTACACGGGCGAATATACCCTCGCCTACTCCGACGACGGCATCACCTACACCGCCGCCGGGACGATGCCGCAGGGCTATGCCGACCTCTTCAAATGGCTGCAGCCGCAGCCGGCGGACACCGCGCCCGCGACGGCGGCCTATGTGCGCGTCACGGCAAGCGCGCATCTGGAGCTCGGCGAGCTTGCGCTGCTCGACGCGCAGGGCGAACGCATCGCCGTGCGCGAGATCACGGGCCCGGCATCCGCGGCCGCCCTCTGCGACGAGGCGGACACCGTGCCGGCATCGTCCACGTACTTCAACAGCTCGTATTTTGACGAGATCTACCACGCGCGCACGGCCTACGAGCATCTGCGCGGCGTGTATCCGTATGAGGTCTCGCACCCGCCGCTCGGAAAGGTGATCCTCTCGCTCGGCATTCAGCTCTTCGGCATGACGCCGCTGGGCTGGCGCTGCATGGGCGCGCTCTTCGGCGTGGCCATGCTGCCGCTGATGTGGGATCTGCTGCGCCGGATGTTCCGCGACGACCGCGTGGCCCTGTGCGGTACGGCGCTGCTGGCATTTGACTTCATGCACCTGACGCAGACGCGCATTGCGACCATCGACAGCTTTGCGACGCTGTTCATCCTGCTCATGTACCTGCTTTTGTACCGGTACTTCACGGAGGGTAAGCTGCGCCATCTCGCCGCCTGCGGCATTGCGTTCGGCGTGGGCGCGGCCACGAAGTGGACGTGCCTGTATGCCGGGGCGGGGCTCGGCGTGCTCTGGGCGCTGCACTGGGTGTTTCAGGGCGTGCAGGCGCACCGTGACGGCGACGGCCGCCGCTATGTGCGCAGGCTTCTGGGCAACATCGGCTTCTGCCTTGTGTTTTTCGTGCTCGTGCCGGGCATGATCTACTACGCGAGCTACTACCCCTACGGCGCGGCGCACGGTCTGCACGGCGCGGGCATGTACTTCACGCGCGAATACGCCGCCATCGTGCTGGAAAACCAGCGCTTCATGTTCACGTATCACGCGGGCCTCGTCGCAACGCATCCGTATGCCTCGCGCTGGTGGCAGTGGCTGCTCGACCTGCGGCCGATCCTCTACTACCTGTCGTACGGCGACGGGACGGTGTCGACCATCGGCGCGTTCGTCAATCCTCTGCTGTGCTGGGGCGGGCTGCTGGCGCTGCCGGTGCTGGTGTATCACGCGGTCAGGCGCGACCGCACGGCGCTGTTCCTCCTCGTCGGCTATCTCGCGCAGGTGCTGCCGTGGGTGTTCATCTCGCGCCTGACGTTTGAATACCACTACTTCGCGGCGACGCTCTTTCTCGTGCTCGCGCTCGGATATGTGTTCGACCGGCTGCGGCAGCGGGGATCTTTCGGCATCGTGTACGCCTTCACCGCGGCGAGCGGTGCCCTGTTCGCGCTGTTTTACCCCGTGCTCACGGGCGTGACGATCCCGCGCAGCTACGCATGGAATGTGCTCAAATGGCTCCCGGACTGGCCATTTTAACGCCGGGAAATTTCAGAAATCGAGGTATTGTATATGATTGCGATCGGATGTGACCACGGCGGCTATGCCCTCAAGCAGGAGGTCATGCGCCATCTCGACGAGCTGGGCCTTGCCTACAAGGACTTCGGCACCTACAGCGAGGAGAGCTGTGACTACCCCATCTACGGCGAGGCCGTCGCGCGCGCGGTCGCGGGCGGGGAGTGCGAGCGCGGCATCCTCATCTGCGGCACGGGCATCGGCATCTCCATCTCCGCCAACAAGGTCAAGGGCATCCGCGCCGCCCTGTGCGGGGACTGCTACTCGGCAGAGATGACCCGCCGCCACAACGACGCGAACATCCTCGCCATGGGTGCACGCGTGCTCGGCACGGGCCTCGCGCTCAAGATCGTGGACACCTTCCTGACCACGGACTTTGAAGGCGGCCGCCATGCGCGCCGCGTCGCGCTCATCAGCGACATCGAAAACCGCGGCTGAGGCCGCCTGACCCAAAGGAGGTGTGCCGATGCGCGCCCATCGAAACGACGTCTACCGCGCCCGGCGCAGCCGGGGCAAGGTCTGGCCGGTGCTCTTGTGGATCCTCGCCGGACTGATCGTGCTGGCCGTGATCCTGTTCTACGCCGGCCAGAAATACATCGTCTATGACAGCGACGGCTCTCTGCACGTCGTCTTCCCCATCATGGAAACACCCGCCCCCGTCACCGAGGGCGGCCAGCCTGAGACGGTCGACACCGAGCTCGTGCTCGAGGACCCGGACTACTCCGGCATCATCTCCGATGCGGGCAAGGACCTCTCGGAGCTGCACGCGCAGTATCTGACCGCCGACAAGATCACGCCCGAAGGACTCACCCGCGCGGCCTCCGCCGTGAAGGCCGCCGGCGACAACGCCCTCGTGCTGCAGATGAAATCTCCCGGCGGCACGCTCAGCTGGAAGTCCGGCGTCTCGGAGGCATCGGCCTACGGCGTCAACGGCACGGCCGAGCTCGCCGACGCGATCCGGACCGTCAAAGGGCAGAACATCTACCTCGTCGCGGTCGTGAGCACGTGCGTGGACTCGCTCATGGCCGAGCGCTACGCCGCCACCGCGCTGCAGACCGCGTCCGGCAGCGCGTATACCGACGGCTCCGGCGGCTGGGTCGACCCGTACAACACGTTCATCCGCACGTATCTCGTCAGCCTCTGCAAGGAGCTGCGGGAGCTCGGCTTTGACGAAGTCGCGTTCTCGTACCTGCAGCAGCCGCTTGCGGCCGCAGAGCTCAAATATGCGTCCCAGACAGGCTCGCCCTCGCGCGCGGATGCGGTCGTCGCGCTGGCAAAGTATCTGCGCGCGAACCTGACCGCTACGGGCCTGCGCGTGAGCGCGATCGTGAGCGCGGACTCCATCCTGCAAAAGCAGGCGGAGCTCTCCGGGCAGGACATGACGGTGCTGCCGAAGCTGCTGGACCGCGTGTGCGTGTTCGCCACGGCGGACAACGTTGCTTCGCTCCGGAGTGTCATCGCCGCCGACAGCAGCTTTGACGCGGCGGCGCGCTTCGTGCCGTTTCTCGCCAAGGCGCCGGAGTCGGGCAGCTATGTCACCACCGGCTGAGCGCCGACCGATACCTATACAAGAGAGACCGGCGCGGCCACAAAGGCCGCGCCGGTTGGATTTTTCACAGCTATGCCAGCGCACGAAATATCGCGCATTGCCCGATTGCGGTTCAGTTCTCAGCATCCAGATAGTCCCACAAATTTATGGCTCCTCCGTCCTCTTCAGCGTTCAACCCGCTATCCCGAAAAGTCATCCTCGTCACGCCTGTTGTTTTGTCGACATAGAAGTACTCATACGCGCCTGTATAACTGCGAAACATCACGACATACTCGCAGTCCGTTTCACCGTAACTTGCCACATACATACTGTCCGGGAGTTGTTCTGCCACACTCCAGTCATACATTTTGTGGCAGTAGTTGTCTACGCCTTCATAGGCCATATCTTCCGTTATTGTCCGCTCCGGCGCAGCGGCGCTCGTCGGTGGGACAGTACTCTCCGGCGTGACCGTGCTCACAACTGCCGGTGCAGGCGAATAATCGGCAGGTGTATCTTTTGCGCCGCATCCCGGCAGCATTGTGACCACAGTCACCGCGGCAATTATGCAGCAGATTTGTTTTTTCATAGCTCCCTCCGAATCCCGTTTTTTCTGTAGATTCTAGATTATCACATTTTCTTAAAAATGGCAACAGCCACAGTGGCGCGAACCACTGTGGCTGTTTTCTGTCTGATGCGCAGTGTATCTTACCGTCTCGGGCGCTTGACGCCGATCACGTGCGCGGCGATGCCGAGGCCGGTCATGGCGCAAAACACGCGGTGCAGCACACGCGCGCGCTTGACGCCGATCTTTTTTGCCTCGGCGTGCGTATAGTTCAGCCCGACGATGCCGGTGCCGATGACCGCGCCGGTCACGGCGGCGGGGACATTGACCATGCCGGCGGCGGCCGCCTGCGCCGTGTGCACGCCCGCGCCGAGGCACAGCAGCCCTGCGCCCGCACCGTGCACGAGCATACGCGCCTTGTAGTTCATCTTGCCCCAGCGGGTGTGCTTGAGCACGAGCTCCGCGCCGTCGAGCGCGTAGCCCGCCACGCCGAGCCACGGCCACACCTTCGGGTACCTGCTGAGGGTGTTCATGATCTTGCAGTCACATTTTTTCATCCTTGAGTGCCTCCTAAGCCTCATAATTTTGCCGTATTTTGCAGCCCCGCCCGCAGCCTCGGCAGCGCCTCGGGGTCATTTTCCATCTCGCGCATGACGCACACGACAAGCTGCGCGTCCGTCCGCCCGCTTACAGCCGCAAGGCAGTCGAGCAGCCGCAGCGCCGCCGCGGCATACCGCACGGGGAAAATCACGTCACGGTCGTCGAGCGCGTCCATACCGTGCCGCCAGACGATCGCCTGCGCAAGGCACATCTGCTGCGTCTGCGTCAGCCGGGGCGGCGGGCAGACCGGCAGCGCGGCCACGCGCCGGAGCAGCTCCGGCCACTGCGGATCGAGCGGCTCAGGCGATGCAAACGCCACCGCCAGCGCCGCGGGCTTCAGGCACCCGGCACACGCATCCGTGCCCCGCTGCGGCACATTTCCGGCAGCCAGCGCCGCGAGCCGGTGTCTGTCGAGCAGACGCTGCGCCGCACAGGCAAACGCCTCCGCCGCCGCGAGGTTCTCCCGCGCCGTATGCTCCGGCCGCGTCAGCAGCGCGAGCGTCCGGTCGCGCACCGCCATGAGCGCGGCTGTCAGCCGCCGCTCCCGCGCGCCGGGCACATAGCCGTCATCCGGTATCCGCACGGACTCGAAGCGCAGCGGCGCGGTGCGCGCTAGCAGCTGCCGCGCGGCCTCCGGGCACGCGAGGGACAGCCCCTGCTCCACCCGGTCACACAGCAGCACCTCCCAGCGCGGAAAATCCCGGCAGGTGCGGCACAGGCTCTGCGCGCCGAGCGTGCGCTGCAGCTCGCACAGACCGTCCGCACACAGAAACGGGCAGCGCCCGTCCGTCTGCGCAAAGTAGGTGTCGCCGTCCGCGTCCACGCGCATCACGTGCCGGAGCTTTTCCGCCAGCGGATGCCGCAGGCGCAGATAGGCGTCCTGCGCGTCGGGATCGACAACGATCTCCCACGCGGCGCAGCACGTCTGCGGACACGCGCCGGCGATGCACCGGAATGCCTCATAGTCGTCGGGTCTGGTCTGGTACATGGCGGCCTCCTCACGTTGATCGATTTATTGTAACACATTCCGCCCCGCAGGGAAAGGGACGCTTTGCCGCCGGTGCGCAAAAAAACAGACGGACACCGGAGTGTCCGTCTGCTTTTCATGTTTTGGCAGCTTACTGCTTGACCATGTCGAGCAGGTTGATGATGCCGCGCGGGCAGATATCGGCGCAGTGGCCGCAGCCGACGCACTTGTCATAGTCGATCTTGGACACGAAGTTCTCGATCTTGATGGCGTCCGCCGGGCACTCACGCTGGCACTTCATGCAGCCGATGCAGCCGACATCGCAGATCTTGCGCGTGACGGCACCCTTGTCCTGATTGCGGCAGCCAACGAGCACGGCCTGCTTGTACGGCACGCGCTCGATGATCTTCTTCGGGCAGGCATCGGCGCAGGCCATGCAGCCGACGCACTTGTCGCGGTCGACCTTGGCAACACCGTTGACGATGTGCATCGCGCCAAACTTACAGGCTCTGGCGCAGTTGCCGAGACCGATGCAGGCGAAGCGGCACTCCTTGTTGCTCTTGCCGCCGAACAGCATGGCGGCCTGGCAATCCTGCGGGCCGGAGTAGTTGAAGCGCTTGACGGCGACGCCCTCCGCACCGGAGCACGGCACGAACGCAACCATCTTCTCCTCCGCACCGGCGGAGACGCCCATGATCTCGGCGATCTGATCGGCAGCGGCCTGACCGCCGGCCACGCAGCAGTTGACCGGAGCCTTGCCGGCCGCGACCGCGGCGGCATAGCCGTCACAGCCGGGGTAGCCGCAGCCGCCGCAGTTGGCGCCGGCGAGGCACGCACGGACGGCTTCCTGCTTGGGGTCGACCTCCACATAGAAGATCTTCGCGGCGAAGGCCAGCAGCGCGCCGAAGATGGCGCCCATGGCGCCGAGGACAGCGATGCCCTCGAGAATCAATTTAAAATCCATATTCATGCCCTCCTTAGCCGATCTTCATGCCGGAGAAGCCCATGAACGCAAGGGCGAGCAGGCCGGCAGAGACGAGGCAGATCGGGAAGCCCTCGAAGCACTCCGGATAGTCGGCAAACTCGAGCTTCTCACGCACGCTTGCAAACAGGCAGATGGCGAGCATGAAGCCGAGACCGCCGAACACACCGTAGACCACGCTCTGCACAAAGCCGAAGGTGTACTGCGTGTTGAGCAGCACGACGCCCAGCACGGCGCAGTTGGTGGTGATCAGGGGCAGGTAGATGCCGAGCGCGGAGTACAGCGACGGGATGGACTTTTTGAGGAACATCTCGATGAACTGCACGAGCGCGGCGATGACGAGGATGTAAGCGATCGTCTGCAGGAACTGGAGACCGAGCTGCACGAGCAGCAGGTTGACCAGCCAGCAGATGGCGGACGCGAGGCCCATGACGAACGTAACGGCCAGACCCATGCCGGCGGCGGTGTCGATCTTGCTCGAGCAGCCGAGGAACGGGCAGCAGCCGAGGAACTGCGAGAAAATGAAGTTATTCGTCAGGACGGCGCTGAGGATGATGGCAAAAATACCGGTCGATGAACTCATGTTATGCCGCCTCCTTTTCCTGCGCAGCGAGCGCTTTTTCCTTGGCTTCCTTCTTCTCGGCGGACTTGCGCAGCGCATACTGCATGAGCGCGATCAGGCAGCCGAGCGTAATGAAGCCGCCGATCGGGAGCGTGAGCACGAGCGCGCCGTACTCGGCCGGGAAGATCTGAATGCCGTTGCCGGTGCCGATGACACCGTCGATGGTGTTGAAGATACCGGTGCCGAACGAGCCCTTGCCGAGCAGCTCACGGATGACGCACATGGCGATGAGCACGAGCGTGTAGCCGAGACCCTGGAAGATGCCGTCGAAGAACGACGGGCCAACGGGGTTTTTCTGGCAGAACGCCTCGGCACGGCCGATGATGATGCAGTTGACGACGATCAGCGGGATGAACACGCCCAGAGACGCGCTCAGCGCGGGAACGTAAGCCTGCAGCACCAGGTCGACGATCGTCACGAAGCTCGCGATGACCAGCACGAAGATGGCCAGACGGATGTCATTCGGGATGACCTTACGGATGAGAGAAATGACCACATTGCAGCACGTCAGGATGACGAGCACGGACAGGCCCATGCCGATGCCGTTGAAGAGGCTGGTCGTGATGGCCATGGTCGCGCACATGCCGATGAGCTGCACGAGAACCGGGTTGTTGGTAATGAGGCCTTCCTTGAACTGTTGTTTGATATTCATGCTTCAGCCCTCCTTAACCCAGTGACTTGGCCGCGTTGATGACGGTCTGCACTTCGTTGACGACGGCGCGGGACGTGATCGTCGCGCCGGAGATGGCTGCGACCGTGCCCTTGTCCTTCGTCAGCGCAAGGCCGTCGCCCTGGCCGACGAGATTGTCGCGCCAGGCACCGTCGGTGGTGTCGGCCGCCTTGGCGCCGAGGCCGGAGGTCTCGGAATGCTTGGTGATGTACACACCGGTGCAGTTATAGTCGCTGTCGAGACCGACGACCATGGTAATCATGCCCTGTGCGCCGGAGAACGTGGTCTCGGCGACGTAGCCGGTCTGCTCGCCGCCGGTGGTGGCGACGCTGAGCTTGGTGATGGTGCCGTCGTTCTCGAAATCGGCCTGCTCTGCGTAGTCGTCAGCCTGGAGAACGTTGGCGTATGCGTTTTTGGTCGTCTCGGCTGCGCGCATGGCGATGGTGTCCTTCGTCACCTCATAGATGAGGCCGAGGGCGAGCGCCATGATCGCGGACACGGCAAAGAGCACGAGCGCGAGCTTGATGATCTGGCCGCCGCCGGATTTCTTTTCAGTCTTTTCAGCCATTTGCAGCAGCCTCCTTTGCTTCTTTCTTCGCAGCCTTTGCAGCGGCCTTCTTGGCCTTGACGTCCTCGCGGCTGACGCCGAACTGACGGCGCTGGGTGTGCTTGTCGAACATCCACGCGCAGCAGTTCATGATGAGGATGGCAAAGGAAACGCCCTCCGGGAAGCCGCCGAACACGCGGATGAGCACGGTCAGCGCGCCGCAGCCGACGCCGTAGATGATGCGGCCGGGAGCGGTAACGGGGCTGGTGCTGTAGTCGGTCGCCATGAAGAACGCGCCGAGCAGCAGGCCGCCGGTCAGGAGGTTGTCGAGCATCCACTCGACGTGGGTATAGCCGCCGCCGTTTTTGCTGCCGAAGATGAGCGTCAGCAGGGCGACGGAGCCGATGAACGACACGGGGATGTGCCAGGTGATGACCTTGCGCGCCAGCAGATACACGCCGCCGATGAGCAGCGCGAGCGCGCTCACCTCACCGAGGCAGCCGGGCATCGTGCCGAGGAACATGGACTTCAGCGTGAAATACTGCGGCAGCGCCTCGCCGGCCTTCATATAGCTCAGCGGGGTGGCCATGGTCTCGGCGTCCACAACGCCGGCCAGACTGCCGGGCACGACCCACGTGGTCATGAACAGCGCGTAGGACGCGAGCAGGAACGCACGGCCGGCAAGTGCCGGGTTGAGGAAGTTCTTGCCAATGCCGCCGTAGAGCTGCTTGACGACCACGATGGCGAAAAACGCACCGATGATCGGCAGCCACCACTTGCAGTTGGCGGGCAGGGTGAACGCGAGCAGGATGCCGGTGACCACGGCGGACAGGTCGCCGATGGTGTCGGGCTTTTTCAGGAGCTTGCGGTAAGCCCACTCAAAAAACACGCACGACACGACCGACACGGCCAGCGGGATGAGCGCCTGCGCGCCGAACTGCCACACGCCGACGCACAGAGCCGGGAGCAGGGCGATGATCACATCGAGCATGATCTCGCGCGTGCCGCGCTTGGCGCGAACCTGAGGCTGATAGGCAGCGTCAAAGGTAAATTCTTTCGGTGTCATTTCGTTTCAGCCTCCTTTGCAGCGGCTTCCGCGCGGGCCTTTTCTTCCGCCGCGCGGGCGGCGAAGAGGAGCTTTGCGGTCTTGAAGGTGTGGGTCAGGGGCAGACGGCCCGGGCAGTTGTACGAGCAGCTGCCGCACTCGAAGCAGTCGAGGATATGGTACTTCTGCATGTTCTCGAAGTCACGGTTCTGGAAGTACTTGTACATGTACAGCGGCTCGAGCTTCATCGGGCAGACCGTCAGGCACTTGCCGCAGTGGATGCACGTCGGGTTTTCGACCGAGCGGTCTTCCTTATCGGTGAAGAACAGGATGCCCGCGGTGCCCTTGATGTTGGGCGCCTCGAGATTCGTGGCGATCAGGCCCATCATGGGGCCGCCGAGCACGATCTTCTTCGGCTCGACGACAAAGCCGCCGCACTGCTCGACGATGTAGCTGAACGGGGTGCCGAAGCGGCACTGCAGGTTATAGGACTTATCGCCCATGGCGCTGCCGGCGACGGTGAGGACACGCTCGATGCTCGGCATGCCTTCGTAGCAGGCGCGGTAGATGGCGTAAGCCGTCTGAGTGCTGATGACGTTGCAGCCGACGCCGGACGGCAGACCGCCGGGCTTGACCTCACGGTTCGTGATGGCCTTGATCTGCATCTTCTCAGCGCCCTGCGGGTACTTGACGTTCTCCGGCACGATCTCCACGCCGTACTGCGCGGGGTTTTTCGACAGGAGCAGGTCGATGGCGTCCTGCTTGTTCTTCTCGATGCCGTAGTACGCCTTATCGAGACCGGACGCGATGCGCGCCAGCTCGATGCCCTTGAGCAGTTCCTCAGGGTGGTTCTTCATGGTCAGGTGGTCGCCGTTGAGGTACGGCTCGCACTCTGCGCCGTTGATGATGAGGGTATCGACTTTGCCGAGGCCGCCGCGGATCTTGAACGCGGTCGGGAACATGGCGCCGCCGTGACCGACGATACCGGCCTCGCGGATGCGCTCGAGAATGGCCTCAGGATCCTTCATCTGCTCGGGCGTCAGCGGCGCGAGATCCGTGCAGGGGGTGTCCTGGAAGTCATTTTCGATCACGATCGCGGGGACCATGTCGCCCAGCGGGTGGGGTCTCGGCTCGATGGCAATCACCTTGCCGGAGACAGTCGCATGGATGGGGGCGGAGACGGGTGCGGGATTGTCAGCGATCTTCTGACCCATCTTCACATAGTCGCCCACTTCGACCAGCGGCTTGCAGGGTGCGCCGATATGCTGCATCACCGGGAGCACGACCTGCGGCGGAGGAGCAATGACGGTCACCGGAACGTCCGGCGCCTTCATGTAGTTGGGATGAACTCCGCCATGAAACTTAAAGGGCATTTGCATCACCTCTCTATTTTTTGACCCACATATCTTAGCACACCACCCCATTTTCGTCCACCAAAAACGGCGGAAAAACATCAAATTGTACTAATTTAAATATTAACGAACCTGAAAAAATGCTGACAAGACCGATCTTTGCGGAAAATTTGCAGCATTTTGTGCATTTTGGCCCTTTTTTCCCGTTTCATCCGAAATACAGGCATGCGCAGACGCGAAAAAAATCCGCGCGCAGGGGCTTAACAAGCGCGCAAAAATCCTGTAAAATAGATCACAACTGTTCTGCCGGCGCGCCGCCGGCGGAAAAAGGAGGCCACGTTATGCAGACACCCTGGGCGGACACGCTCGATCGCGCGCAGCCGCTGCCGGAGTATCCCCGGCCGCAGATGGTGCGCGACAGCTACCTGAATCTCAACGGCCCGTGGAGCTACGCGATCACGACGAGCGCGCAAAAGCCCGCGCAGGCCGACGGCACGATCCTCGTGCCCTTCTCGCCCGAGAGCGAGCTGTCCGGCGTGGGACACATCCTGCAGCCGGAGGAATACCTGTGGTACATCCGCACGGTCACGCTGCCGGACGGGTTCAACATCGGCCGCGTGCTGCTGCACTTCGGCGCGGTCGATCAGACCGCGACCGTGTGGTGCAACGGTGTAGAGCTGGCCACGCACACGGGCGGCTACCTGCCGTTCACGGTGGACATCACCGAGGTGCTGGCCAAGGAAAACACGATCCTCGTGTGCGTGCGCGACGCGACCAACAAGTCCCAGCTCCCGCGCGGCAAGCAGACGCTGCACCCGCACGGCATCTGGTACACGCCGCAGAGCGGCATCTGGCAGACGGTCTGGCTCGAGAGCGTGCCGCAAAACTATATTCATTCCCTGCGCGTGACGCCGCTGTTCGACGCGCATCAGGTGGAGATCACCGTCGAGGGCGAGGGGCAGTGCACGATCGACCTTGAGGGTCGCCGCTACACGTTCCCGGCGGGCGTTCCGGCGCACGTGCCGGTGCGCGCCTTCCGCCCCTGGTCGCCGGAGCAGCCGACGCTCTACCCCTTCAGCGTGACGCTCGGCAGCGACACGGTCTACAGCTACTTTGCCATGCGCAAGTGCAGCGTCGAGACGGACAAGGACGGCGTGCGCCGCCTGTTTCTCAACGGCAAGCCGTATTTTCACAACGGCCTGCTCGATCAGGGCTACTGGCCGGACGGGCTCTACACCGCGCCGAGCGACGACGCGCTCGTCTACGACATCCAGCTGGCCAAGGATATGGGCTTCAACATGCTGCGCAAGCACATCAAGGTCGAGTGCGACCGCTGGTATTACCACTGTGACCGGCTGGGTATGCTCGTCTGGCAGGATATGCCCTGCGGCGGCAGACGCTACGACCCGCTCATCGTCTCGACCCCGCTCGTGACGGGCTGGCATCTCGACGACAGCTGGTATCCGCTCTTCGGCCGCACGAACGTGACGGCGCGCAAGGCGTTTCTGAACGAGCTGCGCGACATGGTCACCACGCTCTACAACCACCCGTGCATCGCCATGTGGGTGCCGTTCAACGAGGGCTGGGGCCAGTTTGACAGCCAGACGGCCGTGCAGGTCATCCAGTCCGTGGACAAGACCCGCACGATCGACCCCGCCAGCGGCTGGCACGATCAGGGCTTCGGCGATGTGCGCAGCCTGCACGTGTACTTCCAGAAGTACAAATTCCAGCCCGACAAGCTCGGCCGCGCCACGCTGCTGTCGGAGTTCGGCGGCTATGTCCACCGCGTCGAGGGGCACGCCATGGGCGGCAGGAGCGTCGGCTACAAGACGTGCGACGCGCCGCTCTCGCTCGAATACGCGCTGCAGGCGCTCTATGACGAGCAGATCCGCCCCGCCATCGCGCAGGGCCTCAGCGCCGCGGTGTACACGCAGCTGAGCGACGTGGAGCACGAGGTCAACGGCCTCGTGACCTATGACCGCAGCGTCGTCAAGCTCCCGGTGCAGACGCTGCGCAAGATCTTCTACATCGAAAACGAATAACAAAAAGCCCGCCCGCTGCGATCGCAGCGGGCGGGTTGCGTTTTGGGTTCTGGTGCGCTCAGTACGCCACGCCCCAGTAGATCATGCACTTGGCGGGCTTGCCGCACACGGGGCAGACATCGTCGATGTGCTCCTGCTCGAACGGGATGCAGCGGCTGGACATACCGGCCTTTTCCTTCATCTCGAGCTCGCAGGCGAGGTCGCCGCACCACATGGTCTTGATGAAGCCGCCGTTTTTCTCCTGCAGCTCCTTGGCCTCCGCGAGCGAGTGCGCGGCGTAGGTGTGCTCGTCGAGGTTGCGCTTGGCCTTGTCGAACAGGCCCTGCTGCACGTCCTCGAGCAGCGCGGGGATGCGCGCCTCGAGCTCATCGAGCGCGACGGTGATCTTCTCGCCGTTGTCGCGGCGGACGGCGACGCAGTGACCGGCCTCGATGTCCTTCGGGCCGATCTCGACGCGCAGCGGCACGCCCTTCATCTCCCAGTTGGCAAACTTCCAGCCGGGGCTGTTGTCGCTGAAATCGCCCTGCGCGCGCAGACCGGCAGCCTTCAGGCGCGCGACGAGCTCCTCGGCCTTCTCGGTCACGCCGGGCTTGTGCGCCGCGATGGGCAGCACGATGACCTGGATCGGCGCGATGTGCGGCGGCAGCACGAGACCGCTGTTGTCGCCGTGGGTCATGATCAGACCGCCGATGATGCGCGTGGACATACCCCACGAAGTCTGGTGCGGATAGGCCTGCTGGTTGTTCTTGTCGGTGTAGGTGATGTCGAACGCGCGGGCAAAGCCGTCGCCGAAGTAGTGGCTCGTGCCGGACTGCAGCGCCTTGCGGTCGTGCATCATGCACTCGATGGTGTAGGTGTTCACCGCACCGGCGAACTTCTCCTTATCGGTCTTGTTGCCGCGGATGACGGGCATGGCCAGCTCCTGCTCGCAGGTGTCGGCATAGATCTCGAGCATCTGCAGCGTCTCCTTGCGGGCCTCTTCCTCAGAGGTGTGCAGGGTGTGCCCCTCCTGCCAGAGGAACTCGCGGCCGCGCAGGAACGGGCGCGTGGTCTTTTCCCAGCGCATGACGCTGCACCACTGGTTATACAGGCACGGCAGGTCGCGCCAGCTGTGCACGATGTGGCTCCAGTGCTGGCAGAAGAGCGTCTCGGACGTCGGGCGCACGCACAGGCGCTCCGGCAGCTCCTCGCTGCCGCCCATGGTGACCCACGCGCACTCGGGCGCGAAGCCCTCGACGTGGTCCTTCTCCTTCTGCAGCAGGCTCTCGGGGATCAGCATCGGCATGGACACGTTCTGGTGACCGGTCGCCTTGAACTTGCCGTCGAGCACCTTCTGGATATTCTCCCAGATGGCGTAGCCGTAGGGGCGCAGAACGAACAGGCCCTTGACGTCGGAATAATCCACAAGCTCCGCCTTGGTGCACACGTCGGTGAACCACTGGGCGAAATCCACTTCCATATCGGTGATCTGCTCGACCTTTTTTTCTTTGGCCATAAGCGCAACTCTCCTCTGTATGCCGCGCGAAGCACCCGCGCAGCCGTAATTTATAATGTATTGGGCAACTTTTATATTTTATGCAATCGCCCGCCGTTTGTCAAGCGCGCACGGCGCTCAAAGCAGCTGCTCGGCGACAAAAATGCCGATGAGCACGGCGATCACGCCGTAGAGCACGACACCGGCGGCAGAGTGCCGCTCCGGTCGGCGGTCGAACAGCTGTCTCACGCACAGCAGTGCAAGCAGCCCCGCACCGACCCAGTACGCCGGGTGGACGGCGATGCCCATGACCGCCGCCTCGACGATCATGAGCGCGAACACCGCGATCTGCCATGTGCGGATGCGCCGCGCGCGGCTGTTGCAGTAGATCTCGCGCCAGGCGTCTGAAAGCTCGCGGTGCCGGCGGCAGAAAAACGGCTCGCGCGGCTTTTCCGGCGCGGCCTCGGGCGCTGCGGTCTCGGACGCTGCGGCCTCGGGCGTCTGCGCCGCCGTTTCGGGCTCCGTCTCGGTGTAGGGGCGCTTTGGTTCCATGCGTTCCACTCCTTTCCGGCTTTTCGGAAAACCGGCTCTTTTTTCACAGGATACCCCGCCGCAGACCGCCTGTCAAGAGCCGGCGCACGGGCGAAAAGTGCATTTCGGGCTTGACCGCACCTGATTCGTGCAATATAATATGTAAATTAGAATGCCATACAATGTGCATCGAACCCCTTGGAGGTGACCATCTATCAACAGACAGAGTTACATGGCGGAGATCAGCAGCCTGCTCGGCCTGATCACCGACGACCAGACACGTCAGGCGCTCATCGCGCAGATGGAGAATATGTTTGACAATGCGCCCGATGAGGAGCGCCTCATTCAGGAGATCGGCAACCCGACCAAAGTCGCCGTTGCCCTCATCCGGTATGCCGACAGCGGCAAGATCACACCGGCCGCCGCGCCCGTGGTCGCGCCCGCACAAGCGCAGCCCCGGCGCACGCCGCAGCCGCGCCCGCGCGCAGAGCAGTACCGCCCGATGACCGCGGCAGCCGCGCAGAGACCCGCGCCGTCGTTCACGTTCCCGGATCTGCCGGAGGAGCCCGACGAGCCCGAAACGGACGAAGCGCCCGTGCTCGACGGGCAGCTCTCATTCGACGAGCAGCCGGCTGACGACGACGGCTACTACGATGAGCAGCCTGCCGACGACGACGGCTACTACGACGAACAGTCCGCCGCCGACGACGGCTACTACGACGAGCAGCCCGCCGAGGACGACGGCTACTACGACGAGCAGCCCGGCGAAGGATACGGCGAGGAATACGACGAAGAATACTACGACGACTACGAGCCGGAATACAAGACGAACGTCTTTCTGGCGATCCTGTACACGCTCGGCGCGATCATCATCGGCGTGCCGGTGTTCGCCGTGCTGCTGGTGCTGGATCTGGCCGTGCTGGCCATCGGCGCCGCGTGCGGTGCAGCCGGTGTGAGCCTGATCATGACTGCGTTCATCGGCCTGCCCGTGGTGGCGGATATGCTCATCCTGCTCGGCGGCGGTGCCGCCGTGATCGCCATCGCGCTCGTCATGATCTGGCTGGCCGTCTGGCTGTTCATCCGCATGGTCATCGGCTGGGTCAGGCTGCTGGTGCGGCTGGGCCATCGCTGGTGCAGAAAGGAGATCGCCGCATGAAAAAAGCATGGAAGACCATTCTCATCATCGCGCTGTGCATCCTGATCGTCGGCGAGATCGTGCTCGGCGTCGGCCTTGCGACCGGCGGCAGCCCCGACCGCATCTGGGACGCAGCATATGAGCACTACGACATCGGTGCGATCTTCACGTTCATCAAATCCACCGGCATCGCAGACCTGCTGGCAAGCATCGGCCTGTGAGAAAACCGA
>ERZ833963.2380-NODE-2380-length-18079-cov-6.223091_pt1 | contig 18079 bp, 17 predicted proteins | sample MGYA00519693_ERZ833963 | MGnify/ENA primary metagenome ERZ833963 (study PRJEB31850, sample SAMEA3708748) | human gut metagenome | biome: human gut; feature: human-associated habitat; material: faeces | place: China | collected 2014 ... | reverse complement strand
AACCGATTCAAACTTTAGCCAAGATTGACTGGTATCTTAATACTTGCAAAGGGGAGCTCCCCCCGATGTGATTTTCTCCCTCCTAAAAATACACACAACACACAGCCAAAAGCCCCCGTCGAAAGACGGGGGCTTTTGGTGTCTTATCGGGGGCAGGAGCTCCGACGCGCGGCAGAGCGGGAACGCGGGTTGCGTTTGCGCGCGGCATGGTAAAATCAGGGAAAGAGCCGCGAAACGCGGCAAAGAGACGCACACAACACGCGAATAAATGAGGGAAATACACGATGAAACGAAGAATTTTTGCGCTGCTTGCGGCGCTGTGCCTGCTCGCGGGCTGCGCGGGCAAAACGGAGCCGGACGCGCCGGCCGTTGACCCCGCGCCGCCGACGGTCGACCCAACGCCGGTCACACCGACGGAGCCGAGCGAGGCCGAGCAGGCTGAGGCGCGGCTGCGCGAGCGCATCGCGGGGATGTCGATCGAGGAAAAGGTCGGGCAGATGTTCTTTGTCCGCTGTCCCGAGACGGGCACGGCGGAGGATGTGGCCGCCTACCACCTCGGGGGGCTGCTGCTCTTCGGGCGGGACTACAAGGACGCAGACGGCGGCTGGCTGAGCGCGGAGGAGCTGACGGCGAAGCTCGAGAGCTATCAGGCCGCGGCGGAGCTTCCTCTCTTCATCGGCAGCGACGAGGAGGGCGGCACGGTGACGCGCGCGAGCCGCGACCCGAAGCTCTTCGCGCAGCCGCTGCCCTCGCCGCAGGAGCTGTATGCTGCGCGCGGCATGGACGGCCTTGCCGCGAAGACGCTGGACTATAACAAGCAGCTTCTGGCGCTCGGCATCAACGTGAATCTTGCGCCGGTGTGCGACGTATCCACCAACGCGGGCGACTTTATCTACGCGCGCTCGTTCGGCAGAGACGCCGCGGCGACGAGCGAATTTGTGACGGCGGCGGTCGGCGCGATTCGGGACGCGGGGGTGGCGGCGGTCCTCAAGCACTTCCCCGGCTATGGGAACAACGCCGACACGCACACGGGCGTCGCCATCGACAAGCGGCCGTATGAGACGTTTGAGCAGAGCGATTTCCTGCCGTTCCGGGCGGGCATGGAAGCGGGCGCGCCGTTCGTGCTCGTGAGCCACAACGTGGTGAAGTGCATGGACGCTGCGCTGCCGGCGTCCCTCTCCCCCGCCGTGCATGAGGTGCTGCGGGAGACGCTGGGCTTCGACGGCATCGTGATCACGGACGATCTGGCGATGGACGCGGTGAAGCAGTACGCGAACGGCGAGACCGCGGTGCTGGCGGTGCTCGCAGGAAACGATATGCTCATCACGAGCGACTACCAAAACGACATTCCCGCCGTCCTGGCGGCGGTGGCGGACGGGCGCATCGCGGAGAGCGACATCGACGCGCATGTGCTGCGTATTCTGCGCTACAAGCAGGCGCAGGGGTGGATCGAATAGGATTTTTTGGAATTTCGGAACAAAACGACGCGGTTTTGCGTCAAAAGATGCAAAGGTCCTGCTTTTGGAAGAGGCAGGACGGAAACAGAAAGGAGCGAAAGAAATGAAAAAGTCTCTGCGAAACAGTATTCTCTTGCTGCTGACGGCGATGCTGCTGACGGTATCGGCCCTTGCCGACTCGGGGCCGAAGGCCCAGCTGACGGTGAAGGTGGTAAACGCGCCGAGCGAGCCGTACTACCTCGATCTTTTGGAAAAGGGGGATTATCAGGGGCACACCTATGGCTCCGGAGACGGGGATGACACATACAGCGGCATCGACTGGAGCTACTCCGGGGAGGAAATCGCCGCGCTGGATGACGATTTGCTGGACGCGCTGCGCGCCGCTGTGCCGGAGGGCTGGCACGCCTGCACCGCACAGGGGACGAACGGCGCGCCGATGTGGGGCGACCTCGTCGGCAGCGACGCAGGCGGGGTGCGGCTCCACTCCTTCCGCTACCATGGCGTACCGGATACGTATCGGATCATTCTGGTAACAAAGAGCGGCGAGAGCTGGGTGTCCGATACGCTGCACCGCGCGACGCTGCAATCGAGCGTGAGGGTGGACTGGGCGGCGAAGACCGCCGCCGCGCCGAGCGCGGGCACGGCGTATACGCTGCAATTCCTCTGCACGCTGCTGCCCACACTGCTCATCGAGGGCGCGCTGCTGTTCTCCTTCGGCTACCGCAGCCGCCGGAGCTGGCTGGTATTTCTGCTCGTGAACCTTGTGACGCAGGGCGGCTTCGCGCTCTACCTTGCCGTGACGGTGCTCAACCACGGCGTGAGCGGCTGGTCGCTGCTCTTCTATCTCCCCATTGAGCTGATCATCACGGTGGTCGAGAGCCTGCTCTACCGCCGGCTGCTGACGGAGCGGAGCTGGGAGCGCGCGGTGGGCTATGCCATCGTCGCAAATGTGTGCTCCGCGACGGTGGGGCTGCTGCTCATCGACCCGCTGTGGCGGTTCATCGTGAGCATCTCTTAAAAGCGATTATGCGCGCCGAACGCAGGCGCGGGAACGAAAGGAATTTTTTGCATGGAGACCGAAAAGCTATACTATGCCGACCCCTTTCTGACGGAATTTGACGCGCGGGTGCTTGCCTGCGAGGAGGAAAAGGGCGGCTATGCCGTGGTGCTCGACCGCACGGCATTCTATCCCGAGGGCGGCGGGCAGCCGTATGACACCGGTGTGCTCGGCGGCGCCGAGGTGCTGGACGTGCACGAAAAGGCGGGCGTCATCACGCACAAATGCGCCTCTCCCCTGCCCGTCGGCGCGGCCGTACACGGGAAGATCGACCGGGCACAGCGCTTCGACCACATGCAGCAGCACTCCGGCGAGCACATCTGCTCGGGGCTGATCTGCGCGCGCTACGGCTGCGACAATGTGGGCTTCCACATGGGCGCGGAGAGCGTGACCATCGACTTCAACGCCGACATTCCGTGGGAGGAGCTGCTGGAGATCGAGGCAGCGGCGAACCGGTATATCTATGAGGATCACGCCATCGACATCCAGCTCCACCGCGGCGCGGAGCTGGACGCGATCGACTACCGCAGCAAAAAGCCGCTCGAGGGCGACGTGCGCATCGTGACCTTCCCCGGCGCGGACTGCTGCGCGTGCTGCGGCACGCATGTCATGCGGAGCGGGCAGGTCGGCATCGTGAAATTCCTCTCCGTGCAGAAGTTCCGCGAGGGCGTGCGCATCGAGCTGCTGTGCGGCGGGCGGGCGTATCGCTATCTCGCTGCCTGCTGGGCGCAGGATGTGGCGGTGGCGCAGGCGCTCTCGGTCAAGCCGACGGCTGCCGCTGCGGCGGTCGAGCGGGTGCTGGGCGAGCTCGGCGCGCTCAAGCTGCGCTGCGCAAAATTGGAGGAGAGCGTGTTTGCAGGCGTCGCGGCGCGGTACGCGGGCAGCGGCGATGTGCTGCTTTTCGAGGACGAGATGAGCGGCGACAGCGTGCGCAGGCTCTGCGACGCGGTGGCGGAGACCTGCGGCGGGCGCTGCGCGGTGTTCGCGGGCGCGGGCAGCGCGTGGAAATACGCCATCGGACAGCGCGGCGGCGATCTGCGCGCGCTGACAAAGGGGCTGAACGCGGCGCTCTCGGGGCGCGGCGGCGGCAAGCCGGAGTTCGTGCAGGGCAGCGTCGGCGCGGAGCGCGAAGCCATCGAGGCCTTCTTTGCGGAAAAGTGACTTGACAAGCGCGGCGCGGCGTGCTATGCTACGCACAACAAAAGGCTGTGAGAAAGAGGCTTTTTCTTGCTGCGTTTCAGAGAGGGGACGGTCGGTGCGAGTCCCCGCGCGAGAGGAAAAGCGGCGCTTTTGAGCTGCGCGGCGGAAATGCCGCGCCGGTCCCCGCCGTTATCGGGAATGAAGTGCCCCGCCTCCAACGGGGAATTCAGGTGGAACCACGGACAATGCTTTGTTCGCCCTGAGCCGAATACCGGCTCAGGGCGTTTTTGCTGCGCAAAAACGCAAGGTTTTGAGCCGCGCCCCTCGCCTCCAACGCGGCGATCGGGGCGCATGGCGCCAAAATTGCGTACACGCAATTTTGAAAACGCTCCGGGCCACCAAACGAAAAGGAGAAGAAACCATGAAAAACACCGAAAAGACGATGGACAAGATCGTTGCCCTGTGCAAGAACCGCGGCTTTGTGTTCCCCGGCAGCGAGATCTACGGCGGCCTTGCCAACACCTGGGACTACGGCCCGCTCGGCGCGGAGCTGAAGAAGAACATCAAGAACGCCTGGTGGAAGAAGTTCGTGCAGGAGAATCCCTACAACGTCGGCCTTGACGCCGCGATCCTGATGAACCCGCAGACCTGGGTGGCGAGCGGCCATCTCGGCGGCTTCTCCGATCCTCTGATGGACTGCCGCGAGTGCCACGAGCGCTTCCGCGCGGATAAGCTCATCGAGGACTGGTGCGCGGAGAACGGCTTCGAGCTGAGTAAGCCCATCGACGCCTTCTCCCAGAGCGAGATGAAGGACTTTGTTGAGGAGCACAACATCCCCTGCCCCACCTGCGGCAAGCACAACTTTACCGATATCCGTCAGTTCAACCTGATGTTCAAGACCTTCCAGGGCGTGACCGAGGACGCGAAGAACACCGTGTATCTGCGTCCCGAGACGGCGCAGGGCATCTTCGTCAACTTCAATAACGTCCAGCGCACGACGCGCAAAAAGCTGCCGTTCGGCATCGGCCAGATCGGCAAGAGCTTCCGCAACGAGATCACCCCGGGCAACTTTATCTTCCGCGTGCGCGAGTTCGAGCAGATGGAGCTGGAGTTCTTCTGCAAACCCGGCACCGACCTCGAATGGTTCCAGTATTGGCGCACGTTCTGCCACAACTGGCTGCTGTCCATCGGTCTGAAGGACGAGAATCTGCGTCTGCGTGACCACGATCCCGAGGAGCTGTGCTTCTACTCCAAGGCAACGACGGACTTCGAGTTCCTGTTCCCCTTCGGCTGGGGCGAGCTGTGGGGCGTCGCCGACCGCACGGACTACGACCTGACGCAGCATTCCAACACGAGCGGCGAGAAGCTGGTCTACCGCGAGGGCGAGGGCAAGGACATGGTGGAGTATATCCCCTATGTCATCGAGCCGAGCCTCGGCGTGGAGCGCAGCGTGCTGGCCGTGCTGTGCGACGCCTACGACGAGGAGGTCGTCGGGCAGGACAAGAAGGGCAACGACGATGTGCGCGTGGTGCTGCACTTCCATCCCGCGCTCGCGCCGTTCAAGGCCGCGATCCTGCCGCTGAGCAAGAAAGAAGTCCTCACCGGCCCCGCACAGGAGCTGTATGCCGAGCTGAGCAAGGAGTTCATGGTCGATTACGACGAGACCGGCTCCATCGGCAAGCGCTATCGCCGCGAGGACGAGATCGGCACGCCGTTCTGCATCACCTTTGACTTCGAGACCGTCGGCGACGAGAACACGCCCGCCGACCACTGCGTGACCGTGCGCGAGCGCGACACGATGCAGCAGGTGCGTATGCCCATCAGCGAGGTCAAGGCGTATCTGCGCGAGAAGTGCGCGTTCTGAGATCATCCTGCCGCACTTTGCGGCACACATAACCAAAGGGGGTATTCTCTGCCGTAGAGAATACCCCCTTTTGCCGCGCGGCTTTATTTGTATTTCCGGCTCTCGGCCACGGCGAGCTCGTCGCAGCGGTTGTTGTATTCGTTCTCCGCGTGCCCCTTGACCCAGTGGTAGCGGACGTCGTGCGCCGCGATGAGCGGCAGCAGCCGCTCCCAAAGGTCCACGTTCAGCGCAGGCTTCTTGTCGCTCTTGACCCAGCCCTTTTTCTGCCAGCCGTACACCCAGCCCTTGCTCAGCGCGTCGATGACGTACTTGGAATCCGAGTACAGCTCGACCTCGCACGGCTCCTTCAAAAGGCGCAGAGCCTCGATGACGGCGGTAAGCTCCATGCGGTTGTTGGTGGTCTGCGCCTCGCCGCCGGAGAGCTCGCGCTCGTGCGCCCCGTATCTGAGCACCGCGCCCCAGCCCCCGGGACCGGGGTTGCCGCTGCACGCGCCGTCGGTATAAATGGTGACGTTCTTCATATCGGCTCTCCGTTCAGACGGCGCGTGCCTGCCATGCGAGCGGTTGCCCCGCAAGGGGCGAGCGAGTTGGCATTGACCGGGTTTGCGAGGCAAACCCCGCCGTCGGTATTGATGGTAACGGTTTTCATAGAACACCTCTGTTTCGCCGCTGTGTACAGCGTATTTCGCAGGGGTGGTTCTCTTTGCGAAAGAGAATCACCCCTGCGCGACCCCAAGAGAACGCAAGGGGCTATCCGCCCCTTGACCCCCGAACTGCCCGTATTGAACTACTTTTTGGGAACAGTATGGCGGTATTTTTCTTCTGAACGATTTGGTGTGCTTCTCTTTCCGCTCAGCCGCTGCTGCGGCGAATGTCGTTTGCTTTTCGGGTTACTGACGGAGTGTGTGGCGGGATTTGACGCGCGCGACACGCTGGGTGTACTCCTCGCGGTCGAGGATGCCGGCGTCGTAGAGGACCTTCAGGCTCTCGAGACGGCCCTCGCAGCTGTCGACGCCGGCGGCGTGGACGCGCAGGGAGTCCGCCTGCTGGCGGCGGGCCTCCGCCCAGCGCTTCTCGCTGTGATGGCGTTCGGCGGCGTTGCGGCGCGCCTGCTCCGCTTCGATTTCGCGCCCGCTCGGGCGGCGCGGACTCTTTTTGAGGGCATTGACGGCGCTGTTGAGCTTGTCGGACACCTCACCGCCGGCGGCAGACTGGCGGAGCCTTTCCGCCCATTCCTCCGCGGTGGGGCCGACGTTCTGTGTGCGCTTCTTATTGCCCTCCCCCTCACTTTTTGCAGCGAGCTTGCCAAAGACGATGACAGCGGCAACGATCATTATTAAAAAATCCATTCTGCTCTCCTCCTTACAGGTCGCTTAGAATGTCACGGCGCTTGACCTCGTACTCCTCCTCGGTGATGAGACCGCGGTCGTAGAGGCTGCGCAGCTCGGTCAGGCGCGCTTCCGCGTCGGAGCGCGGGGCGGCGCGGCGGTCGTCCGGCTCGTCGTCCGTGATCTCGTAGCCGCCCATTTTAACCTTGCCCGCGGCAATCAGAAAATTATAAACCCCCATGCCGAAGGCCAGCAGACACCAGATGGCCTTGAAGCCTGCAAAGACCGGGTCGAAGCCCGACGGAAGGGCAAACAGGCCGAAGCAGCCCATCGCAAAGCAGACAATGCCGCCGAAAATGCTCTCGCCCTTTGTGGGCTTACGGGTGATGCGCCGTCTTCTCATCTCATGCCTCCTCAGTCGGTTCCTCAGACGCAGCGTGCATACTGCCCTGAATGTCGGGGTCTTCATCGAGCGCCGGCTTGCGCTTGCCCTGCCACTTCGCGCGGCGCTCGTCCTCCGCGGGGCCTACGCCGCTGCCGATGAGCTTACCGAAGGCGCCGAAGGCGAGCAGCAGAGCGGCGATCAGAAGGTACTTCATGGTGTTTTCTCCTTTCTGCGTCTGACGGGGTTTTGTTCTTTTCTATCCACAGTATCGCATAAAACCGGAAAAAAGTCTACAACAATAAAGTTGCGCCGGAGTATTCCGACGCAACTTTGCTTTTACATGTGGCTTATTCGTCCGCGTTTTCCACAGGGGTGGGGACCTCTGCCGTCTCCGGCGCGGGGGCGTCCTCGTGCTCGGCGAGCGCCATGGAGATGACCTGATCGCCCTCCTCCTTGAAGCGCATGACGATGACGCCCTGCGTAGCGCGTCCTGTGGAGCGGATGTCCGCGACAGGGGTGCGGATGAGGATGCCGGCGCGGGTGACGAGGAGCAGATCCTCGCTGCCGTCCACGACCTTGACGCCCACGACGCCGCCGGTCTTTTCGGTGACAGAATAGTTCTTGATGCCGAGGCCGCCGCGGTTGGTGATGCGGTATTCCTCGACCGGCGTCTTCTTGCCGAAGCCGTTCTCGGTGATGGAAAGGACCTGCTTGCCCGCCTGTGCGCGGGCGGTGCCGACGACGTAGTCGCCCTCGCGCAGACGGATGCCGCGCACGCCGACGGCGGTGCGGCCCATGGCGCGGACGTCGGTCTCGTCAAAGACGCAGGCCATGCCGTCGTGCGTGGCGATGAGGATGCGCTGGCTGCCGTCCGTCTCGCGGACCGCCACCAGCTCGTCGCCCTCGTCAAGGCTCAGGGCGCGGATGCCGTTGCTGCGCAGGTTCTTGAGCGTTTCAACGGGCAGGCGCTTGACCGTGCCGTTGCGTGTGACCATGGTGAGGTAGAGCTTTTCGTCGCCCTTTTCGCGGAAATGGAGCATGGCCTGCACGCGCTCTCCGGTCTCGACCTGGATGATGTTGACGATGTTCGTGCCCTTGGCGGCCTTACCGCTCTCGGGGATCTGATAGCCCTTCTTGCGGTAGACCTTGCCGGTATCGGTGAAGAAGAGGATATAGTCGTGCGTGGAGGCGGTGAACACGTCCACGACGGTGTCCTCCTCGCGGGTGGTGATGCCCTTCTTGCCCATGCCGCCCTTGCCCTGCGCGGCATACTCGCTCACGCCGGTGCGCTTGATGTAGCCGTTCTGCGTGAGGGTGAAGACGCACTGCTCCTCCTCGATGAGATCCTCAATGTCGATCTCGTCCTCGACGTCCTGAATTTCGGTCTTGCGCTCGTCGCCGTACTTGTCGCGAATTTCGATCAGCTCGTCCTTGAGGACGCCCTTGAGCATCGTTTCGTTGGAAAGAAGCTCAACGAAGTAGGCGATCTTCTTTTCCAGCTCGTCATACTCGTTCTGGAGCTTTTCGCGGTCGAGGCCCTGCAGGGCCTTGAGGCGCATTTCAAGAATGGCCTGCGCCTGAATGTCGGACAGGTCGAAGCGCGCCATGAGCTTTTCCTTGGCGTCGTCGTAGCTGGTGCGGATGATGTGGATGACCTCGTCGATGTTGTCTTGTGCGATGAGGAGTCCTTGCAGCAGGTGCTCGCGCTCGCGCGCCTTCTTGAGGTCGTACTGCGTGCGGCGGGTGATGACCTGCTCCTGATAGGCGAGGTATTCATCAAGAATGTGGCGCAGGGAGAGGATCTTCGGCTGCTTCTGGTTATTGACCAGCGCGAGCATATTGATGGCGAAGCTGGTCTGGAGCTGCGTCTGCGTGAACAGGCGATTCAAAACGACCTGCGGGTTCGCGTCGCGCTTGAGCTCGATGACGATGCGCATACCGGTGCGGTCAGTCTCGTCGCGGATGTCGGAGATGCCCTCCAGCTTCTTTTCGTTAACCTGATCGGCCATGCTCTTGATGAGCATACGCTTGTTGACCTGATAGGGAAGCTCCGTGACGATGATGCGCACACGGTCCTTGCCGAAGTCCTCAAACTCCGTGCGGGCGCGGAGCACGATCTTGCCGCGTCCGGTGGCGTAGGCGGCGCGGATGCCCGCGCGGCCCATGATGATGCCCTTCGTCGGGAAGTCGGGGCCGGTGACGTGCTGCATGAGGTCCAAGAGCGTAGCCTCGGGATCGTCGAGCACGCAGATGCAGGCGTTGATGACCTCGGTGAGGTTGTGGGGCGGGATATTGGTCGCCATGCCGACGGCGATGCCCGAGGAGCCGTTGACGAGCAGGTTCGGGAAGCGGCTGGGGAGCACGCGCGGCTCCTTGCGGGACTCGTCGAAGTTGGGGTCCCAATCGACGGTGTCCTTATCAATGTCGCGCAGCATCTCGTTGGCGAGCTTGGACATACGCGCCTCGGTGTAACGGTAGGCCGCCGGGGGGTCGCCATCGACCGAGCCGAAGTTGCCGTGGCCGTCGACGAGCATATAGCGCATGGAGAAGTCCTGCGCGAGACGGACAAGGGCGTCGTAGACCGACGCGTCGCCGTGGGGGTGATAGCGGCCGAGCACGTCGCCGACGCAGGTGGCGGATTTTTTGAAGGGCTTGTCGTTCGTCAGACCGTCCTCATACATGGCGTAGAGGATGCGGCGGTGGACGGGCTTGAGACCGTCGCGCACGTCGGGCAGAGCGCGGCCGACGATGACGGACATGGCGTACTCGATGTAGGAGGACGTCATTTCATGCACGAGCTCGCTCGTGACGATCTTCTGCTCGGGGAAGCGAATGTCCTCGGGCTTGTAGTCTGTGTTTTTGTGAGCCATTTTGAAGATGTCCTCCTTTCTCAGAAGTCAAGATTGACGGCGTACTGCGCGTTCTTCTCGATGAACTCCTTGCGCGGCTCGACCTTTTCGCCCATGAGGACGGTGAAGGTCTCGTCGGCGAGGATGGCGTCCTCGAGCGTGATGCGGCGCAGGGTGCGCTTTTCGGGGTCCATGGTGGTCTCCCACAGCTCGTGGGCGTCCATCTCGCCGAGGCCCTTATAGCGGGAGATATCGACCTTGGCATTGGGATTGTCCGCGCGGAGCTCGGCGGAGATGCGGTCGCGCTCGTCGTCGGAGAAGGCGACGCGGGACGTCTTGCCGCGGGTGAGCTTATACAGGGGCGGCATGGCGGAATAGACATAGCCGTGCTCGATCAGCGGGCGCATATAGCGGAAGAAGAAGGTCAGCAGCAGGGTGCGGATATGGCTGCCGTCGACATCGGCATCGGCCATGATGATGATCTTGTGATAGCGGAGCTTATCAAGGTGGAATTCCTCGCCGATGCCCGCGCCGAGGGCCGTGATGACGGGCTGGAGCTTGTCGTTGCCGATGACCTTGTCCTCGCGGACCTTCTCGACATTGAGCATCTTGCCCCACAGCGGCAGGATGGCCTGGAAGCGGGAGTCGCGGCCCTGCGTGGCCGAGCCGCCTGCGGAATCGCCCTCGACGATATAGATCTCGGTCAGGCTGGCGTCCGTCTCGTTGCAGTCGCGCAGCTTGTCCGGCATGGCCGCGCCGCCGAGCGCCGTCTTGCGGCGGATGGACTCGCGGGCCTTGCGGGCGGCCTCGCGGGCGCGGTTGGCGGTCATGGCCTTTTCGAGAATGGTGCGGGCGACGGCGGGGTGCTCCTCAAAATAAGTGGAAAGCTGCTCGTTGACGATGGAATCGACCAGCGTGCGGATATAGGCATTGCCGAGCTTGGCCTTCGTCTGGCCCTCGAACTGGGCGTCTGTCAGCTTGACGGAGATGACGGCGGTCAGGCCCTCGCGGCAGTCCTCGCCGGAGACCTTATCGGCGTCGGTCTTGATGACGCCGGTCTTCACGCCGTAGGCATTGAGCACGCGGGTCAGGGCCGTTTTGAAGCCCGTCTCGTGCATGCCGCCCTCCGGCGTGTGGATGTTATTGGCAAACGAGACGATGGTCTCGTTATAGCCGTCGTGGTACTGCAGGGCGACCTCGGCCTCGGCGTCGCGGCGGACGCCCGCCATATAGACGACCTCCTCGTGCAGGGGCGTCTTGTGGCGGTTGTGCCAGAGGACAAACTCGCGGATGCCGCCCTCGTAGCACATGGAATCGGACGGGCCGTCCTCCGTGCGGCGGTCGGCGATCTCAATGCGCAGACCGGCGTTCAGGAAGGCCTGCTCGCGCATGCGGGTGTGAAGCGTCTCGTAGTCGTAGGTGAGGGTGTCGAACATCTCGGGGTCGGGCTTGAAGGTGACGATGGTGCCGTGCCTGTCCGTATTGCCGATGACGCGCATCTCCTGCGTGATATTGCCGCGGGCGAACTTCATCTGATAGATTTTGCCATCCTTATGGACCTCGACCGTGAGCCACTCGGAAAGGGCGTTGACGACGGACGCGCCGACGCCGTGCAGGCCGCCGGAGACCTTATAGCCGCCGCCGCCGAATTTGCCGCCCGCATGCAGGACCGTATAGACGACCTCGAGCGCGGGGCGGCCGGTCTGGGCCTGAATGTCCACGGGGATACCGCGGCCGTTATCGGTGACGGTGATGGTGTCGCCGGGGTTGATCGTCACGGTGATGTGGGTGCAGTAGCCCGCAAGCGCCTCGTCGATGGCGTTGTCCACGATCTCATAGACGAGATGGTGCAGGCCGCTGGCGGACGTCGAGCCGATATACATGCCCGGACGTTTCCGGACGGCCTCCAGCCCCTCCAGGACCTGGATCTGTGAGGCGTCGTATTCCTGTTCCACAGTCGTATTCAGCAGTTCTTCAGACATGAATTGTGTTCTCCTTTTGTTCCATGCGCTTTTCCAGAATTGCGGCGTTGAACTGCGTGAGATACACGCGGTCCATGCCGAATTCCTCGGTCAGGACGAAGCTCTTCGGCAGAGCGCCGGAGACGTCGACCACCTGACCGCCCTGCTCCGCGGCCGTTAAAAACGCGCGCGTGTCGCGGGAGCAGGTCGTATTGTCCAGATCAAAGATCCCGATGAGGGTGCGGTCCCGCACGGCCATATCGCCGCCGATGGATAGATACATTACTGCGCCCCTCCGATGGTGCCGCTGCGGATGGACAGCACCTGACCAAGGCTGGTCAGGCGGTCCGTTTCGCAGCAGGTGATAAAGACCTGCCCCTCGCGGAGCTGGTTCAAAACAAAGTCCTGCCGCCCGGCATCCAGCTCGGACAGCACGTCGTCGAGCAGCAGCACGGGCGTTTCGCCCGTTCCCTGCCGCAGCAGGGCGCGCTCGGCGAGCTTGAGGGAGATGACGGCCGTGCGCGTCTGCCCCTGCGAGGCGAACTGCGCCACGGGCAGGCCGTTGATGACGGCCTCGAAGTCGTCCTTATGCGGGCCGGACAGGCACTGCGCGCTCTCGAGCTCGGCGCGGGCGTGGCTGCGCTGATGCTCCTGCAGCTGGGCGCAGAGTGTCTCGGGCGGGGCAAAGGGGTCCGTCACGGTCGAAACCGTGCGGTAGGTCAGCTCGAGTGACTCGCTGTCGCCGGAAAATTCGCGGTGATAGCGCGCGGCCTCCTGCGCCAGCGCCTTGACATAGCGGGCGCGGTACGAAATGACGAGGGCGCCCGTCTGGGCCATGCGGAGGTCATACTCCGGCAGGACCTGCAGGAGGGAAGGGTTGTCATAGCGCTCGCGCAGCAGGGCGGACTTCTGGTCGAGCAGGCGGCCGTATTCGGCCAGCGCGGCCTCGTAATTCGGACGGAGCTGGCAGATGACGCCGTCCATCAGTCTGCGGCGGCCGGACGCGCCCTTTTTGAGGATCATAAGGTCCTCCGGGCAGAACAGCACGCTCGTAAGCACGCCGGACAGGGCGGCGCGGCTGCGCTGCTTTACCCCGGCGAGCCACAGCTGGCGCGGCCGCCTGCCGGAAAACAGCACGGCGCGCAGCTCGCGCGTGCGCTCCTGCGACTGCACCTGCGCGCGCAGCTCCGCAAAGTCTGCGCCGAAGTGGATGAGCTCCGCCTCGCGGCGGGTGCGGAACGAGCGGCCCGTGGAGAGATAGCTGACGGCCTCGAGCAGGTTCGTCTTGCCGTTGGCGTTCCCGCCGACGAGGAGATTCACGCCGGGGACGAACTGCGCCTGCGCATCCTCGTAATTCCGGAAGCCGCGCAGGCTCAGGCGGTCAATCTGCATGCGCGGCGCGGACGCAGTACGTCACGCCGTCAAACTGCACGTCGTCGCCGGGGCGGAGCTTTTTGCCGCGCATGGTGCACGGCTCGCCGTTGACGAGCACCTCGCCGTTCTGGATGAAGTTTTTCGCCATGCCGCCGGACGGGACGGCGTTTGCCAGCTTTAAAAAGCTCTCCAGCTTGATAAATTCCGTGGTGATGGCCACGGGGACATCCTCGGCGGACACCCGCCGGACACGAACTTTCATACGGTTGTTTCTCCTTGCTTTCGGCTCCGCAGCAGGAAAATAACCGCGGAGGCCGAGGTGATGACGTTCGTCAGAACGTAGACGTAATTGCGGATAAAGAGGCTGTAGACCGCCCACATCATCGTGCACACGGCCGTGGAGGCCTTGATCCAGCGGGCATTGCACCGCGGGTGGACGACGACGGCGGAATAGAGGGCCGTGGCCAGAACGGGAAGCAGGCCGTACCACTGAAAGCCGCCCGCAAACGTGACCGCCGCGCCGAGTCCCAGCGCCGCCGCCACGAAAAAGATCTGCCAGAAGCGGTTCAATTTGCCGAACAGCAGAACGGCAAGATCGCGCACAAGGTTCACGGCCTCCTGCACCGCGCCGCTCCAGCCGCGCAAAAGCGAGCAGGCCGCCATGGAAAGGGCGTGGTTCACGGACTGGACCGCGAGGATCTTTCTCCGGCTGCGCAGGGCCGTGCTGGCAAGCATGGCGAGCATACCCACGCCGGAGAGGATATTGCTGACGAGAAATGGAACGTTCATCCGGTCTTAGCTGTTGCTGCGCAGGCGGACCGGCAGGACCATATAGGCAAAGTCATATTTTTTGTCGCACGGGGTGAAGACGATGGGGCTCAGGCCGTTCTGCAGCTCCAGCGTGACCTCCTCGCTCGGGATGACGCGCAGCGCATCGAGGAGGTAGCGGCTGTTGAAGCCGATCTCCAGCTCGCCGCCGTTCCCGGCGATGGAGCAGGTGTCGTGCGCGGAGCCGATGGTGTTCGCCGTGCGGAAGTCGGCCATATTGTCGCCGAAGACGCAGCGGACGGGGCTTTTGACCTTTTCGGAGATAATGAGGCTGACGCGCTCGATGGAGGAGGTCAGCTCCGCGACGTTCGCGGTGAGGACGGTGCCGCAGTTCGTGGGGACAACGCGGCGCCAGTCGATGAATTCGCCCTCGAGCACGCGGCTGACGAGCAGCGCGTCGCCGATGGAGAAAAGGATGTGCTTATCGCCGAGCGTGAAGGTAACGGGCTCGTCGGAGTCCTCGAGAATGCGCTCGATCTCCTTGAGGCCGGCAGCGGGGACGACGAATTTCAGGGTATGGTTCGCGGCGTTTTCCGTGTGCCAGGTGCGGCGGGCCAGCCGGAAGCTGTCCACGGCGACCATGGTGACGGAATCCTCCGTGACCTCCATCAGGCAGCCGGTCTGGATGGGGCGGGCCTGATTTTCGGACACGGAGAAGATCGTGCCGGAGATCATGGCCTTCAGCGCGGACTGCGGCATGGTCACGCCGCTCTTGCCGTTGACGTCCGGCAGCTCGGGATAGTCCTCGGAATCCATGGCCGTGATCTGGAAGAAGGCCGCGCCTGCACGGATGGAGACCTGCTGCTTGTGGTCGACGGTGATGGAGACCATCTCATCCGGCAGCTTCCGGACGATGTCAAAGAACAGGCGAGCGGGCATGACGCACGAGCCTGCCTCCTGGATCTGGGCGCCGACGTGGACGGTGATGCCCGTTTCCAGATTGTAGCCCGTGAGCTGCAGCGCGACGCCCGCCCGGAGAAGCACGCCCTCAAGACAGGGAATGGTGCTCTTCTGTGCGACGGTGCGGCTCGCAACGGACAGGGCAGAGACCAGCAGCGCTTTTTCACAGGTAAACTTCATAACAACACTCGCTTTCTCTATCTGAGAAGATAGGTAGGATAATTTTTAGTATTCGTAGTCCGTAGGCAAAACTTATGTGCAAAAGTCCCGCAAGCCCAGAGATACCAACGCGCGGCCATGCACATGGGGCTGTGGAAAAAAGAGAGCGTTCTGAACAGGGCTTGTGCGGAAAAATCGGGCAAAAATCTGTGAACAGGAAACTTCTGCACATTGCACAGGGGGTGTGCAGAAAAATTTGGGCAGAAAAGGGCAGGAAAGGTGCTGCCGATAAGCTCAGGCCATCGCCAGAATGGCAAGCGCCGCCTTTTCGTGTCATTCCGAGGAGCGAAGCGTCCTTGGCTCTCCCACTGGGAGAGCTGTCACCGAAGGTGACTGAGAGGGCCTTGCAGGCACTTTTGAATGGCAATAGCAAGCAAGGGGAGGGTCGATTTCCCTCTCAGGCGGCTGCGCCGCCAGCTCTCCCAAAGGGAGAGCCAAGTCCCGCAGCGCAAGGAAGTTCCCATACAATTTATTTGATCCCGGAGGGAAAACAAACATGAACAAACGTAAATTCGGGCCGTGGTGGCTTCTGCTGTTTTTTTGGGCGGAGCTGTGCTTTATGGAGCTGGTCGTCCATGCGGCCACGGCCCCGCAGTTCTGGCAGCCGGAGCTCGTGCTGCTGATGCTCTATCCGCTCGTTCCGGCGGTGCTGCTGTTTGCGCTGTGCCGCCTGTTCCCGCCGCGCGCAAACCGCGTGCTCGGGCCGGTGTGCAGCGGGCTTTGCTACATCTTCTTTGCCTCGCAGCTCGTGTATTACTCGATCTTCCACTGCTTCTACTCCGCCTATTCCATGGGAAACGGCGGGCAGGTCATGCAGTTCTGGAAGGTCACGCTGCACGCCATCCGCAAAAACTGGCTGCCGCTGAGCCTGATGCTCCTGCCGCCCGTGGGCCACGCCGTGCTCGGAAAGCGCTTTTCGGCGGCGCGGCTGCGCCTTCCGTATCTTCCGGCGTTTGCGGCGCTGGCCGTCGCCGTGCATTTCGGCCTGATGGCCCTGCTGCCGGTCTTCGGCACGCAGCCGCTTTCGGCCTATGACCTCTATCACAGCACGAACGACATGAAGCAGACGACGGCGCATCTCGGCCTGATGCCCGCGTTCCGGCTGGACGTGCACCGGCTGCTGTTCGGCTTTGAGGGCGGCGAGATCGAGCTGGCGACGGAGACGAAAGCACCGATGGAGGCCCCGACGGAGGCCCCGACGGAGCCGGCGCTCCCGGACGCCACGGAGCCGACCGTTCTTCCGGAGCCGGTGGTCGACACCAGTCCGAACGTGCTGGAGCTGGATTTTGACGCCGTGCCCACGGAGGGAAACGACGTGCTTTCGGAGCTGAACGCCTACTTCTCCTCGCGCACGCCGACGAACAAGAACGAAAAGACCGGCATGTTCAAGGGCTGCAACCTCATCCTCATTACGGCGGAGAGCTTTTCGTACCTCGCCATCGACCCGGAGCTGACGCCGACGCTCTATAAGCTGCAGACGGAGGGCTTCAATTTCACGAACTTCTACACGCCGTACTGGGACGTTTCGACCTCGGACGGCGAGTATGCCGCCTTGACCGGCACGATCCCGAAGCCGGGAACGTGGTCGTTCCGTGACAGCGCGGAGAACGCCATGCCGCTGACGATGGCTCAGCAGCTCAAGCGCCTCGGCTACAGCGCCTATGCCTATCACGACCACACCTATACCTATTATGACCGCAATCTGTCGCATCCGAACCTCGGCTATGTCTACCGTGCGCTCGGAAACGGGCTGGACGTCGAGGCGACGTGGCCGGAATCCGACATCGAGATGATCGACAAGACGACGGCAGACTATATGGGGAGCGAGCCGTTTCATGCGTATTACATGACTGTCTCCGGCCATCTGGAGTATAATTTCAACGGCAACGCCATGGCGAAAAAGAATCAGGACCTTGTGAAGGACCTGCCCTACAGCGATTCCGTCCGGGCCTATCTCGCCTGCCAGATCGAGCTGGACCGTGCGCTGGAGCTGCTGCTGCAGCGGCTGGACGAGGCTGGCGTGGCGGAGAACACCGTCATCGCCCTGACGGGCGACCACTATCCCTATGGCCTGACGGACGAGGAGCAGGGCGAGCTTGCCGGGCACGAGATCGACACGCGGTTCGAGCGCTACCGCAACGCCTTTATCCTTTATAAAAAGGGCATGAAGCCGGAGCGGGTGGACAGCCTGTGCAGCACGCTCGACATTCTGCCGACGCTGTCGAACCTGTTCGGGCTGGACTTTGACTCGCGGCTGTATATGGGCCGGGACGTGTTCTCGGACGCGGAACCGTTCGTCCTCCTGCGCGACCACAGCTGGATCACGGAAAACGCAATGTATTATGCCCCGTCGGACGAGCTGATCATGCTGCAGGGCAACGAGCTGTCGCCCGAGGAGGTCGAGGAGCGCAATCAGGACGTGAGCAATCGCTTCCGCGCCTCGGCATGGGTGCTCGACCAGGATTACTGGAGATACCTGTTCGGGGATAACCTCCCGCCGGACGGCGAAAATTGAGAGTGGAAAGTGGAGTTTTTCCCATAGCTTCCCGCAATGCGCTGTAGGGGAGGGGCATGCCCCTCCCGGTGCAATGCTGCCGATTCGTATTGGGTAACGATAAAATGGCAACGGCCCCCGATTTGTCATTGCGAGGAGGCCAAAGGCCGACGTGGCAATCTCGGGAAGGCAGTTGCGTTTTCGCCGATAGCTTTCCCACGAT